>JABEBX010016243.1_pt1 | contig 23998 bp, 30 predicted proteins | sample 7245971 | NCBI WGS metagenome assembly JABEBX01 (sample SAMN14506365, study PRJNA622280) | hot springs metagenome | biome: hot spring [ENVO:00000051]|acidic hot spring [ENVO:00002120]; feature: spring [ENVO:00000027]|sediment [ENVO:00002007]; material: sediment environment [ENVO:01001048]... | reverse complement strand
GATTTCTAGCGTTACGCAATTATACCACGGACTTTTTCAGCATCCTCCTAAGTTCTGAAGGGGCAGACATTGTGACGAAATCGTCACAAAGTTCCAAAGAGCAGCCCAGCTTGTGGCAAAATTGCCCGAAGCTGCCAGGAAGGCATAGCAACATTGCCACGGCACGATCCAGGAGCACCGCCATGCTGGTGTCACAGTGACGAATGGGGCGCGGCATGAGACCCCCTCAAAAGCCCCTTCACTTTGGCCAAGTGTAACCGCAAGTGTCACCGCTAAACCCATTCAGACAAACTTATGGAACTGCTACCGCTTGCTAACTGTTTGTTTTATTTGGTCGGGGAGACAGGATTCGAACCTGCGACATCCTGCTCCCAAAGCAGGCGCGCTACCAGACTGCGCCACTCCCCGAATGCGAGGCATCATAGCCTCGCTACGGTATATGGGTCAATCGAGGCGGGATAGCTTGCGCCGCAGACGGTCCAACTCCCTGCGCGCCATGGCGATACCGTCATTCAAACGTTGGCGCTCCTTTTCGGTGATTTCCTTGCCTTTTTCCACCAGTTCTTCGCTGTAGATGGCAATGGTATCCAACAGCTCTTCCACCCGCTCGTTGATCCGCTCCCGCGAGCTCGCGACACGATCCCAAGCCCGATTGGCCTGATGGCGAAGTTGTTCGCGGGTGCGGTCGCCACTCTGGGGGGCAAAGAGCAGGGCGGCAGCGGCGCCGGCCAGGGCGCCGGCAACAAGGGCCATGCCCAGGGCGCCGTAGCCCAAACCATTGTCACAATCGTCACGATAATCCATAGGAACCTCCATTAGGTAATGACAGTGGGGGCCTTGCGGCCAGAAAAATGTTCTACGCGGGATAATTCTTTACCAAGATCGATGAGTATCCGGAGGTGGCGTTGGGGATCCCGTTCCAAGCTGGAGGAATCACGCTCGTAGATCTCGTGATAGATGCGCAACGTAGCGCCACTGGTGCCCGTTCCAGAGAGACGAAAAATGAGTCGTGCCCCATCGTCAAAGAGTAGTCGCACCCCCTGATGATTACTCTGGCTACCATCAACGGGATCGGTGTAGCTAAAGTCATCGGCAATGCGTACCTCACGGCCCGCCAAATGCTGACCAGGGAGAACCGTCAACTGGGCCTGCAGACCCGCCATCATCGCCTGGGCGGCATCACTTGGCAGTTCTTCATAATCGTGACGGGTATAGTAATGACGACCAAAGTGCTGCCAATGTTCCCGGAGGATCTCCCGCACCGATTTACGGGTGCTGGCCAATATGGACAGCCAAGCCAACACTGCCCATAGTCCGTCTTTCTCCCGGACATGATTGGAGCCGGTACCGAAACTCTCCTCCCCACAGAAGGTGATCCGGCCAGCGTCCAGCAGATTGCCAAAAAACTTCCAACCAGTGGGGGTTTCGAAATGTTCGATCCCCAGGGATTTGGCGACGACATCCACGGCCTGACTGGTGGGCATGGAGCGGGCCACCCCGCGGGGTCCCTCTCTATAGGCTGGAATACAGCGGGCATGGGCGCTCAGGACGGCCAGGGAATCGCTGGGACTCACAAAGATACCACGGCCAAGGATCATGTTGCGGTCACCGTCGCCATCGGAGGCGGCCCCAAAGTCGGGAGCCTCGGGACCTAGCAGTAGATCAGCCAGTGCTTTGGCATAGACCAGATTGGGGTCGGGATGACCTCCCCCAAAATCGGGCAAAGGCACGGCATTTTGCACCGTGCCAGCTGGGGCCCCTAAGCGTTTTTCGAAGATTTCCAGGGCATAAGGACCGGTGATGGCATGGAGGGCATCAAAGCGCATTCGGAAATCCCCCTGTAAAAGCGCAGAGAGTGCCGAGAAGTCGAAAATCCGTTCCATGAGATCGGCGTAGTCCCGGACGGGATCGATAATACGCAGGCGCATATTCCCCAGCGAAATTTCCTGTTCCCGATCGATTTCCACTGCAGGGAAACGGGCAATTCGGTAAGAATTCATCTCCTGGCTGCGCCGCCAGATTTCTTCCGTGAGGCTTTCGCTGGCAGGGCCACCATTTTCCCCATTGAATTTGATGCCAAAATCCTGGTCGGGACCAGCGGGATTATGGGAGGCGCTCAGGATGAGCCCGCCGCGCGCCCCATAGTGGCGAATCAGATGAGATGCTGCCGGCGTGGAGAGAAGCCCCCCTCGCCCTAAAATCACCTCGCCCCATTGGTTGGCTGCAGCCATTTTCAGGATGATCTGGATGGCCTCGCGGTTGAAATACCGTCCATCACCACCGAGTATCAGCGTTTTTCCAGCCCGATCGGGGATGGCATCAAAAACCGACTGAACAAAGTTTTCGAGATAATGGGGCTGTTGAAAGACGGTCACTTTTTTGCGCAAGCCCGAGGTGCCCGGGCGTTGATCGGTAAATGCTTGGCTGGCTTGGGTAAGGATTTCCATGCTGGTCTCAGTTATCGAGGGGGATGTCCATGATGGTAGAGCTGCGAGTCATATCGGTACGCACCCACAAAGTATAGCCGCCAATCTGCCAAGTGGTGACGACGATACCCCCTTGCTCGATAGCCTTTCGACTGGCCTGGACCAGGTCCTCGTCCATGCTGGCTTCCCAGTCTCCGGTCACATGGCGATAGAGAATCTCCTGTGGATCAATGCCGCCCGAGGCAAAGATCGATTGGGCATCGGGGGACGCAAGAATGGTCCCCAACGGAAAAAGCATCGACGGGCGCTCTCCACTCATATGCTAAATCCTTGACTAGAAAGAAACTCTCGACTTGGTGCAGCACAATCTTTCAATAAAGCGTGGCGTGTAGGGTTTTGTCGGGCCAAACGCGCCAGGCGCTGCGGTGCTGCCAGACCAGCAGCGGCATAGATGGCGGGACCCGGAAAGAAGCTGGTTTGCAGGAATTGCCGCATTACTTCCCGCAATAGGGGACTCAGCAACTTCTTCTGTATTTTTCCCAGCCGTTGCGCCCGTCGCTGTACGGTGATTCGGGCATAGGCCATGTGCCGTGCCTCTTCCCGGCGATGGAGCTGGGTAATGGCAAGCACCGCTTCGGGAAGACTTTTGTCCTGCAAAATATGTCGATTCATTTGATCGGGAACATTCTCGCCAATAAAAATAGTCGCCCAAAAGGCCGCCGAGGCCTCGGGCGCCCAGCGGGCAAAGAGGCTTGCCAGACGCGGTCGCTGGCTGGGGGGGGTAAGAAAGGGGAGTTGGGCCCGATGCTGGAGCTCCAGAAACATCAGACTGTGGCCGACTTCTTCTCGTAACTCATGGAGCTGATAATGATAGCTAGGGGCGTCATGGTAAAGATGTTGTAGGGAATGGCTGCCCAATCGTTGGATGAAAAGAGCTTCCAACCACAGGCCTAATTCGCAGAAGGATACGAATTCTACTTGGGACAGGCGGATTTTATCATCTGTAGATAGACCTTCGTATTCGGGAAGGCCGTACAAAGAAAGGAGTTTTTCGGGCAACCAAGGAGCTTCGGGGTCCAGGGTTTCCCAAGGAATTTGTTCCAGTGGATCCCGATAATTGGCGCTATGTCGACTCAAGCGCTGGATCAGGACATCGTGATGCCGCGAAACGACCGCCATGCTGCCTCGATGAATGAGTTGATTGTTTTTGCATTCTGCCACGCCAGCGCCAATGCTCCAAGGCTAACAGGGGAGGCTTGGGCATGGTGTTAACGATTATGCAGAAAGGGATGGCCAATGACATAGAGCTGAATCCCACGCCAGAGCCAGCTGACGGGGTTCACCAGACTGCCGAATTGCGCTAAATGAAAAATTTCAATTGCGCCAAAAAACAAGAGCAACAGCGTAAGGAAGGTGACCAGAAACTGGGTCAAGGAATAAAACCACGATCCTAGCCGATTACTCATAAGCCCTTCCCCAGTAACTAGCAACTATGATGCTAGGGATTCTCTGGCCTGGGTGCAAGGGAGTGGGGTTTGCTTGCATCGCTACCCACGCGCAAAATAGGGGTCTATTTTGTCGAGGCCCTTATGTTTGAATCCCTAAGCCAACGATTACAGCAGAGTTTCAAAGCCTTGCGCGGTCAGGCGCGCTTGAGCGAAGACAATGTTCGCGATGCCCTTCGAGACGTGCGTCTGGCCCTGCTCGAAGCCGATGTCGCCTTACCCGTGGTGAAGGATTTCATTGCCCAGGTCCGGGAAAAGGCCCTGGGCGAAGAAGTCATCCGCAGCCTTACGCCGGGCCAGGTTTTTATCAAGATCGTCAACGACGAACTGACCCGGCTCATGGGTTCCCACAACGACCGCCTGGATTTACAGGCGCGCCCCCCCGTAGTCATTCTGATGGCCGGGTTACAGGGTTCGGGCAAAACCACCACCAGTGCCAAGCTTGCCTTATGGCTGGCAGAACGAGAAAAGAAAAAAGTCTTGCTGGTCAGTACGGACGTCTACCGACCTGCGGCCATGGAACAGTTGGCAAGCCTGGGTCGGGATATTGGTGCCGAGGTGTTCCCCAGTCGTCCCGACCAAGCCCCGGTACAGATTGCCCGGGATGCCCTCGAAGCGGCCCGCCGCGGCGTTTATGATGTGTTGATCGTGGACACTGCCGGACGTCTTCATGTGGATGCCCAGATGATGGCTGAAGTCCAGGCCCTGACCGAGGCCGTCCAGCCTACCGAACTACTCTTCGTGGTCGATGCCATGACCGGCCAGGATGCTGTCCATACGGCCAAGGCCTTCGATACAGCCTTACCCCTCACCGGTATTATCCTGACCAAAACCGACGGTGATGCCCGCGGTGGCGCTGCCCTTTCCATTCGTAGCATTACCGGTAAACCCATTAAGTTCCTGGGGGTAGGGGAAAAGGTGCGCAAGGGTTTGGAGCCCTTTCATCCGGAACGAATGGCCTCGCGGATCCTGGGTATGGGGGATATCGTCAGTCTGGTGGAGCAGGTCCATCAAGAAGTGGATCTAGAACAGGCGCAACGGATGACCGAAAAGCTGCGCAAGGGCAAGGGCTTTGACTTGGAAGATTTTCGGGATCAGCTCAAGCAGTTGGAAAAAATGGGTGGCTTGGGGAGTATTCTCGATAAACTGCCGGGTATGGGGGATTTGCCTGCCGAGGCACAGCTTGCCCTACAGGACAAAAAACCCATGCGTCGACTCGAGGCCATTATCAATTCCATGACTCCGGCAGAACGCCACCATCCAGAAATCATCAAAGCATCGCGCAGACGTCGGATTGCCGCTGGCTCCGGTACCACCGTCGCCGAGGTCAACAAGCTTCTCAAGCAATTTGAGATGATGCAGAAAATGTTCAAAAAAATGGGCAAAGGCGGCAAAGGACTAGGGCGTTTATTGGGAATGAATCCAGCAAAGCTCCTGAAAGGGGGGGTGCCCTTTCAATGAAGTAAAATTTTGGTTATGATTCGCGCCTTTCCCGCCGGGGCTTGGCGGATTTTTGTGAGGAAAAGTATGGTAGTGATTCGGATGGCTCGGGGCGGCGCCAAGAAGCGGCCCTTCTATCACATCGTGGTAGCCGATAGTCGTGCCCGTCGCGACGGTCGTTTCATTGAGCGCCTGGGTTTCTACAACCCGGTTAGCACTCCCTCGGAATTACGGATCGACAAGGAACGCGCAGCCTACTGGCTGGCGCAGGGTGCCCAACCTTCGGAGACTGTTGCCCGCTTTTTCAAAAGCGAGGGCGTGAGCAAGGCGGGTGTCAGCGCCTGATTCTCCCCAATGGATACTGTTGGGGCGGATTTCTGGTCTTTTCGGTGTACGTGGAGCTGTTAAGATCTTTTCCTTCACGGAGGATCGCGCCGCCATCCTCGACTACCCGACTTGGTATCTGGGTCCCGATCACCGCCCCATTGCCGTGCGGGAAGGTGCCATACAAGGGGAAACGGTAACGGCATTATTGGCCGGTATCAATGATCGGGAGGCGGCCCGGGGCTTGCTTGGACTGGAAATCAGCGTTCCTGCCGGTGCCTTGCCAGCCTTGGGAGAGAACGAATTTTATTGGCGTGACCTACTTGATCTCCAAGTGGTAAACCTGCACGGAGAGCACTTGGGTGCTGTGGTACGGTTATTAGAAACGGGCGCCAATGATGTCTTGGTGCTGCAGGGGCCCGAGGGCGAACGTTTGGTGCCTTGGACTGCCAGTGTCCAGGTGGATCGGGGTGCCGGTACGATTGTCGTTGATTGGGAAAAGGACTGGTGATGCGCTTTGATGTCATCACCATCTTCCCGGAACTGATTACCGGGTACCTCGAGGTAGGTATTTTGGGTAGGGCCAGGCGTCGAGGATTGTTTCAGGTACAATCCTGGAATCCTCGGGATTTTAGTGAATTACCCCATGGCCGGGTCGATGATCGCCCTTTTGGCGGTGGACCGGGTATGGTGCTGATGGCTCCTCCCCTATTGGGTGCCATTGCTGCTGCTAGAAGTGCGAACCCGGATGCCCGGGTAGCGTACCTTTCGCCCCAAGGCAGGCAGTTTCGGCAGGAGGATGCCAAGGAATTTGCAAGCCGATCAGGAATGATCCTCCTGGCTGGCCGTTATGAGGGAATTGATGAGCGGGTCATGGCGGCAGTGGACGAGGAATGGTCCATTGGCGACTTTGTCCTGGCTGGCGGGGAGTTGCCTGCTCTGATTCTGATGGAGGCTACGGCGCGGCTGTTACCGGGTGTCCTCGGTGATGAAGATTCGGCAGCCCAGGATAGTTTTACCGAGCTGGGACTACTGGATTGCCCCCATTATACCCGACCAGAGCAGCTAGGGTCGGGTTGGGAGGTTCCGGCAGTGCTGCTCTCGGGTGATCACCGGCGCATTGCTCGCTGGCGACGCGGACAGGCACTGCTGCGAACCCGGGAGCGACGCCCCGATCTTTGGGCACAGCGGATACTGAGCCAAGAGGATTTGCTCTGCTTGCAGGAAGCAGAGGATGTAGGTCATGGCAGGGTGTAAGGAGATAGCAATGAATATTATCGACGAGATCAACCGGGAGCAGGCTACTGGTGCAATTCCAGACTTCCTCCCTGGCGATACGGTTGCGGTACATGTAAAGGTCAAGGAAGGGGAACGCGAGCGCGTGCAGATCTTTGAAGGACTCTGTATTGCCCGGCGCAATCGGGGGCTACATTCCTCCTTTACGGTGCGCAAAATTTCCAGTGGCGAAGGGGTGGAGCGGGTTTTTCCCGTACATTCCCCCTTACTTGCCAAAGTAGAGGTCAAGCGCCGCGGTGATGTGCGGCGAGCCAAGCTCTATTACCTGCGCGAGTTGTCTGGTAAGGCTGCGCGGATCCGCGAAAAGCTCGATTGATGACAACCTCGTCGTCCCTGGCGACCATGCTTGGGCAATGGCGAGGTGCGGCGGCGGCATCCCAAGACGCTGCTTGGGCAGATCCGCTTCAGCGTACCGTCCTGCAAAGGGCCCTCCTCTGGGAGGGGCTAGGTGCTGCGCAAGAAGCTGCTGAATCCACGACGGTAAGACGCTGGATTGAGCAGCTTTCTTTTTTGCACGCTGCTACGGCACTGCCGGGAAAATGGCTTGCGGCAGTAACCCCCCAGGAAGTAGCTGGAGAAATCCTGGCCGCAGACTGGCTGCAAGTTATCCCAGCACCAGCCCAACCCATCGACATGGAGTTGGATCTCCTGGCAGAAAAAGTGGAATCCCAGGATTTCCCAGCCTTGATCCCCCTGATTCGTAGTATGGCCCAAGACGACAAGGCACGAGGGCTCGTCGCCGATCGCTTGCGGTTGCGAGTGGCTGATGATTCCTATGGGGACGGTCTGCGTGCGCGGCTCTTCCATGCTACCCTCCAGTTGGCCCAGGGTCAGAGCGAAGACGCTTTCGTGGTCCTGGTCCTGCTGGCCTTACGGCAGCATTGGCAGCTACCGGATGGCAACCCGGTGGTGGTCCCCGAAGGTCGTGCCGACCGGCGATCTGACTCCGACAAAGCGCTCTTGCAAGCCCTGCGGGAACGGGATCTCCCCGCGTTTCTTGGGCATGTGCGGGCCATGGGGGATCAACCCACCGCGGCACTGCGCCAATTATTTCTGGCCACGGCCTTGATGATCCTGGAATTTCCTGATGGTACACAACTGCAGGATTTGGGTGCCATTTACCTTTGGCTTGCGGCAGTGTTGCAAATGCCCCATCGCAGCCTGCGGCGGAGTCGGCGCATCTTGTTCAGTGTGGCTAGTTGTCTCTTCCGTTTTGCGGGGTGGGAACGCCAAGGAGAATGGCCCGGTTATGGGGAACTCGCCGCTTTTCGCCATGGGCTGACAGAGTGGGGTCCCGGCCAGCAGTATGCCCAGAACTGGCAACGGGTGCTGTATTGGCAATCTCTTGGTGAGGAAGCGTTGACGCAGTGGTATTTGCAGCAGGCCCAGCAAGAACTGCAAGATTCAGGCAAGCATACCCCCCACTTCTGGGCGTTGTGGACAGCCACACAGTCGGCAGGAAATTTCACGGGCGGACCCTTGCTTTGGGTTCATCCGTTGGTTTTTTTGCGCCTTTGCGCGAGTTAAGAGTAACAGTCGCTACTGAGGCGAAGTCCAATACTGCGGATACGCTTGCGCCTTATCGATCTTAGCCGCGTTGACCTTGTTGACGAGGGCGCTGGCAGCATCGCGGTTGGGCTGTGGACCGACGAGAACCCGGTAGAGATGGTTGTTGGCAAGATTGCCAATACAAACGGGAAAGCCAGCCCTTTGGGCCTTGGCAGCCAAGCTAGAGGCCATCTGGGCGGTGGCGAAAGCACCCAATTGCGCGTACCACCCCGATTGCAAACAATCTGTGCCTGGCAAGGCAACGCTCTTTTTTGGCAAGGAGTCGTTTGGAGTAGCTGCGGCGGTAGGGACCGGGGTACTGCCGGTAGGAGCAGATTCTGGCGAAGCTAGCGAAGAAACGGTGTGAGCGACTGTACTACGGCTGGCTGCCGAGCTTGTGCTCGCCGTTGTCGCTGCGCTTGGCAACTGTAAACGGACGGAACTGCTTTGAATCACCGATCTTTCCCGGTGGTGCTCGAAGAAAAGTACCATGGTCAGGAGGAGGACGATGACGAGTAAGGTGAGAATGAGGCCCTGGAGAAGGCTAGAGAATTTTTGCCGGTTTTTTTCCAGATCATTGGGCATGGTAACGTCCTATCACCACAGGAAACGCCATCCAAAGCGCTCGCCGTTCCAAGAGCTTTATTCCAGATTCCTTTTTGCCGAAGCCTCTTGTCATTCCGCGCACTCTCATGACCATTGCTATCCTTGTGGATGATGCCGGCATAGCAGCTGCTTGGCAAACAGCAAACCCGGTAACTAGCAAAATCGCTGCCATCCCCCCCGAGGGATGGTCTTTGCCACTTGGATTCTGTTGCATCCGCCCACAGGAGGTTCTACGAATGCAAAAGTGCTCTGGCGATCCCTCCCCTCATTTGCACCGCCCTTTCGCATCGAATTCCACTAGCCATGGCAGCTGATCGAGCAGGGGATAGTCGGGATGACATCCGCCAATTCCTGGATGCCTTATGGCTGGAGCGTAATCTTACCCAGAACACCCTGCAAGCCTATGAGCAAGATCTCCGCGATCTGCTCGCCTATCTGGAGGCCCGCGATTTGCAACTACGCACCGTCAATGGCGCGATCTTGGCGACCTATCTCGCCCACCGCTTGCAACAGGGGGCGGCGCTACGGAGTGTCAGTCGCGCTCGTTCCAGTCTGCGCCGTTTTTACGCCTATGGGTTGCGGGAGGGTTGGGTGCCTTCGGATCCCGCTCAAGATTTACCGCCAACCCGCTCGGTACGCTACTTACCGCAGGTTCCCAGCGAGATCGATGTCGAAGCATTGCTTGCAGCGCCCGATCGTGACACGAGTCTAGGCTTACGTGACGCTGCCATGCTTGAACTCCTCTACGCCACCGGTTTGCGCGTCTCGGAGTTGGTGGGCCTGGAACTTTCTCAGTTGGACTTGGCAGCTGGAGTTTTGAAAACCTTTGGGAAGGGGCGAAAAGAACGCTTGGTTCCCATTGGTGCGGTGGCAGTGGCGGTAATGGAACGTTATCTTGCAGCTGCTCGTCCGCAATTATTGGGGAACAAGGTGCATCCTGGGGTATTTCTCAATCGACGGGGGACGACCATGACCCGCCAGCGCTTCTGGCAGAATATTACACGGTATAGTGAATTGGCAGGACTGCCCCAACGCTTCTCTCCCCATAGTCTTCGCCACGCTTTTGCAACCCATCTGCTGGCACATGGTGCTGATCTGCGCAGCGTCCAGTTGATGCTCGGCCATACCCAACTCAGTACGACCGAGATTTATACCCATGTTGCCCAGGCTCGCTTGCAGGCGCTGCACGCTGCCCACCATCCCCGGGGCTGAGGGAAATGCTTCACTGCTCCTTTTTGGGCAGACGAATGACGATGAAAATACTGGATTTTCCTTGGCGGATGAGAACGGAAATGGGGATATCGACGGGGGCATTCTTGACTAATTGTTGCAGTTGACGGGGACTCTCCACGGCTGCTTGATTGAATTGCTCGATGATCATGCCTGGTTGGATTCCTGCTTCGGCAGCAGGCCCTTCGTGTACATCTACCACTTCCACGCCATGCTGGATGGCAAGCTGCTCCTTCAGCTTGGCCGATAGCGGCTGCGTGCTTAGGCCCAGCCGTTCGATGGTGACGGTGGTGGATGGCTTCTTGGCGCTGCTATCTACGCTGGACGCCTTCTCGGGCGTTGGCAACGCGGCAACGGTTACTGGCAATTCCAAGTCATGGCCGTTGCGAAGGATGCCCAGCGTAGCGGTAGTACCCGGTTTGCTGGCACCGACCAAGAGTGGCAGCTGACCGACGCTATACACAGGCTTGCCAGCAAAGGTGACGATGACATCTCCAGCACGAAGTCCGGCGCGCGCGGCGGGGCTGTCTGCTTGCACGGAAGCGACCAACGCACCTACGGGTTCTTGCAAATGCAGAGCTTCGGCCATATCCGGGGTAACGCTCTGCACTTCCACACCCAAGTAGCCAAACTGAATGGGTCGGTGGGCCTTGAGGTCAGCAACGACCTTCATTACCGTATTGATAGGGATGGAGAAGGACAAGCCCATATAACCGCCGCTATTGGTATAGATTTGATCGTTGATGCCAACCACCTGCCCATACATGTTGAACAATGGCCCGCCAGAGTTACCCGGATTGATGGGCACGTCGCTTTGGATAAAGGGGATGTACTCATCATCCGGTAGTGGCCGATCCAGGGCGCTGACTACACCTTGGGTAACAGAATTGGAAAATCCAAAAGGAGTGCCAACGGCCAAGACCCACTGACCGACTTTGAGATTGTCCGAATTGCCAATGGGAGCGGTGGGGAGGTTCTGGGCAGAAATCTTGAGGAGAGCCGTATCGTAGCGGACCGATAAGCCGATCAATTTGGCAGGGTAGGCATGGTGGTCTGCCAAGGTCACGACAATATGTTTGGCATCGTGAACCACGTGGGCTGCGGTAACAATGTATCCATCACTACTGATGACAAAGCCAGAACCCAGGGATTGGACCTTTTCCTGTGGTGCTGCGCTGCCACCACCGGAGTTGTTGGGGTTACCGAAGTGCTGGAAGAAACGATAAAAAGGCGAATCGGGGGGAAAGGGGTTTCCGGCCGCCGGCATACTCTGTTCGGAAGTTGTGCTGATGTTGACTACCGCTGGCCCATATCGCTCCACCAGCGGGGTAAAGTCAGGGAGTTGGACCAGGGGTTGCAGTGCAGCACTACTGGTAGGCGCGGCTAAGGGACTGGCGAAAGCCAGACCGGGAAGGGAAGTGGCCAAGCCAATCAATAGCAGTCGAGGAGCTTGGTGAAAGAAAAATCGGGACACTGGGACCATGGTGGGGAGCTCCTCGCTCGCTGGACGGCGATTGGATGGATGGAAAAGACGAAAACCCGAAGACTGCTTCAATATAGAGCCCGGGAAAGCTTGCTGCGATATTCGTTGACCAAGGGGTGATCTTTCCCAAGCAAAAGGAAAACCTTCAATAGGGTTTTGCGCCCAAGGTCATCGCCATAGCTGCGGTGCTTTTGGACCATGTTAATCAAGTCATCCATGGCGGCTTGTTCTTGGCCCTGCAACAGCAGGCGCAGGGCATGCTGGTAGAGGGCCTTGGCACGCTCATCGCCCGTATGGTTTTGGATTGCCTGTTCCAGTTCCGCCAAGGAGGGGGCATCCTGGATGCCAGCAGCAAACTCCAAGAGGGCCCGCAACGCTTCCACTGGCTCATTCATCTGAAAACTGGGGCTCATGGCCTCAATCTGTTTTTGGGCACCTGGATGGTCCCCTCGGCCCAGCAGAATCCGAGCAAGTTCCAAGCGGACCTCATCATTTTGGGGAGCGATTTCCAGGGCCTGTCGTAGGAGTGATTCTGCTTCCTCTTCCCGTCCTTGGGCCAAGGCTTGCAGAGCAGTGACCCGCAGCTCATCACCTGGTTGGGGGAGAACCTTGCTCAAGAATTGGCGAACGGCAGATTCGGGTAGGGCGCCAGTGAATTCGTCGATCACGTTGCCGTTACGAAAGGCCTTGACAGCGGGAATGCCCCGTACCGAGTAACGACGAGACAGGTCCGGATTTTCGTCGGAATTGATTTTCGCTAGGAGAAAAGCACCACCCATCTCGTCTGCAAGTTTTTCCAGGACCGGGCCCAAGGCTCTGCAGGGCCCACACCAAGGAGCCCAGAAATCTACCAAGACCGGGCGCCGATGAGACTCGGCCACCACTGCTTCGGCAAAATTGCCCAGATTCACCTCAATGACGTGCGTGTTTGCCATGCAATCCTCCCATGTTCCTGCTTTTGGATGGTAGGGATTCTCGCCATCAGACTCAAGGGCAAGCTATTGCGCCTGTAGCTTGTGGAGTTCATCAATGATTTGGCGTAAGAGACTGCGAGTGCTGGCACTGAGACCTCTTTCCAAGCGCGTGAGATCGACTTCTCCCCGGGAGAGGGGGCCCAGACATGCCCCCAGTCGCGCCATTTCTCCCCCCGCCCGCTCCATCTGTTGTACCATTTGGCCCAGCCACTGGAGGGCTTGGCTATCCCCTCGGCGAACGGCCAAAACGATATTCGCAATCCCTGGGGCGGCCAGACGGGGATCAGCGCTCTGGTTTGCTTCGGGTAATAGGGTTGGATCCTGGAGACCTTGGAGAATGCTCTCGACAATCACGCGATCCTCGTCGTCCAGACCCAGGAGCAGGGAATTCTCTCGATCTCCCTGGAGAATGCGGCGCAAACGGTGCACCAGTTCTTCCCAACCATTGGCCGTCGCTACTTGCAAATGGGTTTCCAATTGCGCCGAACTGCCAGGATCCTGGCATGCTGCAACCACCATGCGAATCAATTGCCCATGGGCCCGCCGAACCTGTTCCTGAAAGCTTGGTAAAAGCTCTGCCACCGCCATTCCTCCTGCACTTCTTTTGAGTTTGTAGCCTGCCTACCGTAGAATGTCAAAAGAATCAGAGGCAAGCTGCAGAGGTTGACGCTTTGGCGAAACCGTGGGTGCAACGAATGGAAAGCTGGGTACGTGGTGGGGCGGAAATCGTCCTTGCCAAACCGCTGCCGTGGTTGGGTTTTGCCTTGTTGGCTGCAGCGTTTGCTGCAATACCGTTACCTGATTGGCTCATGTATGGATTGGCACCCATTGGTTTGCTGGTTGGCCTCTATCTAGCGGGTCGTGGTGACGGTCAGGAGTATGCGTGGTCCCAGCTTCGCCACGCCTTGGGGGTTGCAGTGCTGTGGGGGATGATCCTGACCCTCTTTGGTTTGATTTTTCAATTTGCGCAAGAAACAGTCATGATTGGGGCCTTGTTGACTGGCCTGCCAGGAGATTGGTCCTTGCCCCAAGAACCTGGTTTTTGGGGCTGGTGGATGGGTTTTAGCGAGCGCTTGAGCGATCTGGCCCTTACCCCCTATTTCTGGTTTTCGCCAGCCTTTTTTGGGATCGCACTGGCGCTGCATAAAGGCCATGGTTGGCTCGAGGCGGAATTGGAAACCACGTTGGCTTTGCTGTTCCGTCAAGAGCTGCGGGACCCCCTCATTGCCCTGTGGGCGATTCTGCTCATTGTGAGCGTGATCTTGCCCACCCCCGCCCAAGTCTGGCTTGCCTTGCTGATCTGGATCCTCGGGCCACCCATTGTGCATGTGGCTTACGAGGACATCTTTGCCAACAAACAACGTCCCCGACGGAAACGCGAGCGACGGTCCTTGGCATTGCCAGTATTGCAGCCACAGCCACAGAAGGTGCGGATAGGTTGAATCCTATTCATTCAACCAGGGTAAATCTTTTCCTTGAGTACGGGTGCCAGCCCTTGCTAGTGTTTGCTGATCTATCCATGTAAGGAATTGTCATGTTTTCTCAAACTCTACAGATTCGCGATGTTGATCCCCTGTTGGCGGAGGCCATGGAGCAGGAACGTCGTCGGCAGGAAGACCATGTGGAGTTGATCGCCTCAGAAAATTACACCAGCCCATTGGTAATGGCAGCCCAGGGGTCGGTGTTGACCAATAAATATGCAGAAGGCTATCCGGGTAAGCGGTACTATGGTGGTTGCGAATTCGTTGATGTGGTGGAGCAGCTGGCCATCGATCGTGCGAAGTCCCTGTTTGGTGCCGAACATGCCAATGTCCAGCCACATTCCGGCTCGCAAGCCAACCAGGCGGTATTCTTCGCGGTTCTGCAACCCGGTGACAAGATCATGGGGATGAGTCTCGCCCATGGTGGTCACCTCACCCATGGTGCAAAGGTGAATCTCTCCGGCAAGCTCTTTGATGTGGTTGCCTATGGCGTCCGGGAAGAGGATGGCCGGATCGATTACGATGCCATGAGCGCGCAGGCAGAGCGGGAGCGCCCCAAAATGATCATCGCTGGGGCGAGTGCCTATTCCCGCATTATCGACTTTGCGCGGATCGGCGAGATTGCTCGCAGTATTGGTGCGTATCTGTTGGTGGATATGGCCCACATTGCCGGCCTGGTGGCCGCCGGCCTGCATCCCAGTCCAGTGCCCCATGCCGACTTTGTGACGAGCACGACCCATAAGACCCTGCGTGGTCCCCGTGGCGGTTTGATCCTCTGTCGAGAGGAGTATGCCAAAAAGATCAACTCATTGATTTTCCCCGGAATCCAGGGAGGGCCATTAATGCATGTCATTGCTGGCAAAGCCGTCGCTTTCCAGGAGGCAGCGCAACCCGAATTCAAGGCGTATCAAGCCCAGGTGATCAAAAATGCCCAGCGACTGGCGGCCCATTTGGCCAATCGAGGCTATCGGGCAGTTTCGGGGGGGACAGACAATCATCTCTTTCTCCTGGATTTGGGAGAAAAGATTACGGGTAAAGATGCGGAAATTGCGTTGGGTCAAGCCCATATTACGGTCAACAAAAATGCCGTGCCCTTTGATCGCCGACCACCCGCGGTCACGAGCGGTATCCGGATGGGTACCCCAGCAGCCACTACGCGTGGATTCCTTGAGGCAGAGATGGAGGTGCTGGGTTCAGCCATCGCCGATATTCTCGATTCCCCCAGTGACGAGGTGGTCCTGAATCAGGCGCGGGGGCGGGTCTTGGAGCTTTGCCAACGTTTCCCGGTCTATGGTTGACGGTGCACTGTCCCTTTTGCGCTCATGAAGATACTCGAGTCGTTGACTCCAGACTTGCCGACGACGGCGAATCGGTGCGCAGGCGTCGGGAGTGTCCCGCATGTGGCCAGCGCTTCAATACCTATGAGCGAGCGGATTTGGCCTTTCCCATGGTGGTTAAGGCGGATGGTCGCAGAGAGCCCTATAGTCAGGAAAAGCTACTGCTGGGGTTGCGCCGGGCCCTAAGCAAGCGCCCCGTCGCTACGGATCAAATGGATGCCGCTTTACGACGGATTGAAAAGCAAATCCGTACCCACCCTGAGCGGGAAATCCCCGCCCGCAAGATTGGTGATCTGGTGATGGCTGCACTGCGGGATCTCGATCCGGTTGCCTATGTTCGCTTTGCCTCGGTCTATCGTCGCTTCGAAGATTTGCGCGCCTTTAGCGAAGAAATCGAGGCGCTCATGGGGCCAACTCCCCAAGGTAAAAAAGATGCTTCCTCCTGAAGCACAGGATCGGGCGTGGCTGCAGGAAGCCCTGGAGTTGGCCAAGCAGGGAGCATATGGAACTCCTCCCAATCCACGCGTGGGTGCATTGCTGTTGCGCAAAGGCGAGATCGTGGGGCGGGGTTTTCACCGCCAAGCCGGTGGTCCCCATGCAGAAATCATGGCCCTTGCGAGTGCTGGCGAGCAGGCCCGGGGGGCGACCCTGTATGTGACCTTGGAGCCCTGCTGCCATCACGGACGTACCCCCCCCTGTACGGAAGCGATCATTGCTGCTGGCGTAGAGAGGGTGGTCGTGGCGATGGAAGATCCCAATCCGCTGGTAGCAGGCCAAGGTATCCAACGCTTACAAGAGGCTGGAATCCAGGTTTCCCTGCTACCATTGGGACCCGAACTACGCTTTTTGAACCGCGGTTTTTTGCAACGGATGCGGCTTGGTAGACCGTGGATACAGGTAAAACAGGCCAGTAGCCTCGATGGTAGGACGGCCCTGGCTTCCGGGGAAAGCCAATGGCTTACGGGTACGGCAGCCCGTGAGGACGTTCAGGAGGAGCGCGCGAAGGCCAGTGCTATCCTGGTGGGGGTAGGCACCATTCTGGCCGATGATCCTCGCTTGGCACCCCGCCTGGCCCACCCACTGGTGCGCTATCCGGTGAAGATCGTCCTGGACGGCCACGCGCGGACTCCCACCCATGCAGCCCTTTTGCAAAGTCCTGGAGAGACCTGGATTATCCACACACCCGCTGCCGATCCTGGACAGATTCACAATCTGGAGGCGGCTGGGGCCCGTTTGCTGGTATTGCCCCCATCGGAAGCTGGTGTAGGTGTCGATTGGGGGGCGCTCATGGGGCTTTTGGCCCAGGCAGAAATGAACGAGATCCTGGTCGAGGCAGGGGGAAGATTGGCCAGTTCGCTGTTGAATGCCCACTTGGTAGATGAATATCTGCTCTATCTTGCTCCTTTATTCCTGGGTAAGGATGCTCGAGCCAGTGCCGAACCCGGTCCTTATGCGTGTCTTTCGGATATTCCCAGGTGGCAGCTGTGGGAAAGTCGTTCTTTGGGACCAGATGTAAAACTCCGCTATTTTCAGGAGGAGTTGCGCTGATGTTTACGGGTATCGTGCAGGGAATGGGGCGCTTGCGCCGCCGCGAGATCTTGGCTGGCGACCAACGATTCTGGATCGAGGCTGGCGCCCTTGATCTTGCGGACGTCCAACTGGGAGACAGTATTGCGGTCATGGGTGTCTGCCTTACCGTCGTAGAGCTTGCTGCCGCAAATTTTGCCGTTGATGTTTCCAGAGAAACCCTTGCCCGTAGCACCTTGGGGATGCTCGCTCCCGGGGCCTGGCTGAATTTGGAAAAAGCCTTGCGCCTGGCCGACCGACTGGGTGGTCATTTGGTGGCGGGCCATGTGGATGGGGTAGGTACTCTGCGTCATGCCCGGGCTTCCGGTCGCTCCATGATCTACGGGATTCAGGCACCACCCGAGTTGGCACGGTATATTGCCCCGAAGGGTAGCATCTGTGTCGATGGTATCAGCCTCACGGTCAATGCCGTATACGGATCGGACTTCGAGCTCAATCTAATCCCTCATAGTCTTTCTCAAACCACCGCGCAGTTCTGGAAAGTCGGGCAATCTCTCAATCTGGAAGTGGATCTACTTGCCAGGTATCTGGAGCGACTCATGGTTTCGCTTGCTGACTCCGATGTAGAATCGTCCATCAGCGCGGCAAGCCTGGCGGCAAAAGGATTTGTATGAACACCACCCAAATCAGCTCTACCCAAGAAATCATTGAAGAAATCCGTGCCGGTCGCATGGTGATTCTGATGGATGACGAGGGTCGGGAAAACGAGGGCGATCTGGTCATGGCCGCTGAGTTCGTCACCCCCGAAGCCATTAACTTCATGGTTCGCGAAGCGCGCGGGTTAGTCTGTCTCCCGTTGACCCAGGAACGTTGCCAGCAGCTGCAGATCCCGCAAATGGTGCAGCGGAACACGGCGCAATTAGGAACGGCCTTTACGGTTTCCATCGAAGCTGCAAGGGGGGTGAGTACGGGAATCTCGGCCTCCGATCGGGCAGTGACGGTGCAGGCTGCCATCGCCGATGATGCCAGTCCTGATGACATCGTCAGTCCAGGTCATATCTTTCCCCTGTCGGCACAGCCGGGCGGTGTGTTGGTCCGGGCGGGTCATACCGAGGCTGCAGTCGACTTGGCTAGACTCGCCGGGTGCAAGCCCGCTGCGGTGATTTGCGAAATCCTCCTGGAAAATGGAGAAATGGCCCGTCTTCCGGATCTTCTTCCCTATGCCGCCAAGCACGGTCTCAAAATAGGTACCATTGCCGACCTGATTCACTACCGCCTAGAGCGGGAAAGGATTGTCCAGCGTGAAGCCAGTGGGCCTTGGCGTAATACCCAAGGTCAATGGACCTTGCATCTGTATCGGGATTGGGTCACCCAAGAATGCCATTTTGCCTTGGTTCACGGTAAGCCCGAACAGGCTGATCTGCCAGTGCTGGTGCGGGTCCAGGTCGCCAAGACCTTGACGGATCTTTTTCTGGGGGATCAAGGACCCATTGCCCAAGCCATGCAACGTCTGGCCCAAGAGGAGTCTGGCGTGTTGGTCTACTTGCAACATCATGAGGATGCCGAGATCCTGGCAAAGCAGATTGCGCAGTTACCGGAGCACCCCAAAGGCCCTGGCCAAAGCGGTGACAATGGCCGGGTCTTGCGGACCTTTGGCATTGGCGCCCAAATCCTCAGTGATCTTGGGGTCCATCGGGCACGAGTTTTGAGTGACAGCCAGTTTCAATACCGGGGCATCGGCGGTTTTGGTCTCGAAATCGTCGATCAACTGCCCTTTCTTGACGAAGGAAAAAAGCCATGATTCATCGTATCGAAGGGGGTCTACGAGTTGAGGAGAGTGATCAGTATGTTCTTTTGGTTTCTCGATTCAACAGCTTCATTACCCAGCAACTGGAACAAGGTGCCATTGACGGTCTGAAACGGCACGGGGCCAGTGAAGAACAGATTCATGTGGTCTTTAGTCCTGGGGCCTATGAAATGCCACTGTTGGCCCAACAGTTGGCGCGCTCAGGACGCTACAGCGCCATTCTGTGTCTCGGGGCCGTGATTCGTGGAGGGACTCCGCACTTTGATTATGTAGCCGGGGAAGTGGCCAAGGGTATCGCCCAGGTGGGGCTGGATACGCAAGTTCCAGTGATATTTGGCGTGCTAACTACCGACAGTATCGAACAAGCCATCGAGCGAGCAGGAACGAAGGCGGGTAACAAAGGTTTCGATGCCGCGCTTACGGCTATCGAAATGGTGCGGCTGTTGCCCCAACTGTGAACCAAGCACGCACTCCCAGTCGTCGTCGTCTGGCGCGGGTGGCTTTGGTCCAAGCCTTGTACCAGCGCCAGCTGAATCCTGCTCCTTGTGCCGAGATTGCTGAACAATTTCATGCGGATCCAGAGCGCTTGGCCGGTGCGGATCTCGCTTTTTTTGATCGTCTCTGGCAAGGACTTTGTCCACAGATGGACGCTCTGGATCCAGATATTGCTGCGGTACTAACGGAGCGTCGCTGGGAGGATGGCGTCAACCCCGTAGAACGGGCCATTCTCCGACTGGCCGCTTATGAGCTTCGTCACCAACTCGATACTCCGTATCGAGTCATACTCAACGAAGCCATCGAATTGGACAAATCTTTTGGTTCGGAGCAGGGCCATCGTTTCATCAATGGTGTTCTGGACCGCTTGGCAGCCCAATGGCGGGCCGCAGAGTAAGGGGCAGGAAGGGCCAGCGATGCTCTCGCAAAAAGCTCTGGCAAAACTTTATATTCCTGAGGTAAGATGCTGTCTTCAAAGGATGGTTTTGCTGGGAGTTTCGGAATGATGAAAAGAACCATGTTGATCAAAGGAGTTATCGCCTGTGGCATTTTCGCAGTGGCAGCATCTGCGTTTGCCGGTCCCCTGACCCAAGAAGAGAAAGCTGACAATGCCACCAGTTCGCCGGCGGTGCTCACCACGGCCAAACTGGAAAATAGCATCGGAACCCATTGCGCTTTGGGGGAAGGAGTACCCCAGAATTATTCCCTGGCAGCCCAGTGGTTCCAAAAAGCAGCAGACCATGGGTACGCCAAGGCCCAGTACAATCTGGCTAACTTGTATTATTCTGGCCAAGGGGTCAAGCAAGACTATGGCCTTGCTGCCCATTGGTTTGAAAAAGCAGCCGCACAACAAATTGCGGCAGCACAATATAATTTGGGTAACCTTTACTATTTGGGTCTGGGCGTCCCACAGGATTTTGCCAAGGCAGCGTACTGGTGGCAGCAAGCCGAAGCCCAGGGCGTAACCCAGGCTCGCAATAACCTGGCCGTCTTGGCAAAGATGCATATCCAGCCCAGCGCAGAAAATACGGTGGTAACGGTAGCGCAAGAGAAGCGTTAAATACTCCAAAGATTTGGTAGTTAGTGACTAGTATCAGCGGGCTCTGTCGAAGCTTCGCCCGCTGGCTGGTCAGCGTGCGAACTACTTTGCAAATCATGAATCACTGCCAATTGTTTTTCCAAGAATTGGCGACGGCCCTGTTCCCCTGCCAATGAGCTTTCCAGTTCGGCAATGTGCTTGCGATGCCGGCGAAGCTTCCAATGATTGCGAATATGGGTTGGAAAATAGAAAATGCTGGAGGCTAATATTCCGGCAACGAACGCAATGAGCACAATGATGCCAATGGATTGTTGAAAACTCCAATTGAAAAAATGAACGAAGCTTTGATTATTATTTTGAATAGAAAAGATCACTGCAAGCGCGGCAATGAGCAACGAAAAAATAATCCACATGCCTCCCTCCTAGCGTAGTCTAATAAAAACTCGTTGAAACCATCGGCTAAGAGTCCAAGCAACCACCGGCGAAAGGAGCAAGCAAAGCCAGATGGGTACACCAATTATAGTGGCATCTAAAGCCCCTTCCAAGGCGGCGATCAAGGCCAGTCCGACGAGGATCACTACCGAGCCAGTTATGGTTGCCAAGCGGCGAAAGCCCGCGCGAAGTTCCTCCCGAATCCCCGTAAGTTCATCATTCCGGATCGGAATGCGCAATTCACCACGGATGCCCTGCGCTAACAAACCATGAATCAGTTCTGGTAACTCTGGCAAGGTCAAACCCCATTGGGGCGCATGTCGTCGCAACTGGGTCCACCAAGCCCGTGGCCCCCGCTGGCGGTTGAGCCAATCCTGTAATAAGGGTGTAGCAATTTCCCAGATATTGAGTTTGGGGTTGAAATCTCGGGCAATGCCCTCGACATTCACCAGAGTTTTTTGGAGGAGCAATAGTTGTGGCTGCGTTTGCATTTGAAACTCGCGAGTGGTTTGGAAAAGTCGCAGCAAAAGTTGCGCCACAGAAATTTCATTGAGGGGTTTTTCGAAGACTGGTTCGGCAATGGCACGGATCGCAGTTTCGAAATCCTGGATATTGGTATCGGGGGGTACCCAGCCTGCGGCAACGTGGGCTTCGGCTACCCGTCGGTAGTCCCGCTCAAAAAAGGCGAGCATGTTATCAGCGAGATAGTGTTGACTGGCGTCATCCAGACTCCCCATGATCCCAAAATCTACGGCAATGAAACGGCCATTGGTAGGATCAATGAAAATATTGCCTGGATGCATGTCGGCATGAAAAAACGAATCGCGAAAGACTTGGCGAAAGAAAATTTCCGCGGCCCGTCGCGAAAGCAAATCAAAGTCGATGCCCGCTGCGCGCAATGCATCCCGTTGGCCAATGGGGATGCCGTAGATCCGCTCCATGACCAATACCGACTCACTACAATAGTCCCAATAGATCTCCGGGATGTAAAGCAGGTCTGGCTCTGCTGCAAAGTTGCGACGAATTTGGCTCGCGTTGGCTGCCTCTCGCAAAAAATCCAATTCTCCCCGCAAGGTTTTGGCATACTCAGCTACAACGGCACGTACCCGTAGACGTTTTCCTTCCTGGGAATACCGTTCCGCCAGGTCTGCCAACCACCGCAGAATGCCTAAATCTTGGTCAATGATACGACGTAGATTGGGTCGACGAATTTTGATGGCGACCTCGCGACCATCCAGCAGACGTCCAAAGTGGACCTGCGCAATGGATGCGGCAGCGGCTGGCTCTGGCTCCAGATGGGCAAAGACTTCCGTAAGCGGACGCTTTAGGGAGTTTTCGATGAGCTCGCGTGCCTGGGCAGAAGAAAACGGTGCCACAGCGTCCTGCAAACGGGATAGCTCTCGAGTAATCTCCTCAGGCAATAGATCCCGTCGGGTAGACAGCATTTGCCCCAATTTGATGAAGGTGGGTCCCAGATCCTCTAGCGCCATGCGCAGCCGGACTGCAAAGCTGCCGCCAGGCTTCGGCATGATCCAGCGAGCTGGGTTGAGCTTTAGCAGCGCTTGATATGGTTTGAGGAGTGGAAGGTAATAGAGCAGTTCGTCCAGGCGGTACCGCACCAAGACCCGGGTAATCTGCAAAATGCGCAGGTAGCGCAGATAGGATTGTCGCATGAGGTGGATTATACCATGGCTGCCGGCAAGAGCAGGCATGAAAAAGGGGTCCCTAGAGAGACCCCCGGCAAAAAACCTACCTGCTTACTGCGTAACGGTTTTTTCCACTTTAATGCTAGAGTTGATTTCTACCCGCTGATTCAAAAAACGTCCCTGGGCAGTAGCATTGCTGGCGACTGGGTCATTGTAAGAATGGCCTGTCAAAACCATCCGGCTACGGCTCACCCCATGCCGTTCCAAATATTGCGCTACACTCTCGGCGCGTAGTTTGGAGAGTTTCAGGTTGTAGGCATAGGTTCCCACTTTACTGCAGTAACCGTTGACGTCCAGAACGGCATCTGGGTGCTTTTGAGCAAAATCGGCAACTTCATCAAGGACCTTGATATCGTGATCCAATAACTTGTAAGAATTGAACTTGAAATTGATGCCTGTGATGGTGATGGGCTTGCTGACCAAAACGGTCTGCACAACGGGGGCGATAGGGGCCGGAGCTGGCGCTGGCGCAGGTGCCGGGGCGGCTGCCACCTTGGGTGCGGGGGCAGGTACACAGTACGTAGGAGCTGGGCCTTGGTCCTCTGGCCGGCCGCCACGGACGCACAAGCCCTTATCCGTAACCACGGGCTGTCCTTGGGCAGTAACGGCATAGCCCTCAAAGGCGTTGCTGGCTTGAGCGGCGCCAGCCACCAAGAACGCAGCCGCTGAAACGGCGAGCGACAGCTGTAAAGTTTTTGACATTGCGATACCCTCCTCGATACCAACTCATTAGGACCACGGCCCACCAGGGACCAGCGGCATTTTTACAACACTCCCAAGAATGTTGTAAATCGACAACGGTGTCAAGGCCGCATAGGAGCTATGGAAACTTTGCGCGTTTAAAGATATGGATAAATCATTGAGCTGGTATTGATTACGGCCATGACGCCTTGACAGTTCCAACTCGTCCAAGGATAATTCGCGGCTACCGCTGGAGGGGTTCCCGAGCGGTCAAAGGGATCAGACTGTAAATCTGACGGCTCTGCCTTCGGAGGTTCGAATCCTCCCCCCTCCACCAGATAGATAGTTGCCGGCTTCGGTCGTGCGGGTGTAGTTCAATGGTAGAACCTCAGCCTTCCAAGCTGATGGTGTGGGTTCGATTCCCATCACCCGCTCCAAGTTCGGCCCACATAGCTCAGTCGGTAGAGCACTTCCTTGGTAAGGAAGAGGTCACCGGTTCAAATCCGGTTGTGGGCTCCATATTGAACGCTTTTGCTTAATGTACGTGGAGAGGGTCTTCTGAATGTCCAAGGGAAAGTTTGAGCGGACGAAGCCGCATGTAAACGTAGGGACGATTGGTCACGTGGATCACGGGAAGACCACGTTGACGGCGGCGCTGACG
>JABEBX010017415.1_pt1 | contig 24065 bp, 24 predicted proteins | sample 7245971 | NCBI WGS metagenome assembly JABEBX01 (sample SAMN14506365, study PRJNA622280) | hot springs metagenome | biome: hot spring [ENVO:00000051]|acidic hot spring [ENVO:00002120]; feature: spring [ENVO:00000027]|sediment [ENVO:00002007]; material: sediment environment [ENVO:01001048]... | reverse complement strand
GGGAATATTGTTGGCGCCGTTGATGGTGCCATTGGGCGTATCCGCCCCAGCAGGGAAGGTGCCGTCTGGGTTGAGGCAGTTGACTTGGCCGTAGTCGCAGCCGCCGCCGTTGGGGTCAAGGCCATTCCAGCCGCTGTGGTAGTAAGCGTAGGTGTAGAGCTTGTTGTCGATCTGCACATCGCCCACGCTGGTTTTCAAGCCGAGGTACTCGAAGTCGGTCTGGAAGTCGTCGTAGTTGTAGCCGGTATAGGCCTGACTTAGTGGGTTGCTGCTCAGACCGTAGTTCGGGCCGAACTTTTGGATCTGACCTGGCAAGGTGCTGGTGTAGGGATATTTGCTCACCGAGACATAAGGGGCGGAAGTGGCGCCGACGATGGCCGCGTTGCCGCCACTGTTGCGGTTGACCATGGAGACGAAGGTCAGCAGCGAGTTGTCGCCGACGGGTTTTTCCGCCTTGATGAACAGGTTTTTGCGTTGCGTGCTGGCGCCGCTCAGATATCCGTCGCTCTTGAGTTGGCGGTAGTCGATGAAAGCGCGCAGGTCGCCGTAGTTCTTCATCACCCCGGTATCGAACTCGGCTCCGAGCACCGCGGTGCCGAAGCTGCCAAAGCTGCCATAGAGCGTGGTCTGCGGCTTGTCCAGGGGCTCTTTGGTGAGCAATGAAATGGTGCCGCCAAAGGTGGCGTAGCCGATGGTGGAGGCATTGCCCGGGCCGCGATCGACAATGATTTGGCCGATGTCCTGCGGCATGAAATATTCCGCCGAGTGGTGGGTGAAGTCGTTCGAGTCGCCCACCGGAATGCCGTCCCAGGTCAGGTTGTACTGTCCGTCCTGAAATCCTCGGATCGACAGCCCCTTGCTGTTGCCCAGACCCGGACCGTTGGGCTCGATGTCCACCACGCTGGGGGCGATGCTGACGATGTCGCTGTAGTTGGCCGTCGCGGCCTGGGTGTTTTCGATGTAGTGTTGGTTGATGATGGACTGCGGCTGCCCGGCTTTGAGCGAGCCTTGCGTGGGCGCCTGGTGCGGTGCGCTTTCCTGCTTGGCTTTTTCGCGCTCGGCGGCGGTCTGACCGTTGCCGCCTTGCGCCCCCGCCTGCACCGTGCCCAGACTCTCGGGAGAGGTCTGCGCGTGGGCTGCGGCAAACGGCATGACGAGCAGGGCGGCCAGGACGGACTGGGTGAGTCGCGATGGCTTGAAGGTGGGTCGATGGCGAGACATGACTGATTGCTCCCTTGGGCGGTAGGCGGGTGGGTTGACGAAAGCTGTCATTCCATTCCTGCGACATGTCCGCGGGGTTGCAAGAACCTGTCTGAATCCTGTCCAGCCGTGCCAAAGATGTAAACAAATCTTGACAGTGCGAATGCTTCGCTTCACTGCATCGACTTTTCCGTGGCCCAGCGATACCCCGCGCCATGCACGGTTTGCACACGCTGATGCAGATCATGGGGACGAAGGTGCCGGCGCAGGCGAGCCACCGCGGTGTGTACGGTATCGGCGTGCGCGCGTGCGGGAATGTCCATGGCCAATCGCAGCTCTTGCGGGCTCAGGATGTCGCCCGGACGTGCGCCCAGAGCCCACAACAGCAGAAACTGCTGCGAGGGCAGACTGAGGCAATGATCCTGAATGCGGAGCGTCCGGGTTTGTCCGTCGAGCTCCAGAAGGGGTTCCAGCTGGACGCGGTCTCCAGTCTGCGGTGCGAGGCGTTCACGCAGGCGAGCGAGCTGGGCGCGTATGAGCTGCGGCGGGCTGTCGATCGGCAGCAGGGCATCGGCGCCCGCGCTTAGCGCAGCCATGGCGCCGGGTGAGGCGCAGTCTGGCAAAAAGGCGATGACTCGGGACGTTTGGCCTCCGAGAGGATGTCGCAGGCGCATCAGCCAGTTGGTCAGTTCATGCACGTCCTCGCCGCTGATAGCCAGTACGGCCCAGGCATCACCGACTTTCAGCCGCCGTAGGGCCTCATCGGCATCGACAGGCTGGCTGTTTCTGTCCTGGCAGGGTGTGGGGGCTGAGGCGAATTGAAGCGATAGAACAGAATGTTTGATCGGCACGATCTGGGCAGGTGGTCCGCTGATGAGGGCCGAGTGTGCGTAAGCGTTTTGACAAAAGCATGACAGGTCGGCCCACTACCATGCGCAGCGATGAAACTCAGCACCCAAGCCAATCTCTACGCCCTCGGCGCCATTGCCCTATGGGCAACGCTCGCTACCCTGGGGGTGGCGCTTTCTCAGGTGCCGGCCTTCGCGCTGACCGGGTTGGCACTGATCATCGGCAGCGTGCCGACGTGGGGCCATTGGCGGCAGTGGCGCGTGTCTCGCGCGGCGTTGGCGTTGGGCGTGTATGGCCTGTTCGGATTCCATTTCCTGTTGTTCATCGCCTTGCGCCACGCGCCGCCGGTGCAGGCCAATCTGGTGAATTACCTCTGGCCCTTGTTCATCGTGGTGCTGGCGCCGCTGCTCTTGCCCGGGGTGCGTCTGCGGTTGGCGCATGTGCTGGCGTCCGGCTTGGGCTTTCTGGGCGCGGGGCTGGCGATTCTGGGCGGTCACTCGTTAGAGGCGGCCTGGGCCTGGGGCTACCTTCCGGCCATGGGATCGGCGCTGATCTGGGCCACGTTCTCGCTGGGTAGCCGCCGCATGGCGCAGTCGGGCAAGGGGTTTCCCACGGCGGCGCTGGGCTTGTTCGGCCTGATTTCCGGCCTGCTCGCGCTGGGCTGCCATGTCTGGCTGGAACCGCCTTTGCACCTCGGCCTGCGCGATGGCCTGCTGATCGGGGTGATGGGTCTGGGGCCTCTGGGCGGCGCCTTTTTGTTGTGGGACCGGGCGCTGAAACTGGGGGATCCGCGCACCATCGGGGTGTTGAGCTACCTCACGCCTTTGGCGTCGACCCTGCTGCTGATTGCCGTGACCGGGCGCGCGCTGACGATCTGGATCGGTCTGGCAACGGTGCTGATCGTCGGCGCCGCGTTGTTGGCCGTGCGAGTGAAAGACTGAGTTTTTTCATCAGGTAGCGTGATTTTGGCGGGACACACAGGCCGATCTCGATGCGCTCATCGCAGATCGGCAACTACAGGCGACTTCCTCACGCGCAAGCTGGGGTTGCTGGGAGCCAGACAGTCCCTAATACGTATCGGCCCTGATTGGCCAGGGTTTGCGCTTGCTTCAAGTCCGCGGCTCGCCAGCCCAGGGTGCGCCCCGTGGCGCTATTCAGCCAGTGGGTTTGCGGTGTGACCAATACATCGGCTCGGTGTTCTGGTGGCCGCAGCAGGGGCACGGCCAGACGCACCGACATAGCAGCCGCATAAGCACCGCATCATCAACGCGGGATGCGAGTGTAGGTCAGCGCAATTCTTCGACTGCTTGCCAGGCGGCGTCAATGCTCGGCGTAACGCCATCGCCGCCGAGGGTACGGGCCAGGTGGGGTGATGTGGGGGTGAACAGCTCGGGCCCGGTGCTGACGAACAGTCCCACCACCGGGCGACGCAGCGCCGCGGCGAGATGGGTGAAGCCGGTATCGACGCCCACCACCAGCCGACTCTGCGCAATGACGGGCAGCATGTCGAGCAGGCTGCGGCGGTCGAGAATCTGCGCGCTGCCCGGCGGAAGCGCGGCGATGATGCGCTGCGCACGCTCCTGCTCGGCGGCGTTTCCCCAGCTCAGTTGCAGCCGCAGGCCAGCCTGCACCAGGCGAGCGGATAGCGCCTGCCAGTGGTCGAGCGGCCAGAGCTTTTCCGGCTTGGAAGCGCCATGCGCGAGGAAGACGGTATCGGCCTCGGTCGCCCCTGGCTCGCGGGCGTAGCGCTGATCGATCGCATAGTCCACCGGGCCGTGCAGGTCGGTGTCGAGCACGGCCTGCGCAAACACCCGCCGCCCCTCGGTGCCATGCAAGCCGACGGGCCGGGCGAAATGCAAGTGGTAGGCGCGGGCGGCGAGCGGCTCGCCGCCGCAGTCTTGCGCGCGATAGCCGACGCGCAGCGCGCCACGCGCTAGACGGGAGATGATGGCGCTTTTGAGCACGCTGTGAGGGTCCCAGATCAGGTCGTAGCGCTCGCCGCGCAGGGCGCGTAGCACAGCGCGCAACTCGCGCCATGCGGCGAGGCTGCGCTGCTGCTGCACCGCCTTGAGCGGCAGGGCAAAGACGTGACGCACGGCGGGGTGCAGCCGCGGAATGTCGGCGAAGCGGGCATCGACCGCCCAATCGATTTCGATGCCGGGCCAGCGTGCGGCGATGTCGGAGACGGCGGGCAGAGTCTGCACCTGATCGCCCATGGCGGACAACTGCACCAGCAGCATGCGCTGCGGGGCTGACGGCAGGGCGCCCTGACCCCACCGCAGTGGGAGCTGCGCTCGCGTCATGCGGCGGGCAGCAAGGCTTTGCCCATCAGGTCTTCGAGCACCTTGAGCGGCGCGGTGTGCGGATAGAGCTGGTGCCGAGGTTCGAGGTAGAAGGTTTGCTCCATCATGTATTGCCCGCCCATGACGGCGTGCAGCACCTGATCGGAGAACACTACCCAGGTCGTGCCCGGCGCGAAGTCCACACTGCGCTGCGGCGCGTCTTTCTGATAGGCCAGATCGGCCTTCATTTTGTCGTGCAACTGCAGCATGTAGTGGTCGTAGTCGGTGCGGTGCGATTTGGTGATTTTGAGCGCGCGCAACACCGCCGCCGAGCCGGGCACGGGGGGGGTGAGCCGCGGTGCAAAACGCTGCAGAAATTCGGGGAAGGGCTCGCCCACCCGCCACTGACGCGGCCGCCCTTCGGGATTGAGATTGGTGAATACGCGCAGCAGCCGCACGCCATGAATCGGGTTGGAGGGGAAGGCATCGACGTGCAGCCGGGTGTCGTCTTTGCGCCAGCTCGTCTTGCGACCTTCGACCTGTATGGGGCGGTACGAGGCCTTGGCCGCTCGCAGCTTGCCCCGATAGTGCGGAAACAGCCGGTCGACCAGGGACTGGGCCTGATGGGAGAACCGCTGAATCATGTCGCGCAATTCGGCCTGGTCTTGGGGGCTACCCGACGCGCCGCGAATACTGCCGTCATCGCGCAGGCTGATGTTTTTGGCCTTGCCGTTGCTGATGGCCGGGGTGAGAAAGCGGCGCTCGCTTGCGCTGAGTTCGAAGTGCAGCTGCGGGAAGCACAGCACATGGCCGCCTTCGAGCAGATGCTCCACCCCGGCGGTGGGTGCGCGCTCGGTAGGGCTGGCATCCCAGGCGGTATCGGGAAAGTTGCGGATGGCGTCGTCGAGTGCGGCCATATGACCTCCTGCAAAAAATAGACTGCCTACGGTGCACAGAATAGGGTGCTCAGTGATTGTCCGCCTTGATACCCGACAGTCGGTCCATGAGCGCAAACATCACGCCGGAGAACACCAGCACCAGATGGATGATCAAGGCCCAGAGAATGTCGTCGCGACTTGCATCGCGCACATTGATGAAATATTTGAGCAGTTCGACCCCCGAGATCGCCACGATGGAGCCGATGAGTTTGAGTTTCAAATCGGAAAAGGTGACGTGGCCCATCCAGCTGGGGCGGTCTTCGTGGTCGCCGGTATCGATCTTGGAGACGAAGTTCTCATAGCCGGCAAAAATGATGATGATCAGCAGATTGGCCACCAGGGCGATGTCCACCAGAGACAGAATGGCCAGCATGGCCTCGCCGCCCGTGCCGGAAAACACCACGGACACCGCGCCGACGAAGGTTTTGACAAATTTCACCAGCAGCAAAACGATGCCCAGCACCAGGCCGATATAGAACGGCGCCAGCAGCCAGCGGCTGCCGAAAATCAATACTTCCAGAGCATGTTCGACGCGTTTCATGGGGGCTTTGCGAAAAGGAGAGACGGAGATGCGCGCGACTGTAGCGGGGCTGCGTTACCGCACCCGCATGCCGGGCTGCGCTCCCGTATGCGGTTCGAGAATGTAGAGGCCGGGCTGCGCCTTTTCGTCGGCAGCGCTGGCGGCCAGCACCATGCCTTCGCTCAGGCCGAACTTCATCTTGCGCGGCGCGAGGTTGGCGACCAGCACGGTGAGTTTGCCGATCAGGTCTTCAGGCTTGTAGGCGCTGGAGATGCCGGAGAACACATTGCGGGTGCGCGGCTGGCCGTCGGAGGTGGTTTCGCCCACGTCGAGGGTGAGGCGCAGCAGCTTGGTCGAGCCTTCCACGGCTTCGGCATGCTGGATACGGGCGATGCGCAGATCGATCTTGGCGAAGTCGTCGATGCTGATGAAGGGGTCTTGCGTGGCGTCGGCAGTCGGTGCTGTAGGCGTCATGGCTTGGGCGGCGGGCGCTGCGGGTGGATCGGTCTCGAACAGGGCGTCGAGGCGCTTGGGGTCGATGCGGTGCATCAGGTGCTGATAGGGCGCGGCGTGTTGCGGCAGTTCGGTGGCGTCGCTCCAGACGAAATCGCGCTCCAGCCCGAACAGCTCGCGCGCCACGCGGGCGGTGAGCGCAGGCAGCACCGGGCTGAGCATGACCGACAGCAGCCAGAACCCGGCCAAGGCCTGCGAGCAGGCGTCTTGCAGTTCGGCGCGGCGGGCTTCGTCTTTCGCCAGAATCCAGGGCTGGGCGGCGTCGAACGCGGTGTTGATGCGGTCGGCGTAGGCCATGATTTCGCGCAGCGCACGGGCGTATTCGCGCGCTTCGAAAGCAGCGGCCACGTCGTCGGCGAGGGCCTTTGCGGCGTCGCGCAAATCGCCGGTGTTGTGGGCATAACCCAGCTTGCCGTCGAAGTATTGGCTGATGAATTTGGCGGCGCGGCTGGCGATGTTGACGTACTTGCCGATCAGGTCGCTGTTGACCCGGGCGACAAAATCTTCCGGCGTGAAGTCCACGTCTTCCACCCGCGCGGTCAGCTTGGCGGCGAGGTAATAGCGCAGCCACTCGGGGTTGAGGCCGATGTCGAGGTATTTCAACGGCGAGATGCCGGTGCCCCGGCTTTTGCTCATCTTCTCGCCACCGACGGTGACAAAACCGTGCACATTGATCTGGCTGGGCGTCTTGCGGCCCGAGAAGTGCAGCATGGCCGGCCAGAACAGGGTGTGGAAATACACGATGTCCTTGCCGATGAAATGCACCTGTTCCACCGCCGGATCGGCGACGAAGGCGTCGAAACTCTGCGCGGTGCGCGAAGGCGCGTGCCAGTGCTGTGCGGCCTGCCCCTTGTCGAAATGGTTTTTCAAGCTGGCGAGGTAGCCGATGGGGGCGTCGAGCCAGACGTAGAAGTATTTGCCCGGCGCGTCGGGAATTTCGATGCCGAAGTAGGGCGCGTCGCGCGAGATGTCCCAGTCGGCCAGGCCGCCGTGGCCGTTTTCGTCGGTGGTGAACCACTCGCGCACCTTGTTGAGCACTTCGGTTTGCAGATGCGGCTGACCGTGGGCGTTGGCGGCCTGCGTCCAGTCGCGCAAATAGTCGGCGCAGCGGTCGGACGAAAGCTGAAAGAAGTAGTGCTCGCTCTTACGCAACTCGGGCGTGGCGCCGGAAAGTGTGGAATAAGGGTGCTTGAGTTCGGTGGGCGCGTACACCGCCCCGCACACCTCGCAGGCGTCGCCATACTGATCGGCCGCGCCGCACTTGGGGCACTGGCCCTTGATGTAGCGGTCGGGCAGGAACATGCCCTTGACCGGATCGAAAAACTGCTCGATGTCGCGCATCGCGATCAGGCCGTTCTTGCGCAGCGCGCGGTAGATGTCCTGCGCGAGTTGATGGTTTTCCGGCGCGTCGGTGTTGTGCCAGTTGTCGAAGCGGATGTGAAAGCCGTCGAGGTATTGCGCCCGCCCGGCGGCGATGTCGGCGACGAACTGCTGCGGCGTCTTGCCCGCCTTCTCGGCGGCGATCATGATGGGCGCGCCGTGGGCATCGTCGGCTCCGACGAAGTGCACCTCGTGGCCCTGCATGCGCTGAAAGCGCACCCAGGTGTCGGCCTGGATGTATTCCATGATGTGGCCGATGTGGAATGGGCCGTTGGCGTAGGGCAGGGCGGTGGTGACGAAGAATCGGCGCTTGGAAGTCATGGTGAACGGGGTGGAGTGCGCCCGGCCGGGAGTGCCGGGGCGTGCGGGCGTTGCCGCGCAAACGGCTATTTTAGGTGGCGACGGGCGAAACGATTTGACGCGACAACTGGGCGATCGTGCGCCCTTCCGCTTCGACCTCGCGCAGGCGGCGCTCAATCGGGGTGTCGATGGCGCCGGTTTCGGCCGCTTCGATGCACGTCGCCTGCCCGTCTAGACCGAGACAGCCTTGCAACAGGGCTAGGGTGTGGCGCAGGCGGGCCTGCTCGGCGGCAGACAGCACCCGGTCGCCGCGCTGCGCCCTAAGCACGCGCAAGGTGGCAAGGTGGGCGCTGAGCAGATCGCTGTGGGTGATGAACGCGGCGAGTTCGCGCCGCATGCGCTGATGCTGACGCGGCTCTTCCAGCATGCGAGCGTGCAGGCCGCCCACGGCGGCGAGCGCGTCTTGAATGCGCTTGCGCTCACGGCGGTAGTTCAGGTCGCTGACCTGCTGCGGGTCGAGCACGGCCTGCGCATAGCCCAGCGCGGCGCGCTGCAAGGCATCGACCTGGCGGCGCAGATCGTTGGCCTCCCACCTGGGCAGCACAAAGCTGAAAGCCCAGGCCAGCGCCGCGCCGATCAGCGTGTCTTGCAGGCGCTGGGTGACCAGAAACTGGGTGCCCGGCTCCAGCAAGGCCACGAGCAGCAGGGCGTTGACGCTGGCGAACAGGGCCGTGAAGCGGTAGTTGAGGGTGATGAAGGTGCGCGCAAAGGCCAGGGAGACAAACACCCCCAGCGTCATCACCCCCAACGACGGGTGGGTGGAGAGCAGGGCCGCGACCAGGATGCAGCCCAGCAACGTGCCCAGCACACGGTCTTTGATGCGCTGGCGGGTGACGCTGTAATTCGGCCGGAGAATCACGCCGATGGTCAGCAGCACCCAGTAGTCATGCGGGTGATAGGGCAGGGCGCGCAGCACCAACTCGCCTGCGAACAAGGCCAGTGCTAGACGGATGGCATAACGCAGGATGGGTGATTCAAAGCGGATGGATTGCCACAGCGCGTTCGGGTCGTAGCGCAGCGGGCTGAGAAAGGCCTGCAGATCCATGCCCTGCAGTGGATCGGGCTGAGCTGCCGGTCCGACGGGTTTTTCTTGAGCGAGCAGATCGCTGATGCGCTGAAACTTGTCGGCACTGGCGCGCAAAGCCATGCGGGCCTGCTCGAATTCGGCGCTGGGCTGGCTGGGCTGCAGGGTGGCGAGTGCATGCTCGATGGTTTGCGCGCAGGGCAGGTGGGCGGGCAGGGTGTTGGCCGGCCTGCCGCGCAACAAGGCGTCGGCGCGCTGGTCGAGGGCGTCGCCGATGCGCTGCGCCCAGTCGCGCAGCGCATCGGGCACGGGCGTGGCGTCGAACTGCTTGAGAATCAGGTCGCCATCGGTCTGGCCGGCCAGCAGGGCTTCGTTGACCTCCAGCAGCAGAATCAGCCGCGCCGCCAGGGCGCGATCCGCCGCGGTGCGCACATCCCGCAGCACGATGTCGCGCGTGTTCTGCAAGGTGTCGTTGATCGCGGTGAGTTGCGCTACCGCGCCGCTCAATCCAGAAGACTGCCCGCCGAAGTGATTCGCCAGCCAATGCGCAAACTGTCCCAACTGCGCCAGCAACTCGGCCAACGCCTGCTCTTTGGTTCGCCGACGCAGCCAGCGCGCCAGCAGCAGGGCATAGGCGGTGTAGAGCAATGCGCCGATGAAAAACAGCGCCACGGCCGCCGCCAGTTGTACCGGGCCTTGCATCGGCGGAGAGCCCACGGTGATGACCGAAATGAACAGCACGCTGAAACTCATCGCCAGCGCCCGCTTGCCCCACACGGCGATCAACCCGCTGATAAAACCCAGCAAGGGAATGAGCACGATCTGCACCGCAGGCCACCACAGGCTGGCGCCGACCAGCGCAAAGGCAGCCGTGCTCGCCACGCTGGTAAACAACAACTCCACACGCTTGACCCGGGTGGGCGCCGGGTTGTCGGCGAAGCAGACGGTGAGCGCGCCGCTGCCCAGGGCGATCGCAGGGCCCAAGCCCGCGATTGCGTAAGTCACCAAGCCGAACAGGGCGACGCCCACGGCCGACACCAGCCCGCCAGTGAAGTAGCGGCCGTGGAGCAGAACGAGGACTTGTCGCGGTGTCAGCATGTGAGGTGTTTTTTGCGTGCTATTGTCGTTGGAGAGTTGTCTATTTGCGCACGGCTGAACGTGCTACGAGGAGCAAGAGCATGGCATCCCCCTGGAAAATTCTGGTCGTTGGCGCGGGCGCCGTGGGCGGTACGCTGGCCGTTCGGCTCGCGGCGGCCGGACACACGGTCAGCGTGCTGGCGCGTGGCGCGCATCTGCAGGCGATTCAGCGCGCCGGGCTGTGTCTGGAAGACCCGCAAGAGCGGGTTTGTGTCGAGGTGCAGGCCAGCGACGATCTGGCCGATTTCGCGCCGCAAGATCTCGTGATTCTGGGCCTGAAGGCGCATCAACTCGGCCCCGTTCTGCCGCAGCTTCGCCCTTTGCTGCATGCCGATACGGTTGTGCTGCCCGCTATTAACGGCGTGCCCTGGTGGTATTTCCACGCCGACACCAGCCCGCAGGCGCGCACGGCGCATGGGCGCATCGCGCATCTGGAAAGCATCGACCCCGGCGGCCGCTTGCTGGGCGCCATCGACCCGGCGCATGTCGTGGGCTGCGTCGTGCACGCCAGCGCCGAGGTGGCCAGCCCCGGCGTGATACGCGTCAATGGGCAATACCGCTATGTGATCGGCGAACCCGCACACACGCGCAGCCCACGCGTGCAAGCGCTGGCCGACCTCTTGCGTGCGGCGGGCTGCGAGCCGGAAGTCACCGACCGCATCCGCGACGCCATCTGGATGAAGCTCATCGGCAACGCCACCTTCAACCCGGTGGCCGCGCTGACGCGAGCGCGCATGAACGCCATCTGCGACAACCCCGAACTCGTCGCCCTCATCCGCGACGGCATGGCCGAGATCATGGGCCTGGCGCGGGCCTATGGTTGTGATCCGCTGGTCAGCATCGAGCAGCGCATGGACATTGCCCGCGGCATCGGCCCGGTGAAAACTTCCACCCTGCAAGACCTGGAGCGCGGCCGCGCACTGGAGATCGCCGCCTTGCTGCACGCTCCGCTGGAAATGGCCCGCCTCGCCCACCATCCCATGCCCACCCTGCAAATGCTGAGCGCCCTGCTGGGTGAGCTTGATCGGCAGGTTTGCAAGGCTTGAAGATTGGCAAAAAAAAGCCGGTCAGAGACCGGCTGGAAGGGTACCTTTGGGGTACCGAGGAGACAACTGTTTGGGCGATAGGCGGCGCTTTTTGAATCGGCCGCTCAGCCTCATGCGCAGTCAACGCAGCGTGGGAGCAAAAGTTGACAAGCCGCCACACCGCGAAATAACGGCTGAACGATCAGGCCGCGGCGCGCTTGGCGGCGGTGCGGCTGGTGGTTTGCGCCGCTTTCATTGCGGTGCTGGTCACAGCGTTCATATTGGCTTCCACTGCTTCGGCGGCCTGCTTGGTGACTTTCTGCACCGAGTCATAGGCGTTGTTGGCGGCGTTCATGGCGCTTTTCATCATGGCCACGGCGGTTTCCGAACCGGCCGGGGCATTCTTGGCGGCGGATTCGGCCAGGTCCATGAACTTCTTGTGGGTTTCAGAAATTTGCGACTCGGCGGTCTTGGCCAATTCGGCCTGGGCGCCAGAGGCAATTTCGTAGGCATGACGTGAGTAGGACAGAACCTTCTCGGCCATCGGCTGCATCCAGCCCGATTGCAGGGTCGACAGTTCTTGCAGGTCTTTGACCGACAGAAGCGCCATGGTGTGATCGGCGCTTTCTTGCAGCGAGGTCTTGACGGCCTGCATGTTCAGGTCAACCAGTTTTTCCATGTTGTCCATGGACTTGGCGGCCAGACCGAAAAAGGTTTCGAACTGGGCTTTTTGTGCTGCGGCGAATTGCTCGGGGGTCATCATGATATCTCTCCTGGGTTGAGGGCGTTGGCTGCGGTTTAACTGCTAAGGGGGCGGCAGCCAACACATTTTGAACCCGTAACGGTGTCACGAAGATGACGGCCTGCTCAGGTTCATTTGTGCACTGCACAATCCATATTGTAGAGATGACTTCCTGAATTGCAAGAAAAATTTGTGCGTTGCAGCAAAATTATTGAAATCTCAATAATTTCAATGAGTTGCCGATCTATTCCTTAGGGCGTTTGGGCTTGTAGACGGAAGGGGGAAGCGACTTTTCGGTTTGCCGCGGCTGGGCAACGTCGCTGGCTTTGATGCGGCGCGGTGCCGCTTTCACCCGTTTGCTTTCGGGTACGGCCAGAGTGCCCGATTTTTTGTCGGCCGCAGCAGTCATCAACTCGACTTGAGCGGCGTTCGTAGAGAAATCGGGCTCCGCGCGGCGCCCCGATTCTGCCGGGGAAACTTTGGAAAACCGCTGCAACAGGCTGACGATCTGACCATAGACGCGGGGCGTGGCGGCGAGCACTTCACCGGTAAAAAGGAAGTCGCCATCGCCGGCAAAATTGCCTACCAGGCCTCCGGCCTCGGTGATCAGCAGACTGCCGGCGGCAATGTCCCAGGGTTTGAGCCCTGTTTCGAAAAATCCGTCGTAGCGCCCCGCAGCCACGTAGGCCAGGTCGATGGCGGCAGCGCCCGGGCGGCGCAGGCCGACGCAGCGCTGCGCCACGAGCTTGAACATTTCGAGATAGGTGTCGATGTCGTCGTTCTTGCGAAACGGAAACCCGGTGCCGATGAGACTGTCTTCCAGACGCACGCGGTTGGAAACGCGGATGCGGCGGCTGTTGAGAAACGCCCCGGCGCCGCGCGTGGCGGTGAAGAGTTCATCGCGGGTCGGGTCGTAAACCACGGCCTGTTGCACTACGCCGCGATGGGCCAGTGCGATGGAGACGGCGTACACCGGCATGCCGTGTATGAAGTTGGTGGTGCCATCGAGAGGGTCGATGATCCACTGATATTCCGACGAGGCATCGCCGAAGGCGCTACCGGTTTCTTCTCCCAGAATGCCATGCTGCGGATAGGCCTTGAGCAGCACGTCGATGATGGCTTGCTCGGCGGCGCGATCGACTTCGGTCACGAAATCGTTGGCGGCTTTTTGCGCGACGCGCAGCAGGTCAATATCGAGACTCGCGCGGTTGATGATTTTGCCGGCTTCGCGCGCTGCGCGAACGGCCACATTGAGCATGGGGTGCATGGTGTCCTGAGCGCCAGCAACGACAATGGCGCGAGAAATTTCGGGAAGTGACAAAGAACAGATGAAAGACGCGCATTTTATCGACGCCGAGGCGGCCGCGTGTGCGCCGTCGCTGGATGACACGGTCTTCGTGCTCGTGGGCACCAGTCATCCGGGCAATGTGGGCGCCGCGGCGCGCGCCCTCAAGAACATGGGTTTCGCCAACCTGCGGCTGGTCGCTCCGCGCTTTGCCGATGTGCTCACCCAGCCCGAAACCCTGGCCTTCGCCAGCGGCGCGGAAGATGTGCTGAAGGCGGCGCAAGTGCACGGGGAACTGGGTGACGCCGTGGCGGACTGCGGCGTGGTCGTGGCGCTGTCGGCGCGGGTGCGCGATTTCGGCCCTCCGCTGCACACGCCGGAGTGGTTGCCCCAACTGGCGCAGCGAAGTGCGGAGCAGGGGCGGCGCGTGGCGTTTGTTTTCGGCAGCGAACGCTTCGGGCTGAGCAACGCCGATGTGTATCGCTGCGATGCCCTGCTGAGCATTCCCGCCAATCCGGCCTACACCTCGCTCAATCTCGCGCAGGCGGTGCAGGTCATCGCGTGGGAGTGGCGTAAAGGGATCGGGCTGCATGCGGTGCAGCCTGCGCAGACCGAAAGCGTGGCGGCGACGGCGGGAGAGGTGCAGGGGATGCTGGCGCATGTCGAGCAGGCTTTACTGGCCTTGGAGGTGCTCGACCCCAACGCGCCGCGCAAACTGCTGCCGAGGTTGCAGCGTCTGGCTTCGCGAGCAGAACTCACGCGCGACGAGGTGCAGATTTTGCGCGGGGTGTGCACCGCCGTACTGCGCAAAGTGCCGAAGGGCTGATGCCGCCGCATGGAAAATCAGGGTTCAATACACTGACCTTTCCCTTCACTAGCTGTAAAGCGACCGATCCATGCTGCAACGATTGCGTGAGACCATCCAGATCATCTTGGAGCGCGACCCTGCCGCGCGTTCGACCTGGGAGGTTGTCACCTGTTATCCGGGCCTGCACGCCTTGCTGTTTCACAGCATGGCGCATGCCTGCTGGAAGCGCGGCTGGCACTGGCTCGGGCGATGGATTTCGCATTGGGGGCGCTGGCTCACCGGCATCGAGATTCATCCCGGGGCCACCATTGGTCGGCGCGTGTTCATCGACCACGGCATGGGCGTGGTCATCGGTGAAACGGCCGAAATCGGCGACGACTGCACCATCTACCAAGGCGTGACGCTGGGCGGCACCTCGCTCTATAAGGGCGCCAAACGGCACCCCACTCTGGAAGCGGGTGTGGTGGTCGGCGCCGGGGCGCAAGTGCTCGGCGGCTTCACCGTGGGCGAGGGCGCGCGCATCGGCTCGAACGCGGTGGTCGTCAAGGCGGTTCCAGCCGGGGCGACCGCTGTGGGCAACCCCGCGCGCATCCTCCAGAAAGAAGTGGATCAGCAGCGTGAGGCCACGGCAGCGCGCATGGGGTTTTCCGCCTATGCCGTCACTCAGAACGGCGACGACCCGCAATCACGCGCGGTGCTCGGGCTGATCGACCATGCCGCGCAGCTCGAACATCAGGTCGCGCTGCTCTGGCAAGCGCTTGAGCGTCACGGCGTTTGCCCGGCCGAGACCTGTCCGCCCGAGGCGCTGCGCACCGAGCATTTTGATAAAGCCAAGCTGGAAAAACTGGTGGAGTGAAGGAGGCAGGGCGGCGCCTTGCGCGCGGGATGATCGCCGCGTCAATGCCGATGAAGAGCGCGACGGTCGCGCAGCATGTGCTCCAGCTCATTCAGGCTGGTGGTACGCACGGCAAAAAGTCGGATCGTTTCGGCAGCTCACGCTGGCCTGTCTTTGTCTGAGCGCTTGCGCTGCGCCGGGGGCGTCGGCTGATCATCATTCCGGCGTGATCCTTTACGGTGAACTGGACGAGGGCGTCCAAATCCATCCTTAGAACCGACCAGCAAATCTCTCAGGCCGTCGCGCAACTCAACACGGTGACCCAGCACAACGCCTCGGCTTCAGAAGAACTGGCCGCGACGGCGGAAGACTTGAGCGAGCAGGCGAAGTTTCTCGAAAAAGCCATGGTGCAGTTCCGCCTGAATGGTGAGCGCGTTCCCGTCGTGCTGTCGCGTGCAGAGCGCAAGCGGCAAGGCGCACAGGACATGCCGGGCACGGGTTCGCTGGCCAGCGAAGGAGGATTCACCGCGTTCTGATGGGAAGAGTACTGCGGGAAGGGTGCAGTGATGCTGCAACGCAACATGCAATAGCCCTGATCGCGCAGCTTGTTGGCAAGCAGACTAAGATCAGGGTTATCCCTTATTCTTTTGCGGATGTTCCCACAAGGAATCACCCGCACCTCATCATGAATCACTTCAAGCATTTTCTCGACAAACTCCTGTCCAGCATCGAGACGCACCAGGGCGCGGACGAGCACTATCTTGCCCAATCCGTCGACGCCTGTGACTTCGAACGCCGCGTGCGCGAGTTGGAATTGCGCGGCTCTCATACCCAAGATTGGACCTGGGCCGATGTGGCGCGAAATCAAACGGAGCGCCATTCATGGTGATGGTGACGGTGTTTGCTGCAGCGCAGCACGACTCGGTGTGCGCGTCTGCGGCGCCTGCGCCGTGGCTGGCTCTGTCCGAAGGCTGGTTGGGGTCGGTCCATGCGGTCAGTCGGCAGGTGCTGTACTGGCCGTTCGACGCGCTGCGAGATCAGTACGCTACTGCCGTGCGTGCGGGGCTGATCGAGCGCTCGCTCATAAGCTGCCCTGCGGCAGCTTGGACGGAGTCGAATCCGAGCGGCTTGCAAGCCGCGAGGTGGACAAGAAAACTTGGGGCGGCCCTGCGTTTTCTCATGAGCGGCTCACGTAGACAATCAGACTGAAATGCCGGTGAAGGGCTTGACCTCGGTGAGCACGAAGCTGGATTTCACGTCTTCGACGCTTTCGTGTTTAAGCAGGGTTTCGAGCACGAAGTGGGCGTAGTGCTCCATGTCTTGCACATGCACGCGCAGCAAGTAGTCCATCTCGCCGGTCATCGCTAGGCATTCCACCACCTCGGGCCAGCCTTGAACGGCGGCGCGAAAGAGGTCTTGCGGCGAACGCTGGTTGCTGGCACGGTGTTTTTCCAGGCGGACACTGAGCAGGGCGCTCAGGCTGAGGCCGAGTGCGCGCGGGCTGACGATGGCGCGATAGCCCTCGATGACCCCGATCTGCTCCAGCCGCCGGATGCGTCGCTGAACGGCCGAGGCGGAAAGCCCGATCTGCTCGGCCAGCTTTTCCTGCGTCAGTCGTGCATCGGTCTGCAGCAGGGCCAGCAGCTTGCGGTCGATGCGGTCGATGTCTTCAGTCGGGGGTTTGCGCATGACGGGCGGGCTCACAGATCGGTGCGCAGAGTCCACAACTCGGGAAACAGCACGGTGTCGAGCATCTTGCGCAAATAAGGTACGCCGCCGGTGCCGCCGGTGCCACGCTTGAAGCCGATGACGCGTTCGACGGTGGTGACGTGGCGGAAGCGCCATAGGCGAAACGCATCTTCGAGATCAACCAGTTCTTCGCCGAGCTGGTAGAGGTCCCAGTGATCTTCGGGTGAGCGGTACACCGTCAGCCAGGCTTGTTCCACTTCTGCGTGGTCGGCATACGGTTGCGCCCAGTCGCGCTCGAGGTGGGTCTGGGGAATGGGTAGGCCGCGGCGGGCGAGCAGTCGCAGGGCTTCGTCGTACAAGCTGGGCGCGCGCCAGGCGGCCTCTACCGTGGCGAGGTGGTCCGGCCGGTGGGCATGCGGGCGCAGCATGGCCGCGTTTTTGTTGCCCAGCCGGAATTCGATGCATCGATATTGCCAGCTTTGAAAACCGCTGGAACTGGCTAGATACGGCCGCAGCGCGGTGTATTCGCTGGGCGTCATGGTGGCGAGAACGTCCCAGGCGTGGACGAGTTGCTCCATGATGCGCGAAACCCGTGACAGCATCTTGAACGCCGGCTGCAGCGCGTCGGCGCGCACGCAATCGAGCGCGGCGTGCAACTCATGCAGCATCAGCTTCATCCAGAGTTCGCTGGTCTGGTGCTGAATGATGAACAGCATCTCGTTGTGCGTGGGCGAGAGCGGATGCTGCGCGCCGAGTAGTTCGTCGAGATGCAGGTAGTCGCCGTAGCTCATCGACTGCGAAAAATCGAGTTGCGCGCCTTCCTCGCGCACGATCTCCTCGCCTCTGGCTGCTGGCTGAGCGGCGCTCATGTCACTGCTCCCTTGCGGGCGAATCGCGCCTCTCGCCAGACGCCGCTGTCGAGTACGTCGCGCAGCGTCTGCACGGCGTCGAACACATCGACGTAGCGCAGGTAAAGCGGGGTGAAACCGAAGCGCAGCAGGTCGGCATCGCCCCGGGTTTTGTCTCCGGCGCGGAAGTCGCCGATCACCCCGCGGGCGATCAGGGCTTGCATCAAGGCGTAGCCATCGCCGTCGAAGGTCAGCGAGACCTGACTGCCGCGCCGGGCGGCGTCGAGCGGGGTGGCGACGGTGAGCGGGTGCGCGCTCAGTTGCTCGTGAACGAGGCGGATGAACAGGTCGCTGAGCGCCACAGACTTGCGACGCAGCGCCTGCATGCCGCCCATGGGCTCGGCGGCGAGCAGCGTGTCCACGCCGCAATCGAGCGCGGCTAGCGAGAGCAAGGTCGGCGTGCCGCAGAGGTAACGCGCAATGCCCTGCGCGGGCCGGTAGTCGGGGGTGAAAACGAAGGGCGCCGCGTGGCCATGCCAGCCCGACAGCGGCTGCTCCACCCGGTTGACATGGCGCGCATGCACCCAGACAAAGGCGGGCGCACCCGGGCCGCCGTTGAGGTATTTGTAGCCGCAGCCGATGGCGAAATCGGCTTGCGCGCCGTTGAGATCGACCGGCACCGCCCCGGCGGAATGCGCCAGATCCCACACCGTCAATGCACCTGCCGCGCGGGCCGCTGCGGTGACAGCGGCCATGTCGTACAGCGCACCGCTGCGATAGTTCACCTGCGTGAGCAGGAGCACGGCCACGTCGTCGCGCAGGCGGCCGAGGGCCTGCCCCTGCTCCACGAGTTCGAGCTGCATGCCGTGCTGCGCGGCGAGCGACTGGGCCATGTAGAGATCGGTCGGAAAATTTTCCCGCTCGGAAACGATGACGCGGCGCTGCGGGGCATCGGCGCGGGCGATGGCCAGCGCGGCGCTGAGCACTTTGTAGAGGTTGATGGAGGTGGAGTCGGTCACCACCAGTTCGTCGGGCGCGGCGCCCACGAGTCGGGCGATCTTGTTGCCTACGCGCCGGGGTAGATCGATCCAGCCCGCCGTGTTCCAGCTGCGAATCAGGCCTTCGCCCCATTCTTCGGTGAGCACGGTCTGCACCCGCGCGGCGGTTGCCCGGGGCAGGGCGCCGAGCGAATTGCCGTCGAGGTAGATGACGTCGTCGGGCAGGGTGAATTGCTCGCGTAGCGGGGCGAGGGGATCGGCGGCGTCGAGCGCGAGGCTGTCTTGGCGTTGTAGCGTTGTCATAGGCACAGGAAGGAGGGTGAGATCAAAGTTCGCGCAGTACGGCGCGCACCGGCGAGGCGCAGGCGCCTTGCAACTTCAGGGGCAGGGCGATCAGCTCATAGTCGCCTTCGGGAACGTCATCGAGCACGAGGTTTTCGAGCACGCGCAGCTCATGCCGCAAGAGTTGCGCGTGGCTGTCGAGTGTTTTGCTGCTTGCGGGATCGACCGACGGGGTGTCGAGCCCGATGAGGGTCACGCCTTGCGCGGCCAGCCAGCTCACTGTTGCGGGGGCGAACGCAGCAAAGTCCTCCGTCCAGACCGTCAGCGCGCGGTGGCGGGTGCGCACCAACACGCGCGGGGGCAGGTTTGCTGCGGCATGTTGCAGATGGGCGATGTCGATCAGTGCGCCGCAATTCAGAGCGTGAATCACCCGGCATGGGCCCAGATACGGCGCCAGGCCTACCGCGTCGATGCTCGCGCCGTCGTTCGCGTAGTGCAGCGGCGCGTCCGCATGCGCGCCGACATGGGGCGAAAACCGCACAGCGCTGAGATTGACCGGGCAGCCGGGGCCGAGCCGCGCCGTCCACTCCAGAGAAAACGGCTCGTCGCCCGGAAACACCGGGGCGGAGGGCGAGACGGTCGGGGAGATGTCCCATACGCGGCTCATGGGCGGGCGGTTCATGGGCGGGCCTTCGCTCGGATTGGATAGTGGGTTGCGGATGTGTGCAGCTTATCGGATCGTACGGGCTAATGCGCGCAGGATTTTCCCGCAATACGCCAAAATGGCGCGAGTTTTGCTGAAACCCTGCGCGAGTGCTGGCCTACAGTTTGTGCATTCCAAAAGCAGGAGACCGCCGCATGAATTCCCTTTCCGCCTCGAACCCCATGGGCACCGACGGCTTCGAGTTTGTCGAGTATGCCGCGCCGGAGCCCGAAAAGCTCGGCGCCCTGTTCGCCCAACTCGGCTTTCGCGCGGTGGCCCGCCATCGTCACAAGAACGTGACCTTGTGGCGCCAGGGCGGCATCAACTTCATCGTCAACGCCGAGCCAGACTCGTTCGCGCAGCGCTTCGCCCGGTTGCACGGACCCAGCATCTGCGCCATTGCCTTCCGTGTGCACGACGCCAACGCCGCCTACAAGCGCGCGCTGGAACTGGGCGCCTGGGGCTTCGACAGCCGCAGCGGCCCGATGGAGCTGAACATCCCGGCGATCAAGGGCATCGGCGACAGCCTGATCTACTTCGTCGATCGCTGGCGCGGCAAGGATGGGCGTAACGGCGGCATCGGCGACATCTCGATCTACGACGTGGACTTCGAGCCAGTGAACGATGCTGCTGCGGAGCACGTGGGCGCCGGCCTGACCACCATCGACCACCTCACCCACAACGTGCACCGCGGCCGCATGGGCGAATGGGCGGATTTCTACACCCGGCTGTTCAACTTCCGCGAAATCCGCTACTTCGATATCGAGGGCCAGGTGACCGGTGTGAAGAGCAAGGCCATGACCAGCCCCTGCGGCAAGATCCGCATCCCCATCAACGAGGAGGGGCAGGAGAAAGCGGGACAAATTCAGGAGTATCTCGACCGCTATCACGGCGAGGGCATCCAGCACATTGCGCTGGCCACCGACGACATCTACGCCACGGTGGAAGGCCTGCGCCGCGCCGGGGTGGAGTTTCTCGGCACCCCCGACACCTATTACGAACTGCTCGACAAACGCCTGCCCGGCCACGGTGAAGCGGTGGAGCGTCTGCGCGCCGATCGCATCCTGCTCGACGGCACGACGCAACCTGAAAAACGCCTGCTGCTGCAGATCTTCACCCAGACCGTCATCGGCCCGATCTTTTTCGAGATCATCCAGCGCAAAGGCGACCAGGGCTTCGGCGAGGGAAACTTCAAGGCGCTGTTCGAAAGCATCGAACTCGACCAGATGCGCCGCGGCGTGCTGGAAACGCAGAACGCCTGAGGATGGGGGCGATCATGTCCAGCGTTCCGGTGACTTACGGCGAAGCCAGCATCACCCCGCGCGGTGACTACGCGCATTGCAACGCCGACTACACCTGCGCGCAGCAATGGGCGCGCTACACCCCGCAAGAGCACGAGTTGTTTGCGCGGCTCTACGCGCGGCAGATGGCGCTGCTGCCGGGGCGGGCTTGCGAGGAGTTTGTGCGGGCTTTGCCGCATCTGCAGGCGCGCAGCAGCATTCCGCGGTTTGACGACATCAACGTCCGCCTGAAAGCGGCGACGGACTGGGAAATCGTGGCCGTGCCGGGGCTGATTCCCGAAGCGGCGTTTTTCAGCCTGCTGGCGGCGAGGCGCTTTCCGGTGACGGTGTGGTTGCGCAAGCCGGAGGAGTTCGACTACATCGTCGAGCCCGATCTGTTTCACGATCTGTTCGGCCATGTGCCGCTGTTGTTCGAGCCCCGGTTTGCCGACTATATGCAGGCGTTCGGTGCGGGCGGGCTTAAGGCGCAGGGGCAGCATGCGCTGCAGTTTCTGGCGCGGCTGTACTGGTACACGGTGGAGTTCGGACTGATTCGTACCCCGCAAGGTTTGCGGATTTATGGTGCGGGCATTCTGTCGTCGGGTGGCGAGGTGGAACACAGCCTCCACAGCCCGCAAGCGCGGCGCGTGCGCTTCGATCTGCTACGGCTGCTGCGCAGCCGCTATCGCATCGACTCCTATCAGGCAACCTATTTCATCATCGACAACTTCCAGCAATTGTTCGATGCGACGGCGCCCGACTTCACCCCGCTCTACGACCAAGCAGCCGCGTTGCCGGAGATCGAGGCTGGGGCGCTGCTGCCCGACGAGGTGGACGAAATGGTTAGCGCCGAAACGGTCTGAGGCGGTCTGGCAGGAGGGTCTATTCGGCGTCGGGCTGACGCGCAGGCGCGGCGCGTGCGAAGGCGTCCAGCTCGTCGCATTCTGCGCAGATGCGCTCCACGGTACTCAGCCCCGCCAGGCTGCAGCCAAAGCGGCGGGCATTGAACACCTGCGGAACGAGGCAGCAGTCGGCCAGGGTGGGCGTATCGCCGTGGCAGAAGCGGCCGGTGCGCGGGTCGCTTGCGAGCATTTTCTCCACGGCCTGCAGCCCGCGTTCGACCCAGTGGCAATACCACTCGGCTTTCTGCGCCTCGCTCAGCCGATCCCGGCAGCAGCGGCGGGCTGGGGTGGGTCTCGTCCAGGTACTCGATGATGGCCAGGGACTGGTTCAGGATCTGGCCGTCATCGTCCAGAGTGGGCACGGTTTCGTTGGGGTTGAGCGCGGCATAGCCAGCGGCGTGTTGCTGGCCGCCGTCACGCAGCAGATGCACCGGCACCGATTCGAAGGCCAGCCCCTTGAGGTGCAGGGCAATGCGAACGCGATAGGCCGCGGAACTGCGGAAGTAGGTGTAGAGCTTCATTCCGGCAGGGCCTGCACGCGGTTGCGGATGCTGCCGAACAGGCTCAAACCCCGGTCATCGTGCATGCTGATCTCTACCCCATCGCCGTCGCGCAGAAAGGGCGTAGTGGCCTCGCCCTGTTCGATCGTTTCGTAGGTGCGCGCCTCGGCGATGCAGGCATAGCCCACGCCGCCGTGCTCGACCTTGGAGCCCCACAGCCCACCCTGTTTGTTCGACACTGTGCCCGAGCCGATGATCGTGCCCGCAGCCAACCGGCGGGTCTTGGCCGCATGCGCGATGAGCTGGGCGAAGTCGAAGGTCATGTCCACCCCGGCATTGGGTTGACCGAACAGGCGGCTATTGACCTCCACCCGCAGCGGCAGATGCAGCTTGTGGTCGTGCCACGCCGCGCCGAGTTCGTCGGGCGTGAGTGCCACCGGGCTGAACGCCGACGCGGGTTTGCTCTGGAAAAAGCCAAAGCCCTTGGCCAGTTCCGCGGGAATGAGATGGCGCAGCGAGACGTCGTTGACCAGCAGCACCAGGCGGATGGCCAGCGCCGCCTGCGCGGGCGTGGCGCCCAGCGGCACCTCCCCGGTGATGACGGCTACTTCGGCCTCGAAGTCGATGCCCCAGCTCTCCTTGGCCACGATGGGGTCGCAGGGGCCGATGAAGCTGTCGGAGCCGCCCTGGTACATCAGCGGGTCGGTGTAGAAAGTGGCGGGCACTTCGGCCTTGCGTGCCTTGCGTACCAGCTCGACATGGTTGATGTAGGCCGAACCGTCGGCCCATTGGAAGGCGCGCGGCAGGGGCGAGTGGCAGGCGGCGACGTCGAAGGGCTGGGCGTGTCGCGCGGTACCGGCTTGCAAGGCCATCGCCGCATCGCGCAGCAGCGGGGCGCAGCGCGCCCAGTCGTCGAGCGCGGCCTGCAGGGTCGGGGCGATGTCGGGTACGGGCTGGCAGAGCGTCAGGGTGTCGTTGACCACGACGAGTCGGCCGTCCGGGGCCGCGGTTTTCAGCGTCGCCAGCCTCACTGGAACATCTCCTTGTAGCGGCCGTCATGCATCCAGGCGGCATGCTTCGGGGCCTTGCGGGTCTGGCCCCACTCTTCGAGCATGTCCCACTTCACGGCATCGAGCGCGGCGAGCATTTTGGGGCTGGCGGTGTTGCACGCCAGCTCCAGACGGTGGCCGTTGGGGTCGAAGAAGTAGATGGACTGGAACAGCGCATGATCGGTCGGGCCGAGCACGTCGATGCCTGCGCCCTGCAGGCGCTTCTTGGCGGCGAGGAGTTCGTCCATGGAGCAGACCTCCAGCGCGAGGTGCTGGGTCCAGACGGGGGTGTTGGGGTCGCGTCCCATCTCGGGCTGGGTGGGCAGCTCGAAGAAGGCCAGGATATTGCCCTGGCCCGCGTCGAGAAAGATGTGCATGTAAGGATCGGCCTCGCCCGTGGAGGGCACGGTGTCTTCGGCGATGCACAGCACCAGTTTCATGTCCAGATGCTGCTCGTACCAGCGTGCGGTCTGCAGCGCGTCTTTGCAGCGGTAGGCAACATGATGGATCTTTTGGACCAGCATGATGAGTCTCCTGTTTTGATTGACTCTCGAACTCTAGTCGCAAAACAGGCGGCCCGCAGCCCTGTGCGTCGTGGCTACTGCAGCATGAAGGTCTGGTATTCCAGCTTGCGGAACAGGCGCTGCAGCAACATCATGCCCAGCATCAGCGTGAGAAGCAGGGCCACGCCGAAGCCGTAGCCGAAGAAGGCCGGGCCAAGGTGGATGGAGAGCATGCTCAGCGCAAAGTTCAGCACGGTGAGCGTGGCGGTGATGACCACCACATCGCGTCTGCGGTCGAGGTAATAGAACACGTTGAGCACGGCCAGCAGCATCACCTGAAAGCTCGCCGCTACGGCCTGCACCAGAAACAGCGGGATGTACAGGCTGCTGATGCCGATCCACGAAAACAGCGC
>JABEBX010017389.1_pt1 | contig 24126 bp, 23 predicted proteins | sample 7245971 | NCBI WGS metagenome assembly JABEBX01 (sample SAMN14506365, study PRJNA622280) | hot springs metagenome | biome: hot spring [ENVO:00000051]|acidic hot spring [ENVO:00002120]; feature: spring [ENVO:00000027]|sediment [ENVO:00002007]; material: sediment environment [ENVO:01001048]... | reverse complement strand
TTCCAGCGCGCCGATGCGCTCGGCCAGGGCGTGATGCCGCCGACCCTGCTCCACCCGTTCGGCGGCTGGCGTATCCGGGTGCGCCAGCGCGGCCTCGATGGCGGTGCGCTCGGCTTCGAACTGGCGCAGCTCTTGTTCAACCCGAGTGAACTCGGCCTTGACCGGCTTGAGCTGTTGCGCGCGCTGCTGCCGCTGCTCGGCCTGCAGGCGGCGGGCTTCCTTGCGGTCGGCGGCGGGCAAGGGTTCGTCTGCGGCGGCGCCGGGCGGCTGCGGCTTATCTTGCGCCGCGCTCTGCCGCTGCGCGGTGCGCGAGAGCGCCCATTGCTGATAGTCGTCGAGACTGCCGTCGAAATCTCGAACCTGACCGTCGGCCACCAGCCAGAATGCGTCGCAGGTGGCGCGCAGCAAGGCCCGGTCGTGCGACACCAGCAGCACGGTGCCCGCGAAGTCCTGCAAGGCCATGGCGAGCGCTTCGCGGGTGGGGAGATCGAGGTGGTTGGTCGGCTCGTCGAGCAGCAGCAGATTGGGTTTGCGCCAGATCACCAGGGCCAGCGCCAGCCGCGCTTTTTCGCCGCCGGAAAAGCTGCCGCAGGCGCGGGTCATCATGTCGCCGTCGAACTGATAGCGTCCGAGCCAGTTGCGCCATTCCTGCTCCGTGGTGTTGGGGGCGATGTCGCGCGCCAGATGCTGCATGTGCTGCAGGGGCGACTCATCCAGCCGCAGCACATCCACTTCCTGCTGCGCGAAGTAGCCGATCACCAACCCTTTGCCTTCTCGGCGGTGCCCGACCCGCAGGGGCAACACCCCGGCCAGCGTTTTCACCAGCGTGGACTTGCCCTGCCCGTTCGCCCCCAGAATGCCGATGCGCAGCCCACCGGTGATTTCGCGCGCCACCGAGCGCAACACCGGCGGATCGCCGTAGCCGCAATCGGCCTCGCTCAAGGTGAGCAACTGCTGCGGCAGGCTCAGCGGCTCCAGCAGTTCGATGCGCAGCGCCCCGCTCAGATAGACCGGCGCCAGCCGCTCCATGCGCTCGAGCGCTTTCATGCGGCTCTGCGCCTGCCGCGCTTTGGTCGCTTTGGCGCGGAAGCGTTCGACAAAGCGCGTCAGCCGCGCGATGTCTTGCTGCTGGCGAGCAAACGCCGCTTGCTGCTGCATGAGTTTTTCGGCTCGCTGCTCTTCGAACAGGGTGTAATTGCCGCCGTAGCGGGTGAGCTTGCCGCCGTCGAGATGCACGGTGACGCGGCACACCGCGTCGAGAAATTCGCGGTCGTGCGAAATGACCAGCAGCAGACCGGGATAGCGTGCCAGCCATTGCTCCAGCCAGACCAGGGCGTCGAGATCGAGGTGATTGGTCGGCTCGTCGAGCAGCAGACAGTCGCTGGGCGCGAACAGCGCCTGCGCCAAGGCCAGCCGCATGCGCCAACCGCCGGAGAACTGCATCACCGGCTTGCGCAACTCGGCCATGCTGAACCCCAGGCCGAGCAGCAAGGCTTCGGCGCGGGCGCGGGCGGTATAGCCGTCGGCCAGTTCAAACGCATGCTGCGCTTCGGCCAGGGCATGACCCGAGGCTTCGTCATGTTCGGGCGCGGCCATGGCGGCCTGCAGCGCCTGCTGCGCGGCTTGCAGAGCCACATCGCCTTGCAGCACGAAATCGGTCGCGGTGCCGTCAGAGTCGGGAACGTCTTGCGCCACCGTGGCCAGGCGCCAGTTCGCTGGCTTTTCCAACTTGCCCGCATCTTCATGCAGGCCGCCGAGCAGCAAGGCGAACAAAGACGTTTTCCCCGCGCCGTTCACCCCCACCAGGCCGACCTTGTCGCCGGGGTGCAGGGTCAGGCTGGCGTGATCGAGCACCACCTGGATGCCGCGGCGCAAGACGATGTCGGTGAGCCGGATCATGTCCCTGCTCCGGGCGCGAAGGCGAGTCGTAAATCGTCCGCCAGCAGCACGCAGACGCCTTCAGCATGCAGTTCGGTCGCTGAAAGGTGCGCGGGCGCGTCGTGCAGAAAACGCCGCACCAGATCCATGCCGTCCGCACCGCCCGCCAGCGCCATCTCCGGCTCATGGCGATATTCTTCGGGCAGGGCCTGCATGCTGTCGGCCGGCACATACGGCGGGTTGCACAGCACCAAGTCGTAGGCCTGGGATGGTGCCGCAGCGAGCGAGGCCCAGAGGTCGGAGGCGATGAGCCGCAGCCGGTGCTGCAGGGCATAGGCCTCGCGGTTGATCTCGGCTACAGCCAGCGCATCGGCAGAAAGATCGACAGCGTCCACCTGCGCATCGTTCCAGACGAGCGCGGCCAGAATGGCCAGGCAACCAGAGCCGGTGCACATATCGAGCACGCGGTGAGGCGGTTCAGTCAGCCAGGGATCGAGCGCGCCTTCATCGAGCAGTTCGGCAATGAAAGATCGCGGCACGATGACGCGCGGATCGACCACGAAGCGCAAGCCCACTAGCCACGCCTCGCCCAGCAGATAGGCCAGGGGCTGTCGGGTGGCGATGCGCTGCGCCGTCACCGTCTCGATCTGAAGCGCCTGCTGCGCGGTCAGGGATTGATGGGCGTAAGTAGCAAAATCACCGGCCTCGCTCGCAGGCAAGCCCGCGGCGTGCAGCACCAGCCAGGCGGCCTCGTCTTCTGCGCTGGCACAGCCATGTCCGTAGTCGAGATCAGCGGCTTGCAGCGCCTGAGCCGCAAGCGCCCAGGCGGCGCCCAAGGTACGAGCGGCTGAAATCGCCTCCGTTCGTTGCTCCGGCGGCGTCATGCCACCAAGGCCTCGAGGGTGCGGCGATAGATATTTTTGAGCGGGTCGATGGCGTCTACTTCGACCCATTCGTCGATCTTGTGAATGCTGGCATTCACCGGCCCGAACTCGACGACTTGCGGGCAGATCTTGGCGATGAAACGGCCGTCGGAGGTGCCCCCGGTGGTGGACAGCTCGGCCGCGATGCCGGTCTCGGCGTGAATGGCCGATTGCAGCGCGGCGGAGAGCGCGCCGGGCGCGGTGAGGAAAGGCTCGCCGCCCAGCGTCCAGTCGAGCGTGTAGTTCAGCGCGTGGCGGTCGAGGGTGGCGTGGACGCGCCGCTTGAGCTGATCGGGCGTTGACTCGGTGGAAAAACGAAAGTTGAAATCCACCACCAGTTCGCCCGGAATGACATTGGTCGCCCCGGTACCCGCATGAATATTGGACATCTGCCAGGAAGTCGGCGGGAAGTAGGCGTTGCCTGCATCCCAGGTGAGAGCCGCCAGCTCGGCCAGGGCGGGCGCGGCGAGATGAATGGGGTTTTTCGCCAGATGCGGATAGGCGATATGCCCCTGAACGCCACGCACGGTGAGCCGCCCAGAGAGCGAACCGCGCCGCCCGTTCTTGATCACGTCGCCCAGCTTCGCGGTGGAGGTGGGCTCGCCCACGATGCACCAGTCCAGACGCTGGCCGCGCGCCGCCAGCAGCTCGCACACCTTGACCGTGCCATCGCGCGCCGGGCCTTCTTCGTCGCTGGTAAGCAAAAAGGCGATCGCATGGCTCGGTTGGGGATGCGCCGCCAGAAACTCCTCCACCGCCACCACCATGGCGGCCAGCGAGGTTTTCATGTCGGCGGATCCGCGGCCATACAACTTGCCATCGCGCACCGTCGGGGTGAACGGCGGGCTTTGCCACCGATCCAGCGGCCCGGTAGGCACGACGTCGGTATGGCCGGCAAACACGAGCACGGCGGCGTCCGCCTTGGAACCCGGACGCAGCGCCCAAAGATTGGTCACGCGGAAGTCGGGTGGGCCGCTTTCCACGGTTTCGCAAACAAAGCCCAGCGCTTGCAAACGGTCGCGCAGCACCTGCTGACAACCTTCGTCTTGCGGAGTGATGGAGTGGCGGGAAATCAGGTCATGGACCAGGGATTGAGTAGGAGACATGCGGCAAATGGGGAGCGCCCGGCCTCGCCTTCAGCGCGGCGAGTCCAGGTCGAGGGTGATTTCAGTGAATGAGGGCGTATCGTCCTCGATCGCCTCGGCGGGCGCCGCCTGCTTGCGCAGCGTCGAGTCGTTTTCCAGACGCCAGAGCAGATTGGTCGGCGAATCGGCGTAGGCCAGGGCTTCTTCGCGGCTGACCACGCCGTCGATCACCATGGTGGCCAGCGCCTGCTCGAAGGTCTGCGAGCCTTCAGCCATGGACTTTTCCATCGCTTCCTTGACGCCGGAAAAGTCGCCCTTCTCGATCAACTCGCGCACGAGCTGGGTGTTGAGCATGATTTCCACAGCGGGCGTCAGCCCTCCGGCGGTCGCCCGCAGGAGCCGTTGCGACACAATGCCCCGCAGGCCCGAAGCCATATCGTTGAACAACGCGGCGCGCTGATCCATGGGATAGAAGCCCACAATGCGATTGAGCGCTTGATAGCTGTTGTTAGCGTGCAGTGTGGCCAAGCAGAGATGGCCCGAGAGCGAGTACTGCAGGGCGGCACTCATCGTGGCCTGATCGCGGATTTCGCCAATCATGATGCAGTCGGGCGCCTGCCGCAGCGCGTTTTTCAGGCCCACCGCCAAAGACTCGGTGTCGATGCCTACTTCGCGCTGATTGACGATCGATTTGCGATTGGAGAACAGATATTCGATCGGCTCTTCAAGGGTGAGAATGTGCCCGGTTTTGTTGGCATTGCGATAGTCGATCATCGCTGCCAGCGTGGTGCTCTTGCCCGCGCCGGTCGAGCCCACCATGAGCAGCAGGCCGTGCTTTTCCATCACCAGATCGGCCAGCACGCCGGGCAGATTCAGCGATTCCAGCGCGGGAATTTCTCCGGGGATGTAGCGCACCACCATCGCCACGCTGCCGCGCTGGCGGAACGCGCTGATACGAAAGCTCCCCAGCCCCGGCCGCGGCAACCCCAAGTTGAGTTCGCCGGTGCGGGTGACCTCCGCGGCCCGCTCATGCCCCACGGCTTCAGCCAGTAGCCGGAAGGGTTCCTCTGGCGTGAGAACCTGCCGGTTCACTGCCACCGCATGACCATTGATGCGGATGAGGATGGGGGCATGCGGACTGATGTAGATGTCGGAGGCTTTCTTCTCCGCCATCAGCTTGAACAAGCGCTCCATTGCCGACATACACCCCCCTAGCTGTTTGAAACTGCAGATTCGCGCAGGCTGCGCTCAGGTCCGCAGCAGTTCGTTGATGCTGGTCTTGGAGCGCGTCTGCGCATCCACCCGTTTGACGATCACGGCGCAGTACAAGCTGTATTTGCCATCGCTGCTAGGCAGGTTGCCGCTGACCACCACTGAACCCTCGGGAATGCGGCCATAGCTCACTTCGCCAGTGGCGCGGTCGTAAATCTTGGTCGATTTACCGATGTAAACGCCCATCGAAATGACACAGTTGTCTTCGACGATCACACCCTCCACCACCTCCGAGCGCGCGCCGATGAAGCAGTTGTCGCCGATGATGGTCGGGTTGGCCTGAATGGGTTCGAGCACGCCGCCGATGCCCACGCCGCCGGACAGATGCACGTTCTTGCCGATCTGCGCGCACGAACCCACGGTGGCCCAGGTATCGACCATCGTGCCCTCGTCCACATAAGCGCCGATGTTCACATACGACGGCATGAGCACCACATTGGGCGCGATGTAAGAGCCATGCCGGGCCACGGCCGGCGGCACCACGCGCACCCCGGTGGCGCGCATCTGCGCTTCGTCGAGGTTGTGAAACTTGGTCTGCACCTTGTCGAAAAAGTGCAGATCGCCGGCCTGCATGGCCACGTTGTCGTGCAGACGGAAGCTCAGCAGCACAGCCTTTTTCAGCCACTGGTGCGTCACCCACTCGCCGCCCACGCGCTCGGCCACCCGCAGTTTGCCCACGTTGAGTTGGTCGATCACATGGCTGACCGCCTCGCGCAGTTCCGCCGGGGCATTGGCCGGGCTGTATTCGGTGCGGTTTTCCCAGGCCTGGTCGATAAGGGTCTGCAGTTGTTGCGTCATGGTGAGGGTCTTTGTGAGTGGATCGGTTCAGAACAATAGGCGGCAATACGGCGGGCGGCTTCGACGCATTCTTCCAGCGGGGCCACCAGCGCCATACGAATACGACCGCGCCCCGGATTAACGCCGCCCTGCTCCCGCGCCAGATAGCTGCCCGGCAAAACGGTGACATTGTATTTTTCGAGCAGCCCGCGGGAAAACTGCGCGTCATCGCCCGGCGTAGCCGCCCAGAGGTAGAACCCGGCATCGGGCAATTGCACGTCGAGTACCGGCTGCAAAATCGGCAGCACGGCGGCGAATTTTTCGCGGTACAGCGCGCGGTTGTGCTCGACATGCGTTTCATCGTTCCAGGCCACGGCACTTGCGGCCTGCACAGCCGGCCCCATCGCGCTGCCGTGGTAGGTGCGATAGCGGGTGAAGGCCGCGATCAGCCTGGCATCGCCCGCGACAAAGCCGGAGCGCAGACCGGGCACGTTCGAGCGCTTGGAAAGCGAGGTGAAAAACAGCAGGTTGCGAAAGTCCGTCCGCCCCAGTTGCCATGCGGCTTCCAGCCCGCCTAGCGGGGGCTGCGCGCCGAACCAGATTTCTGAATAGCACTCGTCGCTGGCAATGACAAAACCGTGCCGGTCGGACAGATCGAACAGCAACTTCCACTCCTCCAGGGGCATGACCGCGCCTGTGGGATTGCCCGGCGAGCAAACGTAGAGCAGTTGGGTGCGCTGCCACACCGCCTCGGGCACTGCCGCCCAATCGACCGCGAAATTGCGCTGCGCATCCACCGCGGCGAAATACGGCTGCGCGCCAGCGAGCAACGCTGCACCTTCATAGATTTGATAGAACGGATTGGGACAAACCACCGTGGCCCCGGCCCGGCTCGCGTCCACCACGGTCTGCGCGATGGCGAATAGCGCCTCCCGCGATCCGTTGATCGGCAGCACCTGCGTCTGCCCGTTCAGCGGCACACCGTAACGCCGGCTCGCCCATTGCGCGCACGCCTCCCGCAGTTCCACCGTGCCGGCCGTACTCGGATAGACCGCCAGGCCATCGAGATGGGCGGCCAGGGCATCGCGGATGAAGGTCGGAGTGGGATGCTTGGGCTCGCCTATTCCCAGGCTGATCGCAGGCCACTGCGCGGGCGCCGTCACCCCCTGGTGGAGCGCGCGCAGTTTTTCAAACGGATAGGGCTGAAGCAGATCGAGGCGAGGGTTCACGGCAAGCGCTGGGGCGGGATGGCGAAAGGCGCTGCCATTCTACGGAGCCCTGCGCAGGCGCAAACCGGGCGGTGTCACAGAAATTTTCAGTCTGGCGAGCGGATCCGCTGTCATCACGGCACCTGGAATGGCGTTACAGAGGCTAAGACCCCGTTTTCGACCGAAACCCACCCGCCAGAACTGGCCCACTATGCTATGGATCATGCTTACGCCCTCTCCCAAGCGCACGTGATCGACACCTCGCAACACGATTCGGTCGCGCTCAACCGCTTTTGCGCCGAGGTGCGCGTGCGCGCCACGCGCATGGCGCTGATCGAATTGCGCGACGCCGCCCTGGCTGCCGACGTGGTGCAGGACAGCCTGCTCAAACTGGTGAGCAACTACAAGCTGCGGCCGGCGGAGGAGTGGGCGCCGCTGTTCTACAGCATTCTGCGCAACCGCATCACCGACATGCACCGGCGGCGCAAGGTAGAGAAGATTTTCGATTTTTTCTTCTCCAGCGACGAAGAAGAGGATCAACCGCCCAGTTGGGAGCAGATTGCCGACACCGCCCTCGGCCCGGAGCAGGAAGTCGCCAACGGCCAGCTTGCCGGACGCATTGCCGATGCCATTTCCGCCCTCAGCCCGCGGCAGCGCGAGGCGTTTCTGCTGCGCGAAATGGAAGGTTTGTCCATCGTGGACACGGCGGCGGCGATGAAAGTCAGTGAAGGCAGCGTCAAAACGCACCACATGCGCGCGCTCACCCGCTTGAGGGAATTGCTTGAATCCGACCATCCCGCTAAAGTTTGAAATGCCTGAATCAGGTGACATCATGACGACCCGCAACCATCTCACTTCCGCTCAGATCGACCACTATCGCAGTGGTCTGGCGTCGGCTGAACAGGCGGCGCATATCGAAGCTCATCTGAAAAATTGTCCGCAGTGCCAGCAAGAGTTGCAGTTCGGCCAACAGCTGAGCCAACTTCTGGCGCCCCTGCCCCAGCTTGCCGCACGCTTGCCGCGCCGATCTTCTCGCACCGTGCGCTGGCCCCGGGTGTTTGCCGCAGGCATGGCCACCGCTTCGCTGGCTTTGGCGGTGTTCATCAGCGTGCCGCACCTCGCAGGCAGCAACGGGGCTTATCCGGGTGGATTTGACTCCCAGTCACTCAGCCCGCAGGTGGCTGACGCGGTTCAAAACATCGAGTTTTATCAGTGGCTTTCCAACCACCCGCAAATGCTGCAACAGGGGCTGCAAAATGGCAATCCGGCTTGAGCGCCATTCGACCCAATCGCGCGCCCAATTTCGCGCCCAACTGCGCAAGGCAAGACTCACCGCGGCGGCCATCGCCATTGTTGCGTTTGGAGTGATGGTGATGGCACCGACGGCCTCTGCAAATCAGCGCGATGGCCAAGGCGCATACCAGCAGTGGGAGCGCATGCCGCCACAGCAGCGCGAGCGCATTCTGCAGGAGCAAGAGCGCTTCAAGCGCCTTCCGCCCAGCGAGCAGGAGCGGCTGCGGCGTGAGTACCAGCAGCGGCGCCAATAAAGCGAGCTTGAATAACCCGCCGTCCTTGAACCACCCGCAGCTATTCGCTGCGTTGAGTCAGACTCAGTGCTGGGCGTGCGGGAAAAACAGAAAGACTTCCTGCCCGTCGCGCAGCACATGCGTGCGCACTCCATGGGGCAAGGTCAGTTTGGTGCGCACATGACCAAACGGCAACCCGGTCAGCACGGGCACCCCATGCGGTTTGAGCTGTGCACGCAGCCAGTTCACCGCGGCGTTCAAGTCGTAGCCGGCATCGTGGGCACTTAGTTTGTAGGCTGTGAACTGCCCGAGCAACACCGCCTTCTGGCGCTGGGCCACACCGGCATGGAGCAGCTGGCTGAACATGCGCTCGACGCTATAGGGATGTTCGTTCACATCCTCCAGAAACAGCACTCCTTTGGCGCGAGGGAGGTACGGCGTGCCGATCAGGCTGGTCACCATGGCCAGATTGCCGCCCCAAAGCACGCCCTCGACGTCAAGACCGCGCGGCGCATCGTCGCAGGCAAAACCCACCGCTTCCAGGGTGCCGTCGGCCGCATCCAAAAAGCTGTCTACCGTGATGTCATCGGGCTTCTTGTCGCCAAAGTCGTAAGAGGCCATCGGCCCGCTGAACGTGACCGCGCCCGTTTTTGCGAGCAAGGCCAGTTGCAGGGCGGTGAAGTCGCTGTGCCCGACCCACATCTGCTTGCGCCCTTTGATAGCTTCCGCCAGCAACTCATAGTCGATGGCCTGCAGCAGACGGCTCAGACCATAACCCCCGCGGGTCATCATCACCACATCGGCCTTGCTGCGCGCCGCATCGTGGAGCGCGCGCAGACGCTGCGCATCGGTCCCGGCAAAGCGCTGTACGCGCGCCACGACTTGCGCACCGGCCTGTACGCGAAAGCCCAACGCTTGCAGATGGGCCTTGGCCACCTCCAGACGCGGCGGCTCCTGCACGGCGCCCGCGGGTGAGACGAGGCGCAGCAAACCGCGACGGGGTTTCAGGTCGGGGACGGATTCGATATCTGGCATGAACAAGGCCGCAAAGGGTTGAGGATGAGAAAAGACGAGAAATCAGGAAAGAGGCGGCTCGATATCCAGCTCGGTCACCTCGATGCCCGAGAGGCAGGCGTCGTGTACGACGTCATTCACACCCCCCTCCGGCCGCTTTTGCTCCTTGCGACGAGCCCGGAAGAAATCCTGAAGCAGCGCGCTGCAAGCCTCTTGCTCGATCTGGGGGGTAATGTCGCAATGGTGGTTCAGACGGGGCTCGGCAAACAGATCCACCACACTGCCGGCCGCTCCCGTCTTGGGGTCTCGCGCGCCGAACACCACGCGAGCAAAGCGTGCATGCAATAAAGCCATGGCGCACATCGCACAGGGCTCCAGCGTGACGTATAGCGTGCACTCCGGCAAACGGTAGTTGCCCAGCAGATGGGCCGCCTGCCGAAGCGCCACGATTTCTGCGTGAGCCGTGGGGTCGTGGTCGCCAATCGGCCGGTTGTAGCCTGTGGCAATGACCTTGCCGTCCTTCACGATCACGGCGCCCACCGGCACTTCGCCCAGCAGCCAGGCATTCTGCGCCTGGTCGAGCGCCAGACGCATGAACGCGCGGTCAGCCTCGAGATCGGGGGCAAACGTCGGCGTCATAGGCTTTACTCGGGCACGCTGGCTGGCCGCGCTTTCAGCGCCTTGTCGAGCGATTGCTTGAATTGCTTGAGCGCGGCCGACGCCGGCTGCCCTTCGTCACCACGCGCACCCGCGGCCGACGGCGACGTCGCCACCCCGACCTGTCCGGTGAGTTGGGTGCGCACCAGCCAGACGATGATCAGCAGCGTCAGCAGCAAACCGATAAGTCCGAACAGCAGGCGCATCTAGCTTCACTCCCACTCGATGGTCGCTGGCGGCTTGGAACTCACGTCGTAGGTCACGCGGTTGATGCCGCGCACCTCGTTGATGATGCGGCTGGACACTTTTTTGAGCAGCGCATAGGGCAGCTCGGCCCAGTCGGCGGTCATGAAATCGCTGGTCTGCACCGCGCGCAACGCGACCACATAGTCGTAGGTGCGGCCGTCGCCCATCACGCCCACGCTCTTGACCGGCAGGAACACGGTGAAGGCCTGGCTGGTCAGCTCGTACCAGCTCTTGCCGGAATCCGGGTCGAGGGTCGAACGCAACTCTTCGATGAAAATGGCGTCGGCCCGGCGCAGCAGGTCGGCGTACTCCTTCTTCACCTCGCCCAGAATGCGCACGCCCAGCCCCGGGCCGGGGAAGGGGTGGCGGTAGACCATGTCGAGCGGCAGGCCCAGCGCCACGCCCAGCTCGCGCACTTCATCTTTGAACAGTTCGCGCAGGGGCTCCAGCAGTTTCAGGCCGAGTTGCTCGGGCAGGCCACCCACATTGTGATGGCTCTTGATGGTGACGGCCTTCTTGCTCTTGGCGCCACCCGACTCGATCACGTCGGGGTAGATGGTGCCCTGCGCCAGCCACTTCGCGCCCTTGGCGCCGTCGCCTTTGAGCTTGGCAGCCTCAGCCTTGAACACATCGACGAACAGCCCGCCGATGATCTTTCGTTTTTTCTCGGGATCGGTCACGCCCGCCAACTGGCCCAAGAACAGCTCGCTGGCGTCCACACGAATCACCTTGGCGTGCAGCTTGCCCGCGAACATGTCCATCACTAGGTCGCCCTCGTTCAGGCGCAGTAGGCCGTGATCGACGAACACGCAGGTGAGCTGGTCGCCGATGGCGCGGTGAATCAGCGCCGCTGCCACCGAAGAATCGACTCCGCCCGACAGACCGAGGATGACCTCCTCATCACCGACCTGCGCGCGAATGCTCTGCACCGCTTCAGCGATGTAATCGCCCATGACCCAGTCGCCACGGCAGCCGCAGATCTCTCGCACAAAACGTGTGAGCATGGCCTTGCCCTGCACGGTGTGGGTGACTTCGGGGTGAAACTGCACGGCGTAGTAACCGCGCGCCTCGTCGGCCATGCCCGCGATGGCGCAACTCGGCGTGGACGCCATGAGCTTGAACCCCGGGGGCATATCGGTCACCTTGTCGCCGTGGCTCATCCACACTTTGAGCATGCCGTGGCCTTCGGCCGTGCTGAAATCTTCAATGCCGTCGAACAGCCGGGTGTGGCCGCGGGCGCGCACTTCGGCATAACCAAACTCGCGGTGGTCGCTCCATTCCACCTTGCCGCCCAGTTGCGCCGCCATGGTCTGCATGCCATAGCAAATCCCCAGCACGGGCACGCCCAAATCCCACACGGCTTGCGGCGCGCGCAGTTCGTGGTCTTCGTAAGTGCTGCCGTGGCTACCCGAGAGAATGATGCCCTTGGGCGCGAACTCGCGCACGAAAGCATCGCTCACATCGCAAGGGTGAATTTCGCAGTACACCTGCGCCTCGCGCACGCGGCGGGCGATGAGTTGCGTGACCTGGGAGCCGAAGTCGAGGATGAGAATTTTGTCGTGCATGAAAGCAAGCGTCGGCGCGAAACCGACGATGGGGATGGGAGTTCAGTCGACGTGATAGTTGGGCGCTTCCTGCGTGATCTGCACGTCGTGAACATGGCTTTCACGCATGCCCGCCGCGGTGATCTGCACAAACTCGGCCTTGCCGCGCATCGCCTCGATCGTGCCGCAGCCGCAATAGCCCATGGACGAACGCACGCCACCGACCAGTTGGTAGATGATGGCGATCAGCGGCCCTTTGTGCGGCACGCGCCCTTCGATGCCCTCGGGCACGAATTTTTCGTTGCCCGAAGCCGAAGTCGTCTCGGCGCCATCCTGAAAATAACGATCCGCCGAGCCCGCCTTCATCGCCCCGATGGAGCCCATGCCCCGGTAGGCCTTGTACGCGCGACCCTGATAAAGAATGGCCTCGCCCGGCGCCTCTTCGGTGCCTGCGAACATGCTGCCCATCATGACGGTGTACGCGCCCGCGGCGATCGCCTTGGCGATATCACCCGAGTAGCGGATGCCGCCATCTGCAATCAAGGGCACACCGCTGCCCTCGAGCGCCTTGGCGACATCGGAAATGGCGGTGATTTGCGGCACGCCCACCCCGGCGATGATGCGAGTGGTGCAGATCGAGCCCGGCCCGATGCCGACCTTCACCCCATCCGCCCCAGCCTCGACCAAGGCGAGCGCCGCAGCGCCCGTGGCGATATTGCCGCCTATGACCTCGATCTGCGGGAAATTGCGTTTCACCCAGCGCACCCGGTCGAGAACGCCCTGGCTGTGTCCGTGCGCGGTATCGACCACGATCACATCGACCCCAGCGTTGGCCAGCGCCTCCACGCGCTCTTCGGTGCCCTCGCCCACACCCACCGCAGCGCCCACGCGCAGCTTGCCTTGCGGGTCGCGGGCGGCATTCGGACGTTCGGTCGCCTTTTGAATGTCCTTGACGGTCATCAGCCCGCGCAATTCGAATTCGGCGTTGACCACCAATACCCGCTCCAGCCGGTGCTGGTGCATCAGCGCCTTGGCCTGCTCCAGCGGCGCGCCTTCAGGAACGGTGACCAAGCGCTCGCGCGGCGTCATGACATCGCGCACCGGGGTATCGAGACGGGTCTCGAACCGCAGGTCGCGGTTGGTCACGATGCCCACCACCTTGCCGTTTTCGATCACCGGAAACCCGGAAATGCCATGCTGGCGCGACAGCTGCATCACATCGCGCACTTTGACGATGGGCGAGATGGTGATCGGATCGCGCAGCACGCCCGACTCAAAACGCTTCACCCGCGCCACTTCGGTGGCTTGCGCCTTGGCGGTGAAATTTTTGTGAATGATGCCGATGCCGCCCTCCTGCGCCATGGCAATCGCCAAGCGCGACTCCGTCACCGTGTCCATCGCGGCGGACACCAGAGGAATGTTGAGGGAAATATTGCGAGTCAGGCGAGTCGCAAGGCTGGTGTCTCTGGGTAACACCTGGGAATATGCGGGGACCAACAACACATCGTCGAAAGTCAGCGCTTTTCCTACAAGACGCATACATGCCTCCGTGCAAAAGGAAATTATAGGGGTGCGCGTCACCGCGGCGCTCGGGGAAGCAGCGAACCGACCGATAGGCCGCACAACCGCGCTAAGCTAACAGCCTGTTTTGACCACGGCGACTTTGGGAATCCTTATGCGCACTCTCGCACCTTCTCCGCTATTTCGCGTTTTCAGCAGCGCACTGTTTCTGGCCATGGCCCTGATGGGGATGACGTCTGCCCACGCCGCGCAGTGGAAATGGCGCGATGCCAGCGGCGTGGTGCATTACAGCGACCAGCCGCCCCCGGCCAACATTTCCGCCAGCAACATTCTGCAGCGCCCCATAGCGAACGCCGCCGTTCCAGCCGCCGCAAGTCACTCGGCATCGCAGCCCCAGGCCAGCAACGAGTTGGAAAAGAAAATCGCGGAACAGAAAAAGGCCGAGCAAGCCGCGCAGGAACAGGCCAAACTACAGCAGCAACAGGCCCAGGCGCTTGTAGACCAGCAGAACTGCCTGCAAGCGCAAAAGCAACTCCAGGTGCTCGATAGCGGTCAACGCATGGTGCAAGTCGACGCCCAAGGCCAGCGGGTCATCATGGACGATGCGCAACGCGCCGCAGAACGCGCCAAGATCGCCGGGCTCATTTCGCAGTATTGCCGCTGAGTTGCTCTTGAGCTGCTGCCCATGAGCTGGCAGCGACCTCCGACTCAGATTTTCCAGCGCTCGGCCAGACGAGTCGGACGTAGCACGTCGTACTCTTCGAAGGGCTGGTGTATCCAGGGGCTCGTGGGCAGCATGTCCACGTAGTACTCGGGCAGATAGGTCGAAATGCCCTTGACCCAGATCACGGCGCTGCGCAGATCGGTAATTTTTCCGGCGCTGCGCAAATGGTTTTCAACGGCTTTCAAGGTCTCGCCCGAATCGGCCAGATCATCAACGAGCAGCACGCGCCCTTCAAGCTCCCCGCGCGGCAGCGTGATGTAGCGGGCGATGTCGAGGCGGCCCTGCACCGTTCCGGCGCTTTCGCGGTAGGAGCTGGTGGACATGATGGCCAGGGGTTTGTCGAAAATGCGAGAAAGAATGTCTCCAGGCCGCACTCCGCCTCGCGCCAGGCAGAGGATCTGATCGAACTCCCAGCCCGAGGCATATACCTTGAGGGCGAGTTTTTCAATCAGGGCGTGGTATTCGTCCCAGGAAACATAGAGATGCTTGCCGTCCTCGCTGAGCATGGCCGAACCTTTGTGAACGTGTGGAAAATGAAATCTGCCGGAGCGCACCGAACGCTCAAGCCTGAAACGGATGCCGCAGCACGATGGTGTGATCGCGGTCGGGACCGGTGGACACCATGTCGATCGGCGCGCCGATCAACTCGCCCACCCGCTGCAGATAGCTGCGCGCCGCAGCAGGCAGTTGATCCCAGGTCGTGAGGCCCTTGGTGCTTTGCGTCCAGCCCGGAAAATCTTCGTAGATCGGTTCGCAGCGCTCGATCTCGTCGGCATCGAGCGGGAGCACGTCACGCCGTTCGCCGTCGAGCATATAACCCACACAGGCGCGGATAGTCGGCAGGCCGTCGAGCACATCGAGCTTGGTGATGCACAGCCCCGACACGCCGTTGATGATGACCGCCCGTTTGAGCGCCGCGACATCCAGCCAGCCACAGCGGCGCGCACGCCCCGTCACTGTGCCGAACTCCTGACCCACGCTGGAGAGGTGATGCCCCACGCTGCCCGCCTCCGTGGTGGGCAACTCCGTCGGGAAGGGGCCGCTGCCCACCCGGGTGGTGTACGCCTTGGTGATGCCCAGCACATAGTGCAGCATGCCGGGGCCGACGCCCGATCCCGCCGCGGCCGTACCGGCCACGCAATTGCTCGAAGTCACGAAGGGATAAGTACCGTGGTCGATGTCGAGCAGCGAGCCTTGCGCCCCTTCGAACAGCAGACGATCACCGCGCAGATGGGCCTGATGAATCAGGTAGCCCACGTCGGCCAACAGAGGCCGCACCTGCTCGGCGGATTTGAGCAATTGATCCATCACCATCCCGGCATCGAGCGGATCGGTGTGCAAATAATTCTTCAACACAAAATTGTGCAGATCGAGCACTTCAGCAAGCTTGGCCTGCAGGCGCTGCGGATGCTTGAGGTCTTGCAGACGGATGGCGCGGCGGGCCACCTTGTCTTCATAAGCCGGCCCGATGCCCTTGCCGGTGGTGCCGATCTTGCCGCTGCCGTCGTTTTCGCGGCGCACCTCGCGCGCTTTGTCGAGCGCCACATGCGTAGGGAGTACGACTGGGCAGGACTCGCTGATGTGCAGCCGTGAGCGCACATCCACTCCAGCCGCTTCGAGGCGACCAATTTCAAGCAACAGGTGTTGCGGATCGACCACCACGCCATTGCCGACATAGCAGGCCACGCCCACGCGCATCACGCCTGAAGGAATGAGCTGCAGCGCGGTTTTCTGCCCGTTGATCACCAGCGTATGCCCCGCGTTGTGACCGCCCTGAAAGCGCACCACGCCCTGAGCATGATCGGTCAGCCAATCGACGACCTTGCCTTTGCCCTCATCCCCCCATTGGGTGCCCACTACGACCACATGACGACCAGTATTCACGCGTGTGTTCTCTCAAGTAAATCAGTCTATCCAACGATAGCGTTAGGGAAGATCAGCCGCGATCTTCAACCAGCCAGACACCGCCTCGCTGCACAAGTTGGCGGCTAAAGGCGCTTGCTTCGTGCGCCTGGCCAGGGGGTAATTGCACCACGGTTTCACCCCGGCGTCGCAAATCGGCGACCGCCTCCGGCAAACCAGAGGCTGTTGACCACTCTGCCGCAATGGCGGCGCTGGCCTGCGGCGCGGCGGCGAAGCCCGCCACTTCGCGCAAGTCCATGGAGAATCCGGTGGCAGCGCGCGGTCGACCAAAGCTGGCGCCGACTTCGTCGTAACGCCCACCACGCGCCACGGCATTTGCATAGCCTTGTGCGTACACGCTGAAGATCACCCCGCTGTGATAGCGATAGCCGCGCATATCGGCCAGATCGATCTGCACCTGCGCGCCCTGCTGCTGGTGGTGGCGGGCCAGAGCCGACAGATCGTCGAGCGCCTGGGAAATGAGTGCATGCTGCGGCAACACGCGCCGCGCCTCAAGGAGCACGTCCGCATCGCCGTACAGCTCGGGCAGGGCGAGAATGGCTGCGCGCTGGGTTGGCGTGCAGTCGCGAGTCAGCAACCGCAGTTCTCCGGCATCCTTGCTGGCCAGTGCATCGAGAATCGCTTCCATGTCTTGCGACCCGAGCAGCAAACCTGACAGCACGCCACGCACGATGCGGTTGTCGGCCAGATCGAGCGCAGCCCGCTCCACCCCGGCCAGTCGCAGGCAGTCCAGCGCCAGCTGCTGCACTTCGAGATCGGCTTCCAGACCGGCATGCCCATAGAGCTCGGCGCCGAATTGCAGAATTTCCCGGCTGGCGTGCACGCCCTCAGGATGCGTGCGCACCGCGCTGCCGCAATAGCAAACGCGCGTCACGCCGTCCTGATTCAGCAAGTGAGCGTCGATACGGGCGGCCTGCGGCGTCATGTCGGCACGCAAGCCCAGCGCCCGCCCGGAGATCTGGTCAATCAGCTTGAAAGTTTGCAGATCGAGGTCTTGCCCGGTGCCCGACAGCAGCGAATCGACGAACTCCAGCAACGGCGGCATGACCAGGGCATAGCCATAGCCCCGCGCCGTATCGAGACAGGCGCGGCGCAGGTGCTCAATCACCGCCGCCTCACGCGGCAACACATCGGAAAAGTATTCGGGAAGACGCCAGTTGCTCATAAGACGCGCAGAAAAATGGGGCACGGTCAGCCGTGCAACGTCCAAGCTTACTTGAGGAGGAACACCAGGAGAAGGCCGATCGCAACGGCGATCAGACCGACGAAGCGTAGTTGACCGTCGGTCAGTGCCATGATCTGCCGGAACATGTCTCGCCACTGGCGGGGGAAAAACAGCGGCATCAGGCCTTCGATGACCAGAACCATGCCAATGGCAAGGAGCAAGACGTTCTGCATCGCAGCACCGCATTCTGACCGCCAGAGACCGCCGGTTAAGACGGTCTTCTCCCGCGGATTTACTTGCCCGGCTTCAAGGCCGCTCCACCCGGCCCGCGGAAGAACTGGAAGAACTGGCTGTTCGGGTCGAGCACCAGGACATCGGACTTGCTGTTGAAACTGGCGCGATAGGCCTCGAGGCTGCGATAGAACTCGGCGAATTGCGGGTTCTGTCCGAACGACTTGGCATAGATCGAAGAGGCTTCGGCATCGCCCTGACCCTTGATGGTCTGCGCCTTGCTGTACGCCTGAGAAATCACGATTTCACGCTGCTTGTCGGCCTCGGCGCGAATCTTTTCCGCCTCGGCGTAGCCGGTCGAACGCAATTCGTTGGCGACGCGCTGGCGCTCGGCCTCCATGCGGCGATAAACCGACTGGGTGATGGAGGAAACGAAGTCCACGCGGGTCAGTCGCATGTCGACGATCTGGATGCCCGTACCCTTGATGTCTTTCGCAATGCCGGTCTGCACGTCCTTCATGACCTGGTCGCGCTGCGAAGACAGTACCTCGCGCACGGTGCGACGCGTGATCTGCTCGTTCAGCGCCGCTTTGACGATCTGCGAAAGCCGGTCGCCCGCGCGTCGCTGATCGCCGCCGTAACTGCGAATGAACTCGGTCGGATTGGTGATACGCCATTTCAGATACCAGTCCACCACCACGTTTTTCTTCTCGGCCGTGATGAAACGATCGGTATCAGGGCTTTGCAGGGTCAGGATGCGCTTGTCGAGAAACACCACATTCTCGAAAGGCGCCGGAATCTTGAAATACAGGCCAGGGGTGCTGATGACCCGTTTGATCTGCCCCAAGCCGAACACGGCGGCGAACTGCCGTTGATCAACCACGAACAGGCTGGAAGACAGCAACAGAATGGCAACGACCAGCGCCACGAGAGCCAGAATGATCTTGTTCATTGCTCAGCCCTCACTGGAAGTTGCGCTCACGCAGGGTATCGCGCGAGGTTCTTGAACTGGAAGGGGCGGTTCCGTCCGGCGCGGACGCTGAACTGTCGGCCGTCGCAGGGGCGGTGCCCACGGAGGCCGCCGGTAAGGTCGGCACGGTGGTGGGAGCAGCGGGCGCGGCCGTAACACTCGTGGGGGCCTTGCCTGCGGATTGCTGCAGCAATTTATCCAGTGGCATGTAGAGGAGGTTATTGTTGTTGCGCGAATCCACCATGACCTTGGAAACGCTGGAAAGAATGTCTTGCATGGTTTGGAGATACATACGCTCGCGGGTGACTTGCGGCGCCTTTTCGTATTGCTGCAGGATCTGATCGAAGCGAGAGGTATCGCCCTGCGCCTGCGCCACAACCTGCGCCTTGTAAGCCTCGGCGTCCTGGATCAGGCGCGACGCGGTGCCCTGCGCACGGGGAATGACGTTGTTGGCGTAGGCCTGGGCTTCGTTCTTCAGCCGTTCACGGTCTTGTCCCGCCTTGATGGCGTCATCGAAAGCGGCTTGCACCTGTTCCGGGGGCTGCACGTTCTGCAGCGTGACGGTGGTGATGACGATGCCGGTCTTGTAGCGATCAAGAATTTTTTGCGTCAAAACCTGCACATCGCTGGCGACTTGCTCGCGGCCCTCGTAGAGCACATAGTCGAGCGTCTTGTTGCCTACGACCTCGCGCACCGCAGTTTCAGCCGCCTGCGATACCGCGTCGTCCGGACTGCGGTTGTTGTAGAGGTAGTCCACCACGTTGTCGATGCGGTACTGCACGGCGAAGCGAACGTCGACGATATTCTCGTCTTCCGTCAGCATGGCCGACTCGGGCAAGCCCGTTGCCTTCACCTCGCCGCCGCGCCCGACCTCGACCGACCGAACCTGCGAGACGTTGATAATTTCATCGGCCTCGAACGGATACGGCAGGCGCCAGTGAAAACCGGCGTCGGTGATGTAGGCCAGTTTGCCAAAACGCGTCACCGCAGCCTGCTGACCTTCCTGCACGATGAAAAAGCCGGAGGACAGCCAGCCCAGCACCCCGATGACCACCAGAATGATGACCCCCACGCCCATGCCCTTGGCTGAGGGATAGAGGTCGGGACGTTGCGGCGGCGTGCCGCCACCGTTGCCCGAGCCGCGCTTCTTGCCGAACAGGCCGTTGAGTTTGCGGTTGAAATCACGCCAGAGTTCATCGAGATCGGGCGGGCCGCCACTGCCAGGACGCCGGTTCGGATCTTGGTTGTTATTGCTTTGCTGACCGTTCGTGCCGTCGTCCTTGCCCCAACGCGGGTCATTGAGGTTGAACATGCGCGAAAAAGGCCACACACGAGGCCAAAAACGTAAGGGAGTCATGCGGAAATTTGAGTAGTGTCCGACAAAGCTGAAGCAGAGGATTGGAAGCGGGGATCAGCCAATACCGCTTCCAGCAGCGCACTTTTGAGGGAGGCAACACCGGCGCCGGTCAAGGCGCTTACGACAAGCCGAGGCATGCTAGCACGCGCTTCGATGCCCTCAGATTGAGTGTGACCATTTGTAACCTGAAGGTTCACTGGCAACAGATCAGATTTGTTGAAGATCAAGAATTGCGGAATATCGTCCGCGCCGATCTCGCGCAGAACGGCGTGAACTTCATCCATCTGCTCGCGCAACATGGGTGAGCTGGCATCCACGACGTGCAGCAGCAAATCGGCCTGAAGCGTGTCTTCGAGCGTAGCCTTGAAGGCCTCGATTAAGGTATGCGGCAAATCGCGGATGAAACCCACCGTGTCGGACAGGGTGACGTTGACCTGCGGGCCCAGGTAGAACTTGCGCGTGGTGGTGTCGAGGGTCGCGAAAAGCTGGTCGGCCGCGTAAATTTTCGACTTGGTGAGCGCGTTGAATAGCGTGCTTTTGCCCGCATTGGTGTAGCCCACCAAGGCCACGCGAAACGCGCCGGTGCGCCTGCGCGCACGGCGTTGCGTCATGCGCTGGCGCCCCAGTTTGCCCAGACGTGTTCGAAGCATCTTGATCTTGTCGTCGAGCATCCGGCGGTCGAGCTCGATCTGCTTTTCGCCCGGGCCGCCACGCACGCCGATACCGCCGGTCTGGCGCTCCAGGTGAGTCCAGCCGCGCACCAGGCGGGTGGCCAGGTGTTCGAGACGAGCGAGCTCGACCTGCATCTTGCCTTCGGCGCTCTGCGCACGACGGGCGAAGATTTCGAGGATGAGACCCGTACGGTCGATGACGGGTTTGCCCAGCGCCTTCTCCAGATTGCGCTGCTGGATGGGGCTCAGTGCATTGTCGAAAATGATGGTGTCCGCCGAAGTGGTGCTGACCAGTTCGCTCAATTCATCAAGCTTGCCCGAGCCGATGTAGGTCGCCGCGTCGGGCCGTGCTCGCACACAGGACAACTCGCCCGCCAGGGCATAACCGGCGGACGTGCTGAGTTGCTCCAACTCAGCCAGCGCGTCGTCGGATGAGGGACGTCGCTGCTGGACGCTGACCAATGCAGCGCGCTCAGGCCCCTGAGGCTGCCCTTCAGGCTGCGGGTGCTTCTTGCTCACCGATTTGGAAGGAGACGGGACGTGCCGGAACGACCGTGGAAATGGCGTGCTTGTAAACCATCTGGGTGACGGTATTGCGCAGCAACACCACGTATTGATCGAAAGATTCGATGTGACCTTGCAACTTGATGCCATTGACCAGATAAATCGACACCTGGACGTGCTCTTTGCGCAGCAGGTTCAGAAAGGGGTCTTGTAGCAACTGCCCTTTGTTACTCATCTTATTCTCCATTGGGGTGAGGAAAGCTTAAATGGCATTCATGGTCTGGAATGCAAGAGGTTGGAAAATACCATAGTGCCAGCGCAGGTCGCCGCGCCGGGGCCATCAGTCGTCGCGCGCGTAGGGGTTGGTGCTGCTGCGGTATTCCACCCGCAAAGGGGTACCCGTCAAGTCGAATTTTTCACGCAATTGACCTTCCAGATAGCGCGTGTAGGTAGCGGGTACCCGGTCGAGCGCGCTGCCATGAATGATGATGATCGGCGGGTTAGTACCGCCCTGGTGCGCGTATCGCAACTTGGGCCGCACCGGGCCGGAACGCGGCGGCTGTTGCTGCGCCACCGCTTCGATAATGGCGCGCGTGAGTTTGGGAGTGGGCAATTTGCGATAGGCCGCGGCGTGAGCGGCGATGACCGACTTCATCAGCCCGTTCAGACCCGAGCCTGTGCGGGCGGAAATGCTGTGAAATTTCGCAAAGCTGACGAAGGGCAGACGCTGACGGATGGCGACCATCAGACGTTCGCGCCCGTAGGTGTCCACCGCATCCCACTTGTTGGCCGCCAGCACGAGCGCCCTGCCCGCCTCAACGGCAAAACTGGCGATATGCGCATCCTGGTCTGAAACGCCTTCGGTCGCGTCGAGCAGCAGCACGACGACGTTGGCCTGCTCGATGGCTTGCAGCGTCTTGATGACCGAAAATTTTTCCACCGCCTCGAACACCTTGCCTTTGCGCCGCAGTCCAGCGGTGTCGATCAGGATGAACTTGCGACCGTCGCGCTCGAACGGCACTTCGATCGCGTCGCGGGTCGTGCCGGGCATATCGAAGGCAATCACCCGTTCTTCACCGACCAGCGCATTGACCAGTGTGGACTTGCCCACATTGGGCCGCCCGGCAATGGCCAGACGCAGGCTGTGCTCGCGCGGCTTCGTGGTCTCGGGGCCGGGCGCGGTCTCGGCGCCGACATCGCTTGCCGCCTCGGTCTCGGGTATCCCCTCGGAAGGCTCGGAAGGCAGCGCTTGCAGAATGCGCTCCAGCAAATCGGGCACCGAGTCACCGTGGGCGGCACTGATGGAAAAGGGTTCGCCCAGGCCGAGTTCGTGGAATTCGGCAAGCGCCGGATGGCCATGCCGACCTTCGGCCTTGTTCACGGCCAGAAGAATGGGCTTGCCGGTCTTGCGCAATTCGGCGGCGATATGCAGGTCTTGCGGACTGAGGCCAGTGCGCAAATCGACCAGAAACACCACCAGATCGGACTCAGCAATGGCCTGGCGCGTCTGCCGCGCCATCTGGTGCACGATGCCGGTATCGACCACAGGCTCGAAGCCGCCGGTATCGACCACGATGACCGGCCGATCCGCCATGCGCAGCATGCCGTAATGACGATCGCGGGTGAGGCCAGGCATGTCGGCCACGATGGCATCGCGTGAACGCGTCATGCGATTGAACAGGGTGGACTTGCCGACGTTCGGTCGGCCAACCAGCGAAACGATAGGGGTCATGTCAGAGGGTGTGAATGGATTCGGCGTGGCCGAGCAGCGCGTCCAAGCGCCCCCGATCAAGGCGCAAAGCACAGCCGTTCCCCTCGGCACGGCGCGCGCTTACGACACCGAACGCAACGCCGAGCGGGGGTGTTTGGGCGCGATGAGCGGACATGGCGGATTTGTTCACACCCTCTCAGTCCGGCACGAAGGCGTAGACCCCGCCCTTGGCCGTGACCGCCACCAGGGTCTTGCCCACGATCACGGGCGCCGACTGGATCGCGGTGCCGTCGGTCGCCACGCGGCCGACGATGCTGCCGTCCTTGGCGGAAAGAAAGCTGATATAGCCCTGATAGTCACCCACCGCCACCGTGCGACCGACCAAAAGCGGCGCGCTCAGCTTGCGCCATTTCATCTGGGCATTGGTCCAGCTCGGTACGCCATCGGTGGCCGAATACGCCTGCACGTCGCCGTTCGCCTGCGTTCCGACGACTTCCTGATCGTTCATGCTCAGCGCGGTGTAGCCGTTGGCGGTGCGCGTCCAGAGCATGCGGCCGGTATCGGCGTCCACGCAGCCGACGGCGGATTGGTAGGCACGCGCGCACAGTACCGAGCCCAGCAGTGCCGGTTGGCCGGTAATGCCCACCACGCGCTCGACCTCGGTCACGCCACGGGGGCGTGCGAGAGTGGCCTGCCAGCGCGGCAAACCGTTGTCCAGGTCGTAAGCATCGATGCGCCCGAGGCCGGTGCCGATCATCACCACGCCGTTGCGCTCCACGATACCGCCGGCCTGTTGCACCAGCAGGGAGGCGGCGCGACTGTCGGCTTGCCACAAACGCTTGCCGGTCGCCGCGTCAAAGGCAAACACGCGCTGATCGGCTGCCTGGACGATGATGCGACCGTCGAACACGGAAGGCGGCGTGAGCACCGTGGCCGGTAACTGATAGCGCCACAGCAGCTGGCCCTTGGGGCCGATCGACACGAGGCCGTTGTTCTTGTCGACCACGGCGGTAAAGGTGCCGTCACTCCCCGTCCCTGCGCTGATACCCGCAGTCACCTTGGCCGACCAGACCACTTGCCCGGTGGCGCTGTTCAGGCGCATGACCTGCCCGTCTGCCGAGGCCACGACGACGGCGTCCGGCAGTGTTGCGGTCTGGAACCACGCGGGCACCGCGCCAATATTCTGCGTCCAGGCTTGCTTGACAGTCAGAATGTTGAC
>JABEBX010016709.1_pt1 | contig 24194 bp, 22 predicted proteins | sample 7245971 | NCBI WGS metagenome assembly JABEBX01 (sample SAMN14506365, study PRJNA622280) | hot springs metagenome | biome: hot spring [ENVO:00000051]|acidic hot spring [ENVO:00002120]; feature: spring [ENVO:00000027]|sediment [ENVO:00002007]; material: sediment environment [ENVO:01001048]... | reverse complement strand
TTTTTTAAAGAAACAAAAAGGGGTGAGAGAAGAATGATGAAGATATCGATATTTGTGATCTGTGTCTGCCTTGCGATAACGGCATTTTCCGTTACTTATAACCTCGGTTTGAGCCCTCTTAAGACCGAAGCAGAAATGTATCCGGGAGACATACAGACCTTTGAATTAAACCTTGTCAACGGCACGCTTGCAGACATCAATTACCAACTCGATATAGGCACATTCACGCTTGACAAAAGTGGCGCTTACGTGTACCTGACAAAAGATTCGACTTATACCTTCTCATGCGCAAATTGGATAAAATTTCCAAACAATCAAACAAGCATCAACGTTAGGGCACTTCAAACTGAAAAAATTCAGGTAAGCATTGAAGTGCCAAGATCTGTGAAATACGGCGGAGATTACTATGCGATGATATGGGCAAATTTTGTGCCAAAAGACACATTGACAAGTGCAGAGGCGACAGGTACTGGTATTTCAATAGAAAGGCGCTTTAGATTCGGAAGTATTGTCCACATTACGGTTAAGGGCAGGCCTGCAAATTCAAAGTTGACACTTGACAGAATAGAAATTCTAAATTTGGATGAAATTGCCACATCGACGCAAAGGGGACTTAGAATAAGTGCGATCGTCAAAAACTCTGGCGATACATCTTTCAGACCAGCAGGCGATTACCTCATCGTCTCGTCAGACAACAAAGTGTGGGGCAGAGGAGATCTTACGATGGATCATACAGACCTTGTCATGCCAAACATCGAGAGGGAGATATATGCTCTCTACGATAGGTCTTTGCCTGTAGGCGAATACACGGTGAAGATAAACATAAAATCGGGAAACAAATTTTTAAATCATAAAGAACAGAACTTTTCGATAGTCGAATCGGCATCCACATCCAAACCTTTGGAGGTCAACGTCTTGCTTTCTCCATCTGACATCACAGGCGATGTGAAGGCCGGAACAAATCAAATGGGAAAGTTTGAACTTTCAAACAGGGAATTTTCTACGATATCGGCAACGATAGATGCCGTTACGCTTGGGATGGATGAGAATGGTTATTGGGTTTTTGGATCCGATGATATAGAGGATATCAAATTTTATCCGGACGTGTTCAATTTAAGAGAAGATCAAAAAAGAGTTATCCCATTTTCTTACAAAATTCCTCAGGAAGCAACTGGCTTGTATGCTTTTGCCGCAAAGGTCAGAGTCTCGATTGAGAATTCCCCAAATATTTCCATTTTTTATATCCCCGTCATGATGAGAATAAGTGGAACGACAAAATACGGTTTTGAAATAACAAATACCGAGAAGATTATGCCATCTACCCCTACCGACAAAGCCTTTCTAAGGGTATGGATCAAAAATACGGGAAACACCTTTACGAATTTCAACATCATCTACGATATCGTGGATTCCCAAATGAATTATCTGACACTTCAAGCACAGTATCTTTCTGAGAACGGATTCACGATCTTTCCATCAGTTGAAAGATATGTGGATATTCCCATAGGAAATTACAAAATAAACAAAACTGGCGTCTATCACGTCCCAATGATAATCACCTACAAAGGAGATAAAAATTCAAACCAGCAGATAAAAACTGAGGTTGCCTTTGAAATAACGCAAGATGATCTTGTCAGTATGGGAAGTGTTCAATCATGAAAAAGATCATAATCTTATCCATACTTGTTGTGATGGCTATCTCCGTTTTTGGATCAAAATTGGTGAATGAATCTTTTTTTGAAATGGATCTCAGACAGGCGCTCAGTCAACTTTCTTACGATACAGGTGAAACCATCATAGCAGATGATTCAGTCGGAGGATACGTGACCATCGATCTAAAAAATGTAACGCTTGAACAGGCACTCGATCTTGTGCTTTTAGCTGGCGGTTACTCGTGGACAAAGATAAATGGCTTCTACTTTGTCTCTCTGGCAACGCCATCGAGTGACAAATTCATGTACTTTTCGACGACGACAAAATACAAAAGCGTAAATTACAAAGCGGCCGATATAGTATCTTTGTTGCCTGCCTACATGAGAAAATACGTCAACACATCAAGTGATCCCTATGTTTTAACGGTAACAGCTCCAAAGGATATGATGGATAAGATAATTTCTCTGATAAAGGTCATAGATATTCCAAAAAGCGAGGTAGAACTTGAAATAACGGTCGTCGAAACGAGTGAGAACACATTCAGAAAATGGGAAAGAAACTGGGATTACAATTCAACCTCAACAGGAACGGCAAGTTATTTTTCCATATCCAACGAATGGTTTACAACCAACATTTTAACGCCACTTGGACTTCTTTCGGGAAGTTTTAACCTCAACAAATCAAGTGAAGATCTCAAATTGCTATCAGAATCAAACGTGAGAGCGATAAACGGTGTACAGTCGAAGATCTTTTCCAAAACCATAAGAGTTTACCAGTATATACTCAACGGAAACACTTACTACAAAGAAATACCCATAGGAGTTGAGACGACTATAACACCTACAATAATGGGCAATAAAGTTGTACTTGATGTTTTGGAAGCGCTTTATTCATCGGAAGATGTAGGACAGGATATTCCTTCTGCCGTTCAACAGGGCATCGAAACATCCATAACCATTCCAATTGGAGGAAGAATATCAGTTGCAGCGATGAGTTTTACATCCATTTCATCCGTTGAATCGAAAATTCCTGTGCTTGGAGACATACCGATAGTTGGAAAGCTTTTCACCCAATTGAATTACAAAGATGTACTCAAGCGTGTGATCCTTTTTGTCGCTGTAAGGGCAGGTGAGTGAAATGAAAAAAATGATGTGGTTAATCGCAATATTTTTAATTTCATCTATCGCCTTTGGAATTGATTTTTCCTTTTCCAACGCTGACTTAAGAAGTGTCATAAATGATATTGCAGACGTTCCAAATGAAAATAGATTTTTCTATTACGAGATTCATGAGATGAATTCTGACGAGTATCAAAGATTTAGACAGATAGAACAGATAAACAAATCGGGAATTCTGACCTTTTCTGGTGATTCGTTTGAGATCTTCAGAGAAATTATGAAGATAAACGGCAAAAACGATGTATTCGGTAACATCGCAATTCAAACTATCGGTGAAGGAACTATAAATTTAGCAGATCCAAAATTTGCGATGAACGTCAAATCAAACCAAAATACGGTCAACGTCTCTTTGATAACAGGCGTTAGCGCGATTCAGATTTCTATGACAGATCAAAAGAACCGAGCGGTGGCAAGTGCTCAGAGTGGCGGAAAGAATTTCCTTGTTTTAATGGGCTTTGCCGATAACATAAGATCGGATTTTGCTTTCGAAAACCCAAAAGTACAAAATGAATTTGGCATAAATGTTTTTTACAATCAAGGAACTTCTAAAATTCTTGGAAATATAAGTTATGGTTCGACAGAACTTTCAATAGTCGGCGAAATTTATACCTATCAAACCGCACAGGCGACGATGGGCATTTTCGTTGGAATGGAGGGCAATTTGATAGATCAGATGTATGGCAAAGTCATGTTGGGACTTGAAAATTTAACCCCTATGGCAAAATTTGGAATCAGAGATACAACCTCAATTGGATTTGTAATGCTAAGAGGAGAACTTTGGGATGAAATGACCTTGAACGGAGTTAATCCGATCAAAGTTTCCGCTGGTGTCGGAATCGATATATGGAACATAGAGGTGTTCGGTGGGATAAGGGGGGAATTACAAACTGCCGGACCTTACATAGAGATAAGCCTGAATGGCCTCCGCAGCGCTAGCGAGGACCAGACATCGAGAGGGTACCTGCCGGAGCCCAAAAGCAATGACGAGTAACACGTGATCTGTGAGCAATAAATAGAGATTAGAGATTAGACATTAGAGATTAGTGAATGGTAAGGCGGAGAGCATGATGCCCCAGAGGAATCCTTCGCAGCGCAGCGAGGACAGATTCCGACGAGGCACATGCTGGAGCCGTGTAAAACAGCGTATGGCCTTATAGCACATAGCAAATACAGTGACGCGTAACGCGTGATCAGTAAATAGAGATTAGACATTAGAGATTAGAGATTAGGGATTAGGGATTAGAGGGAATGGTGAGAAGTGAACATTGTATTTGCAAAAGTAGTTGATAGGATGTACAATATATATGAAGTAAATTACGCTGATTCAATATATTTAATTTGATCTGAAATACCACACAAGGAGGGTTAAACATGAATGACAAATATGCTCCAAATGAAATTCTTGAGATGGCCATCAAAATAGAAAAGGATGGTGAAAAGTTTTATGGATACCTTGCAAAGGAACTTGAAAATCCAGGAAAAAAAGAACTTTTTTCCTATTTGCAATCTCAAGAGGCTCAGCATGTCAAAGATTTTGAGAGAATATCAAAAGACATAGTCGATGACGTCGATCCAGAGTTATGGGCTGAGGCAAAACCATACCTTGAAAGCATTGTAAAAGGTACGATCTTCCCTTCATACAACGAAATGATATCAAAAGCAAAGTACATGAACATCAACGATATAGCAGACTTTGCACTATCAATAGAAAAAGAAACCATCATTTTCTACAACGAGATACTTGATTTTTCTAAAACGGAAAAGGTACGAGATATTCTCAGAAAGATAATACATGAAGAACTCGGACATGTCAGAAAACTTTTAGAGATAAAAGGAGAAATATGACTGAACTCGTAAGAGTTTCAAATCTGAGGAAAGATTTTGGAAAGATTACGGCCGTCAAATCTATAAGTTTTAAGATAAACTCGGGAGAGATTTATGGTTTCTTAGGGCCAAATGGCGCTGGCAAAACCACAACTATGAGGATGATAACTGGTGTGTTGGTACCCACCGCCGGAAAGGTAGAAATATGCGATCTCGACCTTGAAAAGTATCCAATAAAGGTAAAATCGCAGATAGGCGTAGTGCCTGACGAACCAAAATTGTACGAAAATTTGACAGGGCAGGAATTTCTCGAGTTCATAGGATCTGTTTTTTCAATGGATAAGTCTGAAATGACACACATAATCTCAGAATTATGTGATGCTTTTGAAATAAATTTTTTGGGAAAATTCATAGGAGATTATTCGCACGGAATGAAACAAAAACTTGTACTTACCTCTGTTCTCATGAGAAAACCAAAGGTCATATTTTTGGATGAGGCCACGGTTGGCCTTGACGCTAAAAGTGCCAAAATACTTAAAATGCTGCTTAGAAAATATGCAGATGAAGGTTCTGCCATTTTCATGACAACCCATGTTCTTGAAATTGCCGAAAAGATGTGCGATAAGATCGGTATAATAAACGCTGGAGAGATCGTAGCAGAAGGAACTCTTACAGAATTGAGAAGCGAATCTGGAAAGCAATCTCTCGAAGATATCTTTTTGAAGTTGACAGATTCAAATGAAGAAGATGTCAAGGAGATAGTAGACAATCTATGAATCAACTTGGCCTTCTCCTCAGATACAAGTTGACAATGTGGTCAAATATCCCTAAAAGGCGTGGCAGACGCGGAATGCCACTTTTCGTTTACATTTTGATACTTGGCGGTGTTTTTGCGTTTATAGGAGTGCCAGCCTACTTTCTTTTTGCCGAAATCTTCAAAAATTACTCGACCATTGTCTTTGGTGGCGTAAGCCTTGCCGATCTTTTCGTGGAGATATCAATGTTAGGCATTTTGGTACTCGTGCTTGTGACAGACACGCCTGCCGTTGCACTTAACGTTTTCATGAGCGATGATGTTGATTTTCTGCTTTCTCTTCCGATTTCTCAATCGACCATTTTCACCTCAAAAACGATAGAAACCATGATTCAAGGTGGATTTCCAGCCCTTTTTGTCATTCCCGTGCTTGCAGCATACGCCAACGCCGTGAATATGCCATGGTACGCGATCATTTTCATGTTTGTGATGTACATATTTTACTTTCTAATTCTAAGCGCAATATCTGCGTTGATAGCGTTGGGTATTTCCAAATTTGCTTCGAGATCTGGCACGCAAAGATTTATGATTTTCACATCTTTGATAGTCTATGTCTTTGTGATCATCCTTATGAGCATGGTTGGATCTCTGAATTCGAACGCTGGCAACGTTGAAGTGGCATTTTCAAATTATGTTAACACCATCAACGCACCATACCTTCCATCTACATGGTTCCTTGAGGCTGTGAAGATGCAATGGAATGGCATTTTACTTGTAATTGGCACGAGCATAGTTTTAAGCGCTATTGCTTATCTCGTAGCCTCAAACGGCATACTCACCGGATTTTCGAAGATGACAAGCGCGAGTAAACATATCATTCACAAAAGAAATTACAGGATAAGAAGGCCTGTTATCGCTTTTATCTCAAAAGACGTTAAACTCATGAGAAGAGAACCGTCTATTCTTTTCCTGCTTGTATATCCTGCTATTTTTCCGTTGATTTTAGTCGGAGTTGGTGCTTTGGGCAAAGGAGGATCTGCCACAAGTCGGGATATCATGATACCTGTGGTGTCAGTCTTTTTATCCTCTATGTACACTGTAATTGCCACCGCAAGCCTTGTTTCAATAGAAATAAAGGTAGGCGATTTCGTTAACACATTGCCGATTGGAAAAAGAACACCGCTTTGGAGTAAAGCCTTTGTCATAACCACTGCCTTTGTAATTATCATGAGCGTGATTTTTTTCATTTTATCTGCGATATTTGGTGGTGCTTTATTTCCAATTGTAACGGTGTTATTTTCAATACCTGTGCTTTTGATACTTTCATTTTTTGGAGTTTATGCAACGATCAAATGGCCTAATTCCATAGGCGGTATAAGGCGTCCACTTAATACCACTGGAACTTTAGTCAGCATGGGTATGGGTGTTTTGGGAGCAGCCATTGCCGATCTGGAAGGCATTTACGTGATAGACAATAAACTTTTATCCTTCTTACAGCCAGTTTTAGGATTTTTATTGTTCTTTGTAGTCCCTGTCTTGGCTGAAATCGTTATGGCAATTGTGACTTTTAAATTACTTTCAAAGATCGACTGGACAAAGCCTTATGAAAATAACAGTGGCACGTGAACCGCAAAAACGGCGTATTAGCGAAGAGCAGGATACCACATCGAGGGGTACCTGCCGAAGCAGAAGCAAATAGAGATTAGACATTAGGGATTAGAGATTAGTGAGAAGCAAAATCTTGGCGGAGGACATGATGTCCGTGAGGAAGCCTTCGCAGCGCAGCGAGGACAGCTTCCGAAGGGGCACATGTCGGAGCCGAAGCGACAAAAACATATGGCGTAGGGCAGTATGCCCACGAGATGGCCTCCACAGCAAAGCGAGGACCAGACATCGAGAGGGGTACCTGCCGAAGCAGAAGCAAATAGAGATTAGACATTAGAGATTAGAGATTAGTGAGAAGCAAAATCTCGGCGGAGGACATAATGTCCGTGAGGAAGCCTTCGCAGCGCAGCGAGGACAGCTTCCGAAGGGGCACATGTCGGAGCCGAAGCGACAAAAATATATGGCGTAGGGCAGTATGCCCAAATTTTGAACATGTCAGTTCCTTCTGAGTCTAAAAAATGAAAAAAGATTTCAGGAGGTGCTTATTTGTGAAAAAGTTTAAAGTTCTAATCGTGATGCTCACAATGCTCGCCGTGGTAGGTGTTTTTGCTTACGCTGCGGACGCTACGACAGTTGTTTCAAGCCCATCTACGGCTCCATATGGATACCTTAATCCGGACGTTCAAAGTCCTGTTATAGCGGTTGCAAAGGCAGTCTCTCCGGCCGTCGTTAGAATAGTGGCGACTCAAACTGTGGCTGTGTCTAACCCGCTTGATCCGTTCTTCAGACAGTTCTTCGGAGTTAATCCTCCGCAGCAGCAACAACAAGAGGAAGCAGATCTCGGATCCGGAATAATCTTCAATTCTCAAGGATACGTTGTGACAAATTACCACGTTGTTGGAAATGCTCAAACCGTTCAGGTTACATTACTGAATGGTAAAATCTACACTGGAAAGGTTGTCGGCGGAGATCCGACAAATGATCTTGCTGTTGTGAAGATAGAGGCTCCAAATGGTACGGAATTCCCAACGGCTGTTTTGGGAAATTCAAACGATCTTCAGGTTGGTGAATACGTAGTTGCGATAGGAAATCCATTTGGTCTTGATTACACTGTTACTTCAGGTATAGTTAGCGCGATAAATAGAAAGGTACCAAAGCCAAATGCTGCCGGCACCGGCTACACAGGATATTATTACAACATGATCCAAACTGATGCTCCCATAAATCCTGGAAACAGTGGCGGTCCTCTCGTGGATATTCATGGAAGGGTTATAGGTATAAATACGGCAATAATTGCTCCATCTCAAGGACAAGGCGTTGGATTTGCGATACCAATAGACACCGTTAAGACCCTTATAAACCGCCTTATTCAGGGCAAAGGTCCAGGGTATCTTGGAATTCAGGTAACCGATCTAACGTCGTCTCTTGCACAAAGTCTCGGAATAAAGATAGATTCTGGAGCACTTGTTGTGAGTGTTTATCCAAACTCTGGGGCTGCTAATGCTGGTCTAAAGATAAAAGATGTCATAGTTGAGGTTAACGGTGTTAAGATAACCGGTGCAGATAAACTAGTCAACATTATAAGTGAATACGCTCCAGGTGATACCGTCAATCTTAAAGTTTACAGAAATGGTGAGTACTTGAATCTTACAGCTGTGCTTTCATCTCAGAGTATCTTTCAGAACTCCAACGTTTACAATGCAAATGGTTTTGCAGTTGCCAACATAACAAGTGCTTATCAAACACAATACTCTATACCTTCAAACGTTAGCGGTGTGGTTGTAACATCTGTTGATCCTAACAGCAACGCTGGAATGGCTGGTCTTGAAGTTGGAGATGTTATAACATCTTTGAATAATCAGCAGATAACATCAGCACAGGATTTTCAAAAGATTTATGAAAGCATACCGAGTGGTGGAACGCTTACGATGGTGGTCTACTCTCAAGGAATGGAAATGTTAACTATATTTAGCAAGTGATCTTCCAATCCCTCCCAAAAAACAACTCCACATCAAGTGGAGTTGTTTTCATTCAATCTATTGGTTCAAACGCATCTTTTGGAGCACCGCAATCCGGACAAACCCAATCATCTGGCAATTTAGAAAATGGAGTTCCAGGTTTAACACCGTTATCCGGATCACCTTTTTCAGGATCATAAACGTAACCACACACCGTACAAACGTACTTTTTGTCGTCTTCTGACATCTGATCATCTCCCCACGCTGATTTTGATGCAAAGGTCTTTCATATTTTCAAAACCTACTTTGTATAAAGCCAGCACATCTATTAAAGTATTTTTTTCGTCGATAACTGTAACAGGAGCAAAATCAAGCCCACCAACTATGTAAAAATGAAAATCTGAGATGCTTAGATCCATATCGCCTACTTTTGAAACGAAAGCACGTGCAAGTTCATATTTGTAAGGGCCTATTTCAGGTGAAGATTGAAAAACCTTGTCTAAAAATCTTCTTTCAAAAGAAAGTATTCTTTTTTTGACAGCGTCATGATCAAGATTCAAAATACTATGATAACTTGAAAAGATATGAGGTGCGTTTTTAACGTATTCAAAATAAAAATCAGGCCATTCTGACTTTTCCTTCTCAAGTATCAAGAAAAAATCCTGACTTTTGTCTATTAAAAGGTCCTTCATGACTTTACTTGAGCGGCGTATTTGCTTTCCATATCAACGAGATCCTGAAAGGTGTATTTAGATAAGGCTTTGGTCATGGCGATGTAAGCATCATTCCAGACATATTTTATCATGCAATAATCGAAGATATCACATTTTTTGGAATTGTCTTTGACAAGGCAATTCAACCTTTTGACGGGATTTTCCATCAACGTTGTTATATCGGATATTTTTATTTCTGAAGGGCTTCTGGAAAGAGCATACCCACCATTTTTCCCACGTATTGTAGACACAATCCCACCTCTTTTAAGTTGAAAGAGTAATTTTTCCATGTAATCAAGGGGGACGTCCTGTTTTGCAACTATTTCCTTAAGCGTTAATTTTGTAACTCCAAGGTTCCACGCACGTGACAATTCATACACCGCACGCGTGGCATAAGCACTTTTTGTTGAAAGATCGAGCATTCAATCACCTCAATTTATTATATACTAAACCTTTTTTAAATTCCTAATCCTATAAGTCCGGCATGTGGCCGTCGAAATCTGTCCTCGCAAAGCGCCAGATTCCTCTGGGGGTATCCTGTCCTCCGCCATTACCACTCACTAATCCCTAATCTCTAATCCTTATTTACTGATCACGCGTTACGCGTCACGGTATTTTCTATGTGCTATATGCTATGCGCTGTTTTGTAATAGGCTCCGGCAGGTACCCTCTCGATGTCTGGTCCTCGCTTCGTTGCGGAGGCCATCTCGAGGGTATCCTGCCCTCCGCTATTACCACTCACTAATCCCTAATCTCTAACTTCTAATCTCTATTTGCCATATGCTATGTGCCATACGCTGTTCGTCATAGGCCATTTGCCACATAAAGACATGGACAAACTGAGATCAATGTGATATAATTTGACGTAAAACGCACACAACCCGATCTTACGAAGGGTGCCTACTTTTTAAGGTCTTCGAAAGAGATGACGGTTGTGGAGGTTAAAACCATTCGGAGGTGTATTGTGGCAGAAAGAATCAAAATGAAACAATTGTTGGAGGCCGGCGTGCATTTCGGCCATCAAACAAAAAGATGGAATCCCAAGATGAGGCCTTATGTTTATGCTGCGAGAAAGGGCATATACATAATCGATCTCCAAAAAACTTCCAATCTTCTCGATAGAGCCTATGATTTTGTCGTAGATCTTGGAAAGCAAAACAAGACCTTACTTTTCGTTTGCACAAAGCATCAAGGTGCTCAAACGATAGAAGAAGAGGCGAAAAGATGTGGGGCCTTTTACATAAGCAAAAGGTGGATAGGCGGCCTTTTGACAAATTTTTCAACTATAACTGGAAGAATAAAAAGGCTTCAGGAACTTGAAGAAATGGAGAAAGCGGGAGACATCGACAAGTTGCCCGTAAAAGAATCAAATTCAACGCGCAAAGAACTGGAACGGCTTAGAAAATATTTTGACGGAATAAAAGAAATGAAAAAAGTTCCGGATGCGATTTACGTTGTTGATCCCAAGAGAGAATACAACGCCGTCAATGAAGCGCACATACTCAACATACCCATAGTAAGCATCGCGGATACCAATTGCGATCCAGACGACGTTGATTACATAATTCCTGGAAATGACGATGCGATTCGTGCGATCAAGTTGATAACTTCAAGAATAGCAGACGCGTACCTCGAAGGCAAAGAAGGTCGCAGTCCAATTGAAGAAGAAAGTACGGAAGGATCAGAAACAAAGGGAAACAAGGAAGAAAATGTTGAAGGCGAACTCGAAGCAGAAATAAATTTAGATGTTAGCAACGAAAAGGCTAAAGAGATAAATTATTGATAGATTGAGTGTGCCTGTAGCTTAAAGGATAGAGCGTTGGACTCCGGATCCAAAGGCTGCGGGTTCAATTCCCGCCAGGCACACCATAAATTCGATTTGATTTTGGAGGCGTGCCCGAATGGCTAAGGGGCCGGTCTCGAAAACCGGTGGTGCTGCGCACCTTCTGGGTTCGAATCCCAGCGCCTCCGCCATAATTCCGTCAAAAAACGGAATTTTTTTGTTTTTAGTGGAGAGATGTGTTATAATCTTATAGAAAATTATTTTCTATAAGAGGTGTGATATGGAAAATGACATGGTTGAAATGGTAAGCGAAAAACTTCATCAAAAGGGTATGCGTATGACAGAGCCAAGAAAAGCAGCACTTGAGTTTTTCATTCTTGAACACCATCTTCGTACTCCCAAGGAACTTTTCGATGATATCTCAAAAAAAATAACTCCAGATGAACATACATGGCCAATAACTTTTAGTTATGCCGTCGGCAGTTATTCGGCAAAAAAGGGCCTTATAGTAGGTTTAATCTTCTCGTTGAGTTTTACAGCCCAGCGTGCTTTAATGAGTGAAATTTCTTATTTTGCACTCTCGAAGATATTTTCTTTACCCTATTTTAATTACATAATCTATATAATAGTTGGAATTGCAATGGCACTTGGTGGTATGTATGTTTTCAAGTTTAAAAATGCATTTCATATACATTTTGGGAAAATAGACAGATCTCACCATGCGGCAGCATTGAAGGGTGAATATCCGGACGTTCAAGCGCCGACTCCAAAAATGGCAATAATTCATGGGTTTGTAGCAGGCTTTGGTTTTGGAGCGTTTGCAATAATAATTTACACCGTACTTGCACCTTCAATGCCGAATGTGTATCTTGGATGGGTGCCAGGTTTCTTCTTTGGCATCGGAACAACAACTGTTCAGGCATTTGCCGGATTGTCTTTTGGGGCGCTGACAAAACATTTAAAACTTTCGCCACAGGTCGCACAAAAATTATCAAGTTTAACGGCTGGAAGAACTTTGCTTTGGGGAGGCACTGCTTTTGTTGTGGCCGGAATATTTGGATTGCTCTTTCCCGCAATAGCAGGTTTTCAAATACTTACGCCACTTCACATTCATAATTTACATAGTCTTGGTATAGAATTCGTACTTGTCATATTAGTTGTTTTGGTCATTGGAGTTGGAAGTTTAATATCAGAAGTTAGGAAAGCAGTAAAGTTAGAAAGAAAAATGGAAGAAACAAAGATTTCTGAATGAAAAAAGGCGCTTTTGCGCCTTTTTTAGAATCTTATACCGTAAATTGTGGCCTTGATCAAAGTTTCAATCCTTGCCTTTTCGGCTATTTTTTTGCTTTCTTCTTTATTCAATATCTTTTCCATATCTTTCTTCATAATCCACCTTCTCCTTTCAATCATCATAATTATACAATTCATGGCCTCCGCAGCGCTAGCGAGGACCAGACATCGAGAGGGTACCTGCCGGAGCCCAAAAGCAATGACGAGTAACACGTGATCTGTGAGCAATAAATAGGGATTAGGAGTTAGAGATTAGGAGTTAGAGATTAGGGACGAGGGATTAGAGATTAGTTGGCGGTAACTTGGCGGAGGGCAAGATGCCTCAGAGGAATCCTTCGCAGCGCTTATTTGCTGTCATCCCACACTTGATGTGGGATCGCATTGAAGTTATTGGATACATGCCAAATCGAGATTCGGAATTAGCATTGAATTGTTATATAATAAAGCGGGTGATCTCTCATGTCTATAAGTGAAAATGTAAAAAAAATCCTTTCTGAGTTACCCCCTGGTGTAGAACTCGAGGTAGCCGCCAAGTCCAGAAATTTGAATGAAATTGAAGAAAGTATTTCTGCTGGGTCAAGAATAATCGGTGAAAATTACGTTCAGGAAGCAGAAAAAATCATTCCTTCAATCAAAGAAAAAGTCGAATGGCATTTCATAGGAAGTGTTCAAGAAAACAAGATCAACAAGATGATTCGCCTTTTTGATATGATAGAAACGATAGGCTCTGTTGAAATGGCTCAAGCCTTAAGCAAAAGATGTCAACTTTCTGGAAAAGTCATGAGAATTCTTGTCGAAGTCAACAGCGGACGGGAGCCCCAAAAATCTGGAGTTTTTCCAGAAAAAGTTGAAGAGGTCGTCAGAGAAATCTCTAAACTTTCAAATGTGAAGGTAGTGGGACTTATGACTATGGGGCCTGCAGTTGATGCTCAAAATTTAAGACCTTATTTCAAACTCACCAAAGCGCTCTTCGATCACGTTAAAAGTTTAAACCTTGAAAACGTCGAGATGAACATACTTTCGATGGGCATGTCCGATTCGTACCTAATAGGAATAGAGGAAGGTGCGAATCTCGTTAGAATAGGAACAAAGATATTTGGTCCAAGAAACTATTCAAGGTGAATATTTATGTGGATGGTAATCTCTGATTCCCATGACAACATGGATAAGATAAACAAGGCCATTAAAATTGCCAAAGAGAACAACGTTGCTATAATCTTTCATCTTGGAGATTTTGTTTCTCCATTTTCCATTGCGCCATTTTTAAATGGAGAACATGAATTCGTAGGCATCTTTGGAAATAACGACGGAGATCGCCTTTTACTTCAAAAGCGCGCTAAGGGAAAGATTTTAAGATCTCCGCATTGGTTAAGTGTGAATGAAAAGCATCTTTATTTGATGCACGAGCCATATAGCCTTTATTCTGCGATAAAATCCCAACTTTACGATTTTATCTTTTTTGGACATACTCACAGACTTACGATAAAGCAATACGGTAAAACGCTTGTCATAAATCCCGGAGAAAGTTGCGGCTATTTGACTGGCAAAGCGACTTGCGTGCTTTTGGAGCCCGAAACTTATAAGACAAGAGTGATTGAATTGTGATAAGAGACTTTTTGGAAAAAAGATGGAAATATTATCTTTTCGGAATAATTTTCCTTGCTTTGATAGATTACCTTCAAATACTCGTTCCAAAGTATGTGGGAAATGTTGTCAACACTGTGATAAAGCCTCCTGTAAATCTTGGAATCATAATGAATTTCGTTCTTCTCATAATTTTAATAGCAGGTGGTGTTGTCGTTGGAAGGTTTATATGGAGAATGCTCATCGTTGGAAGCGCGAGAAAGTTTCAGGCTTACGCTCAGCAAACGCTCTTTGACAAATTTTTGAGATCTCCAATATCTTTTCTTGACGAGCACAGTGTGGGAAATCTTATGGCTTATTACACCAACGACGTTCAGGCTGTAAGCCAAATGTTAAGTCAGGGTGTCATAATGACAGTTGATGCGATAGCCATGACCATCTTTGTCTTTATTGGAATGCTTATGGTGGTAGATTATAAACTTGTTTTGATCTCGCTTATTCCACTGCCTTTTGTTGCCATCTCTTCATGGTATTTCGGCGGAAAGATCCACACGAGGTTTAAAAGAGTGCAAAATGATTTTTCTTTCATAAGTGAAAGGGCTCAGGAAAGTTTTTCAAACGTCAAGACCATAAAATCTTACGGAGTTGAAGATAAATTCAACGCTCTTTTCAAGCGATCATGCGATCAATTTGCCAGCGATAATTTTTCACTTCTCAAAATTTCCGCCGTTTACGGTCCTTTGATAAGCTTTCTCGCTTCTTTAACAACGGCAATAGCCATTTTTCTCGGTGGTCAGATGGTTATAAATGGTGTTGTTAACCTTGGTGATTTTGTGGCTTTCATAACTTATCTTGGGATGTTAACATGGCCCTTTGTGGCAATAGGACAGGTTATAAATGTCGTACAAATGGGCAGAGCCTCCCAAGAAAGAATAGAATCGCTTATGAAAACTCCAGACAGAAAAGAAGATGGCCTTGAATTTCCAGGTAAATTTGAGACGCTTGAGATAAAAAATCTCAATTTTTCCTACAACGGAGAGCATATTTTAAATGGCGTTGATCTTAAAATAAAAGCCGGCCAGAAAATTGCCCTAATAGGTAAAATAGGTTCCGGTAAAACAATGCTTGCCAAACTTATGACAAAATTGTATCCTGTCCAGGATGGACAGATCTTTTACAACGGTGTTGACATAAATAAAATAAATGGAAAATCTTTAAGAGAAAATGTGCTTTTGATACCTCAGGAATCTTTCCTTTTCAGTACCAAAATCTCAAAAAATGTGGCTTTTGGACTCGAACAATTTTCAGAAGACGATGTTGAAGATGCTTCAAAGGTCGCTCATTTTCATGAAGAAGTTGTTAAGTTCGATGATAAGTACGATACACTTGTAGGAGAAAGAGGTGTAACGCTTTCTGGCGGCCAAAGGCAGCGCCTAAGTTTATCAAGAGGCATTTTTAAGAATGCGCAAGTTATTCTTCTAGATGATGTCTTATCTGCCGTAGATTCTCAAACGGCCACTTTGATACTTGAAGACATAAGCAAAACTTTGAAAGACATGACAACCGTTGTGATAACCCATAACATAGCCTCTGTAAAAAACAGTGATATGATTTTTGTCATGGATGAAGGAAAAATCGTTGAATTTGGAACACACGATGAACTTATGAAATCGAATGGTCTTTATCGTAGACTTTTCATGATTCAGCAAATAGAAAGAGAAATAGGACATTGAACACAAATTTTACAAAAAATTTTTAAACGCATCACCTTTTTTCTGGTATGATAAGATATGGTTTATTGTATGCTGATTCAACTTTAAAAGCTGATAGCCTATAGCGAATGGTGTATGGCGGAGGGCATGATGCCCGTGAGGAAGCCTTCGCAGCGCCAGCGAGGACAGTTTCCGATGATGGGATACATGGCGGAGCCAAGATTTAGAATTTAAATTTAGTATATGATTGCGAATAGGGGTCTGCTGACTTGAAGGACAAACTTATAGAAATTTTGAAATCGAAAATTGCCAGAAAAACATGGGATATGTGGTTCAGCACATTTAAAGTAGAGTCCGTGACAGACGATCTCGTCGTTTTTTCTGTCGGAAATCTCTTCATAAAGGACTGGATAAGCCAAAGATATGCAAAACAATTCGTCGAAGCGATAAAAGAAGTCAGCGGAAAGGATATTCCATACCAGATAAAAGATGAAGTCGTTCAAGAAACTGAACCAAGACAAAATGTTCCTCTTGTCAGAAAAAGGCCTGTGCTTTTGAGTGAATTCAACAAAGAATACACTTTTGAGAATTTTGTGGTTGGGCCTTTTAACGAGGAAGGATACGATGGGGCAATAGAGATCGCAAAAAAACCTGGAAAAATGAATCCCTTTTTCCTTTACGGAGGCGTTGGACTTGGGAAAACACATCTTTTGAATGCGATTGCGAACTACGTGCTTGAGAACTCACCCGATCTTCATGTTATGTACATGACGGCAGAAAAATTCATGAATGATCTCATCGTCGCGATAAAAAATGGAACAACAATTGAATTCAGAAAAAATGTCAGAGAAAAACTTGATATTCTCATGATCGATGATGTACAAATTCTTGAAGGCAAAGATGGAATACAATCAGAACTTTTTCATACGCTTAACCATTTCATAGACAACCAAAGGCAAATAATTTTGTGTAGCGATAGGACGCCGACCCAACTTTCCAAATTTCAGCCAAGGCTTGTTTCGAGATTGCAAATGGGACTGATGGTAAAGGTTGATAATCCTGATTTGAAAACCAAATTCGAAATAGCCAAAACCTTTGCTTCAAAAAACGGAATACCGCTTGATGATGAAAGCATAAAAGAGATAGTCGAGGCTTCGAACAATATAAGAACTATTAAGGGAATAATAAATAAAATAGCCTTTAAGAATGTCAAAAGTGCCGTTGATAGGTCTAACATTTCAAAAATAGTAAGGGAAATATCCGGCGTTGAGATAAGGAATTTTCAAGGTAAAAAAACCATAGAGAAAGAAATATTCTTCAATGCGCTTGCAATGATTTTCGATGTTAGCCCTGCCGAAATAGACGCAAAGTTAAGAACGGCAAAGCTTTCGAATGCAAGGCAGATTGGCATGTTTTTTGCGAGAAAATATCTTGGGAAAACTTTTGCAGAAATAGGAGAATGGTTTGGACGCGATCATTCGTCCGTGGTCTATGCATGCAAGAAAGTTGAAGAATCGGTCAGAATTGGAAACGGGATAATCAAAAATGAGATAATCCAACTTCAAGAGATTCTCAAAATACGCAATGAGGAGTCAGCCATTTGAAAGGATCAGAGGTAATTTATGCCGCAATCGTATGAACAAGAGGAATACAAACTTCCGTTTCTTGACAGTTTGAAACTTTCCTTCTGGGTTTTCAAATACATAAAACCTTATTGGAAGATGATGAGCTTTTCAATAGCACTCATGATCATTGTGAGCATCATAGGGTTATTTCCCACGATACTCACAAGTAATGCGATAAATTTATACCTTAACCCTTCCAAATATTCAATTTCAGTTAAGCCTAATTACAATTCAATAGAGATAGACGGAAAATATTTCATTCCGTCTTCAGATGGTCAATACACGGTAAAACACATCGGAGATCAGTACATTTTTGAGGGAAATGGCAATTCTTATGCGCTTAGCGCTTCGAAATACAATCAAATAAGATTTTCTGGAATATCATTCGTGGCACTCGAGATCTTTGCGATCTTTCTTGTCTCATTTGTGTTTTCATACATTCAAAATTACATGTCTCAAAGTGTAGGTATAAGGGCAGTTAACGACGTCAGAAATCAACTTTTCGTTCATCTTGTAGATCAACCTATGAAATTTTTTGATTCAAATATAAGCGGAAGATTAGTCACACGCGTGACCAACGACGTGCAAAATCTAAACAACATGTTCTCAACTATGATTTCGTCCATCTTTAAAGATGCCGTTTTAATAGCAGGCATACTTTACGTTTTATTTCTTGTCGATTTCCACCTTTTTCTTATAACAATTCCAATTTTCATCACAGTTGCCATCATAACTTCAATTTTCAGAACGTATTCACGAAAAGCGTACAGAGCCGTAAGGGCAAAATTGGCAGCGATAAATGGATTTTTGGCGGAACATCTGAGCGGAATGGTCGTTACAGTGCTTTTTAACAGAGAAAAAGAAAAATCAGATGAATTTTCTGTCATAAACAACGATTATTACAAGGCAGCGATGAAACAATTGCTCATTTTTGCTTTTTTCAGACCCTTAATAGACTTTTTAAGATACGTTGGAACGGCCCTTGTCATCTGGTTTGGTGTTCAGGCAATAATTCATGGACAGATGGAAATAGGAATTCTCTATGCCTTTGTGAGCTACATAGGTATGGCTTTTACGCCGATAAACGATCTTGCAGAAAATTTTTCCAATATTCAATCTGCAATGGTTTCGATAGAAAGAATAAGAGCACTGTTCAAATTGCCACGACCTCAAAGGCCCGTTTCTGATCAGAAGATAGCCGATGGGAAAATAGAGGTTAAAAATCTTTGGTTTGGATATTCTCAAGACACCATGATACTCAAAGATGTATCTTTTACGGTTGAAAATGGTGGCAAACTTGCCATAGTAGGTCATACCGGCGCCGGTAAGTCGACGATCTCTTCAATTTTAACGGGCTTATACCCTTATTCAAAGGGAAATGTCAAAATCGGCGGTGTTGAGGTTAAAGATTGCCCGATAGAAGAACTGAGAAAAAATGTCAACATCGTGATTCAAGAAGTCATGCTTTTTTCAGGGACGGTCTTTGACAACATAAGACTTTTTGATGAAAAAATAACAAAAGAAATGGCATTAGAGGCAATCAAAAAACTTGATATAGAAAAATTCATCTCTTCTCTTCCAAATGGGATTGACACGGAAGTTAGAGAAGGCGGAAATAATCTTTCTATGGGACAAAGACAACTCATTTCCATGATAAGAACCTTTGTAAGGCAGCCAAAAGTTGTTATAATGGATGAAGCGACGAGTAACGTTGACGTCGAAACTGAATCTCTTATTCAAAGGGCAAGCGAGAGATTGACTGAAGGCAGAACGACCGTTGTCATAGCACACAGACTTTCAACTGTCAGAAATATAGAAAGGATAATAGTCATAGACGATGGGAAGATCGTCGAAGAAGGCAATCATGAGGAATTGATGAAAAAAGATGGTATATACGCAAAACTTTACCAACTTCAAAGTTTCGAAGAATACAAAGTCTCTTAAGTACATTTCATTTCCGGAAGATCTTAATCTTCCAATGATATTTGATGACAATAAAAAACGAATCATCGAAATAGGATTTGGAAATGGTGAGATCATAACAAAAATGGCCAGATCAAGATCAGAGGATGCATTCATAGGAATAGAAAATTCAGAGATATCCTGTGTAAAAACTGCCAAAAGGGCACTTGATTTGAATTTAAAAAATTTAACTATATTTCAAGGGGATGCCAAATTTCTCATTCAAGAAGTTTTCGAACCATTTTCAATAGATTTGATGCTTTCATTTTATCCGATTCCATGGCCTAAAAATTCTCATGAAAAAAGAAGGCTTTTTTCTGAAGAGTTTCTAAAAAATGCCTTGAGGATACTCAAAAAAGATGGCAAATTCGTTATAGTCACGGACGATGAAAATCACGTTGATTGGATCGTCGGTAACGCTACAAAAATAGGCGCCCATTTTCAAAAAAGAGATATAATGCCTTTAAACGCCACCAAGTATGGCAGAAAATGGAAGGAAATGGGTCGAAAATCTTGGTCTATAGTAATGGAAAATCGTGAATTTAACACATCAAGGATGGTGATCGAAGAGATGCCACACGTGCATCTTAAAAATATTTCAGTTGATAAAATTGAAGAAATCGCCTCAAAAAAATTCGTTGAAAATGAATCCGTAATACAATTCAAAGGCGTTTTCAAGGGCGACGACGAATATCTTCTAAAAGCAATTTCAGTTGATGATGGTTTTGTCCAAACCTATTACATCACCATAAAAAAAGCAGCGAATGGATGGCTCACAAGATTAGACGAAGGAATAAAAGTTTTTAAAACCTCTGCCGTAAAAAGAAGCATCGAGATAGTTGGCAATTTCATTGCCGGTGGTTGAGTGAAAACTTTTTATCTTACAAGACATGGCCAGACTGACTCAAATTTAAGTGGTATACTTCAAGGGCAAAGTTTAGATGCCCCTCTAAATGAAAAGGGAATAAATCAGGCAAGACGCATTGGAGAATTTTTGAAAGACACAGATCGATCGATAGACAGAATAATCTCAAGCGATCTCATAAGGGCTTATCAAACTGCCGAGATAATAGGAGAAATCCTTGGCGTCGAAATAGAAACAGACGTAAGGTTAAGAGAGATGAATTATGGTGGCTGGGAAGGAAATTTTCTCGAAGAATTGCTCAAAACCCCGGAGGGCAAAACTTGGATCGAAAATCCATCAAAATGGCAGATAGAAAATTCAGAAACTGTAAAAGCAGTTCAAGATAGAATCGTTGCTGCCATAATCGATTACCTCCAAAGATTTGAGCATCCCCTTGTGGTATCGCACGGTATAACAATATCCGCTTTCTTGCTTTACGTCAAAGATCTTTCTTTAGACAACGTAAAAGAATATGTACCCCAAAATACTGAAATATACACCTTCTCTTTTGAAAATGGTAAATTTAAACAAAATCAATTGCCCAATTAACTTGGCGCATGGCAAATATAGGGATTAGGGATTAGAGATTAGACATTAGAGATTAGTGAAAAAACAGCGTATAGCGTATGGCATAAAGCAATGGCGTAGAGCAGGATACCCTCGAGATGGCCACACGATGGAGGCAAAATTCAATACAAAAGATTCAGCATAAATTCAGAATTTTATATTTATAATGGATGTTTTTTCAATTACATTCGTCGATTTGAAAGATCGTATCGTAAAAAATATTTCCAAAGTCATATTTGGAAAAGCATCGGTAATTGAAAAATTGTTGATTTCCTTCATGATAGGAGGCCATGTGCTTCTCGAAGATGTGCCAGGCACGGGAAAAACTGTGCTTGCAAGAGCCTTTGCGATCTCACTTGGACTGAACTTCACGCGCGTTCAGTTTACACCCGATCTGCTTCCTACCGATCTTACAGGTCTATCAATTTACAACAGAGACAAAGGAGATTTTGTGTTCAAGGCGGGTCCTGTTTTCACCGACATACTGCTTGCAGATGAAATAAACAGGGCAACTCCAAAAACTCAATCCGCACTTCTCGAAGCAATGGCAGAAAATCAAACCACGATAGATGGTGTTACCCACAAACTCAGCGATAACTTCTTCGTCATGGCAACTCAAAATCCAATCGAATATGAAGGTACCTTCCCACTTCCAGAAGCGCAACTTGATAGATTTGCATTCATGTTGAAAATAGGCTATCCCGAGCGCGATATGGAAATGGAGATGCTCAGTTCGCAAATGGATCATCATCCCATAAATGATATAAAACCTGTACTCAATCCAGAAGAAGTTAAATTCATAAGAAATGCGGTAAGAGAAGTTAACGTTGACGATACGATAAAAGATTATGTGGTTTCCATTGTCTCACATACGAGATTTAACAAAGATCTTTACCTTGGTGCAAGTCCCAGGGCATCTCTTAACCTTATGAAAGGCGCAATGGCGAGAGCACTTTTGGACGGTCGCAATTACGTTATTCCAGATGACGTTAAAATGATTATGAAAGAGGTTTTGTATCATAGGCTCATACTTACCTCTGAAGCGCGCGTGAGAATGAGAAAGGCCGATGACCTGCTTGAAGAGATCGTTAACGAAGTGCCATTACCGGTGATTAAAAAAGATGAGGTATGAATTTTCGCCGCTCATAGCATTCACAATCCTTTCGATCTTGGCAATCATCATAGCCTTCGGTTCGTTCAGCATGACGCTTGTCGCAATTGATGTTGCACTGTGGATTTATTTTGTTGTCAGTGTAAAAACAGTTAAATCTTTGGAAGTATCATCGTCAGTGTTTCCACTCAGAGTCTTTACAGACGATGAAGTGATGTGCGAGACAAAAATCAAAAACACATCAAAATATTTACTTTTCAAAGTTGAAATTCAAGATCTTTCTTCGGATGGATACATATCCAGTGGTTCAAGGGAAATTTCAGGTCCTATTCCCCCAGGTCACACAACTTCACTTTCATACATCATGAAATTTCGCGCAAGAGGAGAGCACTATTTTTACGGAATAAACATTCACCTTGAAAGCACGTTGAAACTTTTTTCGATAAAAAGGAAAATTGAAACCAAAAGGAAAATCCTTGTTTTCCCAAAAATTTTACCAATAGACGATCTGAAAACCACCCTCATAGATCCTGTTTCCGGTAAAAAGACAGATTTTAAAATTCTTGAAGATTCAAACCACATAGTGGGCATACATGAATATGCTGGAGAACCCTTTCAAAGGATACACTGGAAAGCAAGTGCCCATACCGGTGATCTTATGGTTAAAGAATATGAATACACTGGTTCTTCCAAGATAAGAATGTACGTAGACTACAATTTGCCCAAAGAAATATACGCCAGAGGCGTGTGGGCACACATGAGAAAAGATTATGAAGAATATGCCTCAATGGCTTCCTCAGGAATTGTGAAATACCTTTACGATAAGGGTATGTCTATAACGCTTAAAGTACTTGGAGACAAACTTTATACCGTAGATCAAACGGTAAGAGATTACATTCCATATCTTGATGCGCTTGCCATAGCAAAAGGCACAGATGATCCACCAGACGATCTTACGCTTCAAACGCAAATCATGGGCGATATCTTTTCAATGTCAAGAACAACAACTGTTATCATCATATCGATGTATCTTACAGACGGCGCTATTCCAAAATTACTCACCGTAAAATCAAGAGTCGCGCGACTCATGGTCTTTGTCATCCCTTACGGATTTAGAATGCCTTACGATAAAAAGTACGATACTTATTCTATTTTGCCTCGAGAAGTGCAAAAGTTAAGAGATCAAAGTGCTATTCTCGTTGAGAATAACGTAATGGTTCACGTCATGATGGATAACGAATCCCTCGACGAGGTGATAAAAAGATATGACAAGACAATGGAAATTCTTTAATCTTCTCTGGCTTACGGCCTTTTTGATGCTTTTGTCTTACCTTCTTGGAATATTCACGATTGGCCTTGCCTTTTTGGTCGTGGCTTTTTTATTTGTATGGATATTTTCAAGGGCGAAGGTAGAAGCAGCATGGCTTGCGTGGGTGATACCTTATTTTCTCGTCATGATCTTCTTTCTCTGGATCTTTAATGGAGGAAATCCAATTCACTTTTTCTTTTACGAATTTTGGGTGTCTTTGGATAACTGGCTATCATATCCTGTAAAGCCATCGGGCATGGCTGTAATACTTTTTGTGATTTCTTACGTTGTGATATACCTTAATTCGAAAACGATGATGAAAAAATTCAACGCATCGATAGCGCTCATGATCATAGCCGCAATAATTGGAATTGCCTCACAATTTGTAAATCCATTCGTCACAATTGGCATGATAATGCTCTTTTTATTTTCACTCATCCTCAACTCTTTGTACCGCGATCAGATCATAAATAAATCGATATTCCGTTTTGTTGGAATCGTTGCGCTCCTATCTTTGCTTGCATTTTTTGTAGGGCTTGCCTTTCGGCCATCATCGCCAATGGGTTCATTTTTCAACGCACTTTTGATTTCAAAGACACCATCAGCTACTGCCACGCACCAATCTTTGCCAAACAAAACGATTGTCGTGCCCGTTGCACCCT
>JABEBX010017400.1_pt1 | contig 24201 bp, 28 predicted proteins | sample 7245971 | NCBI WGS metagenome assembly JABEBX01 (sample SAMN14506365, study PRJNA622280) | hot springs metagenome | biome: hot spring [ENVO:00000051]|acidic hot spring [ENVO:00002120]; feature: spring [ENVO:00000027]|sediment [ENVO:00002007]; material: sediment environment [ENVO:01001048]... | reverse complement strand
CTTTTCCAGTTCGGCCTTGCTCGCCCAGCGGCCCAACTGCGACGCCTTGGCCGCCAGCACCCGCCCATCATCCAGCGTCGTCGTGACCACCAGGCCTGAGCCTTTCGGCGCGATGCGCAACCCATACCGCGCCGCCTGCTGGTGCAACCGCTCCCATGTCACGCCCGGCGTGTCCAGCGCGGCCTTGATCGCCTTGGCAGGCCCGCCAGCGGCCCATTCCTGAAACGAGGCTCCCGCCTCACGGTGCGCCGCATCCGCTGCAGCGGGAGAGAGCTGCGGACCTGCAGTCAATAATCCCCGTTCCTGCCTCTGCGCCCGGCTCATGCGCACAATGCCCGCCTTTGCCGAATCGTGCACGACAACATACGGGCCGGGGCTGTGCCGCCAGCCCTGCGCAAGCTCGATTTCGCGCATGGCCTTGTCCAGCAACAGCCAGTCCGTCCGGGGCACCTTGGCCGTATGACCATCGGCATGCACCCGGTTGACGATCAGATGCACATGGTCGTGATCGGTGTCGCGGTGGATCGCCCAGACTGCTTGATGCTCGCCAAAGCCCAGCGCGTCCATGACGTGCTTGCAGGCGTGTTCAGCCTGCCGCGCCGTGGGGTGTTCGCCCTCCTGCCAGGCCAGGGTGACGTGGTACACCGACCCGCGCGCAGTCTGGTGGCGTGCCGCTGCCGCTGTCGCGTCGAGAATGTCGATGGCGGTCTGGCGATCTTCCGGGGTGTCCAGTGGGCAGTCGAGGTTGAGTGCGCCTATCTCGGGGCGGAGCACGTCGGCCTGATCCGGGTTGTCGCGGGCGATGTAGCGCACGGCCTCGCCAAATCCGGCGCGACTGGCCCCTTTACGTGGGATGACTTTGGCGAGCATCGGCAGCCTCGGTAATTTGCTGCACCGCTTCACGCCACAGCGCCAGGGCTTGTTCCGTGGCATGGCGGTCAAGCAGGCCGCGTGCCGCCAGATGCTTGAGCAGCCCGCCTTGGCGCCGCAGCTCAGCATGCAGGGCTTGCAGCCGGGCCACACGCACATCGCCACGCAGAGCGAGGGTGCGCAGGTAGCTGCTGGTCGTCAGCAGGGCCGCATCAGCGGCATGGCGGATCAACGCAGCCTCGACAGGCGTGGCGCGCAGCGCCAGATGCACGGTACGTTCACGCATGGGGCTCTCCCGTCATCCGTGTACGCAGCGTGCTCGGGTAGAGTTTGCCTCCCAGCGGCAACGTCTTGCGCTCGACGTCGATGCGCCGCTCCACGGCGTTGGCGCCGAAGCGCTCGATGAGGGCGATGAGCGTCTTGCGGTCGCTCTCGGTCGGGCCGTCCGCGCCGAAAGCGAGCTTGCCGCTTTTGAGCAGCGCATCCGCCCGCTCCGCCGGAGATTCGCCGATGGCTTTGACCCCGGCAGCGGGCGGCCCCTCCAGGTGCTTGCGCAGGACGTAGTCCGCCTCGGATTCCTCCGGCAAACGATCCGAGCCATCCGCCCAGTCGGGCAACTCCAGACCGGACACGCCCGACGGCGCCTGTGAAGAAACGGATGAGGCGGACGGTTTCCTCGCAGGAAACTGGGCTGCGGGCGGGGTTTTGGGCGGGGTCTTGGCGTCAGCCGTCGAACGCTGCGACGAGACCGCAGCCGTCAGCCCGGCCCGGCGCACGGCCTCCAGCAAGGCAGCGGGGCGCACGCCCAGAGTGGGAGCCAAGAGCCGCGCATAGCGCGCCAGGGGCACACCGCTTTGGTGCAGCGCCTTGATGTCTGCGAGGCGCTCGGTCACGAACGCATCGCAGATGGTGCGCGCTGCGGCTTTCCCCGCCAGTTGACGGGAGAGTTTCGCGGCCTGATCGATGCGGTCAAAGAGGGTGGATGATTGAGTCATGTCGATACTCCAAATCGTGTGAGAAACGCAGTGCCGAACGCGGCGAGAAACAGGGTGTCGGGCGCAGCCTGACCAGGGGCCGGTTACGCCGGGCGCGCCAGCGACGGTGTGACCCCGGCATACCTTGCCCCCAGTCGTATTACGGGACATGTCGCAGGCAGTCCCCTTAAAACGGCAGGTCACGCACTTCGGCGCGAATGCGGTCGATCAGGGCGATGGCGGCGGCTTCGGCTTGCATCTCGGCCAAGCGTTGCAGGTAGGGATTGCCGTCGTTGCCAGCACGGGATCGGTTTTGCAGGTGGGCAATGAGGGCCTGCCGGTGCTGCACGATCAGCGCGCGCAGTTCGGGCGTAACCCTGTTGCGCGGTGAGACATGCAACGCGCCATGATTCACGCGCAGCGCCAGCCCGGCGCGGCGCAGGCGGGCATAAACGGTTTGAACATCGTCATTCATGGATTCCCCTTTCGGTGTCGAGTTCGGCAAGCCATGCGGTGAAGCCTTCGGGCGGCAGCAGCCTTTGGGCGGCGGCGGTGTGGGCCTCGGCCTTGCTGCGGTACAGGGAGGCCAGACGCTCGGCCTCGGCTGCGGCGCGGCGGAAGTGCCCAATCGCATCGGCATGGTTGCGCAGGGCGAAGGCGGTGCGGCCTGGGTGGGCGGGCAGCAATTGCCTGCGCCACCCCCTGCGAATCCTGCGAACGGCTGCACTGCATTGCCATTCATGGGGGGCTGCGAATGCTGCGAATCTTGCGAATAGCGTCCGGCATTCGCAGAATTCGCAGCATTCGCAAGGGGTGCGGCAGACAAAACCGGCAAGGTCGCAGGTGTCGCATTCGCAGAATTCGCAGCATTCGCAAGGGGGGTATCACCCCAAATGCGGCGAACGATGTCAGCGGCGCGCATGGTCAACTCCTGCGGCTTTGACGTTGCTGCCGTCAAACTCCACCAGACCGAGCGCGTCCAGGCGGTCAATGGCCTCGTTGCGCCGGTCAGCGGTGCGCAGGCTTGACGGCCCGATACGCGGAATGCCTTTCAGGGCAACCCAGCCAACGCGCTCCACCAGCCAACGGTAGAGCGTCAGCGCCCATGCTGGCGCAGGGTCGGCCTTGCCCGATAGGGCGGCTTGCCAGTTGTCTAGGCTGTGTGCCGATAGCTCCGCGCCACAGACGGCGGTCTGATCGTCGATCACATCAGCGCCAGCAAAACACGCCAGCACCCCGGCGATGCGGCAAGCCTGCTCGGTGGCGCGCAGGGCGAAGGGCTGCACCTCGCGCAGCGCACCCATGCGGCCTTGCTGTTCCATGTCCTCAAAAAACGCGGCCATGCGCTGGGTGGCCTGCGCGTCAAGCTCGATCACCGGCAGCCCGTCGCAATCGTCCGGCAGTGGGCGCGATAGCAGGCGTGTGCAGTCGGCCCAATACTGCCGGATAGCCGGGCTGTTCTCAGGTCGCCAGGGCTTGAAGACACGCGGTGCAAGCGGTGCGGGCCAGGCCAGCAGAAAGCGCGGCCAAAACCCGATGCCTGAAAGCACTTCATCAGCGAGCACATCGCCCAATGCGGCGGGCTGGATCAGAAGATGCGCTGACAGACGCACCCCGTAACGCTCGGTACGGCCTCCCCCAGCACGCACCACGGACAGGTGCCCCCGATCCCACAGCCCGCATAGGTTCGCGGCGGTCTTGGTGCGCTGCTCTGGCGTCATGGCGTGCCCAGCGAGCACGGCTCCGGCCTCGGTCGAGAAGATGCCCTGCGCGGCGATGCCTTCGGCAAAGCTGCGGCGCATACCCTCAATGGTCAGGTCAGCGGCAATGCGGTAGGGCGAAGGGCCGGGATGATCGGGCGGCGGGTCGCCTTTCTTGCGCTGGCTCTTGGCGTCCTCATAGGCGGCCATGTCCTGCGCATGGCGCTTTCCAGCTTCGCGCTGGTGGTCATGGATCGGGCGCAGGGCGGGCCTGTCTGCCGTGTCCTTGCCGTCGCCACTGTTCGCCACGGTCAGGGCGTACAGGCTCAGTGGTGCCGGGTTGCCTGCAAGCGTGCGCACATTCGCCACGCCTTGCGCCAGCAGCGATGCGGCGGCAAGCAAGGATTGACCGGCCATAGCGGGCGAGACTTGCGCGCCTTCGGCCAAGTCGCGCGCAGCGGCGGCAAGCGGCCCCAGGGCGTCAAGCGGATAGGGGGCGTCGGTGCCGTCGATCCGCGGCAGCAGCAAGGCGCGGGCGCGCTCCAGGGCTTGCGGTACGGGCAGCAGCAGCAGGGTCGGTGTCGCAGGTGTCGCAAGGGGGGCGGCAGGCAGCGTCGCCAGCGCCAGCACATTCGCTGCGGTGGCTTGCGGGCGCGCGGCGATCCAGTCGAATGCGTCGCCTTTGGCGGGTAGACCGAGCGCAGCCACGTCGAGGAGGCGCACTTCTGCGGCAATGCCTTGCAGCTTGTCGGCAACGTCACGGCCATACTGCGCGCCGGGTTCGTCAGCATCGGGCCATATCGTCACGGTGCGGCCTTGCAGCGGCGTCCAATCGGCGGCGCTGGCGCTGCTCGCGCCTCCGGATGTGGTGGCAACACAGCCCAGCTTCACTAGGGCGTCAGCGGCCTTTTCGCCCTCGGTCACGAACACCACGGCGGCGGTATCGGCGGCGATGCGGTGCAGGTTGTAGAGGGGTTTCCCGGCAGGCGGTGCGGGCGGCTCCCCGATTTCATACCCTGCGCCGTCAGCGGTGCGGCGCATGGGCCTGATCCACTTCGCGCCCGTGTCTGGGTGCTTCAGACGGATGCGCCAGAAGATCGGTTCCATGCTGGCGCTGGAGTAGGTGTGCAGCGCTTCGGGGGTGAACCCGTCGCGCAGCGCTGGCGCTGACAGTCTTCGCGCGGCGTCTTTGGGGGTTTCTGTGCGGTCGATCACCTCAGACATGACGGTCTCCCGTCATGGCTCCCAGCGCCTTTGCCGCAGCTGGGAAGGGCTGCTTATAGCGTTGCATCTGGAAAGCCAGCACGTCGCCTCCGTGCGCGCCACAGACCATGCAGCGGAATGCGCCAGTCTGTGTGTTCACTCGCAGGGATGGCCGGGTGTCCTGGTGGAAAGGGCACACGGCGTCGCGCCAAGTTCCATGGCCCTGCAATGCGGCGAGTTCAGCGGTGAAGTAGGTTTCAGGATCGGGCAGGCGGTTGCGGTCGAAGTGCGGGCGCAGCGCCAGCAGCGCAGCCCGGCTCTTGGCTGGGGGGGTGGAGCGGCGGGCGGGGGTCATCGCGCACCTCCCAGCACGGCATCCGCGAATTTGCGCGGGCGCCCGCGTCGGCGCGGTGCGGGTGGACGGTCAGGAGTAATGCTGACACTCTGTGGGGCTGCGTCCGCTTGTACCGCGACGCTTACCGCAGCGCTCTTGCTCGCGAGCCAGGCTGCCAGGTCGGGCAGCATGACCGCTGTACCTCGGCCAATGCGCGCAACCGGCGGGAAAGTGCCGCGCTCGATGCGCCGTTGCGCGGCCTTGACCGTCTTGAAACCGAGTGTTTGTTGCAAGAAGGGGTCATGCAGTTGCATGACCATCGGATAGCCCTGCGCCAGCAGGGCCTCAAACAGCGCTTGCGCGCTGATCGAAAATGATGACATGTCGACCTCCGAGAGGCTGCTGCTCGGGCGAGGCGACGCGGGCTGCGGGGAGCAGCGCAAGGTGGGGGATGACAGCCCGCGTCAGGCGCGGGCGATGGGGGCGGGGACGACGCGCGCGGTGAGAGCGATATGGGCGATGCGGCGATGGCCGACGCGAGCCAATTGCAGGGCAGCAGACCGACGGGTTGAGGTCAGCAGGATGGCCAGACCAACGGCACGTTGTGCGGCACTGGCAGCATGGATGACGATGGCGGCCTGAATGACTGCGGCAGCACGAGTATCCGGCGTAACAGCAGCCAAGGCAACGCTAGTCCGCGCAGCCTCCACGACGCCGCGCCGATGGAATCGCAAGAAACCGCTCACGTAACTGACGGCAGCGATGATCGCAAAGGCCGCACCAGCCAATATGGCCCCATCCCCCAAAAACAGTGTCATGACAATGCCCGCAAAGAGCCACCACTCAAGAACCGGGTGACAGCGCTGAATCGGGCGCTCAAAGACGGTTTTGGTTGTGGCAATGGCGGGACGCATTCGCGAAATGTATGGGATTGTCGCGGTCCAATCAATACAGGTAGCGTTCCTAACGCTGTCTTGTCGGCTCGTTGCCACATAGGACAGCAAGAGACTGTGGGCAAGAGACTGTGGGCAAGAGACTGTGGGCAAGGTAGGCCTGGGTTTCACCTGGCGCTAGCGCTCCAGGCGAATCCGGCATCTTGGTCAGGCTGCGCCCGACACCCTGTTGTGTCCTGCGTTTCGGCGCTGCGTTTTTCACGCTACATCTTCGAGAACGAGTGGCAGAGCTTCCGTACCCGCCAGAATCGTGACCTGGAGTTGGCGACGGCCATGCATACCTATGACCGCCGGTGAATGTTGGTTAACGCGAAGTCAGGTCGAATGCGCGTGAATGATGGGCAGAAGGAAGGCCCGGTTCTCACAAAGGGGGACTGGTTGTCGGCCTGAAGGGACTTCCGCCCGATTCGGCCTAGGGGCAGGTCACGACCCAGAGCGGTCCGGCACCGACCGAGAAAGCCGACGTTCGGAAACTCGCCGTCAAGGTTGGCAGCGAGAGCGAAGCGATGACGTTTGTGTGCCTCCCCCTAGGAGGCCGTGCACAATGCTTGTGGTTGAGAAGCGTAGTTGTTGCGCAGGCTAATCCGGCTATTGACCGCGGTCGCAGAAATCATCCGGCCAGCCCGCGCATCGTCATTTCGGGGTACGAGCGGTCCATCAAGGGAGGCCGGAACAGCAATGAAGATTCAGTCAGTTCGGATCAAGAACTTCCGCACGTTGAGTGACGTCACCATTCCTTTCGATTCCGTCACGACGTTCATCGGGCCGAATGGTGCGGGCAAGTCAACTGTGCTTCGCGCGCTTGACTGGTTCTTCAACGGCAAGCCTGGCTATCTCACAGAGAAGGATTGTTCGTTCGGCGCGACCACCGAGAACATCGAGGTTCAGGTTGGCTTCACTGATCTGACCAACAAGGACCGCGAAGCACTTGGCAAGTACGCGCCTGACGGCGTTGCTACATTCACGGCATGGAAGCGTCGGTCGCCCGATGGTACTGAGGTACTTTCCGCGAATGCGAAAGGTCTTCCGGAGTTCAATGCAATCAAGGCAGCGGGCAGTGCGGCGGCGAAGAAGGATATGTACGCTGCGCTTCGCAGCAGCCGGGCGGAGTTGAATCTTCCGGTTGCTAACACTGGGGCAGCGGTGGAGCAGGCGATGACCGCCTGGGAGTCCTCACACACCGATCAGCTAGTCGATGCTCCAGAAGCACTACAAACCAACTTCTTCGGTTTCAACAGCGGCGGCAAGATGAGTGGCCTCTTCGACTTCGTCCTCGTCACCGCAGACCTTCGGGCAAGTGAGGAGTCGATCGACGGCAAGTCGAGCATCATTGGCCGAATCCTTGAGCGTTCGGTCGATCGCGCAGCCGCCGATGACGAGATCGCAAAGATTGTCGAGGAGTCGCGTGCTAAGCAGCAACAAGTCTACGAGGAGAAGTTCAAGGCGCAACTCGATGCCATTACTACGCAGCTTAATGAAGTCGTCGGATCCTATGCCCCGGGTCGGGCAATCACGGTGTCTCCGGCCGAGGTGGAGCTCAAGGCTCCTCGCACGACGTTCGACGTGGCCGTGCTGGACGGAACAACCGAGACTGTCGTCGAGCGACAAGGGCATGGTTTTCAACGCACGCTTTTGATCTCCGCGCTGCAGCTCCTGGCACAGTCGGGTGCGGCTTCGTCGGAGGGCATCATCTGCTTGGCGATCGAGGAACCAGAGCTCTTCCAGCACCCGATCCAAGCCCAGGCCTTTGCAAAGGTGCTCCGGGCGCTTGCCGAAGACGCTGGCAAGCGCATTCAAGTGACCTACGCGACACACAGCCCATACTTCCTGGAGGCTCGCCACTTTGATCAAGTCAGAAGGCTGACTCGATCGGCCGACGAGAACCCCGCAGTTGCCGTCCACTTCGCCACGGTCGCCGAAGTAAAGGCGAAGCTCAGCGGGACGGTTGATGCGAATCAAGTTGCCCGTCAACTGGATGGCATTGTCACGAATCGGCTCGCAGTCGCGTTGTTCGCGGCGCGTGCGCTACTGGTCGAAGGGGATACGGAGGCGGCCGTGTTCTACGGAATCGGCGATCGGGATGCCGTGGGCCAGCTCGAATCCCAGGGGCTTTCAATAGTCTCGGCGAGCGGCAAGGGTGGAATCCCGCTTGCTCATGCCATCCTTGTGAGTCTTGGGATTCCGACCTACGTGCTCTTCGACGGGGATAGTGGCTTCGAGGCGCGTGCCAAAGGCGTAGGTAAGACTCAGAGTGCCATAGAAGGCGAGCGCACGAAGTTCTCGACGGAGAACCGTCGGCTCTTGAAGTACCTCGGCGAGACCGAAGTTGATTTCCCATCAGAACAGGTGGGCGACCGTGTAGCGACTCTGAGCGACCACCTTGAGAGCTACCTAGAGTCCAACTGGGTGGAGTGGGTGACGTCCTGTGCGGCGATTGAGGCCGCTGCCGGAATCCAACTCTCAAAGAATCAGTACGCCTACCGGACAGCAACGCTTGAGGCGAAGGGAGCGGCCCCAGATCTTCTCAAGCAGATTCTGGCGAAGGCGGGAGGAGCATAGACATGCATGACATCATTTGCCCGCATTGCGGCAAAGCCTTCAAGATCGATGAGGCTGGGTACGCGGACATCCTGAAGCAGGTCTGCGACAACGATTTCGAGAAGCAACTGCACGAGCGGCTCGAACTGGCGGAGCAAGATAAACGCAATGCTCTTGAACTGGCGAAGGTCAACGCTGCCAGTGAATTGCAGAAGGCCGCCGCTGCCAAGGACACACAGATTCAGGAGCTCAAGGCCAGCCTCGGTGCCAGTGAGTCCGAGCGGAAACTTGCCGTGGCGGAAGCCCTTAGGGCCGTGGAAAAGGAACGCGATGCGCTCGCGAGTGAGCTCGCAAAAGCACAGCACGACCACAGGGCGGCCTCCGATCTAGCCGAGGCGAAGCTCGTCAGCGAGCTCCAGATGGCCGCGGCAACGAAGGATGCGGAAATCCAGGGCTTGAAGGCCACGCTGAATTCCATTGAGGTGGCGCAGAAGCTTGCGATTACCGAAGCGGTCAGCGCCGTTGAGAAGGAGCGCGACGCGCTGAAGAGCGGGCTTGATCGAGCGGCGCTGGAAAAGCAACTGACCGAGCAATCCCTCAAGGACAAGTACGAAACGCTGATCAAGGACCGTGATGAAGCCATCGAACGGCTCCGCGACATGAAGGCGCGCCTGTCAACCAAGATGGTGGGCGAAACTCTCGAGCAGCACTGCGAGACCGAGTTCAACCGCATCCGGGCCACAGCATTCCCCAGGGCCTACTTCGAGAAGGACAACGACGCCCGAACCGGCAGCAAGGGCGACTACATCTTCCGTGACAAGGATGAGGCTGGGACTGAGATCGTCTCGATCATGTTCGAGATGAAGAACGAGAACGATCAGACAGCAACGAAGAGCAAGAATGAGGACTTCCTCAAGGAGCTCGACAAGGACCGCTCAGAGAAGGAATGCGAGTACGCGGTGCTGGTGTCCCTGCTCGAGCCCGACAGCGAGCTGTACAACACGGGGATCGTGGACGTGTTCCACCGGTACCCGAAGATGTACGTCGTCAGACCGCAGTTCTTCCTTCCTATCATCACTCTGCTGCGCAATGCAGCGATGAATTCCCTCAAGTACAAGTCGGAGCTGGCGCTCGTCAAGGCGCAGAACATCGACATCACGAATTTCGAGAGTGAGCTAGATGAGTTCAGGTCTGGCTTCGCCCGGAACTACGAACTAGCGTCAAAGAAATTCAAGACTGCAATCGAGGAGATCGATAAGACCATCGACCATCTCCAAAAGACCAAGGACGCGCTGATTGGCTCAGAAAACAATCTCCGACTTGCCAACAACAAGGCTGACGACTTGACGGTCAAGAAGCTGACTCGACGCAATCCAACGATGGCGGCCAAGTTTGCCGAGCTCAAGAGTCAGGATCCATCCGATGTAGGATGAAGCACTGACTTCCTGGCGCGCGGCGCAAGGTTGCACTCGGGTAAATCACGGCCATCGACAATGCGGCCGATAAATGTCATTCTTCCCCGTAATCAAGAAAGGGAGACATCAATGCACGCAGACTTCATAGCGGCTATTCACTCGAAGAGCAAGATCCGCCTCACGTTCTACTCAAAGGAAGACGGAAGCCAGATCGTCCGAACTTGTGCGCCTATGGATTACGGTCCTAGCCGCCGCGCAGCGAACAAGAGCGACCGATACCACCTTTGGGACTACGACTCGGACACAAAGAGCCACACCCTGACCCTCCTTCCGGATCAAATCGTCAGCATGCAAGTTCTGCCCGAGAACTTCGATCCCGCAGGCTTTGTCACTTGGAGCACAGCCAGTTCACCGTGGTTCGTCGCAAGGAACTGGGGCCCTTACTCTTGAGTTCAGTTAGCGCTGCGCGCCGTGCGGCCTGATCCCTCGCCCAAGCGCCGACGCGCTACGGCAGCAACGGATCGTGACCGGCCCCTAGGCTGAATCGGGTGAGAGTCCGGTCAGGCCGACGAGCTGTCATCAGTCGGTCGAGTTGTACGACCGATCGAATCCGAACCAGCCGATGGAGCTTCAGCAAGCCCAGCGAACATTTCGAGTCGAGAGCACCAGCTCGCAGATCCTGGAGCATGCCATGCTGCCATCGGCTCCTTGAGTTCCTGCCAGCAGTGTTTGTACTTTGATTGGTGTCGTGCGTATTTTGTCAAGCAGCGACGGCCAATTCGCCAAAAGTTGCCTTGGCGCACAAATCGGGAATGTACAGTCCTTCATCTAGATCAGGCCAGTACAAATCATGCCCCGCGCCTTCGACCAGGACATTCGCGCGTTGTGTCGGATCAGCTTTCTCGATGGATGCAGGCAAGAGTGCGAAAGGGATGGCGATCTCCGCCCCATTCTCCAGATCGAGCACAAGGCGCTGCTTGCCGCCATCGACATGCACAGCCACGGCACGAGGCTGGATCAAGTCAAGCGCATTCCCGCGCTGCAGCGCGGATTGGATGGATTGCTCAAAAGTTGCCATGTGTTTCTCTCCAGGCATTGCACAAGCGGGTCAACTCGTTCTCGATTTCACGAACCAATCGCCGCAGGATCGCGGCATCCATGCCCCGAGCATGCTCGGGCACGGCAGGGCCGTCAGGGCAGTTCAGCAGGATTTTCGCTCGCCCCGCACCTGATACCACATGGACATGTGATGGACGGTGATCCTGCGTGTAGATCATGACGCGCCATGCCCCGATGCGCAATACGGTTCCCATAGCGAATTATCCCAGCTTTTTCGCCAGATTCTCTGCCTCGATGTGCGTGTAGCACTTGAGCATGGACTCTTAGGCCGGTCATGCTGGCCACTTCCATGACGCCCAGACCCTTCTCAAATAACCGGGAAGTGGCCTCATGGCGCAGGTCATGAAAGTGCAGATCGTCAAGGAAGGGATCGCTTTGCAGTTGCCCCCACAGCGCGAGAGTCGGCGTCTCCAACGCAGGCAAATCAACGCACACGTCCAGCAAGCGCTCCAGTTCGACCTGGATGGCCGCAAAGTCCATCACGCTGCAGCGGCATGATGATGGGTGAGATCCCCCACACCGGCAAGCAGCCCCTCGATGGAGATGTCTTCATCGAGTTCTTCCCAATGCAAGCCGCGTGTGCTGATGGTGTAGGCGACGCGTTGCGCGGGTGTGGCATGCAACAGGCGCGGGAACCAAGCCAGCGGCACGCCCAGCACGCGGCCATCGGAGAGACCAACCTGCATGCTGTCTTCGTCGAAAGCAATGGACTGCGCCCTAACCAAAGTGTTCATTCCAGGCCCTTTCGATGTCTTCAACGTGGCTCTCGATCACTTCGACAAGTCCACGCAGGGTTTTGGCATCAAAGCCGTCGTTATAGGCCAGGCGCACCGGGTGAATCCAGAACTTTGCATCGATGCCGTCCTTGACGGCGTGAATGTGCACCGGCTCACGCGGGTTGCCCTCGTTCGAGTAGAACAGAAATCGAAATCCTTGGTGGCGAAAGACGACGGGCATGTCACGATGCTATCCCAACTTCTGCGCCAGCTTTTCCGCCTCGATGTGCGTGTATCGCTTGAGCATGGACAGGCTTTTGTGGCCGGTCATGCTCGCCACTTCCATGACGCCAAGGCCTTTCTCGAACAGGCGGCTTGTCGCCTCATGGCGCAGATCGTGAAAGCGCAGATCGGCCAGGAATGCGGGATCGGGCTTTACCCCTTGCGCGCTGCAGTCGGCCTCGTACAAGCGCCGAGCCACCGACTTGCAGCGCGTCCAGGTCTTCTCAAACGAATCCGATGCCGCCCACCCGAAAACCCGCCCATCGATCCGCCGCGGCAGGCTTTGCAAGGCCGCCACAGCTGCGCTGGACAATGCCACGGTGCGGCTCTCGCCGTTCTTGGTGTCCACCAGATGCGCCGTGCGCCGGGCTAGATCGACCCGCGACCATTCCAGCCCGAGCAGTTCGCCCAGGCGCATGCTGGACTCCACCGCCAGCGTTATGACCTGTGGCAGCCCCCCAATGCGGGCACGAGCAGCCCGAGCAGCACGCAACAGGTAATCTAGCTCACCGGCAGTCAATCGCCGGTCACGCCCTCTTGGCTTGGCTGGCTTGCGAATCCCCCGCACCGGGTTGCCAGCGGGCAGTGCAATGCTCAGTTCCTTCTCGGCGAAAGAGAACAGCCCGGACAGCGCGTTGAGATGGTGAATGACAGACTGCGCAGACAGGCCTTCGGCCAGCAGTTCATCACGCCAGGCCGCTACATCGACCGCGCGAATGGCGGACAGGAACAGCGGCCCGAACCGCGACGCCGCCGCCTGCAAGTAGGTCTTGCCGCTATGCGCGCGCTTGCCCGGCAGCACAGTTACCGCGTATCGCTCGGCCACCTGCGCGAGCGTGGTCTTGCCTGCGTCATCCCGCAGCACGGCGGCATTGCCGCGTTGCAATTCGCGCTCGACTTCGCGCGCCCAAACCTGGGCATCGGCCAGAAGGTCAAACGTCCGACTGATCGACGGCATACCCTTACGCCGAATTTGTGCCCGCCACCCGTTTTTGCGCTGCTCAAAGAAGGCCATGATTCCCCCTAGATTCCCCCAAATACAGAGTCGAATCGTAGCTAATCAAGCATTCATGCGGGTTACAGCGGTTTTTATTTTCGCCTTGTAAGCGGTAGGTCATCCGTTCGATTCGGATAGTCGGCACCAATCTCTGATTTGGATTCCATGCCACGCTGCCTGATGCAGGGCAGTGCGCATGCAAGCGCAATTCCTGTATGAACAAGTCGGATAAAAAATTATCTGGACAACTCTTCTCAATTTGTATCAAATGGTGACTGAGCCTTTACTGGCTCTTTCAGGGAGTGTGCAATTCACCCAGGTCGACATCGACCTGGGTTTTTTTTCGCCCCGTTTTTCGTCTCTCTCTTTTTCTCTCATCTCTTCCTCACCTGAACCGCCCATGCCTGCCGCAGGGGGCAAATGCTGTTGGCGACTCTGAGAGACAATAGACCTATATCAGTTCGGTATCTGCTCATGCCCTCTCCCACCCCTCGCACCGATTGGCCTCAGGCCATCGTTCTGCACAAGTTATCTCGCGTGCTTGAACTCACCTATGCCGACGGAAACCAATACCTGCTGCCGTTTGAGCTGATGCGGGTCTTTTCGCCGTCTGCCGAGGTGCGCGGGCACGGGCCTGGGCAGGAAACCTTGCAGACTGGCAAGCGTCTCGTCGAGATCGATAGTGTGATGCAGGTCGGAAACTACGCCATCCAGCCGCACTTCTCGGACGGCCATGACAGCGGCATCTACAGTTGGGACTATTTGCATTTCCTGGGGCAAAACCAGGAGTCGCTCTGGGCCGACTATCTGAACCGCCTACAGGCTGCCGGTGCCGACCGCGACGCGCCCATGCCCGAGGCTACGTCCAACGCACACCACTGCTCGTCTCACTGAGCCTTACTGACCCTCGCATCGAGCTTCCCATGTCCGATACCCAATCCACCTCTACCACCCATTTCGGCTACCAGCAGGTCGCCGAAGATGAAAAAGCTGCGCGCGTGCGGGGTGTGTTCGATTCGGTCGCGTCGCGCTACGACGTGATGAACGATTTGATGAGTGGCGGCCTGCACCGCGTCTGGAAGGCGTTCACGATTGCCCTCTCGGGTGTGCGCCCAGGTCAGCGCGTGCTGGATGTCGCTGCGGGAACCGGCGATCTGTCGCGCGCTTTCGCCCGCAAGGTCGGGCCCACTGGCATGGTGGTGATGAGCGACATCAATGGCTCCATGCTGCGGGCGGGCCGAGATCGGCTCATCGACTCTGGCGTGCTGGTGCCGACGGTCTTGTGCGACGCCGAAAAGCTGCCCTTCCCGGACGCGCAATTCGATCTGGTGAGCGTGGCATTCGGCCTGCGCAACATGACCCACAAAGATGCGGCGCTGCGCGAGATGCAACGTGTGCTCAAGCCGGGCGGCAAATTGCTCGTGCTGGAGTTTTCCAAGCCCTGGGCGCCGCTGCGCGGGGCCTACGACCTCTACTCCTTCCAGGTTTTGCCGCGCCTGGGCAAGATGGTTGCGGGCGACCCGCAGAGCTACCAATACCTGGCCGAATCCATCCGCATGCACCCGGATCAGGAAACCCTCGCTGGCATGATGCGTGAAGCGGGTTTCGGTCATGTCGATTGGCACAACCTGACAGCTGGCGTCGTTGCGCTACATATCGGGCAGAAATTTTGAGCTGACGCAATGCAAAACGTGCGCATTGAACTTTTCCACCGATCTGGTAACAAAATGTCACTTCTTCTCGACTTTCTGGAAATTGCATGAAAACGACTGGTTTGCTTCGCACCCTTCTGACCTTCGGCCTGACGTTGACTCTCGCTCTGGGTCTCGCACTGAGCGCTGTCGATGCGCATGCCAAACGTATGGGCGGCGGCAAGAGCATGGGGCGGCAGAGCAATGCCGTTACGCAGCGCGAAGCGGCACCGCCGCAACAAGCCGCGCCCGCCGCCACACGTCAGCAGGCCGCGGCCACACCGCCCGCCAAGCAGCCCAGCCGCTGGGGCGGCATTCTGGGGGGGCTGGCTGCCGGTCTGGGTCTTGCCGCGCTGTTCCACGCACTCGGCTTCGGCGGCGCGCTGGGCTCCTTCCTCGGCTCGGCGCTGATGATCGGTCTGCTCGCGCTGGCCGCGTTCTGGATTTTCAATCTGCTGCGTCGCAAGTCCAGCACTGACAAGTCCGCCCAGCCCATGCAATATGCAGGCGCTTCGCAGGGCTATGCGCAGGCTCCGCTGGGCGTCGAAACGCATATGCCGGCGCAGTGGACGCCTGGTGCCGGTTCGCAAACCGCAAGTGGGGCGGGCATTCCGGCCGATTTTGATCGCGACGGGTTTCTGGCGAGCGCCAAGCAGCACTACATCCGCTTGCAGCAAGCCTGGGATGCGGCTGATCTGAACAGCCTGAAAACCTTCGCCACCGCAGAGATGTACGACGCCCTGGCTGCCGATCTGCAACAACGCGGCATGACGCCCAACAAGACGGAAATCGTGACCCTCGAAGCCTCGCTGCTCGCGTTGGAAGAAACCCCGACTGAATACGTTGCCAGTGTCGAGTTCTCCGGTCTGGTGCGCGAAGAAACCTGGGGTGGCGCGAGCCCGGTGCGCGAGGTGTGGAACCTGGTGAAACCTCGCGATGGCTCCAGCGGTTGGCAACTGGCCGGTATTCAGCAGTTGAATTGACGCACCGAATCTACCCTGCTGCGCTTTCACTCTACGCCGCAGCCGCGCAAGCGCTGCGGCGTTTTTCATGCAGCGCTTGCGCGACCAAACCTCTCAACGGAGACAGCCTCCTAGAATGCGGCAATAAACGCCATTCCTCATGCGCATTCCCGACTTTCAGCCCTTGATTCCCGATCGCACTTCGCTGGTGCACAGACTGCAATACTTGGTCTTGCCAGCGCTCAATCATCTGCTCGCATCCGACCCACGCGCTCAGGGCAAGCTTGGCGCCCATGCAGGCAAGACGGTGGTATTCACTGCTTTGGGGGTTGATTTGCCTTGGGAGATCGAACCGCAAGGCTTGCTGCGCACCGCAACGTCTACAGCGCTCGGTAATGATGAGGCCGACCTGCACATCACCCTCGATCTGGATGCCTTGCGTGAGGCCATCGCCAAGCGCGCGCCGCTGAATTTGACGGGCGCCCGCATCACCGGGGACGCCGAGCTGGCCCAGACGCTGTCATGGCTGATGACCCACGTGCGCTGGGATGCTGAAGACGATCTCGCGCAACTCGTCGGCGATATTCCTGCGCACCGCATTTCCCGGGCCGGGCAAAAGTTGGCGGCACAGGGACAGCAAGCCTGGACGCGTGCCCACGACGATGCGCGCGACTGGTTTGCCGCGAGCCCGCGTGCTTTGGTCAGCCGCGGCGAATTGGCGCAAATGCAAGAACAAGTGCGCGAATTGCGCGATCAAGCCGCACGGCTGGAAAAGCGTCTTGCCCTATTGCGCAAGCAATTGAGCGCCCGCGAGAACTGAACGACCGATGCGCCGCCTGCTCCGCCTGCTGAAGATTGTTTCCGTCATCCTGCGCCACGGCCTGGATGAAATGGCGCTGTCGAGCTTTCGCCATCCCTGGCTGCGCCGGCTCTCCCGGGTGCTCAGCTTCGGGCGTCCGCTCAATCGTCCACGCGGCGAGCGTTTGCGTCTGGCGCTGGAGAGTCTGGGGCCGATTTTTGTCAAATTCGGCCAAGTGCTTTCAACCCGCCGCGACCTGTTGCCGCCCGACATCGCCGACGAACTCGCCAAGCTTCAGGACAACGTGCCCCCGTTCGACTCCGAGGTCGCCGTGGCCATCATCGAGCGTTCGTTCGGTAGACCCATCGAAACCTTGTTCGCTACCTTCGAGCGCAAGCCGGTGGCCAGCGCCTCGATCGCGCAGGTGCATTTCGCCACCTTACCCTTGCAACAGGGCGGCGCCGAGGTGGCGGTCAAGGTGCTGCGTCCGGGCATGCACAAAGTCATCGATGAAGACCTCGCGCTGATGCACACCATGGCAGCCTGGGTAGACCGGCTGTGGAGTGAGGGCAAGCGACTGAAACCGCGCGAAGTGGTGGCCGAGTTCGACAAATACCTGCACGACGAGCTCGACCTGGTCCGCGAGGCGGCCAACGGCACGCAACTGCGGCGCAATATGGCCTCGCTCGACCTGCTGCTGATTCCCGAGATGCACTGGGAGCTGTGCCGCAGCGACGTGATTGTGATGCAGCGCATGTACGGCGTGCCGATCGGCCGAGTCGACGCGCTGCGTGCTGCCGGCGTCGACTTCAAGCAACTGGCCAAGGCCGGGGTGGATATCTTTTTCACCCAGGTGTTCCGCGACGGGTTCTTTCATGCCGACATGCACCCGGGCAACATCATGGTCAGCCTGCAGCCCGAGACATTCGGCCGCTATATCGCGCTGGACTTCGGCATTGTCGGCACCCTGTCCGACTTCGATAAAGACTATCTGGCGCAGAACTTCATTGCCTTTTTCCGCCGCGATTACAAGCGCGTGGCCGAACTGCATGTGGAGTCGGGCTGGGTGCCGGCCGATGCCCGCATCGACGAACTCGAAGCGGCGGTGCGCAGCGTTTGCGAGCCGCAGTTCGCCCGCCCCCTGAAAGACATTTCACTCGGCCAGGTACTGCTGCGGCTGTTTCAGGTTTCGCGCCGCTTCAAGGTGGAAATCCAGCCCCAGCTCGTACTGCTGCAAAAAACCCTGTTGAACGTCGAAGGGCTGGGTCGCCAGCTCGACCCCGATCTCGATCTCTGGACAACAGCGCAGCCCTTTCTCGAAAAATGGATGAAAAGCCAGGTGGGCTGGCCTGCCTTCCGCGACAAGCTCAAGAACGAATCGACCCGCTACGCACAATACCTGCCGGAAATCCCTCGTCTGCTGCATCAGGCCCTGCTGGCGCAGGAAAAGCGCGACGACCCCGTGCTGCGCGAGCTGCTGCAGGAACAGCGGCGGACTAATGCCCTGCTGCAGACGTTGATGGCGTTTGTCGTCGGCTTCATCGTGGCCGTACTGCTGCTCGCCGCGGTGGACAGTCACTGGCTACAACTCTTGTTTTGACGCTCCTCCGCCATGCTCATGCCACAACGCACATTGCCCGACGGTAGCGCCATCCCCGCATTGGGTCTGGGCACTTGGCGTATGGGCGAACGCGCCGAGGCGCGCGCCGACGAAATCCTTGCGGTGCGCGAAGCGCTGCGCATGGGATACCGCCTGATCGACACCGCCGAGATGTACGGCGAAGGCGGCGCCGAGAGCATGTTGGGCGAAGCGCTGCGGCAGGCGTTTGCCGCAGGCGAGGCGCAACGCGAAGACCTCACCATCGTCAGCAAGGTGTACCCGCACCATGCCAGCGCCCGCGGGGTGGTCGAAGCCTGCGAACGCAGCCTGCAGCGCTTGAAGCTCGAACGCATCGATCTGTACCTGCTGCATTGGCGCGGCGAGTACCCGCTGGCTGAAACGCTGGCCGGGTTTGCCCAGCTCCAGAGCCGCGGTTTGATCCGTCACTGGGGTGTGAGCAATTTCGATGTGGCTGATCTGGAAGAGCTGTTCGCGCTGCCAGGCGGATCGGCCTGCGCCGCCAATCAGGTCTATTACAGCCTGGGCGCGCGGGGCGTGGAATTCGACCTGCTGCCCTGGCAGGCGCGCCACCGGCTGCCGCTCATGGCCTACAGCCCTATTGATCAAGGCGCGCTCTGCGGCCACCCCGCGTTGCAGAGGATCGGTCAGCGGCTCGGCGTCAGCGCGGCTCAGGTGGCGCTGGCCTGGGTGCTGCGCCAACCCGAGGTCATTGCCATCCCCAAGGCCGTGCGTACCGCGCACCTGCAAGACAATCTGGCCGCCGCCGAGTTGCAACTCTCGGCAAGTGATCTGCAAGCGCTGGACGCCGCCTTTGCCCCGCCGGGCGCCAAACAATCTCTGGCGATGATTTGACCGCTGTGTTTGAGCTGTATGCTTGCCGCGCCTGCCGCGTCTGGGCACAATGCCTTAGTCTCCTGCAATCAACTACATCATGTCTGATACACAAATCCGCGACACCCTGGAGCGCCTGCACACCGTGCTGCAATCGCAGCCCGCCATCGACCCCGAGCTCAAGAGCCTGCTGCAGACCCTGGATCGCGACATTCAGGTCGCACTCGAACGCAAGCAGACTGAATCGGCTCCCGCGCCGAACGACGATCTCGCGGAACAGGCGCAAACCCTGGCCACCCGTTTCGCCGCCGAGCACCCGAATGTCGATCTGGTCCTGCGCGAACTGCGCAGCCTGCTGCTCGGCCTAGGGCTGTAAAGACTCGCACCCGCCGCCGGGCTGAGTCTTTGCACGGCGTTTTTGAGAAAACGCAGGGGCGAGCGGGCCGGAGTGAAGTCCCCCGACAAGCGGCCTTTTTGATGCGCCGCGACAATGGTGCATTCGCAAAATTCACCATGTCTGCAAACGTTTCCGTCGCTGCCCCCCAACTCGCCGCACATCCGCCCCTATCGCGCCACTTCATTGCTTATATGGCGGTGGCCTGTGGGGTGTCGGTCGCCAATATCTATTATGCCCAGCCCCTGCTGGAGCAGTTCGCGCGGCAGTTTCACACCACCGTGGCTGGTGTGGCGGCCGTGCCCTCGGCCACGCAGATCGGCTACGCCGCGGGGCTGATGTTCCTCGGCCCGCTGGGCGACCGGCATGCGCGGCACCAGGTGATTCTCATCATGGCCGCGCTGCTCGTGCCCGCGCTGATCGGCGCTGCGCTGGCGCCCAGCGTGCTGCTGCTCGCCACCGCCTCGTTCGCCATCGGCATGCTCTCCAGCATTGCGCAGCAGATCATTCCCATGGTGGCGCACCTCGCGCCGCCGCAGGCGCGCGGCAAGGCCATTGGCCTGGTGATGAGCGGTCTGCTCGTGGGTATTCTGGGCGGTCGGGTGCTGGCCGGCGGCATTGCGGCGCTGCTGAACTGGCAAGCGGTGTTCGCCTTCGCCACGCTGGTGAACATTGGCATGTGGATCATGCTTTGGCGCGTGCTGCCGCGTCTGCCGGTTGATGTCCACGCCACAGACCAGAGCTATGCCGCCCTGCTCGGCTCCACCCTGAAGCAGTTCGCCCTGCATCGCGATCTGCGCTTTGCCGGCATCACCGGCGGGCTGTTTTTCGCCAGCTTCAGCGTGTTCTGGGTGGGTCTCACGCCGCTGCTGCAGAGCCCGGCCTATGGCTTCGGCCCGGCGGTGGTAGGCGCCTTCGGCATTTTGGGCATCATGGGCGCGACGGTGGCGCCGATCTCCGGTCGCTATTCCGACAAGCCGGGCGGGCCGCGCCGCGTGCTGTTTATCGCGCTGGCGCTCACCGTGCTGTCGTGGGCCTTGTTCGCGCCGGGCACGCACGGGCTGTGGTGGCTGATCGCCGGGGTGCTGGTGCTCGACGCCGGGGTGCAGGGTTCGCAGATCGCCAACCAGACCCGCATCTATGCCCTGGACGCCGCCGCGCGCAGCCGCATCAACGCCGTGTACATGACGCTGTATTTCATCGGTGGCTCGGTGGGTTCATTCGTCGCCAGCCATGCGTGGACGGCGGGGGGCTGGCCCGCCGTGACGCTGGCGGGCGCAGGCTTCGCACTGGCGGCGTTGCTGCTGCACGCCGCCAGTGGAAGCCGCCGGCGCGGCTTAACCTCAAACGCTTAACGTCCGAGATCGTCGAGCACGGCCAGCGTGGCTTCGGCCTGGTTCAGGGTGTAGAAATGCAGCCCTGGCGCGCCGCTGGCGATGAGTTCTTCGCACAGGCTGCTGACCACCTCGCGGCCGAAGGCGCGGATACTCTCTCGGTCGTCGCCGTAACTCTGCAGGCGCAGTCTGATCCAGCGTGGAATCTCGGCACCGCAAACCTCGGAGAAGCGCAGCAGCTGGCTGGAATTGGTGATGGGCATGATGCCCGGCACCACGGGCACGTCGAGGCCAAGAGCCCGCACATCGTCGACAAAACGGCGATAGGCCGCAGCGCTGTAGAAGTACTGCGTGATGGCCGAGTTCGCCCCGGCGCGTACCTTGTCGGCGAAATGCTGCAGATCATCGAGCGGGCTTCTGGCCTGCGGATGCATCTCGGGATAGGCGGCCACTTCGATGTGAAACGCGCTGCCCATTTCGTCGCGGATGAACGCCACCAGATCGCGGGCATGGTGGAACTCGCCGCCGATGCCGTAGCCCGAAGGCAGGTCGCCACGCAACGCCACGAGACGCTTGACGCCCGCGGCCTGAAAGTCGTGCAGATGCCCGCGCACCGAATCACGGCTGGCGCCGATGCATGACAGATGGGGCGCGGCGTCCACGCCTTCGGCGAGGATGTCGCGCACCGTCTGTAGCGTGCCTTCCTGCGTGGAGCCGCCGGCCCCGAAGGTCACGGAACAGAACTCGGGCTGGCGCGCGTACAGACGTTGCCGCACCGCCCGGAGTTTGTCCGCGCCCTCGGGCGTCTTGGGCGGGAAGAACTCGAAGCTGAGATTGACCCGAGGAGATACCGATTGTGCGGAGGCCATGCGCATCAGTACCGGTAGTGGGCCGGCTTGTACGGACCATCCTTGGGCACATTGATGTAGGCGGCCTGCTGGTCGCTCAGCGTGGTGAGCTGCACATTGAGGGTGCTGAGCTGCAGACGCGCGACATGCTCGTCGAGGTGCTTGGGCAAGGTGTAGACGCCCACCGGGTATTCGCCGGTCTTGGTGAACAGCTCGATCTGCGCCAGGGTCTGGTTGGCGAAGCTGGAGCTCATGACGTAGCTCGGATGGCCGGTGCCGCAGCCCAGATTCACCAGACGGCCCTTGGCCAGCAGGATGATGCGTTTTCCGTCCGGGAAGATGATGTGATCGACCTGCGGCTTGATCTCTTCCCACTGGTATTTCTCGATGCCCGCGACGTCGATCTCGTTGTCGAAGTGACCGATATTGCAGACGATGGCCTGGTTCTTCATGCGGGCCATGTGATCGTGGGTGATGACGTGGTAGTTGCCGGTGGCCGTGACGAAAATATCGGCGTGCTCGCAGGCATAGTCCATGGTCACCACGCGATAACCTTCCATCGCGGCTTGCAGGGCGCAGATCGGGTCGATCTCGGTCACCCACACCTGGGCCGACAACGCGCGCAGCGCCTGTGCGCTGCCCTTGCCCACGTCGCCATAACCGGCGACCACGGCGATCTTGCCGGCGACCATTACATCGGTGGCGCGCTTGATGCCGTCCACCAGACTTTCGCGGCAGCCATAGAGGTTGTCGAACTTGCTCTTGGTCACGCTGTCGTTGACGTTGATCGCAGGAAACTTCAGCTCGCCGCGCTGGTGCATCTGATAGAGGCGGTGCACGCCGGTGGTGGTTTCCTCGGTCACACCCAAGATGCGCGCCAGGCGGGTGGAATACCACTTGCCGTCCTTCGCCAGCTTGGCCTTGATGGCGGCAAACAGCACGCGCTCTTCTTCGCTGGTGGGATGGTTGAGCACCGCAGCGTCGGTCTCGGCGCGTGCGCCCAGATGCAGCAGCAGGGTGGCATCGCCGCCGTCGTCCAGAATCATGTTGGAGTAGCCGCCATCGGTCCACTCGAAAATGCGGTGGGTGTATTCCCAATAATCTTCGAGCGACTCGCCCTTCACCGCGAACACCGGCGTGCCGTTGGCGGCAATGGCCGCGGCGGCATGGTCTTGGGTGGAGAAAATATTGCACGACGCCCAGCGCACCTGCGCCCCCAGCGCCTGCAGGGTTTCAATTAGCACGGCCGTCTGGATGGTCATGTGCAGACTGCCGGTGATGCGCGCGCCGCGCAGCGGCTGGCGGGCGGCGTATTCCTCGCGGATGGCCATGAGCGCGGGCATCTCGCTCTCGGCAATGGCAATCTCGCGACGGCCCCAGTCGGCTAGGCCGATGTCGGCAATTACATAATCAGGGGAAATTTTCATATCGACCACAGCGTTCATACAAACTCCGAACAAAGTGGCCGGGAACGGATGCGCACCGCATCCCGCGCCCGGCACGGGTTGGGTGAGCGCCGTTGAAGGAAAGCCGCCAGCAAGGTGTAGCGGCCTGCGATCAAAGACCCGAGCCTGGCGACAGCGGCGAACAACTCGCCCCGTGCGTTGCAACGCTCCTCGGGAAGCCTTGCATTCTATCGGTTTGCCGCAGGCTGGCCACGCGCACCGCAGGCCGTGAAATGACTGCTCCCACCCGCGCACCGCCTGATTCTGGAGTGGATTACTGCGGCGCCGCGTTGGCTTGTTCCGCTCTACACCCTCGACGCCAACGCCAGACGCAGCCCCAGGCCGACGAACACCACGCCGGTCAGCCGCCGCACCCAAAGCGCCAGGCGCTGCATGCGCCCCAGATGGCGCGCCCGCGCCGCCACCCAGGCTACGCCCAGATTGAATAGCGTGCCATTGACGGTGAACACCACGCCGAGCAACAGAAACGCCCAACCCTGTCCGCGCGTCGAGGTGCCAACGAACTGCGGCAAAAAGGCCAGAAAAAACAGCACGATCTTCGGGTTGAGCACATTGGTCAGCACGCCTTGCCAGAACACCGCCCGCAAGGGTGCGGCGGCCATGGGCGCTGAAACCGCTGGCGCCTGCGTCCTTGCACGCAGCAGACCCACCCCCAGCCACACCAGGTAGGCCGCTCCCATCCACTTGACCACGTTGAACGCCAGATCCGACGCGGCAATCAGCGCCGACAGCCCCACTGCGGCCGCGGTGACATGCACCAGACAACCCGCCCCAACCCCCAGCGCCGCCATCGCCCCGGCCCTCACCCCCTGCCCAGCACTGCGCGACACGATGAACAACATATCCGCGCCGGGGGTCATATTGAGCAGCAGGCCCGAGAGCAGGAACAAGGGGAAGTGGTGGATGTCGGGCATGGGAGGCAAGCTCTAGTGGCAAAGGCGTAATAGTTTTGGGTTTGGGGTGGGGCGAACCCTGGCTACAACCAGCGGGAGCGCTTGAGCCAGTAGTACAGCCCGCCGCACAAACCCAGTGTGAAGACGAGCAATGCCGGATACGACCAGCGCCAGTCCAACTCGGGCATGTGCCGGAAGTTCATGCCGAACCAGCCGGTGAGCAGCGTGGGCACGGCCAGCAGCGCGGCCCAGCCGGCCAGC
>JABEBX010015900.1_pt1 | contig 24225 bp, 27 predicted proteins | sample 7245971 | NCBI WGS metagenome assembly JABEBX01 (sample SAMN14506365, study PRJNA622280) | hot springs metagenome | biome: hot spring [ENVO:00000051]|acidic hot spring [ENVO:00002120]; feature: spring [ENVO:00000027]|sediment [ENVO:00002007]; material: sediment environment [ENVO:01001048]... | reverse complement strand
AACTTAATAATTATATAAATCCGGAATTAAAAAAGATTGAGAGATATAATAAAAATCATTATTTTTTGAAATATTGGACATCTATTGATTGAATAATATTATATATCATATTTGAATACTCAAATGGAGATAACCTCGTGAAACTCTATTAGAAATAATAGTACTGATAATAATACCATTATGATCGGGGGTATTTTCACCGTAATTGAGGTGAATCATAATGGAAGGAGCAGGTAACAGTTATTTAACAGATTCCATACTTGAAGGCGAGGGAATTTACTTTTCCTATGACAACGGGTATGATGTTTTTGAAAATATAAATATACAAGCAAATTCAGGCAAATTTGTTGCAATTATAGGACCGTCGGGAATAGGAAAATCAACACTTTTAAGGATTCTCGGAGGATTTTTGAAGCCTGACAAAGGCATTGTGAAGCTAATGGGAAAAACGCTGTATGAACCAACGCCGGAGGTTGCACTTATACACCAGTCTATAGTTACTTTTCCATGGATGACTGCAATGGATAATGTAATGCTTTCAATGAAAAGCAAGGATTTATCAAAAGAAGAAATGAAAGAAAAAGCCATGGAATCACTATCCAGAGTTGGACTGGAGGGATTTGAGGACCTTTATCCAAAGGAAATGAGTGGTGGAATGAGACAGAGAGTTGCTATAGCCAGGGCCTTTGCCGCTAATCCATATGTTTTTCTTATGGATGAACCATTCGCACATCTTGATGAATTAACGGCTGAGGGCTTAAGGCAGGATATTTACAATATATTATTCAGCGGTGAGACACCTTTAAAATCGGTGATAATGGTATCGCATAATTTAACAGAGGTTTTAGAGCTGGCTGATGAAATTTACATACTTAACAATATTCCTGCAACAGTTGTGGGAAAGGTTCAGGTAACAATGGCAAGGCCAAGAAATCCCAGGAATGATGATTTTAATGCAAATTTAGACATGCTTTATAGCTATTTAACACCGCCAAGGAAGAAGAAATGAGGGATAAACATGAATCCAATTATTTTAATAATACTGGCTGTACTTGCGACTGCAGGAAGGGTTGTAGGTCTTATTTTGCTGTCTATTATTTCCGGATGGTTCCTGGCATACGCTTCCATTAAATCCAGATTCTTTGAAAATATATATATAATTTTTATAGAAATTTTTGAATCTGTTCCTGTAATTACATTCTTTCCTGTTGTTTTAATTATATTTATTACAAGAATCGGCGGTCCTCTTGGAGTTGAGCTGGCTGCAGATTTCCTTGTTTTTACTGCAGTAGTATGGAATATCTGGATGGGTGAATATCAGGCATTTAAAACTGTTCCGAAGGAAATGGTTGAAGTGGTTGAGAATTCACGATTTGGAATTCTATCAAAGATGAGATATTTATATATACCATTTTCAGTGCCGAGGGTTGCTGCAAATCTTTTCCCGAGCGTATCGGATGGCTTTTTTTACATAACTGTAAGTGAGGTCTTTGAGGTCGGTATACATACATACCAGACATTTGGAGTTGGTTCAGTACTTGATACTTTCGTTGCAAATGCACAGTTGAATTATATAGAATTGTCACTTTTAATACTCGGAATTGTAATAATTGCAATTATAATGGTGTTAAGAGAATTTAGTAAATATGCTGTGGGCAGGTATACTCTGGATACCGATGCTCCTGTATTGAAGAGGGGAAGATTGAATCTCAGAGAAACTGAACGTTTTTTTGCTGTACTTTCTAAAAATCCTTTGACCCGGCTGGCCAGATATTATAAATATAGGGAAAACGAAAAACCACAGGAAACATATGAAAAGAAAGAGAAAAAACAGAAAAAATATAAATACATCTATGCATCAATAGGAATTATAATACTGGCTGCCCTGCTTTATGAAATTATATCTCTGATTATATCTGTTAAATACAGCGAATGGCTATATCTCTTTGGTAAAACATATTACCTTTTAACTGGGCTTGGCTACGACTACCTGAGGGTGTTAACAATACTTTTAATTTCGATGGTAATTGCAATATTTCTCGGTTATTATTTTGCCGTGAACAGAAAGGCGGAAAAATATGGCATACCTTTCATACAAACTCTCAGTGCATATCCTGCGCCCATATATTTTCCATTTCTTTTCATCATTACAGAGCCTTTTATTTTTTCATTATTCGGAACATTAACCAATGAATTATATGTTTTATTCCTGGGATTTGTCAGTACTTTTTACTATGTATTTTATTCTTTCTGGATGGGCGTAAAAGCAATGCCGGCGGAATACTGGGAAATCACCAGAAATTTAAAGCTTGGCTATTTCAAAAAGATGAGAAAGGTAGTAATACCATCCACTTTTCCATATTTGATAAGTGGAATTTCTTCTACAATTAACAGTGCCTGGGGTGGGTTAATGATTGGCGAGTACTGGCCGGACATATATGGAACTCACTCTTTATATGTTCACACAGGTTTAATGAAAACAATTGATGTGGCTACTGCAACAGGGAATTTGGCTCTTGCTGCATGGGGTTCGTTCATATTCGGTATCATAGTTGCAATTTACTCTGTTTTATTTACAAGAAAGATGATGGATCTTGCACAGAAAAAATATGTTGCAGAAGAAGGAGTCTATGCCGCTTAGCCGGTAACATTAATATTATAAACAAAATATGTATACACTTCCATGGATGTTATAGATCCTGACGCAAGGATAGCAGACCTTGTCGGTTTATTATACGTTTTGAATAGTATTTTTGATGGCAAGACAGATCTCTATCAACTTGAAAAGGAGATGGAGGTAGATCTGGACGATTTAATGCCGATAGTATATACAGCAGCAAATCTCGGTCTGGTCAAGGCAGAATCCGGTGATATATCTATATCGCCTACCGGAATAGAATATATTAAATCAAGCATAATAAGAAGAAAGGAAATAATAAAAGATACATTAAAAAATATAGAGCCATTCAAAACTGCTATAGAAATGAAGGAATTCAACTTAGATGATTTACTGGAAAGGTTAAAAGAAAATGATGTTCCAACTTTCAATAATCCTGACGGTGTGCATAATCTTGAAATTATATTAATTGAATGGGGTATCTATTCTAGATTATTGAAAAAAACAGACGATGGATTTGAACTAAGAGAATTATAAATTTTTAATCATTCGATATAAACAGCACCGCCGTGGGATGGAAATACGTATACCGGTGCGTATGATTTTATCTTTTCCAGTGAATTGTTTGCTTCCTTAATATTGCTTACGAACATCTGGTCTATTTTCAATTTGTTCTTTTTTGAATATGCAGCATCACCGATAAATATAGAATTTTTTTCCTTCGAGTAAATAGAGACACTGTTAACAGTATAACCCGGTGTGTCTATTATTTCGAGAAAGTTCAGATCAAAGGCTTTATATGAATGGATATCTCTGACTGCATTAAACTGAAGGCCTTTTCCCTCTATTTCAAGAATTCCCTCCATTTTTAAGCCGTGTTTCATTTTATCCATCTCGCGCTTTGGTACATATATCTCAGGTTTGTATTTATCATATATTTCATTTAATGCACCAACATGGATATAATCTACCGCTGTGATGAGAACATATTCCGGTTTTATTTCATGCCCATCAAGATAATCCTGAATTTTATTATATTCATACTGCACTCCGGTGTCTATTAATATAGTATGGTCTTCCTGACGTAAAATATAGCAATTGAGCTTTGTATCAGGAATTTTTTCGATGCCGTCCGGATAATCAGGTTCATTCGTTGACATAATATCACATATAAAATATTAAAGTATTATTTATAATAATGGATATATCAGTATTACCACCAGGAGAATTAAAAGGTACATATTAGAGAACCCGAAGGCACTCCTGAAATACTTTTTATTATAGTTTTTAAGCGCAGGCCTCAACACATAGAATAGTAAAATCACATCCATGATTATTGCAATTGGCAAATACAGGTATCCGAGTTTGATTCCAGAGTAGAAGAAAGGTATCATCGAATATAAGATAAGAATAACTGTATTTACAACTATCCAGAACTCGGTCTTTTTTATTCCTACTACTGCAGGGAGCATTGGTACTTTCGATTCTTTATAATCATCGACGTTATTTATTGAGAGATTCCAGAAGTGGGTTGGCGTCCACATGAATACAAGAAATGCAAGAAATAGAGAAGTTGCAGAAACAGAACCTGTTAATGCAGCCCATCCTGCAAGAGCTGGAAAACCACCGGCGATTCCTCCTATGACTATATTCAGTGTTGTCCTCCTTTTTAACAATATAGTATATAAAAAAACATAACTTAAAAAGCCGGAGAATATAAATATTGCAGTTAGTAGATTGATCAGAAAGAAGCTTACCAGAAATGAAAGAATAACCATTATAGTTGATATTCCGAAAATAAAGTTTTTGGTACTGCTGTTAAGTGTTCCTGCTCTGGATCTTGTACGCTTCATTTTTGAGTCTATATCCATATCATATATATTATTGAATATACTGGCAGACATTGATGCCAGAGTGCCGCTTAATATTAAATAGAATAATATGAGTGGATGCAGTGTGCTGCCCGGTACAAGCATAAAAGCTGTAACTGCAACCAAATCAATAAGAATCGTAATTTCTAATTTTGTAATTTTCATGAAATTTGTTAATCCAGACATGTTATGTCACCGCTTAAACATAGTTAACATATAAAATAAAATAAAATAAAATAATTTTATGCACCGGCAGACGGAGCAACGGGAACCACACCGTTGTCATAATCTGTTGGGCCATAGTTGTAGGCTATACCATTGTATGTATAGTTTTCAGTCATCTCACCCGGTTTTAATGTGTTTTCCCATTTGGTAAAGTTGGACTGAGAGATAACGAACGCCTGGCCCCTCATATGGGCATGGCCAAGTCCGCAAAGTTCGACACACTCAAAGTGATACAATCCGGGTATTGTAATATTTGACCATACATAGTTGTAATGACCGGGGAAAGCATCTACTTTCGTAATATTAATCAGATAGAACGAATGCATCACATCTACACTGGTAACATTAAATTGAATTGGCGTATCCTCTGGTAATACTACGAAATGCCTGGATGAAGCTCCATTTGGATATACAAATATCCACTGCCACTGATAACCTATGACATCTATATCCATGTAATGATGTGCATCTGTAGGTGCAGATGGGGCCGCCCCCGCCACACGTATACCATACGCAGGCGGTAAATCGTAAACCAGTAATGACAGTAATATCAAAACCACAAACAGAACAAAGACCTTGAATATCGTTTTATTACCACGTTCAAGGTTTTCAATTCTGCCCGGCCTCATATCCTCGTCTTTGTGATACGTTTCCGATTCGAATCCATCAGCTTTTTTAGGTTTATAGCTTTTAAGAAAGACATATACATACCATAATGCGAAACCGCCACCGATCAATATACCGGGAATAATATAAGCGATAAATATGGATGTTATTTCTGCTCCTGTAATAGAACCTCTGGGTATCAAATGATACACATTTGGCAATATATTATATAATTCCATCATTGTTTTTTTCACCTCATTTTATTGTATAATACGGAGTAGTCACTGAACTACTTACTATTATATATGCATACATTCCGGCCTCTGCATGAGTGGTCAGGCCGCATACTACCCAGTAGTTTCCGGGTGCTGTGTCATTCCACCATATTGATCTGTAATGAGCTGTATTGCCATACCAGATTGGAAGTATAGTTCCTGTACTTATTATCACTTTCTTCACATGGACGCTTGTATGAGCCCAGATTGGACCACGGGCCCACTGTGATGCATATGGAAGTTCAAATTTCATTGTATGCGGTTTAACTTCATAATCTGTCATATTTGCATGTATATCTGCATTTGCAGGAAGATATATTGTCATTGCACCATAAGATGTTCCATTAAAATTGAACGGATAAGCATCCGGATAGCCGTTGCCCTCTCCCCATGCTGCAAGGGAAAGATTTACAACTTTAACAGTTGTACCGTTTGCAAGTGTTTCATTGTAATATGGAATATCTTTATGAGCTACAGCGCCCTGATCGGACATTATTGTATTCATTGGCTGATAGGCGGCCTCAGTTATACCGATTGCGGCAATAAGTACTATGGCTATTGCCAGGACTGCGAAGGCAGCCTTGGTTATTGACTTCAACTAAACCACCTGCCCATAAAGACCTGGACAAATAACCAGAGAGAAAACCATATTGCTATTATAATAACAGCAACCGCATATGGATTTTTCCATATACCGACTTCCCTGTACTCCAGATCGTCCTCTCCGATTTCTACATCCTCATATTCATAGCTATATTTTGAGCCACTTTTATTAGCGTTTATATTTTCCACCATTTCTTTTTTTGTATCTTCCATATTAATCACCTCAGACAACAAATGCCACGGTAGTGAATACTGCTGTTAGGAAGACAAAGGCAACAAACCACATCAATATATCAGCACTTGTTGCAGTTCTTCCCCATAATATTCTTTTACCGTACTTTGTCTGTATAGCATACTTTATCATTACAGCTATAACCCCTACTGCAAATAGAACATCCATGAGTGATATTAGCCAGAACATTGATGCTATTGGATTATTTGCTGTGGCTCCACCGAAGCTTAATGCACTGTATGAGTTTATATTCTCCAGCGAAAGGAATGATGTTATTAAATATATTATCCCGAATGCGGCACCAATGCTCATATATGTAGATGTTCTTTTCCTGGATTTTTTAATAGCTCCGTAAAGTGATATCCATGCAAATACTGCTGCCAGTCCAATTGCAATGATGGACGCTGCTATTAATATGGATGCCGTTGTCGGGAAGAACCATGTTACCGGGTCATTTCCCTCTACATATGGAGATACAGACTGGAGTTTTAACCATTCAACTGCACCATAGAATGTGGCCATCCATATCATATCTCCTGCCAGGAATATCAGCATTCCAAGCCTCATATTATTGAAGCCTTTTGTAACAGGATCTTTCTTATACATTGGTGGAACATTTGGTGATTTAAGCCTGTAATTATCTAACATCCACCCTATGGATCCCCACGCAAATATTATAAGAGCCAGAGCTACAATCCCATATCCGAGATAACTGTATGCAGGACCAAAGGCATATGGTTTATATCCCATTGTGGTTATTACCGCACCGAAGAATGCCAGTACTACTCCTCCTGCTATTAATAATGGCCTGGTTGAAAGTTCTACTTTCGGTGGCTTTATGGGTTTAGATTCATCAAGAAGCAGATCCCTATTATCTTCACCGCCGACATATGGCTCGTAGTCAAAGTTATAGTATTTTGGCGGATTAGTTGTAAACCATACGAAACCTGCCGTGGCCTTGTAAGGATTCTGTTCTTTTAATGTTTCATGTTTCTTTAAAGAGTATGCAAAGTTCGCGAACATAATCAGGAAAGAAAGACCGAATATAAAAGCCCCTATAGTAGATATCATATTAATGAGCCCATATCCATATCCTGCCTGGTACGTATACACCCTTCTTGGGAGATCATACAGGAAGAACATCGGGAAGTAGAGGACATTTACACCGATATAAGCCACAGCCCAGTGTATTCTTCCAAGAGTTTCGCTGTACATTTTTCCAGTGAATTTTGGGAAATAATAGTACAGATTTCCCATCAATCCCATTACCGCAACTCCCACCATGAAATAATGGAAGTGAGCAACAACATAGTAATCCCCATGTACAAGAGTATCTATTGCAAGTGATGATTGAGTAACTCCTGTTATACCTCCAATCATAAATGATGTGGACGCAGCAAGTGCAAATAGTATAGGTGTCTGGAATTTGTGTTTTGCACCAAGGAGTGTGGCTATTAAACCGACAATCAGCATACCCGTTGGTATTGATATCGTTTCTGTAAATACACTTGTTGCCATTAACCACGCAAATACTATACCGGTCATGAATGTGTGGTGCAGGAAAACCATGACACTATCCACGGAGATTGCACCCATAGCTGCAATCATCCATTTTTTAAGATATGGTGCCTTATGGCCCAAATTAGATAAATAATCGAACATGGCTCCCGTTCCGGGCAGCAGTAAAAGATAAACCTCCGGATGACCGAAATACCAGAAGAGATTTTCCCACATTAAAGCCCCACCGTATGTTGAAATAAAACCTGTCAATCCAAATAGGTTTGAAACTACCAGTATAAAGAACAGCGCAGATATTTCAGGGAACACAAACCATGAAATCATTGCAACCCATAAAATTGCCCAGACAAATAATGGTAAATTCATTAACCTGAATCCGCGCGCCCTGGCTTTAAACACGGTCGCTATAACCTCAGTTGAGGCTATTATAGTACCAAGCCCCCTCACTACCACCGCAGCGGCCGCGGTATCTGCACCAAGATACGGTGTAAATTTAAATGAGGACAGAGGCTGGTAAACAGTCCAGCCTGTATCTAAATTACCTCCCGGTAAAAAGAAACCAATCCAGAGAAGTATCCCACTGAATAAATAAAGCCAGTAACCCAGTGCATTAATTCTCGGATATATCATATCTCTGGATCCTAAAGCCAGAGGGATAAGGTAAATACCGAATCCAAATCCCAGTGGCCCTAGGAACCATATAAGCATTGTGAGACCATGTATAGTTACCAGCTGGTTATACTGTAGCGCATCCAGGAATCTTCCCGTAAAAACACTAAAGTGCACAACGTCATATCTGGGGATGGCCAGCTGCACCCTCATTAGGAGTGCCAGTACTCCACCGCCTATAAAGAAAACCAGCGAAGTAAGTATATACAATAGTCCTATCTGTTTATGATTCGTTGTAAAAATCCAGCCTTTAACTGAATTGTAAATATTGTTATTCTTTTCATATATTTCAGTATCACTACCAACTTCCATGTAAATAAAATTAATAATTGTAATATAAGAGTAATTATAGAATATTTTCCTACTATTATAACCATGAACTTTGTAATTTATTTCATATTTAATTTTGAATCGGCGTTAAATGAGAGAAAAATGCTATGACTGTATATATCACAACATTAATTATAGTCGATGCATATTTTCTCAATTTGATTTATGCCAGAATACAATTTCATTAATTTCTTATTAACCTTACCTCTTTACCAGTAAAATGCTAAAAATCACTTAAAATTTTATTCCTGTTGGTATGTGAACATGTTTCATAAAAACTGATTTATAATACATAGGAATCTGGAGGCATGGCTAAAAAAAACAGTATTAGCTATAAAATGCTTGCATTTTTTATTGCATTTTTTATTGTAATAGCAGTTCTTGCAGTATATGGCGCTGAAAATTTTAATGGCCATGATGAAAGTATAGAGGGACAGCAATACTGTAAAATTTCCACTTCAGACCTTGTTAAAAATAACAGTAATTCATATATTTATCTTATAACGTGGGATGGTAGTCCTTTTGGTGATTCAAGTTCATGGGTTATATATAACTTTCTCAATTCATCAGGGTATGCTTTTACTAATGCGTCATATAACTTAACGTATTCAATGCATAGTTATGAGTATAATTCTACACCGGGAATTATTTTCTCTCACAATATGACAGTAACATATGATAATGAGAAGACTACAGTTGTCCCCATTTATTTATATGGGGAGAATATTACAGGAAACAACCTCCTTTCCAAAGGTCTCTCGATTCTTCAAAAGAAAGCCCCGGAAAATATTTATCGTGAAGTAAAAATTTATACAACTGAGGCCATTCTTGATGGAACAAATCAGCCAAGTGACAATTTAACGAATATAACACACGTAAACACGGTTATTATAACTGACGGTCATGCAGGTGCTTATATGTATAATGGATATATATTAGACCCGACTATGTTAAACTACACTCATGGAAATACAGTAAAATCAATTAATTCAGATCTGTCAACTAATCATTCACATAGTTTAAATAGCGCACTTGATGGTCTTGATGAGACGTTAAAAGACGTTAAATAAATATAATTCATTATTGATTATTTAAAATTATAAAATAATTAACTTTTAAGATTTGTGTTTATCTCCCATTAATTTTAGTATTATTATTGCAGCAATAAATGCAATGGATATTGCAAGCATTACAAGGTCCACTGCATATCCATCGGCATAGAATCCTGCTACTATAGATTTGGTAGAATCGGGGCTTGCCATAAATAAAAATGCAAAAATGCCCAAAGCCGGCATAATAGTTCTCATTTTTCCAATTTTATTTTTGTGATCGTTCTCCATATAAATCTATAAAAAAAAAGAATACTTAATTGTTATTATAAAACATATTTATACTTTATATATAAATAATACATTAATGACCAGTTGACGAATTGTCCGTATTTAATTTTATTTTGGTTGACGCAAGTGCTGTAAACCCAAGTCCTATTATAAAGGCTGCAACTCCCACAATTCCCACGTATGAATTATAAATCAGCAGGGAATAAATCGATAATATTGCAGTACCGAATCCTCCTATCAAAAGCGCCATTCCAACTATTAAATATTTGATTCCATTAGATATCATAGTGATCACTAATTTAAAATAATATTTGAATATTTAAATTTAATTATAGAAAGCTGTCCTATTTTTTTATCTGTTTTCAGGAGAGAATATATTATACCTGCCCGATTAGAAAAAGTTCACGAACAGCTTAACTGTCAATTGCATCACTTCTGATATTCTTTTATTCCGTTCTTCCATAATTTATTGCATCCCGCCAGTAACAAGAGGCATTCTTCCATTTTTATGAAATTTCTCTCATGATCAGAGGAACAGGTCAGTGAATTACGTAAAATTCTGGATATTGCCGATTTATAAATTTGCCTTAAATAATCACTATTTAATTTCAATTAATAGCAGGTAATAATTTTTTTACATAAGCAGGCAGTCAATAATATTTATGAATATAAATAAAAAATTAAAAGATGTTTACATTTTTTGAGCCTATTTACATTTCATAGCAGTTATGAGCCCGCCGGGATTCGAACCCGGATTATAGGCTCCGGAGGCCTATATGATAATCCGTTACACCACGGGCCCTTATGATTTATAGCCGATATCCCTTAAAAACTTCCTGCGCTTGATCTTGTCATCATCTGTTTCAGTTCCCAGTGGAGAATAGCCATCCATTACACCGAGTACTGCATTGCCTGAATCAAATCTTGCTATTACTACATTTAAAGGATTGGATGTTGCCGCGAAAATCCTGCCCACTTCCTGGCACATTTTTATCTGATTTAAAACACTTATTGGATATGCTTTTCTTAATATAATAATAAATGTATGGCCCGCTGATATATTTTTTATATTGTTTATCGCATATTCTATAAGTTCATCATTGTTTCCCTCGTATCTTATAAGCCTGTCTCCTGATGCCTCGGAAAAGGCTATTGCATACTCGGCCTCCGGAATTGTTGTTTTAATTATTTCATTTAAATCCTCGATAGTTTTTATAAAATGTGAATAACCCAGAATAATATTCGTATTTTCAGGTTTAATTAATTGTATATAATCTAAATCCATAATACCTTATAATTTAAATAAATATTAATTTAATTGATTTTAAAAAAATTATTTTATGATTTCATGTTAAATTCGCCGGCATCTCTAAGTATTTCGGGCCTTTTTATTCTATAATATAATGTTACTACCAGTCCGCCAACCAGTATCCAGAGTATTGTGATAATAAATGATGCAAAATATGCGTCGTTTAATGGTGATGGATGTGTCATGTACTTTGTTATTATATCACTTACAGTATAATATATCACAATAAATCCGGTAATAGTTGCCAATGTTGGCAAAATCCCGTGTTTTAATAAATTAAACCTGTGCACACGATTTGTATATAGAGTTAATGATGTATTGGCAAACATGTGTACTATAATTATGGAAATACCTGTTCCTGCTTCGAGGACAAATGCCGCACTCAGCGGGCCAAAGATAAGGCCGACTATAACATCAAGGACAAATGACATCCCTGCCCATATTATTGCTGCAACTGCAGGCGTATGATGTTTTTTATTTATTTCACTAAAAGCAGGAGGAAAAACGACACCGTCTCTGGCGGCTGAATACCACCATCTGCTGACTGCCGTTGCCTTTGATACACCGTTTGAAAAATAGCTGTTTATTGTAAATACAATTAATAATACTAAGCCAACTGGACCTAAATATCTGGAGAATACGGTCAAACCCGCGTCGTTGTGTGTTGCAAAACCGGCTATATCGCTAACTCCCCATCCAACAGTCAAAGCATATGCAGATGGTATAAGTGCAACAGCAGTTAAAATCATTGCAAATACTATGGATTTTCCAATTGTAATTTTAGGTTTATGTATTTCCTCTGATATTGTTGTCACAACACCGGAACCTGTAAAATCAAGTATGGAAAATACTGATGCAAACATAATTGACGAGAATCCTATACTGTATGGCCCTGTTACTTCAAATGGGACAACCGAATTATGTGAACCTACCTTTATGATAATTATTATTGAACCTATTAATAGAAACGCAACCTCCATTAAACCTGTAATTGCTGTATAATTTAATGACGGCCTTATTCCAAGATATGTAACTATAATTATAAAGGCTGTGAATATTCCTGCAAACAAAATCCAGAGATATGGAATCGTTGTTATTTGAGGTGCCATTAAGAATATGAAGCTTGATAGACCCAAGATGCCGAAAGCCGCACCTGTGATATCATAATACATAAAGCTTAATGCTGTTATAGGTCCGAGCCTTCCTTTCTCAGTTGCACCTGCCGCATATGCATAATAGCTCCCAGAATTGGATTTTAATTTTGAAAATTCATAGGGAGTTATCATCCACAGAGCATAAATTATCCATCCTATTATTACCGACATTACCGTCTGGGCGCCTGAAATAGAAAATGATGCCACAAGCAAAATTGCTATATCTGCTGCAGGCGCCACCTGTCCCAGAGATTGAAAAGTTCCCTGGAAAAGTCCAACAGAGTCTTTTTTTAATTTGGTGTGCGTGATAACCATTATTACACCGTAAATGATATGTTTAAATACTATAAAAAATTTTTGTTATTATTTGTCAGATTTCTTATATGACCCTATAGTATAAAATTATACGAAATCATAACAAAGCACGAATAAATCCACATATATTTTTAAGCCTGCGTTTTGTACTGTATTATTTCCATTATATAATAATGAATTATGATTTCACAGATTATATTATGTCAGTATATTTCCGCATTGACAACTCTCAAAACTTTCTTTCTTAACAAATTTTGCTATATTCGTAGAAATTATTACTTAAAACGTAACAATTATTTTTCATTCCAAAGCCGTATTTTGCAACTTTATAATAGGAAAATATTTCAGAATTATAATATTTTAATGAAACCGGAGGAAGATTTCATATTGGAAGCAGTGATATAAATAATAGATGTTCTACCATTTCATTCCTGTTATCTTTTCATACATATTCATATACATTTCAGATACTTTTTTAATAATTTCACCGGGAAGATGCCCTATTTCCGGCTCAGGCTCATTTTTTTCTCTTGCATTATATAATTTATCATGATACCCATTTTTACGATAATACTGCCTGACCATTTCCTTGCTCAATTCCATTACATTCCCATTTTCGTATTCCTTTTTATCCCAGAAACGGTCCTCGTCAAGTGTCCCGAATGTATCAATAATAACTGGAGTTCTTTCAATACCGAGGGCAAATTCCTTTTTACCATCTGCATGAATTAATCCATTTTTTTCTACTGAATCATTTATCCTTTTATCTATTTTCAATATAATTTCTTTTATTTCAAGAAGTTCCGATTTTTTTAGACCTGAGATTTCCATGGCCTCACTGAATGTTAGATATCTGTCAAACTTTTCGAATTTGGTGGAGACTTCAAAATATGGATCAGGCAATTTTTCACCGTATTCAGGAATTGATGAAAAGCCCAAATCGTGATAATCAATCTCTCCGGTTTTTATTCTGTCATATATAGAACCTGCAACATAATACCTTGCAATGAATTCCAGTGGAACCATTATATTTACCATAAATGGATATGCTCTATCCAGCTGTGTAAATTTTTTTACTCTCATTTCATTTTTTGAAACAAGCTCTATTAAATCTGTTTCTATATTTAATGATTTTACAATATTATACCAGTAATATGAGGTCCTGCACAGTGATTCTCCTTTATTTGGGATTAAATCGGGAATAATTTTATCAAAAACTGAAATTCTATCAGAAAATTTGAACACCAATGTATTTCCATCATCATAGACATCCTTAACTTTTCCCTTTCTTAGAAGTTCCATGCAAGTTTATATCAAATAAAAATATAATACTATTGCTGCACTTTAAAAACACTATTAAATTTATTAATAATTTAATAATCACCCTTTATGATAATATATTTTGTGAGGCATGGACAAACATACAATAATGTAGAAAAGATTTTTCCATATAAGGATACCGATTTAACTCCAAAAGGTATAGAACAGGCAGAAGAATTGTCCAAATATATTAAAGAAATAAAATTTGATGCTGTTTATGCAAGTCCATATAAAAGGGTAAAACACACAGTTGAAATTTTAACAGGGAATAATTACACTACAGATGACAGACTTGTAGACATAGATACAGGAACTTTATTAGGTAAAACTATTGCTGAAGTAACCAAAAAAGATAAAAGCTGGTATTCAACATTTCAGGACGGAATATATAATACATATAATGTTGAAAAATTCAGCAGTGTAAAATCCAGGATTTTAGATTTTATAAAATATATGGATAGCAAAAATTATGAAAAAATACTTGTAGCAACACATCTGGAACCCATAAGGGCTGCATTCTCACTGGCAACAGGAGTTGAGGGCATGCCGTTGACCTCACTTGAAATAAGCAACTGTTCTGTTTCAGTATTTTCATATTTGGATTTAAAACTTTATTTGAAAAGCTTTAACTGGCTCATATTAAATGATTATATAGATAATAAAAATAAATCATTTTATTAATTTTATTTTTTTGTATAATTCAATATATTTTTTATAGTCATCGGGAAAAACTGTAACAGTTATGCCGTGTAATTTCTTTGCAGCGAAGTAATTAGCTCCAGATGAAGGGCCAACAGAGTAAATTATAATTATTTTCTAATTCTGAAACACCGGAATATGCATCATTTTCACTAACAGTAATAATATTATCAATATATTTTGAATAATTATCTATTAATCCCTTATATGTTGATTTAAATGGATTCCTCAATCCATATATGTGTGAGTTTTCGTCCGGTATTATTCCTGTAATTACAGTATCAGGAGATTTTTCCTTAAAATAACGTGCAAGGCCTGTTATTGTTCCTCCGGTGCCAATGCCAACAACAATGTTATCTATATTTTTAATTTTATTATATATTTCAGGAGCTGTTCCATAGTAATGTGCATCTGAATTTAATTTATTCATGTGCTGGAATGGATTATAATAAAGATCTGGATTTTCATTAATTATAGATTGCATATAATTTATCGATTCCTCTGTGCTATTGCCGGGAGTTTTAATTACATCTGCACCAAGGTTAATAAGTTCATTAACTGTTCCGGGAGCAGAATTTTCCGGTATTATAATTTTACTTTTGATTCCAAAAAATGAGGCAATGCCGGCTATAGCAATACCTGTATTTCCTGATGATGCCTCTATTATAATTTTATCTTTAGTAAGTTTTCCTGTCCTGAGTGCGTAATCAATCATAAAGAATGATGCTCTGTCTTTAATTGAATGAAATCTGTTGCAGTATTCAAGCTTTGCATAAATATTATTTCCAAGCTTTATGAGCGGCGTATTGCCGATACCAATTTTATTGGCTTCTTCTGCAATTTTATCATAGATTGACATGAATCTTAATTGCAGAATAGCTATTTAATATTTTTAGCATATTTCTAAATCAATTAGTTTTCAAATTGATATCTAAATAATAGAAAGAGTAATATATTTAATTTAAATGGATATCTGTGGAGTACGTATATAAAGATGGTAAAATATATCAGGATCAGAACGAAGTTTACACTGTAAAGTCCGATTCGTCTGGCATGGGTGCAAAATCCATCGAGATTACATCGTCAGGAGGTTTATCCAGTTATTATATAGTAAAAGCACCAGGCGGGTACAAAATTACACAGGGAAGCATGGATATGGGAACTATATCCAGAAGCCTTGCAATGGACTACAATGGCAGGAACTATTCATTATCAAAACCATATGTTGACAATGACTCAAGAAAGATGGATATAGATTCTGACGGGACCAAGGTTGGAACACTTACTTTTGCGTCCGGCTCACTTACAGGAACATACGATTATATGAATGATGAGGGTCCTGTCGTTGTATATATGAGCCTGCTTTCACCGTATATAAGAAATTCATATGTAAATCCGAATCAGGGCGGTACTAACAACAGAGCTAATATGTATAGAATGCCGAGGATTTATGCAATAATGTCAAATGTTGTATTTCTTATAGCAATAGTTGTAATATTGTTATCAGGATATATTCCCGGATTCAACGAAGAGTATGATTTCGGCATACTTATAGCTGTTATAGTTTTGTCATATGCAATAAGAGTAGAGGGCAGAAAGAAATACAAAGAACAGCAGAATAAGGAAAATGACAATATGAATAATAATTTATAATTATTTAATATATACTAAACTGCATGGATTTTTATGATGAAATTACACTGGATATAGAAAGCGGTTCAATTAAAACCAAAGAAGAATTGCAGAGGCAGAAATTGGTTTTATCCAGAAAATACAGTTTAGACGTTGTGCCAAGCGATGTTGAAATCTTAAATTTTAAAGACAATAGAAAATATATAAATTTACTGAGGAAAAAGCCAACAAGAACTGTTTCCGGTGTTGCAGTCGTGGCAGCAATGACATCACCTGAAGCATGTCCTCATGGAAAATGCATATTCTGCCCCGGAGGTGTAGATAATAACTCGCCACAGTCATATACAGGTTTTGAACCATCTGCACTGAGGGGCAGAAACAATTATTATGATTCCTATAATATTACATTTAACAGATTAAAGCAGCTTGAAACCATAGGCCATGATACAAGCAAAATAGATTTAATAGTCATGGGCGGAACATTCACTGCGAGATCCAAAGAATACCAGGAAAATTTTGTCAAGGGCTGTATAGACGGAATGAATAAAAATATTTCAGACACATTAGAAGAATCAATACTTGAAAATGAATTCTCAAATAGAAGATGCATAGGCATGACAATTGAAACCAAGCCGGACTGGTTCAATGAGAAAGAAATAGATGAATCCCTATCATATGGCACAACAAAAGTGGAACTCGGTGTGCAGATATTAAACAGTGAAATTTTAAGAATTAACAGGCGCGGCCATGGAATAAATGAAATAGCGAGGTCAACACAGCTTGCCAGGGACGCCGGTTTAAAAATATTATATCATTTAATGCCGGGAATGTACGGTTCTACTTACAAAGATGATATAGAGAGTTTTGATACTGTCATGAACAGTGAATTATTTAAACCTGATATGCTAAAAATTTATCCGACACTGGTTGTAAAGAATACAGCACTATATGAATACTGGAAAAAAGGAAATTATATTCCATTTGATACAGAAAAGGTTGTAAATTTGGCAACATATTTTATGAAAAATATGCCTCCCTGGGTTAGAGTTATGAGAATGCAGCGTGATATACCTGTCAATTTTATTGAATCCGGCGTGAAGAGAAGCGATTTGCACAGCCTTGTGGATAATAAAATGAATGAAATGAATATCAAAACAATGGAGATAAGAAGCCGCGAAATCGGTATTGTGAAAGAAAATTATGACGAAGATTATAAATTAATCAGAAGAAATTACAGGGCTGCAGAAGGAGATGAAATATTTTTATCATTTGAGAATTCAAGAAATGACATAATAGGATATTTAAGGCTCAGAATGCCATCAGATAAAGCACACAGAAAGGAGGTTATTTCCTCATCTGTTATAAGAGAAATAAGGGTTATGGGCAATGTTGTTCCCATTGGACAGGAATCAAGCGTAAACTGGCAGCACCACGGTTTTGGCAAAAAATTGCTCGATGAGGCAGAAAAAATTTCCAGAGAGGAATATGACAAAAGAAGAATTATAGTAATAAGTGGAATCGGTGTCAGAAATTATTTCAGAAAATACGGCTATGAGAGGCTCGGTCCATATATGGCAAAGGAAATAGAATAATTACTTCCATTGTTTCCACTGGTTTAAATAATTCTCAGACATTTTTATTAATTTCTCTGTATCATCATCAGGCAATATATTTACACTGCCAAGCATTCTTGATATTACATATATTTTTGCAGATTTTTCAAGCACCTGTGCTGCTGCAATTGCCCTCTTCATATCAGAACCGACACTCACAGCACCGTGGTTTTTCATTAATGTTGCATTATTTTTGCCAAGTCCGTTTACTACATAGTTTGCAAGTTCCTGTGTCCCTGTAAGTGCATATTCTGATACATTAATATTTCTGCCGAGGATCATTGCAGTATCCTCTGTTATTACCGGCAATGTAAAGCCCGTCACAGCAAGAATTGAAGAATAAACAGAATGTGTGTGCACTATGGCATTTACATCTTTTCTTTTTTTATAAATTTCATAGTGCATTAACCTCTCACTTGACGGTGTTAAATTACCTTTTATTACATTTCCATTAATATCTGTAACAACCATATCCTCTGCAACACTCTTCTCATAATCTGTGCCGCTTGGTGTAATGACAATATTATTATCATTTGCCCTCATGCTTATATTTCCCCATGAACCAACAGTTAAATTGCTTCTTACCATCTCTTTACAGGCATTAAGTACTGTTAATTGTTCTTTATTGTAGGTCATAAAAAGTCATATAAAATACATATAAAAATTTATTCGAATTTTTATTTTTATAAGTTTTAAACATTTATTAAAAGATTCTTATCATTTTTTTAACATTATCGTATCAACATCCGGATCTTTTATAAGGAATTTTAAATCTGAATTTATTCTTCTGGCCGAATTTATGCCAAGGACTAAGCATTGCGGTTCCTCTGATTTTATATATGAATCAATTTCCTCCTTTATACCGGTTTTATTGCCAGTTTTAATAAAATTAACATTTATATTGTATTCAAAAAAGTCATATGGCTTATCAAAGAGAAGTTTAAAACCGTGTAATGGTTTCTTATCGTATTTTCTTAAGTCCATAATTTCAAGTTCAGAATTATTTATTGCAGCAAGTTTGTATGCAAACATAACAGCGAACCTTGAATTTATTGATTCAGACACAGGCAGTAATATTTTTTTGTATGGATAATATTTGTTGCCCGAACTAATTATTGCTGAGGGCATTGTAATATTTTTCAATATAAAATCACCTATGCTTCCAAAAATTGAACTTGATAAAACTGACCTTTTTCTTGTTGACAATACCATTAAATCATAATAATGCTCAGATGTTTCATTTAACAGGCCTGTTTTTACATCATCAGATGTTATAATTTTTGGTATTACCTTTATACCGTCACGCTTTCCATCATTGTGTAATGATGTTAATGTATTCAATCTATCGAGGACATTTGCATCAGTTTTATCTCTGATAGTCACGGCCGTGAGCTCTGATTTATACTTTCTTGCAAAATCATACGAAATTTTAATTGCCCTGCCAGAGCTGTTGCCATTGAACATTGGTGTTATAATTCTATCAGTTTTAATCATATATGACCTTGATGATTCCAACATTGCATATTCATATAATATCTGGATATAATAATTTCTACCGGATTTTGAACACAAAATTTATTTTATAAAATCAGGCAATTATTATAAATATGGAAGATATATCAGTCATGTGTATTGCATAGTTATTGAAGATAAAAAAATTACAAATTATAGCAGTATTTATGAATTATTAAAATTAAAGACAGACTCGTTGTTTGTTATAGATTATGATGCAATAAGGCGTAGATATTTAAATTTGAAATTATATGATGAACTTGCAAAATACTTTGAAATAACTGTCATGAATTATCCTGAAACCGAGAGTGACCTTGTTGATACATTTGTAAATGGTGCATCCAATGTTGTCATAAACAACAATTTGACATATAAAACAATATCCAGATACCTTGCATTTTCACAGAACATTGCAATGAAATACAGATACAATGATACATGCATATACTTTTCAGAGAAAGGAGGAAATATGTATTTGGCGGGACAGCAGATCATGCTTCCTTACGTATTTGCCTATTTGTATAATGGTTTTGAACTTAAAAACTCTGCAATGCTTGTTGGATTTCCACCGGAACTTGAGTAGATGAAATCATTTAGATATTATGATTGTATTACATTCCATGGATACTAAAACAGACATAGGAATTAAACTGGAAAATCCATTTATCCTTGCCTCCGGAATTCTGGACGAAAATGGTTATACAATTGATAAAATTTTAAATTCAGCTGCCGCAGCTGCCGTAACAAAATCCATAGGCAGTACTGAAAGAGAGGGCTTTGATCCACCGGTAATTTATGCAGATGAAAATTGTATTATAAATGCAATAGGGCTTTCCAATCCGGGAATAGATAACTTTGGTGAGGAAATAAAAATAGCAAAAAGATCAAAAAAACCGGTTATAGGAAGCATATTTGGAAATGATCCCGATGAATTTTCAATTCTTGCATCAAAAATGGAGCAATACGGTGTTTCAGCACTGGAATTAAATTTATCATGCCCGCATGTTAATGGTTACGGCATGGAAGTTGGTTCTGATCCGGAATTAGTAACTTCCATAGTGGAAGCAGTAAAATCACATGTTAATATCCCTGTCTATTCAAAATTAACTCCAAATACATCTGATATGATAAAACAGGCAATTGCTGCAGAAAAATCCGATGGATATGTTTTAATAAACACATTAAAGGCAATGAAGATTGATATAAATGCAAGAAAACCTGTGCTCAGCAATATATATGGAGGACTTTCCGGCAGCAGTATTAAACCTGTCGGTATAAGATATGTTTATGAAGTTAAGAAAGAAACTAAGAAAACAGTTATCGGCGTTGGCGGCATTAATTCAATAGATGATGCTCTGGAATATATAATGGCAGGTGCCTCAGCAGTGGAAATAGGTTCTGCAATCTATAATTCAGGAACAGATATATTCAATAAGTTAAACAGTGAATTGGTTAAATATATGGATGAAAATAATGTTGATAATATAAAAGAATTGATAGGGGTGGCAATAGATTGAAATTCTGGACAGTTGCAGATTTAAAAACAGAGGGAGATAAAGTAACAACGCTTTCATTTGATAATAATGATACAATTATTCCCGGACAGTTTATAATGGCGTGGGCACCCGGCATTAATATGATACCGCTTTCTTTTTCATCTGTTTTAAATCCAAAAAAAATAACAGTAAAAGTTTACGGAAAGGCTTCTGAATATATATCTTTATTAAAGAGGGAAGATAAATTATTTTTCGAAGGCCCATTTGGAAATGGCTTTAAAATTGTTAATGGAAAAAAACTTCTTATAGGCGCTGGAACTGGCATAGCCCCATTAATGCCCTTATTGGATAACAAAAGTTATGGAATAATTTCGGGAAAAAGTGTAAATGATATACTGTTTAAGGATAAATTTGATGAATCAAGAATTAAAGTAGTTACAGATGACGGATCTTATGGTCTAAAAGGCTTTGCAACAGAGGCATTGAAGTTATTTGACCTGAATGAATTTGACATGATTTATGCCTGCGGACCTGAAATAATGTTAAAATCAGTATTTGACTTTATTAAAGGAAAAAATATTAAGGCGCAGTTTTCACTTGAAAGGCCAATGAAGTGTGGAATAGGACTCTGTGATTCGTGCTCTATAAACGGTTATCAGGTATGCAGGGACGGCCCTGTTTTCACGGAAGAACAGTTACTGGAAATGGATGAATTTGGAAGGACAAGACTAAAATATTCCGGAAGAAGGATTTATTTTTAATAATTTTTAAGCCATGTCAAATTCTATATAATTATAGATACTATTACATATTATTCGATTTTTATTATATAATAAGATATCGGTTATTTAATAAATAATTTTTGTCAATTTATATTTAATGATTACATATATATTAAAGAAAGTTATTTACGAAGATGCAAAATAAAGCATTTGAACCTTTATTATTCTTTTTAATGGTATTTTTCTGGGGTTCAAATTATATAATTGTAAAAATTGCATATCTATATGATAATTCGGCAACAATACTTTTATTAAGAGTCGTTTATGCATTTTTATTTTCAGCAATACTTTTTCATAAACATATAAAAATACCACATAACTTAAGGGAAAATTTAAAATTATTCATATTTGGAAATTTAAATATCACCGGTTTTTTTACACTATGGTTTTTTGCTGAAACCTATGTAAGTGCCTCATTAACATCTATTATAATATATTCATATCCGATAATATCAACATTATTTGCATATTTATTTATTGGAGAAAAATTTGGGAAGTTAAAATTTTCCGGTATAATTATTGGCTTTACCGGTATTATAATAATTTTTTTGAAGGATATAACATTTTCAAATTATATCTACCTTATAATGCTATTATTTGGTGCAATAAGCTGGGCAGGAGGCACAGTATTTTACAGGAAATATCTGACAGGTTATGATCCTGCAAATACAAATACCATACAATTATTGTATGCTTTGCCTGTAGTTTTAATAATTTCGTTTTTCTTTGGCGGATTTAATATTAAAATATTAAATATAAACTTAAATCTTGCCATGATATATATGGGCTTACTTGGTACTGCAATTGCATATTTTATATTTTTATTATTGTATAAAAAATATAAGGTAGCGTCAATTTCGGCATATTTTTTCACAGTTCCTATTATATCTGTTATTCTTTCAATTTTTATATTGAATGAAACTATAAACGTTTATACTATTATTGGTTTAGTAGTTGTGGGTACTGGAATATTTATATCGGGAAAAAGTTAGATGCCACAATCTATTTATAATTATGAATGATTTATAAATTAATATGGCGGACAGCATTGAACAGGAATGTGTATACAATAGAAATGGAATGTGCTATTTCCTGGAATCTAAGATTTCGGGATGCAATTTGTGCTTTAATTTTAAGACATTTTTTCAATATGGCCATAAGCGTAAAATATATTACAACCTGTTCGACTATTTAAATGAAATGAATTTATCAGAAGACTTATTCCCCGAGGGGAACAGTGAACAGGAAGCACTGAAATTTTTATAAAAAATATTATATTAAAGCTGGAATTCAGTATACAATGTCGAATAATACTGACCACTTTGCCAATAAAAGAACTTTTCTTGCATGGATGAGAACAGGTATATCCTTAATGGGCTTTGGCTTCGTTATTGCCAAATTCGTTATATTTCTGCATGTCCTGGCTGATGAGAGTATTTCCGGACTTAATGACTCATTGCTTGCCGGGGAAATCATGATCATTGTCGGTATGATTACAATCGGATATGGATTATATGAGTATGTTTCAAACGAAAAAGATATAGACAATAATAAATATTATTCAAGAAAAACAGAGATGTTTGTATTTACCGCCATTGTCATAGGCATGGCAATTCTCCTCCTCTTATTTATTATATGATATATATAATCAAAAATTAAAATATAAAAAATATTAAAAAATTATTTTGCCATCCCGGAAGAGAGGGATAATTCATCCTCGTTTTTAACCCTCAATAACTCAACGAGAAGAAAACCTATAATTATAACGCCAAGCACCAGTTCTATTATATATGTGGTCGATGTTAAAAGAGAATAAATGAAAACAAATCCGGATACAATTATTCCCAGTATTGCTACTGAAAATGCATTCAATTTCCTTGTTACTTTATTGATATTTTCTTTTAACAGAGAGAAATTGGCAGATGTGTGTACTAAAAGATTTGCAAGGCCTGCGATAGAACCCAGTGCCAGGAATATTGTAAAACTGGGAACAAATAGGAGAGTTGGAAGAAGAACGATTAGTGCGGCGATAATTGTAATTATGGCTGCTAATACAGGTGTTCCGCTCCTTTTAGATATTTTACTGATTTTTTCATTAATTAATTTA
>JABEBX010022472.1_pt1 | contig 24260 bp, 28 predicted proteins | sample 7245971 | NCBI WGS metagenome assembly JABEBX01 (sample SAMN14506365, study PRJNA622280) | hot springs metagenome | biome: hot spring [ENVO:00000051]|acidic hot spring [ENVO:00002120]; feature: spring [ENVO:00000027]|sediment [ENVO:00002007]; material: sediment environment [ENVO:01001048]... | reverse complement strand
TGTTTTACTTCTTCTTTGTATTTCTTCACAGGCACAGCATTTTCAAATGCCAATGAAGCGTTTTCTAAAAACTGCTTTTTCCACTGATGAATGGATTGGCTAAGCACACCATACTTTGACGCTAACTCGCTTACTGTAAACACCATCGCAAAAGCTCTAAAACCACTTGATACTTAAACTGAGGAGAAAATTTCTTATGCTGCCCACCCCACCACTTATACAAATTATGACAGATTTTTGAACTATTATCGCACAACAAAAAGTTCTTCAAAATATTACTGTTGTCAGTATTATTTTATCAACCAATGCATTTGTTTTTATAAAAATACGGTAAGCAAATTTTGTTCAATACAATTAAATGTTGCATAATTGCTTTTATATTATATAATTATATAATAACTAATTTATTTGTGAGGCGGTTTATGAATCCTAAATTTATGAGTGCAGAATGGATAAAGCTAGTAGCAAACCAGTGGAACACAAACAACAAAATAATTCAACAAGACTTAAAAAATTTCAGCGCTTGCTGGAGATACTACATTGAAGATAGACCAGACATACAAAGCGTTATGATGGTATGCGAAGCTGGTAAAATTATACTTGCCGATGTTTGGGATAACAGGCCATGCGATTTCGAAATGTGGGCTACCCTTGATAATTGGAAAAAGATTTTAAATTCAGAGCTATCGGGAAAAATGGCTCTAATGAGCAGAAAGTTAAAATTTAAAGGTTCAATGATGACAGCAATGAAATATATGAAGGCATTTAATATTCATTTAAATATTTTAGGTGAAATTGAGGTAGATTTTAATATTTAGAGGTTAATATGATAACATTTAGCGTAGACCCAAATTATTCTGGTAAAAATTTACCTGGTTGGTTTTTAGTCAGCTCCTATCTGCAAAAGATACTAGGCGATAAAGTAAAATTCGTTTATTTCAAGGATTTTGATACATGTAGAAATGCTGTGCTTTCAGGTGAAATTGATATTGTGTATGCCAATGGTTACGATTGGGTTACCTATATGAATACACTTCAATTTATTCCAGTAATGAAGCCTATAAACCATTTTGATGAAGTTTTGCTGTGTTCAAAAGAATTTAGAAGTTATAGTGAACTGCCAGGCAAAATCAACATTTTATCAGCGCATAAAAAAACTCTTGTACATATGACAGGAATTTTTTTGCTTGAAAAAGCTGAGATTGATTTATCCAAATGCAACTTTATTTATACTGGCAACTACCAAAGTGTAATGAGAGATTTATTGCAAAACAAAGCCGAATTAGGTTTTATATTCAATGAAGTATATGACAACTCCACAAATATACTAAAAAGTCAGCTAAATGTTATTGATAAGTCCGAAGACGGTTTTGTCTTTCATGCTTTTTGTCTATCTCCCAAATTAACCGATAATATAGATACGATTAAAACTGCTATATCCAGTTTTCCTCAAAAATTGCTATCAGATATAGGTTTTATTGGTTTTGAGGAAATAACCGAAGATGAAATAATTACAATTTCAACATTGGTTGAAGAATATATAAATAGCATTGAGTAGTTAATTACGCCAATCAAACATGCTTAATCGATTATATAAAAGCTTTATAATTACTAATGTAAATATGTTTATATTTACCCACATGCAATTAATTCTTTTTGCAAAAAATATTCATAAGCACAATTTTTTAAAAATAGCACTTTTCGTAGTTTATAATACTGTATTGAACAGTGTGTAATAATATCGAAGATGACACCTAAAAAAAGTTGTTTTTTAGGATTTATGCGTTTATTATCACAACCATTGCCTAACTTGAAGTTACAACAAACTTTCGATGGCTGGGGTGGGAGGATTCGAACCTCCGAATCGGGGATCCAAAGTCCCCTGCCTTACCGCTTGGCTACACCCCAAAGTATTTTATTAATTTAAAAAATGACTTAATTAGCTTTGCGTTTTTGCGCTTTCTATAGATTGATTGTACTGTTCTAAAACTTTAGCTTCTAACTGTTGCCTCATGGCGTTATTTAACGGATGCGCAATATCTTTGAAAGTACCATCTTTCATTTTTCTGCTTGGCATAGCTACAAAATAGCCTTTTTTACCGTTAATAATTTTTAAATCTCTTACCAGAAAACAATCATCAAATGTCACAGTTGCAAATGCCTTTAGCTTCTCATCGCCAGTCACTGGGCTGATTTTAACTTCTGTAATGTTCATACAAAAACCTTCCCTCGTTATTTAAAATTGTTGTTGTCTTAAAAAAATAATTATTATCTAATTGAGATATAATCTTATCTTGTAAGGGTTTGTCAGCAAAAGCAAACACGCTTGAGCCACTTCCACATAACAGGCCATTGCCAGCTATATTAACTATTTTATGTTTAATCGTTTCTATTGCAGGATACAGTTTAAAAACGCTACTTTCTAAATCATTGTGCATAACAGCCAATAACCCATCTTTTTTTAATCTCTCCACCAAAGCCATTTTATTAACAAAGATGCGTTTTGTCAATATTAAATTGCTGTAAGCTAATTTTGTGCTAACACCAAAATGTGGTTTTACAATTATTAATGATTGAGAATCAAGTGTTAAATCAAGCGGGTATACTGTCTCGCCTTTTGCACAAACTATAGCGGCGTTTTCATACAAAAAGAATGGGCAATCACTTCCAATCTTTGAAGCTATGTCAAGCAATGCATCAAAACTTAAAACATAATCGTACATTTTATTTAACGCCAAGATAGTGTATGCTGCATTGGAGCTTCCGCCTCCAAGTCCCGCCTTATAGGGTATATGTTTTTCTATTTCTATTTTAACGCTGTCTTTTATATTTGACACATCGAAAAATGCTTTTGAAGCTATGTATGCCAAATTCGATTCATTATTTAAACTATCAATGTTTGTTGATACTTTTAGTGTGTAAGAAGGCTTAATTTCTATGTAATCAAAGAAATCAATTTTGCTCATAAGCGACAAAATATTATGGTATCCATCTGGTCGTTTATCTAAAACATACAAAGCAATGTTAATCTTTGCGTAAGATTGGACAATCACAAGCTTCCAATATTTTTTGCTAGTTGTTTTACTTTTTGCTTTACTTCATTAACATCTATATTTACAAATTCTTTATTTTTATAGATAATGTGCCCATCTATAATCACTGTATCAACGCTTTTAGAGTTTGCTGCGTAAACCAAAAAAGAGGCTGGATTGTATAAAGGTATTGACTCAAAATCATTTAGGTCAATTAAAACTACATCGGCTAGTTTGTTTTCGCTTAACCCTACATCAAAGAAATTGCCAAAATTTTGAGCCATCAAAGTAGCTGTTTTTGCGTTCATAAAAGAAGGATTGAATAGTTTTTGCAAAAGCGCTGCAACCCTTAGTTCTTCTATTATATCATGGTTATTGTTGCTTGCGCAACCATCTGTACCCAAATGGACACTAACACCCTTTTGTATCATTTTACATATACTGCCTATACCGCTTGATAGTTTTAAATTGCTTTGGGGGTTATGAATAACATGCGCGCCTTGTTTTGATATGAGCTCAATTTCTAAATCAGTTAAATGTACGCAATGTGCCAAGTATGTATTTTTATTTAGCAAACCAAAATCATCTAATACATACGCTGGATGTTTGCCAAATTTTGATACAATCGTATCAACTTCAGTAATGTTTTCTGCTAAGTGTATGTGGATATAATCATCTTCGCTTATAGTCTTTGAAAGTAACTCTAAATCTTTGGGCTCTACTGTGTAGAGAGAATGTGGCGCAAATGCAACTTTTACTTTTTTATTATTTTTATATTTTTCCTTTAACAAAAATGTCTTTTGTAAGCCTTTTTCAAAACTTTCACAAAATGGCGTTTCAAACGATAATAAACCTTCTCCAACTACTACACGCATCCCTACATCAAGCGCGCTTTGCGCTACCTCATCTTCAAAAAAGTACATATCCATAAAGCCTGTTGTGCCGCAAGATGCCATTTCTAAACAAGCCAATTTTGAACACCAATGAACCATCTCTTTGTTAACATAGCGCGCTTCAAGCTTAAAAATTTTACTTAGCCAATCTTGTAAAGCCAAATCATCTTGATAGCCTCTAAATAGCGTCATAGCAGCATGCGTATGTGCATTGAAAAAGCCAGATATTGCCAGTTTATCGCTTGCATCAATAACAACAGTATCTTTTGGCAAATCCATTTTTAAATCGCTTTGGACTTTTATTATCCTATTTGATTCAATGAGTATAGATGTTCTAAAACCATCCAAATTAATGGCGTTTTTAATTAAAATCATTACTGGTTAAAAAATACTCCAATAATTTAGATAATTTTTTTGAAGCAATATTTGCCTGGCGCTTTACTTCTTCTATGGGGATTTTTCCCATGCAATCAGGTTTATTTACATTTGTAATGATAGAAATACCTACTACATCTATACCATAAAATCTTGCCGTTAGTGTTTCATTTATTAAACTCATAGCTACACAATCAGCACCAATGAGCCTCAAGAACCGTGTTTCTGCTGGTGTTTCAAGTGATGGCCCGCTAACTCCCACATAAGTGCCTTCTTTTAGCACTATTTTTAGCCTAAGCGCACTTTCTTTTAATTTTTCAATATAAATTGGGTTATAAGCATCAACCATATCAACAAATTTTTTATCAGAATCAATACCAATTAAAGGGTTAGCACCTATTAGGTTGATATGGTCTCTTATAACCATTAAATCAGATTGCTTAAAAAATGGGTTCAAACCGCCCGTAGAATTTGTTAAAATCATTAATTTTGGTTTGGTTTTGCACAACAGCTCTGGCAAAGCTCTAAGTTGGGCACTACTTAATCCTTCATAATAGTGAAAGCGCCCATTCGCAACAATGACCCTTAGATGACTATTCTCGTATATCTCAAAATACCCTTTGTGCGACAGAGTGGTAGGTTTTGGCAAGTTAAACTCACTATAGTCTATTGTTGCTATCTTTTTAAAAGAATTAAACTCAATATTTATGCCTGTTCCTGTAATAATACAAATGTCTGATTGTCCTAAACTATTTTTCATATAGCGCCCTAATGCCTTGTGGTAGTCTAATAGGTTTTAAATCTTTTACGCATGCAGATAAAATATTTATTTCTGCACATACTGTATTTGAGATAATTAGTAAAAATTTTAGTGCAAGGCTAGCATTTTTCATTTGCACAATTTCAACATCCACATCAACAATATCACCTAAATAGACGGGTTTTTTGTACTTAGCATCAACATGGGATACAACAAGCATAATACCTTTATTGTGAAGTTTAAATAAGTCTATGCCATGTTTTAAAAAGAACTCTTGTTTGGCGCGCTCACATAGTTTTAAATAATTGGCATAATACATTACACCGCCAGCATCTGTATCATCATAATAAATGCGTGTCGAATAGCTAATCATTGAGCAACCTTTCTTTTGCGTATTTTTTGCCAAGCTCAACGCCTGGCTGGTCAAATGGATTTATTTTCCAAAACTCACCCACTTTTGCCGTTGTAATCATCAAAGAGCAAAAAAACGCACCAAGCGTAAACTCATCTATTTTTTCTAAAAATATTTCCATGGTTGGGACATCGGCTTGCGATAAAGCCTTTTTTGTAGATTGCTTTTCAATTTCCATTATCTGTGTAATAGATTTCCCATTTAAGTACCCAAATGGCTCAGTCGCAGTTTGTATTGTAAAATCAACAAGGCTTAGCGTATCTAAAAATGCAACTATCTTATCTTTTATACCTTCTTGATACAATTGCAATTGAGAGTGTTGATCAGTTGTACCCAATGCCTTGATAGGCGTTTGGCCTAAACCGTTTTTGCCTAGGCTTTCTGCCCACAGTTGCCTAAACCAATCTGCAATGCTATATAGCCTATCCTTGTATGCAAACATCACAAACACTTTATACTTATCGTATAAAGACACAACAAAATTTGCTAGCTCAATTGGGAAACCCCACTTGTCGCGCACCTTTCGCACAGCTTCTTTTGCGCCTTCTATGTAAGAGGCTATATCGTAGCCAAAAAAAGCCATTGGAAGTAGGGCAACACTTGTAAAAGCGCTGTATCTGCCACCAACTTGTGTGGGTATATCAAATATCTTGTAATTGTTTTCAATACCAAATTGGCGCAAGAATGTATCCCTATCGTCTGTGCTTATAACGATCTGTGGGTTTTTAATGTATTGCTTTATTATAGATAGTTGCGATATAGTCTCTATGGTCGAGCCAGATTTCGAAACAACATGGAAAATAGTCTCTTTGGGGTCTAATTCTAGTACATCTTTTAGTCTTTGAGGGTCAATATTGTCTAAACAAAAGTATTTTTTGTCTGAAGCTAACTTTTGCAAAAAAGATAAGGCGGCGCTTGCAGCCAAAGCTGAGCCGCCAATGCCTACTTGAACAAAATTTTTCGCTTGTAATGATTGTGCATATTCTGTTATCGCTTTAGTATCAACTTTGCACAAATTTTGAGAAAAAGCGTAGTTTACGCTTGTATCTGTGATAGGTCTTTCAAAATTTATACCAAATTCGTACTTTATATTATTCATTTTTACACCCTAAAAGCGCTTCCAAGCACTTCTTTGTTTTTTCTCTCATACATTTTTATAAGCTCATCCCTTGCTGGCCCTAGATACTTTCGTGGGTCAAACTCAGATGGGTTTTTTGCAAAAAACTCTCTGATTTTAGCTGTCATTACAAGCCTTCCATCTGTATCTATGTTGATTTTGCACACAGCCATTTTGGCAGCTTTTCTTAGTTGGTTTTCGCTTACACCAATTGCATCTTCTAATTTGCCACCGTACATATTAACCATATCGACATACTCTTTTAATACGCTTGAAGCCCCATGAAGCACAATGGGAAAGTTAGGTATGCGTTTTTCAACTTCTTCTAATATATCAAACCTCAATGGCGGCGGCTCTTTGCCTTTTTCTACTTTAAATTTGTAAGCGCCATGACTTGTGCCAATAGCTATTGCCAAAGAATCTACACCTGTTTTTTCAACAAAATCTTCCACATCATCTGGGTTTGTGTATATATGTTTGCTTGAAGATACATCTTCTTCAATACCTGCTAGTACACCAAGCTCACCTTCCACACTTACATCAAACTGATGCGCATACTCAACAACCTTTTTTGTTAGAGCCACATTCTCATCGTATGACAAGTGAGAACCATCTATCATTACAGATGAAAAACCAAGGTCAATGCAGCTTTTGCATAACTCAAAACTATCGCCGTGGTCAAGATGCAAACAAATAGGTATTTCTGTTAAACCTTTTTGTGCTGCAAGCTCTTTCATAAATTCAACTGCACCTTGACCCATCCATCTAAGCAATGTCTGGTTTGCATAATTTCTTGCGCCTTTTGAGACTTGCAAAATAACAGGCGACTGCGTATTTACACACGCTAAAATGATTGCCTGTAATTGCTCCATGTTGTTGAAATTGTACGCAGGCACAGCATAACCGCCTTCAAAAGCTTTTTTAAACATCTCTTTTGTGCTTGCAAAGCCCAATGTAGAATAGTGCACCATGATTGCACCTCCAGATTTATTGTTTTAACTGGTTTTGTGAAACTATATTTATTCTATCCAATGTCAATTTTAATAAATCATCTTTGTTTACAAACTCAACAACTTTTGGCACTTGATAATTTGAAACATTCTTACATTCAATAATGTGAATATTTTGATTATCGTTTTTTTCACATATTGAAAAAAATTTTTGCGTAAAATACATTAAGCTGTCTTCATATAAAAATATGTTATCTTTTTTGGGTATATTGAATTTTTCCAAATCGCTGTTTGTAAACTTAGCACCGCTCATGTAATCTTTTACATAGATATCGCTACCATTGATATATATTCCATACAACGCAAAACCTAGTGGGCTTGAAATATCAATTACAGATTGCACTTTAGATATCCTAAAAAACCCATCAATGTGTCGAGATTTTGTTTGGGCTTTAAAAATGCCTGTTGCAACAGATGATACCGGAGTTTGTTCCTCTTGCGGCACAGGCACACTTGCACAAGAATTTAAAAAAAACACAAATCCAACTAACAACAATAAAAATCTCATAATTTTCCTTTCACTCAAAACTTATCGGATAGTTTCCCGTAAAACAAGCATAACAATAGTTATTTTTACCAACAATGGATTCCAAATCCTCAACAGAAATATAAGCAATAGAATCTGCTGTTGCATATTTTGTAATTTCTTGAATTGTATGACTAGATGCAATAAGCTCAGCTTTTGTTGGTGTATCAATGCCATAAAAACACGGGTGTGTAACAGGGGGACTTGCTATGCGCAAATGCACCTCTTTTGCCCCAGCATTTCTTATCATTTTGACAATACGTCTGCTCGTTGTACCTCTAACAATTGAATCATCCACAACAATGACGCGTTTATTGTTTAAAACATCGCTAGAAGGGTTTAATTTCAACTTGACTCCAAAATGTCTAATGGAATCGGTTGGCTCTATAAATGTCCTGCCTACATAGTGATTTCTAATAATGCCCATTTCAAATGGTAAACCAGATGCTTGAGCATATCCAATAGCTGCTGGCATACCAGAATCTGGAACGGCTATTACAATATCTGCATCAACTTTGGATTTTAAAGCTAATTTTTGGCCAATCTTTTTTCTAATTTCATACACGTGATTATCCCAAAGGTAAGAATCTGGCCTTGCAAAGTATATGTACTCAAATACACACCTATAAGAATTTTCTTTTTTAAATGGTTTAAGTGAGTTTACACCATATTTGTCAACTTTGACAATTTCTCCGCTTTCAAGCTCTCTAATAAACTTTGCGCCAATTAAGTCAAACGCACATGTCTCACTTGCAAAACACACCGAATCATTTAATTCACCCATAGCAAGTGGCCTAAACCCCCACGGGTCTTTCACAGCATACAGTGTTTCGTTAAATAAGATAACAAGCGAAAAAGCACCTTTTAACTGCTCAAGCGCCGATATAAGCCTTTTGTCAAATGAACCTTTTTGCCTTGCTATTAAATGAATGATAACTTCTGTATCGCTGTTTGAGCTAAATATAGCACCATCGTTTATAAGCTTTTCTCTTATCTCAAAGGCATTTACAATATTACCATTGTGTGCAATTGCAATATCGCCTAAATCAAAGCTTGCAGTTAGTGGTTGCAAATTCACTAAAGATGAATCACCGCTTGTTGAGTACCTATTGTGACCAATGCCAATCTCGCCTTTTAGATTTTCAATATCAGTTTTGTCAAATGCCTCTAACACTAAACCGCGTGAGCGTTTTTTATAAAATACGCCTTTATCTCTGGTTACAATGCCGCAGCCTTCTTGACCCCTGTGTTGCAAAGCATGCAGGCCCAAATATACGTAATTTGATGCTTCTTTTATATTATGCACTCCAAAAATTGCACAATGTTCTTTTAATTTGTCAAATGGAATGCTCATTTTATACCTAAAACATCATTCATATCGTAAAATCCACTTGTCTGGTTAACCACCCATGATACTGCTTTTAGGGCTCCTTTTGCAAAAACATCGCGCGATGATGCCTTGTGATTAATTTCTATGCGTTCTGCGTCACCAGCAAAAATAACTGTGTGCTCGCCTACTACATCACCACCTCTAAGCGCCATAATGCCAATTTCGTTTTTTTGGCGAAGCGCATCGCCTTGACGACAAAACTTAGCATTTTGCTCAAAATCAATACCTAAACCTTCAGCTACTTTTTTGCCTAATTTTAAAGCAGTGCCGCTTGGTGCATCCTTCTTTGCCCTATGATGCATTTCAATAATCTCTACATCAAAATCACTACCTAAATACCGCGCAACATCTTTTACAATTTCGGCTAACACATTTACGCCTAAACTCATGTTTGGGGCCATAACAATTGGACAGTCAAAAGCAAACTGTTTAATCTGCTCAATTGATGAGCTATCGCATCCAGTTGTCCCAATAACAATGGGCCTTTTGTGCATAGAAGCAAGTCTTGCATGTTTTAGCGTTGCATTGCAATGCGTAAAATCAATAATGCAATCTGCTTTATCTATACAATCTGATAATTCAGCGCTTACTTTAACATTTATAGGTGCAACCCCTAATACCTCGCCTATATCTTTGCCAATACAATTAACGTTTTTCTCAGTTGCGCCAACAAGCTCAAATTGTCCGCTCTCGTAAGCTAAAGATGCAATCCTTTTGCCCATTTTACCACAAATGCCACAAACAACTAGTTTAATCATGCGTTGCTCCTAAGCCAAAAATTCATACTCTTTGAGTATAGACTTTAATTTTTCTTTATTTGCACTAGACATCTTGCACAAAGGCAACCTAAATTCTTCTTCAACAAGACCCATTAGAGCAAGGGATGTTTTTACTGGTATTGGGTTTGTTTCAATAAACATCATTTGGTGTAATGGATACATTTTGTGATGCAGTGCTTTGGCTTTTTCCAAATCTCCTGATACAAATGCATCGTATTGTTCACTAACCATGCCAGGTGCCACATTAGATGTAACAGAAATAATTCCTTGTCCACCAATAGACATCATAGGTAGTGTCAAAAAGTCATCACCACTTACAACAGAAAAACCTTCTTTTGCTTTTTCAATAATTTCTGATACTTGATTTAATGAACCGCTTGCTTCTTTTATGCCAATGATATTATCAATTTCACTGAGTCTAGCCACTGTATCTGGCAATATACTAACAGATGTTCTACCAGGCACATTATAAATTACAACGCCAATATCTACAGCATCAGCTATAGCTTTGTAGTGTTGGTATAGGCCTTCTTGTGTGGGTTTGTTGTAATAGGGCGTAACAGACAATATTGCATCAGCGCCTACACTTTGAGCAAGCTTTGCCATTTCAATAACTTTTTTTGTGTTATTGCTTCCAGCTCCAGCCAAAACGCCTACTTGGCCTTTACACTCTTCAACGCATGTGCCAACAACTTTTTCGTACTCATTTAAATCCAATGTTACTGCTTCACCTGTTGTACCACAAGGAACAATACAATCAATACCGTTTTCAATTTGTCTTTTAATTAAATTCCTAAATGACACCTCATCAAATTTTCCATTCTTAAATGGTGTAACAATAGCAGTCATAGCACCTTTCAACTCAAACATAAATGACCCCCTTTTATAATTTAATAATCCCACGCTTCATCAATCATAGTGCCAACAAAGCTCAACATACTATCCCCTTCTAAATATACAGCATCTATAGGCTCACTTGAGTGGGTATCTTCTATATGAAAATACACTTTTAATATTTTACCAGAGCGTGTATGGACTTCTACAGGCGACTTTAATTGTTTTACAATACCGCTAATTAGACTCGATGCCGTGGCTCCTGTTCCGCAAGCAAGTGTTTCTGCTTCAACACCGCGCTCGTATGTGCGAATGGCAATTGTGCTGTCATTTACAATGTTTACAAAATTGACATTTGTACCGCTTGGTGCAAAAACTTTATGATAGCGATACTTTGCACCAAGTGTAGCTACATCTATATTTTCTAAATCATCAACAAATATTACAAGATGAGGTACACCCGTGTTAATAAAGTACATTGTTTGATTGTCTAAGCTGATTGTTTTAAAGTCTGTGGGTTTAGTTAGTTGAACTTTTACTGTGCTTACGCCTACAATCTCACCGTATATTTTACCGGCGCCCGTTAAAAATGTAGTTTTTGTGTCACTTATTATGCCCTTTAAATAAGCAAAACGCACAGCGCATCTTGAGCCATTGCCACACATTGTAGCGCTTGAGCCGTCACTGTTATAAAAACGCCATGCAAAATCACAGCCTTCTTCATTTGTATTCTCAATTAATATAACACCATCTGCCCCAACAGACAAACCTCTCTTACATATAGCACGAACAAAATCTTCTATTTTTAAACCTACATTATCTACAATTTTTTGCCTATTATCTATTACAATAAAATCATTACCAGACCCATTCATTTTAAAAAATTCAATTTTGCGCATTATATAGTTTCACCTCTTATTAAATCTTCAAATGTTTCTCTTGATCTTACAAGTCTAATTTCATCCTTATCAACCAATACTTCTGCTACCTTGCAGCGAGAATTATAATTACTTGACATGGTAAATCCATATGCTCCACTGCTAAATATACTTACTAAATCGTTTCTTTCAAGGTTTTCAATTTCTCTTGATTTGGCAAAGAAATCACCACTTTCACAAATGGGGCCTACAATGTCTGCTTTGATTGTTTGAGCATTCCTTAATTTCACAGGCTTTATTTGATGATAAGCATCATATAAAGCAGGCCTAACTAGATCATTCATAGCGCCATCTACAATAATAAAATGCTTACCTTCATTTTGTTTTCTATACAATACTTTTGTTACAAAAATCCCTCCATTTGCTACCAAAAACCTTCCAGGCTCAAGAATTAACAAACTATCTGGAAAATCCTTGAATGCCTCATTGATAAAATTGGCGTACGCATCTAAATCTGGCTCTTGTTCATTTTCATATGCCACACCAAGACCGCCTCCAACATCAATAATATCCAATTTTATACCCAAAGACAATAATTCTTTCATAATTTGGGCAACTTTTAGTTGGGCTTCAAAAAACGGCGATACATCCGTTAGCTGACTGCCTATATGAAATTGTATGCCAACAATATTAACATGCTTTAAATCCAATGCCTTTTTATAAGCATCAATAATCTGCGTATAAGATATCCCAAATTTGTTTTTCTTTAAACCAGTCGAGATATATGGGTGCGTTTTTGGATCCACATTTGGGTTAACCCTAAAAGAGATTCTAGCTATTTTGTTGAGTCTAGATGCTGTCATCTCTATCGCATCTAGCTCTTCAAATGATTCAACATTAAACATCAAAATATCATTTTCAAGCGCATATTGTATCTCATCTACTGTTTTGCCCACACCGCTAAAAACTATTTTTCTTGTATCAATACCTGCTGTTTTAGCCCGAAAGATCTCACCAGCAGATACAACATCAGCACCTGCATTTAACTTAGCAAATGTATTTATAACGGCTAAATTACTATTTGCTTTAAGTGCATAACAAATTAAGTGTTTTCTTGTAATTTTGCCATCGAGCAATTTAAACTGGTTTACAAAATGATTTTTACTGTAAATATACAATGGTGTCCCAAATTTTGATGCGATATCAGCTACTTTAACATTTTCTACATACAATTCATTGTCTTTATAATAGAACATCAACACCCCCTTTACACATATTGGTTTATTTTAACTAATAATTACTTAATTTTCAAGTAAAAACGCTCGTGCAAAAAGCCATTTGCTTTTTGCATAGATTTCGTGTAAAATTTTTGTTGTGAACATTATAGATGATTTAAAGCTGCCAAAGTCATATTTCATGGGAATAGAGTTTACAATGCAAGTGGGCTGTAGTGTGGGGTGCGAATTTTGTCCTCAAAGCTCGTTTTTAAAAAACTACAAATCAAACATTAAGCGTTTTACTTTAGAAAACTTTGAAAAAGCATTGGGCAATATTGAAGGCTCTCCTATTAAAGTCATAAAATTCAGTGGTTTTAGTGAGCCTCTTGAAAACGAAGCAATTTATGATTGTATAATATTAGCGCATAAAAAAGGATACAGTGTAGAACTTATTACAACGCTAAAAAATTTCTCTAAACATGGCTTTTTAAAAATCAAAGATTTACCCATCAAATGCCACGTTAGTATTCAACCGCCTAAGTTAAATAACAGAAAAGGCTACACAGACACTGAAGCTTGGAGTAATTTTGAACAATTGTTGTCCCTTAAACCCACATGCGAGCTTGTTATTGGTTGCTTAGATTACAGCTTATCTTTGGAGCACAAAAAAGCCTTAAAAGCTATAGAAAATAAATTCAATGTAACAATTACTTACGAAAAGTACACAACTCGGTCTGGGTATTTGAGCAAAACAAACTTTACATACAAACACAAGCGATTAGTGTGCAAACATAACATGGGCGCAGTTGTTCTACCAAACGGTGATTTAGTTTTGTGTTGTATGGATTTTGGCCTCAAACACATCATTGGCAACATTTTTGAACAACACTACAATGATATTTTAAATGGCAGCAAGTTACGTGATATTTTAGACATTATGCTTTGCAAAAAAGATGGCGATATATTATGCCATACGTGTGAATATGCTAAAGTTGTACCAAAGTTTATGAGCGTTCGCTCATTTTTGCAAGTGCGCAAAAGTATTCAACGTTTAAGGGATACTTTGTTGCCAAAGCACTCTAAATTAAGAAAAAAATTTAATTCTATATTTAGATAGTAAAATATTCACAAAGTAAGCGATGGATTAGCATCAATACTGCTAAGCTCAAACTTAACATTTAATTTAAACATAGTAGCTTTTGCTATCATCAAAGCATTATCTGTACAAAGGCTAAGTGGTGGCAAAAATAGCTCAAAACTAAAACTTTGCGATAATTCGCTCATTTTTGCCCTAAGCAATGAATTGGCACTAACACCACCAGCAAGCACTAATCTGTTAATGTTGTATTTTTTTAGCGCCATAAGGGTTTTTTCGCACAGTATCTCTACACAAGAGCGTTGAAATGATGCAGCTACATCACATACAAAAGTTTTTGACAATGTAGGTGACTTTTCAACAAGGTTTTTGACATACGTTTTAACGCCGCTAAAACTAAAATTAAGCGTATTTTTTTTTGACAAACCCTTTGGAATTTTAAAACTATCAGCTTTACCGTTTTTTGACAGCTTGTCAATAATTGGTCCACCGGGATAGCCAAGTTGCAAAATGCGTGCAACCTTGTCAAAGGCTTCGCCTACTGCATCATCAAGCGTTTTACCAAGTAGCTTATACTTGCCAATACCTTCGGCTAGATACAAATGCGTATGAGCACCAGAAACAATCAATACAATGAATGGAAAACCCATATCTTTTTCTACAAAGCTTGCAAATATATGACCTTCTATGTGATTTATGGGAATAAGCGGCAAATTGTACCTATATGCCAAACCTTTTGCAAAACTCACACCAACAAGCAAAGAAGGCAACAATCCAGGGCCTACCGTTACAGCAATATGTGTTATATCTTTTATATTACAACCAGCTTGCTCAAAAGCTAATTGCAAAGCCTTATCAATATTTTCAAAATGCGTTCTAGCTGCCATTTCTGGCATTATACCGCCGTATGGTTCATGAATAATGTTTTGAGAAATGACTATATTTGATTGTATGTTTGTACCTAAAATTGCACATGATGTATCATCGCAAGATGTATCAAATGCTAAAACTACTACTGCTGACATTGCTTTAAGTTTTCTTTAATATCTTTAAGGTAGGGCTTTAATTTGTCTTTTAAATGAAGAATTGCTTCAAGTGTCACTATATTATCATGCCCTATTACTATAACATTTTTACCTTCTTTTGCAAGATGTATTGCAAATAACAAATTATTTTTGACATATTTTAGTTGTTTTTTATTGTCAATAAACATATCCCTTATGGCATATTTTACGCCAAGTTTACATGCAATTTTAGCTCCTGTGCTATGTGGCGTCGTTAGGCTATCTACAAAAAAAAGGTTGTGTTGTTTTAAAAATTCCATCATATCACTAACTTTGTCTGGATCTTGCAAGAATTTGGAACCCATGTGGTTATTAAAGCCGCTTGCGCATGGCACACTAAGCAGTGCTTTTTCTATTTTTTCTGTAATTTCTTTTTTGGAATCTGTTACTTTAAGCAATAATTTATAATCATTCAAATTTTTATTAACAGATTCGCTTGGCATATGCAGCATTACAGTATAGCCTTTTTTGCAAAAATCATTTGACATGTAATCATACTGGGTATTTGGTATAAATGAAAAAGCTATAGGCATGTTGATTTCTAAAAATTTTTTCATCACATAGTGATCATAGCCCATATCATCAATGATTATTGATATATTACCTACATCTTTGGCAAATGCAAAATTAGGTAAAATTAAAAGAAAGAGTGCAAAAAATACACCCTTTCTAACAAAACTTCCTATTTTTTTGGCCATTCTGAAATTTGAGCTTTGATAATATTTATAGCTGTTAATAGTTGAAAATCTTGTGTTGTTTGTGGCTCTTTTACAATTTCTTCTGGTTTTTGCTTGTTAGTTTCATTGCTTGTTAAGTGGTTTATTAAATTTTCTTCTCTTAGAGCATAGCCAAAATCTTCTGGTTCAACTTTTGCTGGCTTTACTTCTATATTTGGCACAATACCAACAGCCTGTATACTGTGACCATTGGGTGTATAGTATTTTGCTGTTGTGAGTCTAAGTGCATAGCCATCTTCAAGTGGTATGATGCTTTGAACACTGCCTTTGCCAAAGCTTCTTGTCCCAACTAGCACTGCAGTTTTATGGTCTTTTAAGCAACCTGCTACAATTTCAGCAGCAGATGCAGTACCAGAATTTATTAATACAGCAATAGGCATATGTGCTACCTTTTCATCTTTTGCATAAAACACCTGATCATCATCTTTATGCCTGCCTTTAATTGATACAATTACGCCTTTATTTACAAATAGATTTGAAACGCCAATTGCTTCTGTTAATAATCCACCCGGATTGTCCCTCAAATCAATTACCAATCCTTTAATCCCTTTTTTCTCTAATTTTTCAAGTGCATCTTTTACACCCTTTGTCGTGCCTTCTTGAAATTGAATAATTCTAATATATCCAATACCATCCAAATCTTTATACTCAACGCTTTTTATATGTATGATTTCTCGCTTTATGTTAAAAATTAATGGTTTCTTTTCGTTTTTTCTTCCAATTACCAGTCTTACATCTGTGCCTGATTTACCTCTCAACAGTTTTACTGCCTCATCTAAGCTCATTCCCAGCGTGCTTTTATCATTAATTTGTAGTATTATATCTCCAGCTTTTACACCAGCTTTATACGAAGGTGTGCCTTCAATTGTTGAAATAACAGTGATGAGTCCATCTTTTAGCGTAATTGATGTACCGATGCCACCAAATTCGCCAGTTGTTGAAACTTGCAAATCTTTGTATTCTTGAGGTGTCATAAATGCAGAATGAGGATCAAGTGAGCTTACTTTACTGGCACAGAGCCTTTTCTGAGCTCAAAATGCAAAATATCCCCACTTAAGTGACCAATAATTTGACCTTGAGAAACCATTTGGCCTTTTGAAACACTTGCAGATATATGAGCATAAATACTGTAATAACCATTTAAGTGATTAATAATTACAACTCCACCAAGACCAGGCAGGCTTCCAACATAATCAACCCTACCCCTAGCAATTGCTTTAACTGGACTTGAATTTGCTGCTTTGATATCAATGCCATCATTACGTGTTTGTACATTAAATACAGGGTTCGTTTTTATACCAAAATTATCTACAATAACACCCTCAAGTGGAGGCATAAGACCAGTGTGCAAATTTTCAAGCCGAGTAGCACTTTCTTGCTGTTGCTTTTGAATCTCTTGTGCCTTTTTAAACTGTTTTTCTTTTAATAATCTCTCACGCTCAAGCTCCCTTTGGCGTTTCAGCTCTTCTTGTCTTCTAATTTCTTCTTGTATAATCTTATTCAAAACTGCCTGAATATAACTCTTTTGCCTTTGCAAACTTGCAATATCTCTAATGTAGGCTTGCTTTAATCTAGCTGCCTCTTGTGCTAAAACAGCTATTTTGTTTTTTTGTTGTACTATATCATTTTTTTGTTCATTTATTTTTTTGAGTAATTTTACTTGATTATTCTTTTTATCAATAAGCTCTTGTTTTTGTTTGTTTAGCAATACTTGGTGTTGCATGTATGATTTTATGTGTTCTTGCATTACATGTGCAATCTTTTGATTCATATATTCATAATATAAACTTTGCGGAACATACTTTTCAACATTGTAGAAATAATAATAGGCCTTTAAATTTTTTAAGCTTTTTGCTTTTTCTTCATTTAAATTATTCGTTAACTCTTGAATGCTTTTATTCAAATCATCAATTTCACTTAAAAGTTTTTTTAAATTTGCTTCGTTTTCGTTTAATTTTTTTTCCAAAGTCTGTACTTTAACATTTAACTGTCTTAATGTATTCGTATATGTTATGTATTGTTTTTCTGCAAGGTTATAGTGGTACTGCTTGTTTGATATGTTTGTGTTGATTTGTTTAATCTTGTTTTCAAGCTCTTGCTTTTGACTTGCTAAAACAAAAGAAGCATCTATTAAGAAAATGATTAGAACTAAACATACTGTACTAAATTTTTTCATCTTCAATAAAAAATACGAGCAAACTTAAAATTGCTATGATTACAAATGATAAAATAATATTGGCGCTTCCACTAACAATAAAGGAAAGCAAAATAGTATCTTTATAGGCTGAAACAAACGTCACATAATTCATATACAAAAACAAACCAATAGAGCTTAAAATGCATGCTAAAACACTACCCCATAGGGTAGAAAGCATTGTTTGCTTTAAAAACATAAAAAAGACTCTGATTCTTGAAATACCAAAAAGTTTTAGTTTATTGTAACTATCACGCTTGTGTTCGTATATAATTTTAAGAAGCAGTGCTAAAATGACAATCTCTAACAACACAAATACGCCAAGTAACACATAAGCAAATTCTCTAAATGTTGAGTAGGTTTCACTGATATTTGAAAAATATCAATACCACAAATGCTATTACAAGTGTTGTTGAATCTTTCTTCATTGTTCACCTACATTACATAAGGTATCAAATATATTCAATTTATCAATAGACTCAATAGGTGAATAAGTTGTTAGTATAATCGTCATTTTATAATCATTATTGAGTGTCTTTAGTATAGAAATCAACTCTTTTGAATTTTTATAATATGAAAAAGGCTCATCAAGCAACACCAAAGGTGCTCTTGTAGCTAAAATTCTTGCCAAAGCAAGTCTGTATTTTTCAGATAGTGATAGATTAAATATTTTTACATTAAGCAAGTTTGACAAATCAAAAAACTCAATAGCATCTTCCAAATATTGTTTCCTTTTAAGTAATTTTGTGATTAGCTGCAAGTAGTGCTTAACACTTAGATTTTCAATCAGACCAAAATTATCAAACACAACAGATATATGGCGTCTTAAATGCATTAGTCTTGAGTACCTAATACGATTTAATGATTCGCCAAAGATTTTTATATCACCAGATGTAGGTTTTTCAAGCCTGCAAATCAATTTTAATATAGTAGTTTTACCACAAGCAAATGGGCCACTTATTTGCACAAGCTGACCTTCTCTTACATAAAAATTCACATTTGATAACACGCATTTATCGCTGTAAAATTTGCTTACATCGCTAAACTCTATCATAGTCCATACTCTCTTTAATTTTGCTTATTAAGTGTTTTACTGTAAGACCATACTCACAAAGTAAATCAGCTGCTGTACCAGACTGGCCAAATTTATCGTTTATACCTAACCTTACAACTCTAGTAGGGTAATTTTCACTTAAAAATTCGCTTATAGCACTTTCAAAGCCAGATCTACAACAATGCCACATGCAAAAATAAATGCATCTTTTCCGTTTTTCAAAACATACGCTCTTGATAGCTCAAAATCATGAACGGTAAAATTAGCCGATTTTTCCCTCGATGTCCTTAGATAAAAAGGGCCTTTGTTTTTGTGCAAGGCAATCACTGCTTTGTATGCTTCATTGTAATCAGCTGGCACAATGACTTTCATATTTGGCAAACTACGCATTAGCGCAATATCACAAATAGCTTGGTGAGAGCCTCCATCTTCTCCCACACTAATGCCAGCATGTGAGCCGCACAATACTACATCTAGGTCTTGGTAACAAATAGATTGCCTTATGCCTTCAAATGCCCTTCCGCTAATAAATACGGCAAAACTAGAAGCAAATACCTTAAAACCTTCAAGCGCAAGTCCAGCTGCAATATCTACCATATTAAGCTCAGCTATACCTATATTGAAGAAACGCTGTGGGTAAGCTTTTTTAAAATCAATTGACTTTGTAGAAGAAGACAAGTCTGCATCCAAAACCACAACAGACTCATCTTTGCCAATATCAACCAATGCTTTTCCATACGCTTCCCTTGTTGCTTTATATTCCATTTTCAACTCCTAACTCATTTAAGGCTTTTTCTAACTCTTCATCCGTAGGTGGCTTTCCGTGATACTCGTATTTATTTTCCATAAAACTGACGCCTTTGCCTTTTACAGTATGAGCTATAACTGCTGTAGGTTTATCTGATTGTTTAACTTTTGACAATACGTCAATGAGTTGCTCATAATTGTGTCCATCAACCTCGTATGTTAAAAAGCCAAATGCTTCAAATTTTGCCCTAACGGGCTCTATATTCATAACATCACGCACTGCGCCATCAATTTGTAACCCATTAAAATCCAAAATAACACACAAATTGTTCAAAGCAAAATGATGCGCACTCATAAGTGCTTCATACACAAGTCCTTCTTGCATTTCACCATCGCCAATCAAGCAGTACACAAAAGATGGGCTTTTCTTAAGTTTTAGTGCAAGCGCAATACCAACTGCTTGAGATAAACCATGACCCAATGAACCAGTAGATGCACATACACCTGGCAGCTTTTTTGAATCTGGATGACCTTGTAGTGGGCTCCCTAATTTTCTTAGTGTATAAAGCATATCTTTGTTAAAAAAACTTTTGTATGCTAACACTGTGTATAGAGCCGGTGCTGCATGGCCTTTTGATAATACAAACCTATCATTATTGGGGTTTTTTGGGTCTTTAGGGTCAATATTTAAAATGCCGCCAAAGTAGAGCACATTTAGTATATCAATTGAACTTAAGCTTCCGCCGCTGTGTCCACTTTTGGCTACATTCAAAGAAACAAGCACAGTTTTTCTCAGCTCTTTGGAAAATTCTTCTAATTCTTTTGCATTCAATATAGCGCCTCCAAAAGTTTAAACATACCCTCAATGGTAAATTCTTTGGGTATTATACAAGAATATCCAAATTTTTCTACTGCTTTTTGTGTTGATGTACCTATACAGATAATGTTATTTTTGACGCATTTTATATATTCTTCAAAACCAGCTTGGATCAAAAATTCAAAACTCAAGGGGCTAGTAAACATTGCAAAATCAAAATCGCAATCATAAGTATAGTAAGCTATATCATCTGCCATTTTGGTTTTATAGACTTCTAATACTATGGCATCTTTATCGTATGCAGCATGCTCTTTTGGGCATACAACAAGCACATTTTTTAAATCAAGCTCACTTGAGCGGTATATTTGCGGATAACTTACTTTAAAGCCAAACTGTTCTATTACTTGAGCAGTTTTTTTGCCAACTGCAAGTATTTGCTTATCGCACAGGTAATTGATACCAACTTTTCTTATAAAAAAATCAAAAGCCCTCTTGCTTGAAAAAAATACTTCTTTAATTTCTACTGATGGCATTACAAAATCAATTGCTTCAAACTCAAATACATTAACAGGACAAATATCAAATACACTATCAAAAATAGGAATGTATTCAATTAAATCTTGTCTGTTAGCACAAAACAAAATCTTTGGTTTATGGCTTGAACAATCTTTTGTGGATTTTACTATAACTTGCGCCTCATGCGTGTTTTGAGTCACATTTTGCGCTTTTAGCATAAATTTCTTGTGTACATTATTTTCAAAATATGCAGTTTTTTTGATATAGGGAAAAAACTCTAGCGATATATTGCAATCAATTTCTATATGTATTATAGATTGGCTTTCGTATATTCTATACATTCTTCTAAGGCCTGATTGGGCAAAGAGCACCTAAAACACTCAATGGTTTTAAATGTAATTGGGTCTGCATACATAGTTTTTAGGCAAAATTGGCCATTTTCTATATATGCATAAGCACCAATAGGAAAATTGCACGATGCATTAAGTGCTTTTACAAATGCCCTTTCCACATTTACACACATGTGCGTAAGCTCATCATCTAAAAATTGCAATTCATCAAACTCAAATATTCGTGTTTGAATACCAATAACACCTTGAGCGGCGCTTGGCACTATATCTAAATCAAAACAGTAGTTTTCATCATACAACCCAAGCCTTATAAGCCCAGATTTTGATACTACAATAGCATCCACTAAGCCTTTTTTTAATTTATCTAGCCTAGTGTTTAAATTGCCTCTAAAATCTACAAATACAAGGTCTTTTCTAATATTTAATAGCTGGACTCTCCTTCTTAGAGATGTTGTGCCAATTGTAGCATTTGATTTGAGTTGAGTTAAATTGCCACTATAGCTTACCAAACAATCTTTATGAGAGTCTCTTTTTAAAACAAATTTTAAAGGCAACTTGTCGCTTAAATTAACACTTAAATCCTTTACACTATGCACAGCTATATCAATTGTGTGTTTTTCAAGCGCTTCTTCCAAAGTACTTGTAAACAAACCCTTGCCGCCAATATCGTACAAAGGCTTATCCGTTTTATCGCCAAGCGTAGTAATACCAATAATTTCACATGTATAGCCTTTTTCTTCCAATAGACGCGCAACATGTTGGGCTTGCCACATTGCAAGTTTTGATTTTCTTGTGCCTATTTTAATTGTTTTCATTGTCAGGATTTGCTGAAAAAAAACAATTAACGGGTTTTTTATCAGCGCTTACATTAAACAACCTTTTTATTAGCTCTACGTACATGTCGCCTTCTGGTTCTTTAATGAATTGCCTAATTTTTGAAGTTGGTTCATGTAGCGTCTTGTTTAAAATTGAACGTGTTAGTTTATCTATAGCATCTAGTAGTTCGTCATCTACATTGTATTTTTTTTGAAATTTTTTTAATTCGATTTTTCTTATTCTATCAGCATATTGTCTTAGTGTATCTATAGTTTTACTATAGTCTAGAGAATTGTTTTCTTCTATAAAGGCACTTAGTTGCTCATCGATCATTCTTTTTGATAATTCAACACTTTCTTGTTTAGATAAAAGGTTATTTTCAAAATTATTTTTTAAATCATCTATATTAAACAACACAACATTTGGGTTTTGCTTTAATTCTACACTAATTGATGAAGGCACTGATAAATCCATTAGTAAAATCTTTTTGTTTATATCAATGTTTTCAATTATGGGTTTTGGTGTATAGATACATGATACGACTATATCAACGAATTCAAATAACCTACGTATATCATCTAAACCAACTATTTGTGAATTGTAATTTTGTGCGAAATCACACATGTAGGTTCTTCGATTGGCAATATATTCTATACTAGCACCCTTATCAAAAAAATATTTAGCAGACAAGCGTGCCATCTCTCCACTACCAATAATCAGAACTTTTTTGTTACTTACACCAAAAGACTTTTCGGCAATACTGCTTGCAAGGCTAGCAATGGATAAATGGCCCTTTTGTATATCAGTCTGACTTCGAACAATTTTCGCTACTGTGAAAGCTTTGCGCATAATTCTGTTTAATATAGCACCACTTAGGTTATATACAACAGTTGTGCGGTATGCATCTTTTAATTGACTCAAGATTTGCGTCTCTCCAATAACTTGCGAATCTAAACCACATGAGAGTTCAAATATATGACGCACAGCACCAATTGAATATTTAGTATAGATATATTTTTTTACCTCTTGTGGATCTAATCTTGCATAATTTGCCATATATTGTATTAAAAATTCTACAGGATTTTGTTTTGATACAACGACTATTTCTGTTCTATTACATGTTGATAGTATCATAATCTCGCTGATATCAAATGCTTCTTTAATATCTTTTGATCTCTCAGGTATTAAAGCGCCCTCAAATACAAAAGATTCCCTTGCTTTTAAAGGTGCTGTCTTCCAGCTTAAACCTACAATGTATAAATTATCGATACTTAAATCAAAATTTTGCATCATTGTTATTTTTCTCTGGACACAGAATAATCTGCTAAAAACATCAAAATGTCTTTGTAAATAGAGTCTTTTAAGTGCTGTATATGTTGCTTTGCTAACTGGGCCTTTTGTTTTGCAATATCAAAAGCCTCATCAAAGCCATATTCTATACAAGAAGCAATGCAGTAGTTTTTATGTTCATCTTTTTTTGTCCTAAAATACTCAACGATATGGTACTCTAAGTGTGGGTCTTTATTTAAAGCAAGTATTAGAGGTAATGTAATTTTGCCTTCTTGTATATCATTGTAATTGTCTTTACCAATATCTGTATTTGTATAATCCATTAAATCATCTTTAATTTGAAATGCTAAACCCAA
>JABEBX010016246.1_pt1 | contig 24270 bp, 24 predicted proteins | sample 7245971 | NCBI WGS metagenome assembly JABEBX01 (sample SAMN14506365, study PRJNA622280) | hot springs metagenome | biome: hot spring [ENVO:00000051]|acidic hot spring [ENVO:00002120]; feature: spring [ENVO:00000027]|sediment [ENVO:00002007]; material: sediment environment [ENVO:01001048]... | reverse complement strand
CGCAAGGGCATTTATGTCTGCGGCGCTGCTACGGGTCCCGAGGATATCGATACCTCCATTGCCCAAGGCCAATCGGCAGGCTCCCGTGCCGTAGCGGATTTGGTCCGAACCCTAGCAGCTACGGCCTAAGGAGATCTCCATGAAAATCTACCGTACAAGCGTACTGCAAAACGTTTTCTCCTCTTTCGCTCGCTGGTTTTGGTCTGAAAAACCCGTCTATCAACCGATTCCTGTCAGGGTAAAGACATCACGGCGATAGCATTGATAGGGTTTTTTCAGGGGGGGGTGCTTACACCCCCTCCTTTTACCAAGGCTATACGTTTGTCGCCTTGCGAATCAATGGAAAGTACCAGGAATAAGGTAAACAGCGCAGCCAATGAAAGCGTCGCGTAAATGCCTTGGGAAAATGGATTTCGAAGTGATCTTTCTGCAGACCTTGCACTAGCAATTTGGCCGCTTGGCTGGGTTGCAACAAGTGCGGCATGGCAAAGTCGTTTTGCGCAGTCAGCGGTGTTGCCACAAATCCAGGATGAATCACCTGTACCGTAATTCCTTTGGGGGCCAAGTCAAGGCGCAAAATCTCTGCAAAATGGGTAAGTGCAGCCTTGCTCGGGCCATAATACAATGATTTTGGCAATCCTCGCAGCCCAGCAATGCTGGAGGTCAGCGCGATTTGGCCGCTCTTACGTTCCAAAAAATCCGTGAGCACGCACTCTACGCTGCGCACCGCACCCAGATAGTTTACCTCCAGGATTTCTTGCGCCCCACTGCTCTCTAGCTCCCAGGCCCGTGCAGGTTTGTAGTTACCAGCCAGGTACAACAGCAGGTCGATACCTCCCCACGCTTCCCGGATCTTGGCATAGGCCAACTGCAGACTTGTTTGCGAACATACGTCGGCCACGACGGGAAAAAATCCTGCGTCAGGATGTTCCTGCACCATTTGCTCCAGGGCTGCTCCATTGCGGGCACTGATGGCAACCTTGGCTCCTTGCAGGGAGAGTTCCATTGCACAGGCAGCACCAATTCCAGAGCTAGCGCCCACCAACCAGCATCGCTTTCCCGACCAAGGATAACTTTTCATTTTTGTACACCCTTCAGCTCTGGAAATTGCAACATTGCATCACGATTGGCCGCGGTGTTCTCCAAACGGTGGATCTCAATACTGACCTCGCCCACATAGAAAAAATGATAATACATTCGAGTGCGGTTGATTACATGTTCTGTATCAAGTAAGTACATCCAATCATCAGCACGCAGGGGATAGAATTTCTTGCCAACGGGCTGGCGTACTGTGTAACGCCAATGCATGGCGTAACCCTGGCTTTCTCCCTGGGCAGTACCCAATATGTCACCAGCGCTTCCCTTTGCCTTTCCCACAAAATGGCCCGCATCCCGTAATTCAAGTTCCCATTTTCGCTCGGCAGTACTACCTTGTTGCAGGTCATCCAGAAACAGAAACTTTTCCAGCAACTGGCCGTGCTTACCTTGCCAGGAACCCAGCAGATGCATGATAAAACGATTTTTGATGCGACCGTTTCGATCCTGAAATACCCCTGTTGCCACACTGGGACCATCAAAAAATTCTTCCAAACGAAAGACAGGCAAACTGTTGGCGTAGCTTTTAATTGATGTCTTCATAGCTTCCTCCCCAAAAAAAAGGGGAGCAAAGCTCCCCTAATAGGCCACCAGAACTACCGCCGTGAAACTGTACAAAATGAACGCAAAATCACTCCAAAGAAAAGTTCTCCAAGGGAATATTCAAATTGATATTCACTAATCTCAAGGCCACAATGCTTTGTCTCCGTATCAGGCTTAAGGTAAGAATAGGAGACACCGAAAAGCTTGTCAAGCATATGTACTATACAAATATTCATCAATGCACTTGCAGGGCCAGAAAGCAAGGCACCCAGGGGGCTGGTGGACGCTGAAAGGACCTATTACCTGCTAGTGTCCAAGCAAGATAGACGCGGGAATCACTCCCACTCGATGGTCGCTGGTGGCTTGCTGGACACATCGTAGGTGACGCGATTGATGCCGCGCACCTCGTTGATGATGCGGTTGCTCACTTTTTTGAGCAGGCCATAGGGGAGTTCGGCCCAGTCGGCGGTCATGAAATCGCTGGTTTGCACGGCTCGCAGCGCGACCACGTAGTCGTAGGTGCGGCCGTCGCCCATGACGCCGACGCTTTTGATCGGCAGGAATACGGCGAAGGCCTGGCTGGTCAGCTCGTACCAGCTCTTGCCCGTGGCCGCGTCGCGCCAGTTGTGCAGCTCCTCGATGAAGATGGCATCGGCGCGGCGCAACAGATCGGCGTATTCCCTTTTCACCTCACCCAGAATCCGCACCGCCAGCCCAGGGCCGGGAAAGGGATGTCGGTAGACCATCTCGGGGGGCAAACCCAGGGCCACCCCGAGTTCCCGCACCTCGTCTTTGAAGAGTTCACGCAGGGGTTCGAGCAGCTTGAGGCCGAGCTGCTCGGGCAGACCCCCGACGTTATGGTGGCTTTTGATGGTCACCGCCTTTTTGCTCGTCGCACCGCCGGACTCGATGACGTCGGGGTAGATGGTGCCTTGCGCCAACCATTTTGCCCCCTTGGCACCGTGACTCTTGCGTTTTTCGGCTTCGGCCTTGAACACGTCGACAAAGAGGCTACCGACGATTTTGCGCTTTTGTTCGGGGTCCGAGGCGCCAGCGAGTTTGTCGAAAAACAGAGCGCTTGCGTCCACCCGAATCACTTCGGCATGCAATTTGCCGGCAAACATCTCCATCACGCCATCGGCCTCGTGCAGACGCAACAGGCCATGATCGACGAGCACGCAAGTGAGTTGCTCCCCAATGGCGCGGTGGATCAGCGCTGCTGCCACGCTGGAGTCGACCCCGCCCGATAACCCAAGGATGACCTCCTCGTCACCGACCTGGTCACGGATGCGCTGCACCGCTTCGGCGATGTAATCGCCCATGATCCAGTCGCCACGGCAGCCGCAAATGTCGCGCACAAAGCGGGTGAGGATGGCCTTGCCCTGCGCGGTGTGGGTGACTTCTGGGTGGAATTGCACGCCGTAAAAGCCACGGGCTTCATCGGCCATGCCGGCGATGGGACAGCTCGGCGTGGAGGCCATGAGCTGGAAGCCCGGTGGCATGGCCGTGACTTTGTCGCCGTGGCTCATCCAGACCTTGAGCATGCCATGGCCTTCAGGGGTACGGAAATCTTCGATGCCTTCGAACAGCCGGGTATGACCACGCGCACGCACTTCGGCATAGCCAAACTCGCGCTGCTGGCTGGGCTCGACATTCCCTCCAAGCTGCACAGTCATGGTAAACATCCCGTAGCAAATACCTAGTACGGGTACCCCAATATTCCAAACGGCGCCTGGGGCACGTAAATCCTGATCCTCGTAGGTACTGCCATGGCTGCCCGAGAGAATGATGCCCTTGGGCGCAAATGCATGGATAAATTCGTCGCTGACGTCATTGGGATGGATTTCACAATACACTTGCGCCTCGCGCACGCGCCGGGCGATGAGCTGGGTGACCTGGGAGCCGAAGTCGAGGATGAGGATTTTGTCGTGCTGCACGGGAGACTCACTCTACGCGGTAGTTGGGGGCTTCTTTGGTAATGTGAACATCATGGACATGACTTTCCCGGACACCTGCCTGGGTGATCTTGATAAACCTAGCGTCCCGGGCAAGCGATTCCAGATCCGGCGCGCCCAGATATCCCATGCTGGAGCGCAACCCTCCCAGTAACTGATGAATTACCTGACCTGCGGGTCCTTTATAGGGAACTCGCCCCTCCACCCCTTCGGGAACCAGCTTTGGCGCCTCCGGGCTACTGGCGTCTTGAAAGTAGCGATCGGCAGAGCCCTGCTGCATGGCACCCAATGACCCCATGCCCCGATAGGCCTTGAAACTGCGGCCTTGATAGAGCTCGATTTCACCAGGGGCTTCGTCGGTCCCCGCCAGTAGGCCACCTACCATGACGGTGTGGGCACCTGCCGCCAGAGCTTTAGCAAAATCTCCGGAAAAGCGTACGCCGCCATCGGCCACCAGGGGCACGCCGGTGCCAGCAAGGGCCTCTGCCACCTGGGCAATGGCCGTTACCTGCGGCACCCCCACCCCTGCGACTATTCGTGTCGTGCAAATGGAGCCCGGCCCAATGCCCACTTTTACCCCATCGGCACCCATTTCCACCAAGGCGCGAGCGGCTTCGGCCGTAGCAATATTGCCACCAATGACTTCTACCTGGGGAAAATGCTTCTTGAGCCAAAGTACCCGGTCCAAAACTCCCTGGCTATGTCCATGGGCCGTATCAACAATGATCAGATCCACCCCCGCATCCACCAGGCGTTCAACCCGCTCCTCCGTACCTGTTCCTACCCCAACGGCAGCCCCCACCAACAAGCGCCCTTGGGTATCCCGGCAGGCATTGGGGTGGGCAGTAGCCTTGCTGATATCTTTGACAGTGATCAGTCCACGCAGCTCAAATGCTTCGTTGACCACCAGAATTTTTTCGATGCGATGTTGGTGCAAAAGATCCTTGGTCGCATCCAGACTACTTCCCTCGGCAACGGTCACCAAACGTTCACGGGGGGTCATGACACTACTCACCGGCGCATCCATGCGGGTCTCAAAACGTAGGTCACGATTGGTCACAATGCCCTCCAATCGCTCGCCGACGACTGGTACCCCAGAAATCCCATGGCTGGCCATGAGCTGGAGAACCTCCCGAATGGTGGCATCTGGCCGCGTCGTGATGGGATCCTTGATGACCCCTGCCTCAAATTTCTTGACCCGTCGTACCTGCGCTGCCTGTTGCTCAGGGCTCATGTTTTTGTGGATGATCCCGATCCCACCCTCTTGGGCCATGCAAATGGCCATAGCCGCCTCAGTAACCGTATCCATGGCCGCCGAAAGCAGTGGTATATTGATTCGCAGGCGTCGGGTCAGTTGGGTATCGATGCGCACGTCCCGGGGGAGAACTGTGGAATGGGCCGGGACGAGCAGGACGTCATCAAAGGTCAGCGCTTCGCCAATCACTCGCATCCAAAGCTCCTTGCAAATAGAAAAAGGGCCGGGAAGCTTCTGCCAATCCCAGCCCTACCAGGCTGACAAAAGTATACTGCATTGCGAGCATCCACACCAGCAAAGAAATACTCTACCATTGCAGCGGGACGGGAAAATAGCGCCGGGGAAATTCAGTCAACCCAGATAACAATACTACATTGAATTGGCAATCAACCTGGCTGTGAGGTCAGGATTGGCCGCTAGCATTCACTATCTATGGTGATGGATCGGAGAATGGCGGAGAGGGTGGGATTCGAACCCACGGTACCCTTTTGGAGTACACAGCATTTCCAGTGCTGCACCTTCGGCCGCTCGGTCACCTCTCCATAAGGGCGCAAGTGTAGCCCAATGCACGCTATCGCCGCAATCATTCCACTCATTGAGAAAACCTAGATCTCCCAGATGAGGCCGTCATAAGCTGGCTGAATGCTCTCTGGCAGGCTCTGCTGCAGGGTATGATAATCCAGGTCATGGGTCATATGAGTAAACAGGGTCTGCCGGGCGCCGATGCGCTCCGCCAAAGCCAATGCCTCCCAGCGGTTCACATGGGTGGGATGATCCTCCTCCCGCAGACAGTCCAGAATCAACAAATCCAGACCTTCCAATAAGGCAAAACTCTCTTTGGGAATGGTCTTGAGATCCGTGAGATAAGCCCCCTTGCCAAAGCGGTACCCAAAAATGGGCAGGGCACCATGCAGGACAGGCACGGGCTGCAGGGTCAAGGAACCCACGGATTGCGCCTGGGTGATCGCCGTCATGGATAAGGAGGGCTTGGCCCAGCCAGGATCGGGAGGGGTAAAACAATAGTGAAAGCGCGTCTGTAGCTCTCGCGCCGTGCGCTCATCGGCAAAACAAGGGATCACCCGCTGCCCCAGGAAATTAAAGGCGCGTAGATCATCGATACCATTGATATGGTCCGCATGAAAATGGGTGTAAAAGACCGCGTCCAGCTCTTTGACACCGGCGCGCAGGGCTTGGCTGCGCAGATCCGGCCCGGTATCGATAAGAATATGGGTGCCCCCCTCCTCCACCAGGATGCTGGCCCGACTGCGCTGATTGCGAGGATCACCCCCCTGGCAAACGGGGCAGTGGCAACCGATGACTGGGGTACCCGCACTGGAGCCGGTACCCAGGAAATGAACCTTCATGGCCACTCCGGCAAGGCGAAAAGTCGTCGAAAATTGGCACTGGTAATGGCACTCAGTTCCTCGGGATCCACTTTTCGCAGCTGCGCCAAAAATGCGAGCACATGCTGTACGTGGGCCGGCTCATTGCGCTGTCCCCGCAATGGGACCGGGGCCAAATAGGGGGCGTCGGTTTCGATCAGCAGACGCTCGGCAGGTACCCAGCTCGCAATCTCCTGGAGAGATCGGGCATTTTTGAAGGTTACTATGCCCGAAAAGGAAATATACATGCCCAGATCCAGGACTTTTTTGGCGAAGTCGGCAGACTCCGTAAAACAATGGATGACCCCACCACACTCCCGAACCCCTTCACTCTCCAACAGGCTCAGGGTATCTGCGGTAGCTTCCCGGGTATGCACGATTACGGGTTTTCCCACCCTGCGGGCCACCGCCAAATGCAGGGTAAAGCGCTCTTGTTGCCAGCGCAGATCCCCTTCAGCACGATAATAATCCAGCCCTGTTTCACCCACGGCCACCACCTTGGGATGATCGAGGGCCCGGGTAAGGGCTTCGGCCTGCATGGGTTGTTCCAATTCTTCATTGGGATGCACCCCCGCTGCGGCCCAGATCTCAGGATCCGACTCTGCCAATGCCCGTACTCGCTGCCAGTAGGGTTCGCGAACAGCAGCGATAAGCAAAGAACGAACTCCCGCAGCTCGGGCCCGTTGGAGGACCATTTCCCGGTCCTCGTCAAAATCCTCAAAATCCAGATGGCAGTGAGAATCAGCTAGCTGCATGTGCGGTATCCTCCTTGGCCTAGTCTACCGCGATGCAAGCGGCAAAGCTTCCCCGGCAAGGCGCTGACGACGAACCTCAAAAAGGGTGATTCCCGCTGCCACGGAAACATTCAAACTTTCGGTCTGTCCAAGCATGGGGATGTGCAAGAGATAATCGCAGCGTTCCTGCAACAAGCGGCGAATCCCTTTTTCCTCGTTCCCGAGAACCAATACCAAAGGCCCCCGCAGATCAGCACCATAGAGACTCTGCGCCCCATCACCTGCCAACCCCGCCACCCAATATCCCTTTTTCTGCAGATCTTCCACGGCTCGAACCAGGTTGGTCAAGCGCAAGACCGGCAAACGAGAAGCAGCACCCGCCGCCGCCTTGCGCACCGCCCCAGTAATGCCACAAGCATTGTCTTTGGGCAGGATCACCCCATGGACTCCCGCAGCTTCGGCACTACGCAAACAAGCCCCTAGATTCTGGGGATCCTGCACTCCATCCAAAACCAGCAAAAATGCATCGTTGCCCAGCCCAGCCAAAAAATCCTGCCAGACCGGTTCCGGCTGCGGCAGGGCCCGCGCCAATACCCCCTGGTGCTGCTCCGAATGACAGCGCTTACTCAACACCTTTGCTGCTTCTTCCTCCGGAGCAATGCCCAGTTGCTGAGCCCGAATCACCAGGGACTGGATCCGAGGATCGCGCAATCGTTCCCGGGCCACCCACATTCGCTCTACTTCGCCAGACTCCAGTGCTGCAGCCAGGGCGTGCACCCCATAAATCCAATCTTCGGCCATCTTGTCATTCCTCTGCCCCAAAGAACAACGGCGGCCCCAGGCCGCCGCAAGTCAGCAAGCGCAAGGAATCATCAAAACATATTGAAGATATCGTCAACCACGTTTTCGGCAACCGCAAAACCAGCCCCCAAACCCAGGCCCGTCATCACGTTACCCATAAAGCCGCCACCCATGCCCGGGGCAGGGGCATTCCACGGCCGCTGCTGATAGGCAGCCGGATTCATTCCTGGCTGACCCATTTGCTGCAGCTGCATTTCCAATTGTTGGATACGCTGCCCCATCTGCTGCAAGAGCATGTTGATATTTTGCTGCTGGCTCTGGAGATTCATCGCCACATTGCGCAGGTCGAGAATCAGTTCCCGGGCGGTCGTATTGTCCGGAATCGCCGCCTGCACCTTTTGGGCCACCTGTTGCAAGCTTTGCAGATTATTCTGCGTTGCTTGCGCCACCTGGTTATACTGCTGATCGAAAATCTGATAATCCATTTTTCCTAACCCTCCATAGTCACTACTTGGATCGACCAGACGCACGGATGGTTCCCTGCTCCAGGAGGATCCGCCGTTCCCAGGCCCGCCAGACTGCCCTGGCCATGAGCACAAGAATGGGACCAATGATCAAACCAATCAAGCCAAAGGCCGCCGCCCCGCCCAAGATACTGAAGAATACCAAGAAAAAAGGGGCCTGACTCTGGGATCCGGTGAGCAATGGCCGAATCACCAGATCAGCCAGGGTGATCACAAAAAGTCCCCAAGACAGTACTACCACACCCTCCACCCAGTGACCGCCGATGACCAACCAGAAGGTGGCAGCAGCCACCACCACCGTCGCACCAAAGGGAATGGGGGAAAGCAAAGCGGTAACAACCAGCCAGAGTGGCCAGGCAGATAATCCTGCCACGCCGTAGGCAATACCAATCAGGATGCCCTCGATGACACCCACGCCAATGAGCCCAATGAGTACCGAGCGCGTCGCCTCGCGCATGGCCAACAAAAATCGTTCACCTCGTTCGGGCCCCCAGAGATTACTGGCCAGCAAGCGGAGAATCTCCGCCAGACGAGGAGCATGAAGACTCAGAGCAAAGACCGTCAGGGCAACAAAAAAAGTATGTAAAACAAAAATCCATAGTTGACCCAACGAACTGGTTATGACGGCAGCATGATCCTGCAGCAATAACGAAACATCGGCCCCATTGAGTTGCGATACTCTGGCCGCTAGCCAGTGGCCAAGATAAGGCAACTGTGCCACTTCCAAGGGCAAGCCAAGCAATGGTCCCCCTGACTGCCAGCGGGCAACCAGGCGGGAGATTTCCGGCAGGATAGACTCCACCACCAGAACCGCAGGCACAATGATGATTGCCATCCAAGCCGCTGCATGACAAAAGGATGCAAACCAACGGGGTAAATGAAAGGTCCGCTCCAAGCGTAGTTGCCAAGGCCATCCCACTACCGCCAAGACTGCACCCATGAGCAACGGGGCAGCGTAGGGGCTTAGGGTATAGGCCGCCCCGGCATAGATCAGCGTAAGGGCAATGGTCCCCCAGGAGGTAAAACGGATCTCTTCGCGAGCCGGTGGCATGGTTCCGATATCAGTGCGTAGTTGGTATTGGAGAGGGCAAAGACTCCCAGACCGGACGAACCCCTTGGGGTAATGGTGGCAATTGACCGATCTCCGCATGCCCTATCTCTGGGCCATGAAAATCGGAGCCAAGAGAGCCTGCCAAATCCAATTCCCGGGCCAAGCGACCCAAATGTTCGCGATCCGCCGCTCCCTGGGATCCCGAGCAGACTTCCAAGGCCCCAGCGCCCGCCTCCCGGAACTCTAACAGCAGCGCCCGCAAGCGCTCAGGACTCAATTTGTAGCGCCCGGGATGGGCCAAGACGGCGATCCCACCGGCCGATCGAATCCACCCCACGGCTTCGGGCATGGGAATCCAGTCACTGGGCACATAGGCTGCCCTACCACGCCCCAGCCAGCGCTCGAACGCAGCTGCATTGTCCCGACAGTGCCCCTCTTGTACCAACCAACGAGAAAAATGTGTTCTCCCCACCATGCGACTGCCCGCCAATGCACGAGCTCCCTGCTCTGCTCCTACAATCCCCATATTCGTAAGGCGACGATCGATCTCGGCCGCTCGCCAATCGCGAAACTCCATGATTCGATGCAAGCCACGCTGCAAGGTTGGATTTTCGATATCAATCCCCAGACCCACAATATGGATGCCAATTCCATTCCATTCGCTAGAGATCTCGACCCCAGACAGGAAAGCAATACCAAGGTGCGCAGCTGCGGCGGCAGCCTCCTTGACCCCAGCCGTATTGTCATGATCGGTCAGCGCCATGAGTTGCACTCCCCGGGCGGCAACGCGCTCCACCAGGGCTGCGACGGACAGGCTGCCATCGGAATGCAGGGAGTGCATATGGAGATCTACGGGAGAATGGGGAGGGATGGTACTGGACATGACAAGCTCGAAACCGATGCATGGAGAGGGCAGTGATGATACCATTATTGTTAAGCCATTGGCACCGCTGGAGGAACAGACTTTGCCCGCCCTTGCTGATATTCGCAGCGCCAAGAATCGATTTGAACAGGAAGTCCAAGGCCTGCTCGCCCGCTTTGCTGAAAGCCGCATTGCGACCGGGGAACAAATTACCCCGCCACAACTGGTGGACGCCCTGCGACAACTTTTTGTGGTTCTGGAAAAAGACACTGCCCAATGGGACCCTGACCTTCCTGACGATGAGGCCGAACGCATCGGCGATCTCAGCATTGGACTGCTTCTGGATCTGGCCACTTGGGCCGAACGTCTTGGGGAGCGACGGGCCAAGGCCGCTTTTGAGGTCATCAGTGTCAGTATTGCTGCGTGGTTGGTGCAGGAGCAACAACCCATCCATACCCTGGAACCCATCGTCAACGGCCTTGCCATCCTTGCCAACGCCGAACACGATCCCGCAACACTCTCCAGCCTGGCACAGTTGATGGGTGCCATCGTAAACGCTGCCGAGGCCGACTATGGAAGTGATCTGGAGAGTAGCAATCCAGAGCGACCCTGGCGGATCCTTCTTTTCAATTGGGGAATCACTGCCACCAGAGCCCAGGAACCACAGCTCATGGAGCAGGCCTTTACCGCTCTTCGCAAATTTCTCCCGGCAGATGCCCCCCTTTTTTTTCAGGAGGGACGACAGCAGGTCTTACAGGGAGATTATCGCCCGGAGGTACGCAAGGTCATGATGGATGCGGCCGATCAGCTTGGTCAGCATCTTCATTAACACCAGCCTACCGAAGCTTGGTCCGGGCGGCTCTACTCCATGACTCTCTCGTTGCGCCTGAGCGTTATTTTCCTGGCACTCCTGGTCTTGGGATTCTTGTATCTCCTGTCGCCCATTCTTTCGCCTTTTTTCATAGCGGGAGTATTCGCCTATCTGGCAAATCCGCTGGTGACCCTTCTCGGCCATTGGCGCATCGGACGCGGCATGGCCACTGCACTGGTCTTTCTGCTGGTCGCATTGCTCATGATTGGCACCGTCATGACCTTGTTACCCACGATCCGCGCACAGATTTTGATAGCCATCAATTACCTCCAACAGTATGGTGACCTGCTCCAGACCCAGCTGCTCCCCATGCTCTCGCAGCAGTTACACATTCCCTTGGATAGCCAAAGTCTGGGTAGTTATGCCAGTAAAAATGCCAGCAAACTAGCCCATTGGGCCAGCAACAGCCTACGGATCGCTTTTGTTTCCGGATCCGGAATCCTGTCAATTCTCATGAATTTCCTGCTGATCCCCGTGCTTACCTTTTATCTGCTGCGGGACTGGCCCCAGCTCTTGCAACGAATGGAGGAACTCATTCCTCGCTCCCAGATTGCGCTCATTCGCCGCCTTGCTGCAGATTCCGATCAAATGCTCATGGCCTTCCTGCGAGGACAAGTGCTGGTCATGTTGGCGCTTGGCAGCACCTATGCCATTGGACTGAGCATTGTCGGCCTGAAAACCGCCATTCTCATTGGGCTACTTTCGGGTCTACTCAGTTTTGTCCCCTATTTAGGCTTTGTAAGCGGGATCTTGATGGCGACGCTAGCCATGTATATGCAAAGCTCCCACTTTTTGCCACTGCTTGGGGTGTGGATTGTGTACGGCATAGGCCAGATTCTGGAAAGCACGGTTTTCACCCCCCTCCTGGTGGGAGATCGCCTCGGCCTGCATCCGGTACTGGTGATTTTTGCCGTCCTCGCTGGGGGACAACTCTTTGGTTTTACAGGACTGCTGTTGGCATTGCCGGTTACCGCGATTCTGATCGCCCTCCTGCGCCATTTTTACCGCTGGTACCTAGGTAGTGAACTCTACCGCGCAATACCCGAAAAAGGGGAATAAGCCATGCAAGATTGTCCCATCCTGATCGTTGGCGCTGGAATCACCGGCTTGGCACTGGCCGATCAGTTCCAAAAAACCGGCAAAGAATTCCTGCTTTTGGAAGCCTCAAAGCAAGTAGGTGGCAACATCCAGACCCGCAGTCATCGGGGGTATCTTGCCGATCTCGGCCCCAACACTTTGCTGCTCAAAGATCCGCGTTGGCAGTCATGGCTTACGGAGCTGGGCATCGAGCAGCAAATACAAGTGGCCAACCCCCTGGCACGCCGCCGTTATATCGTCAATGAACATCGGCAGCTGATCCCTTTGGGTCCCGGGATCCTCTTCCATAATCGACTCTTATCCCTTAGGGCAAGACTGCGGCTACTAGGGGAACCCTTGCGAGGGCGGGGCCAGGACCCCGACGAAAGTATTGCCTCTTTCATCCGCCGGCGCCTGGGTCCTGAGGTCCTACGCTGGCTGGTGGATCCTTTTGTTTCCGGAGTGTTTGCCGGAGATCCCGAACAACTCGCCGTGGCTGCTGCCCTTCCCCGCCTCAGCCAGCTGGAAATGCGCTATGGCTCCCTCCTTCTAGCTGGGTTCCTTGCCCCCAAGTCGCCCCGTGCGCCCCTGATCTCCTTTTCCCAAGGTCTCAGCACCTTACCCCAGGCCCTTGCCCAACGACTGGGATCCAGGCTCGTGGGCAACTGTACCGTGGAACAACTGGAGTTCGCTCAGGATCATTGGCTTGTTCACAGCACCCAAGGATCCTGGCGAAGCCCCCAATTAATCCTGGCCCTACCCGCCTATGCCATTGCCCAGATCTTACCACCCGAAGCCCAAGAGCTGCGGCAACTGTTGCTGGAAATTATGTATCCGGCAGTCGCCACCGTGGCATTGGGGTTTGCCCGTGATCAGATCCAGCACCCCCTGGACGGCTTTGGGGCTCTCATCCCACGCTGCCTTGGGATTCCCACCCTGGGCGTCTTGTTCTCCTCGACGCTTTTCCCCCATCGGGCACCGGAGGGAAAGGTATTATTGACTGCCTTTTTGGGGGGTGCCCAGGGCAAGCTACCTCAGGAGGAGTCAGGTATTCTTCAGCAGGTATGGTCAGATTTGCAGCCGCTGCTGGGGATCCGGGGGGAACCCGATTTGACCCTGAGCCAACGCTGGACCCATGCCATTCCCCAATATGACCGCGGCCACCGCATTCGCCTGGAAAGAATCCAGACCCTGCGCAAACAATGGCCTGGTCTCACCCTACTCGGCAACTGGCAAGGAGGGGTAGCTCTTGGCGATTGCCTGCACAGCGCCAGCGAATGCGCCACGCAATGGGCACAACGCTAAAAGATTATTGCCAGTAAATTGCTATGGAAGCGGCGGGAATGTACTGACCTTGACCACCGCCAGGAACGAGGCAACTGCCAAGGAAGGCAAAGAGCTCCTCTCACCACTAGTGCAATGGCTTAGTCATTATTTTTGGCAAGAAGTAACTCCTTGGGCCTCTGGGAAGGAGACTTGCGCTCATAAGCCAATTGCTTTTCCCGGCTTTCATCAATCTGCTGCTGATAGCTTGCTACTTCGCCAACAATCTCCACCGGCGTACCGGGCTGCGCCATACTCGCCAAGTTCTCTGCATCGTGATTGGAAAGCGCCACACACCCCGCTGTCCAGCGACCGGAAAAAACTTTGGCATCTTTGTCATGAGAAAAATTTGGCCCCATTCCATGGATTCCAATATATCCCCCCAATGGGGTATTTTGTGGCGGCGTCTTTCCAGCATCTAGCGCCGTCAGGATGGCGTGATACTGACTGCGGGTAATGATGCCTTCGCGAAGCCCCCACTCCGCATCCTTGCGACTGGGGTAACTGAGCAGCATAAAGGGGCCATATTGGGTCCCCCAGCGAACGTCGGCAATGTGAAAATGCCCTAGGGGCGTCTTGTCATCGCCGCGCATACGGCGCGGCGCGGCGCCATTGAAGCCAATGGCCACCGGATAGGTGGCGAGTAGAAAATCTCCCCGATAGACAAAGAGCTTTCTTTCCTTGGTATTGATCAAAATACGCATGCGGTTGGCAAGCACCGGCTGGGGAGATAGGGTCGATGCCGTTGGCGCACTTGCTGGTACTGGGGGCGGGGGAAGTTGCGCTGCGTAATAGGCCACGGAATGCACAGTACTTTCCGGCAGATGATACGCACAGCCGCTGAGCACCAAAACGGTAACGATGGTCACGAAACGCCAAGCCCGAATTCGCCACACAGTCTCTATCCTTCCCAAACCTATTTTGTTCATAGATTACCCTAATAGAGAAGAGAATGTCTATGATTTGCAGTCGTTTTATCCTATTGCACCGTAGCCGTGCAGCCGCTTCCCAAGCCAACGCTCGAGCACCACGTCCCTGGCCTTTGGCTGCTGCTCCAAGGCGTTGGCCAGATCGGGTAACAACGCTAACAAGTCCTCGTCGCAAAATAACTCAGCCACCCGGAACGATAATTCTCCACTCTGACGAATCCCCAGAAACTCTCCAGGCCCACGCATTTCCAGATCCTTTCGGGCGATCACGAAACCATCCTGGGAATCGCGCATGATCTGCAGTCGCTCCCGGGCCTTGACCGACAATGGGCCATGATAGAGCAGTAAACAAAGACTCTGTGCAGTCCCTCGACCGACACGCCCACGCAGTTGATGGAGTTGGGCCAACCCCAGCCGTTCGGCATTTTCGATCACCATAACCGAGGCATTGGGAACATCCACACCTACTTCGATTACCGTCGTCGCCACCAAAATCTGTACTTCTCCCCGGCGAAAAGCCTCCATGGACTGGTTTTTCTGGTCCACTCGCTGTCGGCCGTGGATCAAGGCAATGGGGAATTCTGGCAACGCTTCCTGCAGTTGTCTAAAGCTCGCCTCGGCCGCCTGCAATGCCAGCAATTCCGACTCCTCGATCAAGGGACAGACCCAATAGATCTGACGCCCTTGCTGCAGCAATCCCCGCATACGTTCGATCAACTCCACTCGACGGTGATCCGAGAGGACCAGGGTTTCGATGGGTTGTCGGCCCGGCGGCAAAGCATCAATGATGGAAAGATCCAGATCCGCATGCAGGGTCATGGCCAAACTCCGGGGGATGGGGGTTGCCGTCATCACCAACAGGTGGGGTAGCCTTCCTTTCTCCAGCAACTTACGCCGCTGGTCCACCCCAAAACGGTGTTGTTCGTCGATGATGACCAGACCCAAGTGCGCAAAGGTCACCCCTTCCTGGAACAAGGCTTGTGTTCCGCAGAGCACCGCCAACTCGCCCGTGGCGAGGGACCCAAGGACTGCCTGACGTTCCCTGCTTGCCAGGCTTCCGGTCAGACTTCCCACCGCCACCGACAAAGGACGCAACCATTTTTCCAGCTGTTCCTGTAATTGCTTGGCCAGGATTTCCGTTGGCGCCATCAAGGCCACCTGCATACCCATGGCCACGGCATGCAGAATTGTCGCCACCGCCACCAAGGTCTTGCCAGAACCCACGTCACCTTGCAACAAACGGCGCATGGGCTGCTCCTTTCCCAAATCGGCAACAATCTCGGCAATGACCCGTTCCTGGGCTGGAGTCGGCTGGAAAGGGAGAGTCCGCAACAGCTTTTGCCATAAATGATCGCAGACGGGTCTGGGCCTTTGCAGTGGCGGCGCATTTTGCTGCCGCGCACGGCGCAAAGCCAGGTGATGGGCTAACAGCTCCTCCAGGGCCAGTCTGCGCCGATAAGACAAGACATGCTCCGGAGAAGACTCCGTGCCCTGATGAATTTGTCGCAGACACTCTGACAAGGGTAACCAGCCCGGAAGCAATGGCGCCAGCGGATCCTCCAAGCTGGGCAGCAAAGCCAGTGCCATTTGCAAAAAACGTCGCCACTGTTGCTGATGGATGCCCGCCGTACTTGGATAGAAGGGGGTAAGATGTTTGGGGGGGCGAAAATCTGGTCGATCAGCGGGCTCCCATTCGGGATGAATCATTTCCCAGCTCCCCTGACCCGCCCGAACCTCACCAAAGCACCAGAAACGACGACCGATCCGCCATTGCTGCCGCTGATAGGGAGTCAGATGAAAAAAGCGGACAGCAAGGCTCCCGGTCCCATCGCGCAATAAAAAACGCCATTGTTGGCGACGACCCGGTAATCGTTCCATGGCTACGACTTCCGCCAGTACTGCTGTCTCCCTTCCTGCCTGCAGACTTGCAAGAGCGGTCAAAAAACGTCGGTCCTGGTAGCGGGAGGGAAGGTGAAAGAGCAGATCCTCGACCCGGTACAAGCCCAGGGCCTGCAGTCGGGCCGCTGTGGTCGGGCCAATACCGGGCAGGGCAGTCAGTGGATCTTGAAGGGCTACCTCTTTTGCCACTTTGGAGGCTTTGCTAAGGCGCTCACTACCGATTGCTGGCATCCTGCCTTATCTGCCACTCGGCAAGTAGATCCGGCAAGTTCAAATAGTGCATCTTTGCCACCCCCAGCAAGGTTTCCCGCTCGGCAATAAGACACTCCACACAATGAATACCCCGTTCCTCCAACATCTCCCGAAGCACCGGGTACTTCCGCAAGAGCTCGCCGATGGGCAATTGTAGATCAACAGCAGTCATGGGAATGGGCAGTGTCCAAGGCAACAATGGCATCGATTTCCACCTGCGCCCCTCTGGGCAATGCAGCTACCTGCACGGCGGCACGGGCTGGATAGGGTTGGGCAAAAAACTCTGCCATGACCTCATTGACGGTAGCAAAATGTTGCAAGTCCGTAAGGTACACCTGCAACTTGATCGCCTGTTGCAGACGGCCCTGGGCAGCAACGCAAACCGCCTCAAGATTTGCCAGGACCTGCCGCAGCTGTACGGCAAAATCTCCAGCAACCAGTTCGCCCGTATGGGGATCGATGGGAATTTGCCCCGACAGAAAAAGCAAATCGCCATGGACCATGGCTTGACTATAGGCACCAATGGCTTTGGGGGCATGGGGACTCTCGATGGCTCTTGGCATTACCGCGCTCCTTTCCAGGAAAACTATCCTTTGACTCGTTGTACCCGCGATACCATGGGCAAGGAACGGAGATCATGAACCACCTGGGCAAGGTGATCCCGATTGCGCACGCTGATGGTAAAAGTAATCCCGGTATACAGACCGTCCTGGGGTTCAATATCCACATGATCAATATTGGCATCGGCCTGGGCAATGTGGGTGGCGATTCGCGCCAGCACCCCCCGACCACTCTCGGCCACGACCCGGACCAACACCGGAAATTCCGCCTGAACCCCAGGATCCCATTGCACATCAATCCAGCGGTCCCGACGTTTCCGCCATTCCCGCAGGTTATGACAATCGTGGGTATGCACCACGATCCCCTTCCCGGCGGTAATAAAGCCCAGAATCGGATCACCGGGAATAGGACGGCAACAACGCGCCAAGGTAACTGGCAATCCTTCCGTACCCCGAATCAGCAGTGGCTGCCCCCGTTCCGCCTGCGCCAGGCGGCCTGGCAAGAATTGGGACACAGCCTGGCCCAAACGCCGTGCCGTTTGGGCCAGGCGCCCACGTTCCTCTTCCGGCACCAGTTTTTGGGCAACCACCAAGGGGATGATCTGCCCAATCCCGATGGCCACCAACAGCTCTGCCAGCTCCTTTGCCTGAAAGGTAGAAAGTACCCGCTGCAGGACCTCGTCGGGGATTTCTTCAATGCTGGTACCCAAGCTTGCCAAAGCCTTCTGCAACAGATTGCGGCCCAGTCGCTCCGCATCATCCCGCTGAATGGTCTTGAGATAGGCACGAATGTTGGCCCGGGCCTTGGCCGTCACCACAACTTCCAGCCACCCCGCCTGGGGATGGGCCGTATCCGCAGTGATGATTTCGACCTTAACGCCATTGTCCAGGATGGTTCGCAAGGGGACAAAGATTTCGTTGATCTTGGCCGCCACCGCCCGATTGCCGATGTCACTGTGGACCGCGTAGGCAAAATCAATGGCGGTAGCCCCTCTGGGAAGGCTCAGGATTTTTCCCTTGGGGGTAAAGACATAGACCTCGTCGGGGAAAAGATCCATCTTGAGACTATCCAGAAACTCCTGGGAATCTCCCCCCTGGGTCTGGAGCTCCAGTAGACGCTGGATCCAGGCCCGCGCCTGAACCTCGGCATGGGATTTCTGCACCCCACTTTTGTAGAGCCAATGGGCAGCCACCCCCGCCTCCGCGACCCGATGCATATCCTCCGTACGAATCTGCACTTCTACCGGGTATCCAAAAGGTCCCAACACAATGGTATGCAAAGACTGGTAACCATTACCTTTGGGGATGGCAATGTAATCCTTGAAGCGTCCAGGAATGGGACGAAAAAGGCTATGAACAATCCCCAAGACCCGGTAACAGGTGTCCACATCATCCACAATGATCCGAAAGGCATGCAGATCATGAATTGCGGAGAAAGGAAGTCCTTTTTTTTGCATCTTTCGATAGATGCTATAGACATGCTTTTCGCGGCCGCTAACCCGCGACGGTATGGCTTCCTGACGCAAACGTTCCGCAATCAGCTGGCCAATTTTTTGGACCGCCTCCTTGCGATTGCCCCGAGCTGCTTTGATGGCCTCGTTCAGGGCATGCCAGCGGCGCGGATATAAATGGGAAAAAGCCAGCTCTTCCAATTCGATTCGGATCGCATGGATGCCCAGGCGCTGGGCAATGGGAGCATAGATTTCCAGGGTTTCCCGGGAAATGCGGCGGCGCTTGTCGGGGGCCATGACCCCCATGGTGCGCATGTTGTGGAGCCGATCGGCAAGCTTGACAAGGACCACGCGAATATCCCGGGACATGGCCAGAAACATCTTGCGGAAATTCTCCGCCTGGGCCTCTTCCCGCGTTTCAAAGCGAACCTGGCCTAATTTGCTGACACCATCCACCATCTCCGCCACTTCGGGACCAAAGCGCTGGACGACCTCTTCCTTACTGATCTCACAATCTTCGATTACATCATGAAGCAGCGCAGCTTGAATGGTGCTCACATCCATCTGCAGCTCTGCCAAAATACTGGCAACTGCCACCGGATGATGGATGTACGGCTCACCGCTGCGGCGCCGCTGCTCACCGTGGGCGGCAGCCGCGAACTCATAGGCTTCCCGAGCTCGCTGTAGATCGTCCGCTGGCAGGTACCGTTGCAACAGGGAGCGCAGGGGTGCGCAAGGATCTTCCAGCGTGGGGTGAACGGGAGAAAGCTGCAATGGCTCTGCAGTCTCCGTCAGCAGCTGGACTACGGCATCACTCGGCGCCGACATCCTCGATCTCCGCCGAAGCGCGTCGGCTGGCGCCGGGGAAACTGGCCAAGGGCGGTGGGGCCGGCTCATCCAAAATTGCCTTGGTTACGGTGCCGGCGGCCACTTCGCGAAGGGCAATCACGGTATTTTTGTCCTTGCTATCCTTGTCGAGAGGAATCGTAGGCTTGGCGCCTGCTGCCAACTGGCGGGCACGCCGGGCTGCCACCAAGGTTAATTCAAAGCGATTGTCAATTTTTGCCAAACAATCTTCCACGGTAATTCGCGCCATACCTATTCCCCTCTAATCCCCACTCATTTAGGAAAGTAATAACTGCAGCCGATCATGTTCAGCAAATTGCTGACGGGATCGGCGCAAATGTTCTGCCCGCAGTACACAACGCAAATCCTCCAGCGCTCGCTGAAAATTCTCGTTCACCACAAGGTAATCAAATTCGTCATAATGTAGCAGTTCCTCTCGCGCAGCCGCCAGTCGCTTCTCGATCACCCCGGCACTATCCTGGCCTCTTCCTTGCAAGCGTTCGGCCAAGGCGGTCAGGGAAGGTGGCAAAATAAAAATACTCACTACATATTCCCGCAACCGTTCCCGCACCAACCGCGCACCCTGCCAATCAATCTCCAGCAAACAATCCACCCCCGCAACCAGCTGCTTTTTGACCCAGGATTCTCCCGTACCGTACCAGTTGCCATGGACCAGGGCATGTTCCAGGAATTCTCCCCGCTCTACCATTTGAGAAAATTGCTCATTGCTCACAAAATGATACGCAACCCCGTCCTCTTCACCGGGCCGAGGGGCTCTGGTGGTGTACGAAACCGATGTCCGCAAGGGTACTACCGCAGTCTCCACCAATGCCTTTGCCAAACTGGTTTTTCCTGCCCCGCTGGGAGCCGAAATGATCCAGAGAATTCCGGCATGGTGGCTCTGCTTGCTCATGGCTTACTCCACATTCTGGACCTGCTCCCGCAGTTGTTCAATCAATACCTTCAGCGTAACGACCGACTGGCTCAGGCGCAGATCGCCGGCCTTGGAGCCCAGGGTATTTGCCTCGCGATGGCATTCCTGGACCAAAAAATCCAGCCTCCGACCCACCGGTTCGGCACGGTCCAGAACCTGGCGAATTTCCCCAAGATGGGCTGCCAAACGATCCAATTCCTCCGCCACATCCTGGCGATGCAACGCAAATACCAATTCCTGCTCCCAGCGCGAGGGATCTACCGCCACCGCAAGTTCTCCCAACCGTTCCTGCAGCCGTTGGCGCAATAGGGATTCCAGCTCTGGCACCAGGGACTGCAAACGCTCCAGCTCTTCTTCCATGGTGGCAATGCGGCCCAGCAACATCTCGGCAATGGCTTTGCCCTCCTGCCTCCGGCTGGCCACCAGCTGCTGCAGGGCCTCCTCGAACAGCCCCAGGAGTTGCTCCTCCGCGACAGTCGGGGTTTCCTTCTCCACCAATACCCCAGGCCAGCGCAGCAATTCCAGCGCACTGACGGTAACCTGCCCCCCTCCCCGAAAATCCTCTACTTCCTGCAACAAAGCCAACAATTCTTGCAAGCGTACCGGCTGGAGGCGCAGAGATTCCGATGGGTTGCTTTGGGGCTGGCGCAACCAAATCTCCACTCGACCCCGTTTCACCACCCGCGCAACACGGGCGCGGATCTCCGCTTCCAAGGCCAAACAAGACTCCGGCAGATGGAGCGCAAGATCCAAAAAACGATGATTAACCGAGCGGATCTCCCACACCAAACTGCGCTGCTGGAAACTGGCCTCGGCTCGGGCGTAACCGGTCATGCTCTGGATCATCGCCCCTCTCCCAACGCTCGTGCCAAAATGAAAAGTATAACACAGCAAGCTCTTCTTACCATGCTACGTTCATTAAGAAAGCAGATGCCATCCATCCGCCCAAGGCCACCTCTGCCGCCGCAAGGAAATAGCCAAGAGCCTGGGAAAAGAGTGTCACAAAAGTGTCACAAAAGTTTCATCATATTGTAACAATCAACTGATATAGTGCGGAGCAAATGGGCAGCCAACGCAGCTGTCCTATGGTGCCGCAACAATTTTTTTGTTTCTGTCACCCTTGATTTGGAGCGTATCATGAATCTTCTTCGTCGCCTTCCCTTGGCCGTCGCTACGGCCCTCTTTGCCTTGGCGCAGGCCCCTTGGGTCCTTGCCGATACCCAATCCCTCGGAACCGTGACCGGTACCGCCGAAACGGGGGGGTTCTTTGGTAGCAGCCCCAATGTCAATACGGGCGAAACCCCTTCCAGTGACATCCAGCAGATCCAGAAATTCAAGCAGGACACCACCAACGCCGAGACCACCATCACCCGCGGTCAGTACGATCTCCTCAACCCCATGGACTCCTACACCCAGTCCCTGCAAAACCTTCCCAATGCCTTTGTCGTCAGCAGCGGCGACAGCATGGATGGCGATAACGTCTATATCAATGGCTTTAGCAAGAGCTTGATCAACTTTACCCTGGATGGCGTCCCCCTCAACGACAACGACAGTTACACCTATTACACCAACGAATTCATTCCCTCTGTCCTGATTGCCGGGACCAAGTATTACCCTGGGGCCCAGTCCGCTGCCATCCCGGGCCTCGCGAGCTTTGGCGGGTCGGTGGACACCTACAGCCTCAAGCCCTCCCCCTATTACTTTGCTCGTCCCATCGTCGGGGGAGGTTCCTTCGGCAAATACAACTACGGCGGCCTCATCAACACGGGGCTGCTCTTCAAAAACAGTATTCCCACCTCCGCCTGGTTGTATGTGAACACCAATCAGCGCGATGGGTACTTTCAGAACAATGGCGCGATCCAGAACCAGTTTTTGTTCAAGTCCGTCAGTCAGATTGGACCGGGCGCCCTCACCCTCTTTTTCAGCCAGAACAACCAACGCTTCAATTATTACAACGGCGCTACGGCAGCCCAGATCGCCCAGTTCGGTAACGACTACAACAGCTATACCAGCAATCCCTTCTTGCCCAATGGCAAGCCCAACATCAATTACACTGGTTATAATTACAATCGTTATCTCAACTGGCTGGCTTATGGTAAATACGAAGGCCAGTTGGGGCGCGTGAAATTCTCCGAGCAATTTTACTACTATTACGGCAATGGGTATGGAGCCAGCGCCTACAACTCAGCCCAAACCCTGCTCACCCCGGCCGGCACGGTGCAAAGAATCAGTCCGGCGACCAATCAGGTGCTCCTGAGTAACAGCATCAACAATACCCATCGCTGGGGCAACATTGCCAAGCTCCTGTTTCCTCTGGGCCCGGTGGACACGGAAATGGGTTTCTGGTTCAACCACAACAACACCATCCACGACAACCAATTCCTGAACCAAGCCAATGTATATTTGGGATCATCCTACATTGAGCCGGTGGTAACGGATACCTATGAGCCCTACATCGTCTTCAACTATCGACCCATTGCTCCCCTGAAAATCACCGCCGGGGTCAAGTACCTTTACGCCCAACGGGATTTTGAGAATTTAGTAGCCATTGCGCAAAACCAACCCGGGGTCTTCAACGCCAACTTCCACGCCGTACTACCCTCGGTCGGGGTGAATTACCGGATCCTCCAGGGCCTGAACGTCTTTGCCAACTTCACCCAAAATGCCAATCCTCCGGGCTACAACCAGTTCTATACCGGCATCTATAACCCTAGCCTGCAACCACAAAAGGCCAACTCCTACGATGTCGGGACCGTGTGGAATCTGGGGCCCTGGAAAGGAGAGCTGGATTTCTTCCGGGTGGACTTCCGCAACTACATCCTTTCCACCACCATCCAGGTGGGTTCGGCCAACCAAACGGTCCTGGCCAATGCCGGCAAGGCCATCAACCAGGGCATTTCCTGGAACAACAATTACGTTTTCAACGATAAGCTCAGCGCGTACCTCAACGTGGGTTTCCTGGATGCTCGCCTCAAATCCCTGGGCCAACCCCTCCCCTACGCCCCCCACAACACCGAGTCCCTGGGCCTGATTTACAAAGAAGGGGGCTTCCGAGGCAGCATTGGCTTCAACCAGATTGGTAATGCCTATTACCAGCTTGGGTCAAGTTTCTTGCCCCTGGGCAGCCGTTTCTACAGCAATGTCAGTTTGCGCTACACCTGGAACAACATGCCCTTGAGCGCCGGCGGCTTTGGTCTCAAGAAGGTCTCCCTGGGGGTGACGGTCAACAACCTCTTTGACCGGACCTGGATCCAAAGCTATACCGGCAGCGCCAGCAATCCCAATCTCAAGCTCAACTTGCCGGCCAATGTCTACGCCACCCTCGATGCGAGTTTCTGATTCATCATGGATTCCCCGGTCCAGCCCGGGCCGGGACTTTTTGGAGCTTATGGTATGAACGTTTCCGATTTGATGAGAATGGCTATGGAAAGCGGCGGGATTCTTTTTCTCATGCCCATCCTCTTGTTTATTGTCCTCTGGGTAAGTTTTGAGCGTTTTTTGTATCTGAATCGCATGACCCATCTGGGAGAGCAGAGTGCCCACGCCCTCGATACCATTACCGATCTGCAGGGACGGCAGTTACGTGAGCTGGCTGATCAGACTCCCGCCCCCTTCAAGGCCTTGCTGGAAGTTCCCTTGCGCTATCCGCAACTCAAAGATACTGCCCGCCTTTCGGAAATTCTGCAGGAAGTCGTCATGCGCCAGGTGCCGACCCTGGATCGAGGATTGTGGGTATTGGATACTACCGTCACCTTGGCCCCCCTCCTGGGGCTCTTGGGCACCATTGTTGGCATGTTTCATGCGTTCCAGGTACTGGATGGCGTATCCAACAATCCCACTGCCATCACGGGCAATGTCGCCGAAGCCCTGATTGCCACTGCTTCGGGTCTGGTCATTGCCATCATTGGTCTGATCACCTTCAACGG
>JABEBX010016242.1_pt1 | contig 24363 bp, 19 predicted proteins | sample 7245971 | NCBI WGS metagenome assembly JABEBX01 (sample SAMN14506365, study PRJNA622280) | hot springs metagenome | biome: hot spring [ENVO:00000051]|acidic hot spring [ENVO:00002120]; feature: spring [ENVO:00000027]|sediment [ENVO:00002007]; material: sediment environment [ENVO:01001048]... | reverse complement strand
TCTCAGCTAATTTTGCCGGTGTAGAGTGTCGGACAAGGTGCAGCAAGGGGCTGGCACCGAAACGCAAAATCCAGGAAAGGAGTATCCCCATGAAAAGATCGATTCGTCTTACCAGTGGCCTGCTCATAGCCATACTGGCTACCGCATCCCTCAGTGCCTACGCTTTTGAGGGGCAAAATCTGTCAAAACATGCCAAGCTCAGCCTGGAAGAGGCACGGAAGATCGCCTTGCAAGCCTTCCCCGGCACCATCGTGAAAGAGGAACTGGAGCAAGAGCAGGGGGGGAGTGGGTATCGTTATTCCTTTGATATCCAAAAGGGTAAGGTAACCCATGAGCTTGGTGTGGATGCCAACACGGGTAAGGTTCTGGAAAATTCCCTGGAGGGCCCTGATTCCGATTGACGAGAACGGGCTACCATAACAATATCCACCTTGCCAGCTCCTGACGTCGATGGATGATGCCTGCGATACCGAGGAACTTCCGATGCGAATCCTTCTGGTAGAAGACGATCCCATGATTGGCGAAGCGCTCTCAGTGGCGTTGCAGGATGCCGCCTATGCCGTGGACTGGGTTCGGGATGGGGAAAGCGGATGGCAAGCCGTGGCCACCCAGGAGCACCAGCTGATCTTGCTGGACTTGGGCCTGCCCAAGCTGGATGGCCGCGAACTGCTCCGGAAACTTCGGGCCGCGGACCATACCCTACCCATTATCATCCTCAGTGCCCAAGATGCACTGACAGACCGGATCGATGGTCTGGACCTTGGTGCCGATGACTACCTGCTCAAGCCCTTTGCCATGGAGGAATTGCTGGCCCGCTTACGGGCCGTCATCCGCCGTCAGGGGGGACAGGCTGCGCCAGAACTCAGTAATGGCATGCTACATCTCCACTTGCGCACCCATGAAGTGCGGTATGGCAATCGGGAGGTTTTGCTGACTGCCAAAGAATTTGCCTTGCTGCAAGCCCTTCTCCTGCGCCCTGGGACCATTCTCAGCCGCTCGCAACTGGAAGAGCACTTGTATGGCTGGAACGAATCCGTAGAGAGCAACACCGTTGATTTCCTCATCCATGGTATTCGCAAAAAACTCGGTGCGGAAGTGATTAAAAATGTCCGTGGCGCCGGCTGGATGGTGGCCCGCCCATCATGAGCAACTCCCTGCAACACCGCCTGTTTTTTGCTTTGAGCATGGCCATCGTCGGGGTGGGATTGCTGGCCAGTCTCGCATCCTTCTGGCTCGCCATGGGCGAAGCCCAGGAATACCAGGATGCGTCCTTGCGCCAGATCGCCGCACTGGTCCCACAGGAATCACGGCATACCCCTACCCAGACCGTTGCTCCGCCAACCGATGAGGATCCCGACGCGCGCATTGTAGTGCAAGCCTTATCAGGCACTGCAAACGCCCCGACTCCGGTGCCGAGGCTCCCGATGACCTTGACCCCTGGCTTTCATACCGTCCCTGTGGACGGTCAGAACTGGCGTGTCTTTGTCCGTTCCCTGGGGCCAGGGGAAAAAATCGCAGTCGCCCAGTCTACCGATGTCCGCAGTGATGCCGCGCTGGATAGCGCCTTGCGAACCCTGATACCGCTCCTTCTCCTCGTGCCCATTCTACTGCTCATCGCTCGTTACTTGATCCAGCGAAGCTTGACCCCGGTTCACACCCTGGCAACGGCGGCCGATGCGCAGCGCGCCGAATCTCCCGAACCCTTACCCATCCATGGGGTGCCAGGGGAAATTGCCCCTTTTTTGCGTGCCATCAATCGCCTGCTGGAGCGGGTCGGGGAAATGATGAACCAACAACGTCGTTTCGTTGCCGATGCTGCCCATGAACTGCGCACCCCCTTGACGGCTCTCTCTTTGCAGGTGCAAAACCTAGAACGGGCCGCAACCCTTGCCGAGTGCAAGGAACGTCTGGTCCCCCTCAAAAACGGCTTGGCCCGCGCACAGCAACTACTGGAACAATTGCTGGGCCTTGCCCGCCAACAGGCAGCCGAGCCTGCGCGCAATCCGGTGAATCTGGGCCAGGTGACGCGTCTGGTTGCCGAAAATCTCATTCCCCTGGCAGAGCAAAAACAACAGGATTTTGGCTTGGAGCTCCATGGGGAAGTATGGGTGGAGGGAAGCGAGGAGGCTTTGTATAGCCTGGTGCGCAATGCCGTGGACAATGCCCTGCGCTACAGTCCGGCACGTGGGGAGATCACGGTCCGGCTGCGTCAGGAAGACACTAGCGCCGTAGTCGAGATCATGGATAGTGGACCGGGGATACCACCGGCAGCCCTAGAGCGGGTATTCGATCCCTTTTATCGCCTGCCCGACAGCCCAGCAGGTGGCAGTGGACTGGGTTTGACCATTGCGCGGCAGATTGCCGAACAACTGGGGGGGGAAATCACCTTGTCTCCCCGAGAGGATCGGCAAGGTCTGGTTTTTACCTATCGCCAGGCGCTTACAAAAAAGCAATGACAATGGAAAACGTGGCGACCAGGATCTTTCCACAAAGCCAACATTGGCTCGCTTCGCCCGCAGGGCTTTCCTTGGGGCGGCGCTTGCTGTGCCTTCCGGTTGGTCTTGTCCTACCGCTGTGCTTGCTGGCGGGCTGTGCCAGCTATCACCCGCTCCCCTTGCGGGATCATTTGCCAGCCATGGCCAAAGTCCAGGAGGAAATCGCCGCTGTCCTCCACCGGGAGGATCCCGTCGGCGCCCGGCCCGTGGATCTGCAAGCGCCGCTGTCCGGAGCGGATCTGGGGGTAATTGCCGTATTGCTCAATCCGGATCTGCGGACCCTGCGGGCGGAAATCGGCGTTGCCCAAGCGCAGGTCTTCGCAGCGGGCCTGCTGCCCGACCCACAACTTTCCCTGAGCGTCGATCTCCCGAGCAACGTCGGCGCTGGTTATACCAACGCCTACAATCTGGGCCTGCGCTGGAGTCTGACCAGCCTGTTCACTCGCTCTGCCGATCTGTACCTTGCCCGGGCCCATGCGCAAGCAGTGCAGTATCAGGTAGCCTGGCAGGAGTGGATGGTGGCCAACCAAACACGCATGCTGGCTCGACAGCTCTACTATCTGCAAAAACAGGAAGAGGTGGCGCAGCAGGCGGCAGCGTCGGCGCAGAAACTGTACCAGGCCTCCCTCCAGAATCTCCAGCAGGGAGAGTCCACCCGCACCACAACAGCAGCGCAGCAAGTGGCCTGGCTGGACAGCCAGGATCAGGAGCTTGCCCTCCGCCGACAAGTAACCAAGATCCGCCAGGAATTAAACAAGACCCTGGGCATTCCCCCGGAGATGAAGCTTTCCCTGGCAGCTCCCCACTTGGCCCGGAAAATTCCCGGGGGGGTGGACCAACTGGTCCAGCTGGCCCGTACCCACCGACTGGATTTACTGGCTTTGCGAGCAGGTTATCAAGCCCAGGAGGCGCAGGTACGCAGAGCCATCCTCGCTCAGTACCCAGGATTCAGCATCGGCATCAGCAAAGCCGCCGATACCTCCAATATCCAGACCTTGGGTCCGAGTGTCAGTCTCCATCTCCCGCTATGGAATCGCAATCGCGGTGCCATTGCCGAGGCCGAGGCTACCCGCGCACAACTGCACGCCGCCTATAGTGCCCGCCTTTTTCAGACCCGTGCCGAGATCAGTGCCCTGGTCGCCGATCTGCAGCGCTTGCAGCAAGCCATTGCGGCCTTGGAGCAGCAGGTTCCGCAATTGCAAGACACCGAGCAGCGACTGCGGGCGGCCCTGGCAAAGCATGAGCTGACCGTGCTCGAGTATGAGAGCGTGCACCGTCAGACCCTTGCCAAAAGACTGCAATTACTGGCTCTGCAACAAACCTATGCAGAACAACAGGCGGCTTTGGCAATGGCGGTGGGCGTGCCCTGGCAAGAGTGGAGAAAGTAGCGATGCAGCAATCATTACGACGCTGGCTGTGGATGGGATTGGGACTCGGGCTTGCTATCCTGCCGCTACCGGTAGTGGCCGCGGTGTCAGCCTTGGTCCAGCTAACTCCCGCACGGGTGATGCCCCTTGCAGAGCATTTGCAGGTCTATGGTACGGTGGAATTTTCGCCGGAGGGAGGGCGGACTCTTACCCTTCCCGCCGAGAGCGAAATAACCCAGATCCTGGTGGCCAATGGCCAGCGCATCCAGCGCGGGCAACTGTTGGTACGGGTACGGTCGACTGCCAATGATCAGCTGCAAATCCAGCAGGCACAGATTGGCGTGCACTTTGCCCGACAGGATCTGGACCGCCTCCTTGGTCTGCGCCACCAGCAACTGGCAACCAATGCAGAGGTAGCGGGCGCACAACAAAATCTGGCCAAGGCCCAGGCCATCCTCCAGGATCTCCAAACTCGTCTGCAGACCCTGCAAGGAGGTGCGGTGCGTGCGCCCATCAACGGCGTCGTCGAATCCGTTTCCGTGCACCAGGGAGATCTGGTTCCCGCCGGGCAACCCTTGCTTCGCCTGAGCCCAGACCGCGCTCTGCGCATCGTGCTCGGGGTCGAGCCGGAGGATCTGGCTCGGGTCAAGGTGGGCGACACCGTGGAAATCCGGCCGCTGGCCGGTACCCAAGGACGAATGTACGGCAAGATCCAGCAAATCTATTGGCAAGTCGATCCCAAAACCCGCCTGGCCCAGGTGGTGGTTCCCATAGCCGCCTCCAAAAGCCTCCTCCCCGGGAGCATGGTCCGCGCCCGAATCATCCTCAACCGGCAGAATTCTCTGGTAATACCTGACAGCGCTGTCTTGCAGCAGGATGGTCGTTCCTACTGTTTCGTGGATGTGCAGGGGAAGGCACAGCGACGCTGGATTGAAACCGGCTGGCGCAATGGTGACTGGATTGCTGTGCGCAAAGGGGTACAGGCCGGCGAGGCCGTGGTCAGCCTTGGCAACTATGAACTGCAGGATGGCATGGCGCTGCGGGTGGCGGATAAATCCTGATGGGTGACTGGCTGCAACAACACCGTCGTTCCCTGTTGTTTCTCTTGCTGGTATTCATTCTGGCAGGCTTGCTGGTAGCCTTGCGAATGCCCGTGGCCCTCTTCCCCAACATTACCTTTCCGCGCATCGTCGTTTCGGCCGACGCGGGCAATATGCCCATCGCCCAGACCCAGATCGCTGTCACCCGCCCGCTGGAGCAGGCCTTGCGCGCCGTACCGGGCGTGCAGCGGATTCGTTCCACCACGGCCAGGGGGGCGGCGGAGATCTCGGTGCAGTTCGCCTGGGGTAGCAATATGAACGCTGCCTTGCTGCAGGCCGAGGCAGCCGTCAATCAGGTACTTCCGGAACTCCCGGCCAATACCCGCTTTCGTGCCCAGCGGATGGATCCGACGGTGTTTCCCGTTCTTGGTCTCTCCCTTACCGCCCACTCTCTGGATCCCGTAGCCCTCCGGCATTATGCCGAATATGATTTGCGACCGCTGCTGCTGGCGGTCCCCGGGGTGGCTCAGGTGGACATTCAGGGAGGTGAGCGGGCGGAATACCAGGTGATCGTCGATCCCATGCGGCTGCAAAGCTATGGGCTCAGCCTCGGCGACGTAGAATCTGCCCTCGCCAACAGCAATGTCATCACCGCCGTGGGGCAACTGGAGCGTCATTATCGGCTCTACCAGATTCTCAGCGAAAGTCCCCTAAACAATGCCCGGGACATTGGCCACACCATTCTCAAAACCGGCGCCAACGGCGTGGTGGATCTGCGGGACGTGGCCCAGATTCGCCCCGGCACAGTGCCGCAGTGGACCACGGTTACCGCCAACGGTAAGCCTGCGGTACTGATCAACATCAAGCAGCAATTCGGGGCCAACACGGTGGCGGTTGATCACGCCATTGGCGATCTCTTGCGCAAACACGCAGACACGATCCCGGCAGGAGTGAAAATCAGCACCTGGTACGACCAGAGTCAATTGATCACCGCCGCGGCCGCCAGTGTCCGCGATGCGATCCTTATCGGCGCTGTGCTTGCAGCCCTGGTTATCCTGGCATTCCTGGGCAATCTGCGTATGACCTTGATGGTTGCCATCCTGCTTCCCAGTGTCTTGCTCGCGAGCGTGCTGATCCTGTATGTGTTGCACCAGAGTTTCAACATCATGACCCTGGGGGGGATGGCGGCAGCCGTGGGATTGGTGGTGGACGATGCCGTGGTCATGCTGGAACATATCATGCAGCGCCTTGCCACGCTCCCCAAAGGGCGTGTTTCCGTGCTCCATGCTGCCCTCGAGCTGAGCAAACCCCTGGCGGGGTCTTCCGCCGCGACAATCATTATCTTCGTACCTCTGGCCTTTTTATCGGGGGTGACGGGTGCCTTTTTCCAGGCATTGGCCATCGCCATCGTTTCCGCATTGATCCTATCCTTTTTGGTTGCCTATCTGGCGGTTCCCATACTGGCCGATGCACTCCTGACCCGCCGCGATGCCGAAAGAGCCGAACGGCAGGGTCGGCTCCAGCACTGGCTCAAGCTGCAGTATGGCAGGCTGCTTGCGAAACTCCTGCAACGCCCGCTGCTGTTGGTACCCATGGTCTTGCTTTTACTGGCCATGGGGGGCTGGTCCTTTACCCAGGTGGGCAGCGGTTTCATGCCGCCCATGGACGAGGGGGGCTTCGTCCTGGATTACAAGGCCCCGCCGGGAACTTCCCTGAGCGAAACCGATCGCCTGCTGGAACAGGTCCAGCAGATTCTGGCCAAGACCCCCGAGGTTGCAAGCTATTCCCGGCGCACGGGTCTGCAATTGGGTGGTGGGCTTACGGAGACCAATTCCGGAGATTTCTTTATTCGCTTGCATTCCCATCGCCAGCGCACGATCTGGCAGGTGATGGCGCAGGTACGCGAAGAGATCCAGAATCAGGTACCTGGTCTGCGCGTTGAGACTGGACAGTTGATGGAGGACCTCATTGGCGATCTGACTGCCGTACCGCAACCCATCGAAGTCAAGATCTTTGGCACCGATCCCCAGACCCTGCAAAAGGTTGCCAGGGAGGTGGCCCGTACCATCGCGCCCATTCCTGGGGTAACGGAGCTTTTTGACGGGATCCGCATTGCCGGGGACGCATTGGATATTCGTGTCGATCCTGTGCAGGCCGCCCTGGCAGGGATGACTCCAGGACAGGTTACGGCCCAATTGCAAAGCCTTCTGCAAGGTCGGGTGATCAGCCAGATCCCCAAAGGCCAGGAGATGGTGGGTATCCGGGTACGGGCTCCCCACGATCTCTGGAAAGCAGAAGATCGTTTGCGGCAGTTACCCTTGATCGCTCCCGATGGTCATTATTTTCCATTGGGGCAGATTGCAAGAATCAGGATACAGCCCGGACAGGCCGAGCTGGAGGCCGAAAATCTCAAGCCCATGCTGGCTGTTACCGCCCGCATTGAGGGACGGGCCATGGGTACAGTGATGGGTGAAGTAGAGGCCCGACTGGCAAAATTGTCCCTACCCGAGGGAGTATATCTGCAATATGGTGGTCTCTATCGGGAGCAGCAGCAGGCCATGCAGGAACTCGGGCTGGTCCTGCTCGCTGCCATTTTGTTGGTGGCGTTTTTGCTCCTTTTTCTGTACGAGCGCTTCACCGTCGTTCTGAGCATTCTGGTAACGGCATTGCTGGCGCTGGTCAGTGTCTTTATTGGTCTATGGATCACCGGAACCGAACGCAACATCATGGCCATGATCGGCATCACCATGATCGTGGGGATCGTCACCGAAACGGCGATTTTCTTCTTCGCCGAAGTACAAAGTAGCGAGATTCCCGAACTGGTCCGCGCCGGGAAGGTGCGGCTGCGACCGGTATTGATGACCGCCATCATCGCGATTTTGGCCCTCCTACCCCTGGCCCTTGGCCTAGGCGCAGGGGCGCAAATGCAAGCACCTCTGGCCATTGCCATCATCTCGGGACTCTTGGCGGAGCTACCTCTGATTCTCCTGGTTATGCCGGGCATCTACCATTTCCTCGAAGGCTGCAGCCAAAAGCTCTCCCGCTCCCACCCAGGATCATCCTCCCAGTAGGACGGTTCTGCTGCCAACGCCAAAATGCACCCAAGACCCCCTGCCCTGGGTGTCGCTCCTGCGAGGTGGGGAGGCTAGCCCACTTCCTTCAACACATAATCTAGCCACTGTGCCGATAAACGTTCCAGGAGGCGGTTCTGACTCTGCCGGGCGACGAGGTTATCCAGATCCACCCAAGCCAGGGGCTGATCCTGACCCGCGCAGGTAAATACCGCTTTGGTCCGTTTACCGGTTTCGGGATCCACCTGCCACTGCAAACACTGGGCACATACCCCCTTGAGCATGCATTGCATGGGGCTGCCGACCGTGGCCACCGCTTCCAGATGGGGAGGAAAGAGCTGCCCCAAGTCGCCGCGCAGGGCTGTTTGGAAACCCTGTAGCAAACCCGTGGAGCCCATGACCATGAACCGATCTACCGCCGTCAGGGAAATGCTATGGACGGAAGACTGCCCAGGGAGATGACCCTTCGCATAATCCCGCAGCAACTGCACCATGTCACTAGCCGAGACACTCAGATCCTGGGGCCGTCGGGCTTCAATGAGAGGGCCTTTGGCAGTACACCACAGAATTTGATCCGCCGCCGCTTCCAATTCCTCTTGGTGATCCAGTTCACTGGCTTGGGCAAAAGCCGCCACATACAGAACCCGGTTGCCCGCCGCCCGGAGTGCCGGACCAATATCGAGCATGACCGCAGCACCCCAGCGGCCGGCAACGACGGCAATGGTCTTGCCCTGGGGGATATCGGTGGGCGCTCCGGTAGGACCCATGAGCAAGATGGGATCACCTTCTTGCAGTCGGCCCACAAGCCGCGGTGCAGTTCCCCACTGGAGGACCAGCAAACGAATGCAATCCCCCTCGACACCAGCACCACTGACGGTGAGCACCGGGATTTGCAGGCGGGTCCCGGCAGCAACCGTGCTTTCGGACTCGAAACTCTGGAGTCGAAAGAACTGACCCGGACGAAAATTCCGCGCCGCTGCGGGTGCTTCCACCCAGAGCTCACAGACGGCGGGATTGCTTCGATCGATGCGGGCAATGCGCATCCGCAGAAGTGTCGCCATCCGCTCCTGAAAGGCCGGCCGCTGGATGGAACTGTGGGGAAGAGGATCCATGGCCCGCAAGATTTCTGGATAGCTGCGCTTGGCCGAGGCAATGGCCTTGACCACACTGCCGTGGTACACCGGATGGGTGTCACCGATAAAGCTGACGCGATGACCCTGGCCGTCCTGATAGGAAGTAAAGGGGCCCGCTTCCGGAGCTTTGCAGTGCTCGGCAACCTGCACGGCCTGCAGTTCTGGATGGGAAACATGGGGCTGAAAATGATCGCCATCCAATTGCAGGGTGCCCGGATACTCCCGCTCATAGATGGTATTGGGAACCGTCCCCGCCGCCACGAAGACACTGCGAGCGGCCAAACGAAGATCCATACCCGTGGGTACCCAACGTCCTTCTTCCGCCCGCAATTGGCGGAAAACCATGGCCTGTACATGACCATAGCCATCCAGCTCGGCCCGGAGGGGATCGACTCCCTCCTGATAAAAGAGCCCTTCTTCCATGGCCTTGATGAGCTCTTCGTGGTTGCGGGTATAGGCTGGGGACTGGCGCATCCCTTTGCGGTAGGCCAAGGTCACCCCGCCCCAGGCATGGAGCAAGGGCACAAAATTGGGCACTTCCCCCTGGGCCTTGGCCCGCTCCCGCTCGCTGCGTACTTCCCGACCATGACACAGGAATTCCTCGAGAATTTCCCGATCTTCGGCACCCAGACCCTGGCAAAGGAGTTCTTCGCTCCCCTGCTCGCAAAGGATTTCGTAACGCTCCAAGACCTTTTCCACCTGCCGGATGTAATAGGCCTGGACTTCGGTGGCCGTATCCACGGCCGTCAATCCGCCGCCAATGACCACCGCCGGGAGACGTACCTGGAGATTGGCCAAACTGCTTTTTTTTCCAGCACCTGTCAGTTGCAAGGCCATGAGAAAGTCGCTGGCCTGCCGCATCCCCCGCGCCAGACTTCCGGGCAAGGAAAGGACCCGGGGGAGCCCCGCGCCCGTTGCCAGGCAGACATGATCAAAGCCCAGTTCCCAGGCATCTTCCAAGCGCAAGGTCCCGCCCAGGCGCACCCCGCCAAAGATCTGGAATCCTGGACGACGGGCCAAGCTCAAATAGATGAGTTTGAGGAAATTCTTGTCCCAGCGCACGGTAATGCCGTATTCGGCCACCCCGCCAAAACCCATCAGGATGCGTTCGTCCAGGTCCTCTTGGAGGGCATCCCAATGTTCTACGGGACCTTGCAGGAAGGCCGCAGGAAGGGGCTCAATCTTCAAGCCATCCACACCGACCACCGTGCAGCCCGCCTGCAACAAGTGATGGGCCATGGTAAAGCCAGCAGGACCCATGCCCGCCACCAGTACCCGCCGTCCATTGTCGGCTGCCGCCAGATATTGTTCCTGGCGCAGCGGATTCCAGCGGCAGAGCAGGTCGTAGATCTCGACCCCAAGGGGCAGCTGGAGAACGTCGGTCAGTACCCGGGTTTCAATCTGGGGAACATTGACCGGATCCTGTTTTTGATAGACACAACCCTTCATGCAATCGTTGCAGATCCGATGCCCCGTAGCGGGGACCATGGGATTGTCCACCATGATCATGGCCAGGGCAGCAATGCTGAATCCATCCCGACGCAGCAGCTGCATCTCGGAAATCTTTTCCTCCAAAGGACAGCCCGTCAGGGTGACGCCCAGCGGGTCCACCTTGAAACCCAGTTCCGGCACTCCTTTCTTTTCCGGAAAGCCTCGGGAACAAAAATCACCATCGTGATCATGGCAGTACAAGCAGTAGTGCACTTCCGCTTGCACCGAACGCAGATCCATGCGGGGGTCGGTCAAATGGAAGGCATCCCGCCGCCGCCAATGCGCAGGATCTGCAGCCAAGGGCTGGTCGGGGCGGTACTCAGCACGCTGCAAGGGAACCAGCGCTTCGTGATCCAGGCGTTGGGGCAAGCGAAAACTGGACCAGCCCGCCACCGTGCGCTGGGCACTGGGGTCCTGCAATACCAGGGCACACCATTGGGTCAGGTGCAGGATTTCCTCGGCGTAAGCCCCTTCGTTGGCCAGAAATTCGGCGGCTATGCGCGCTACAGACCATTCGCGATCCGCTGCTGGCAGCCCCCGCTGCGCAATCAAGTCATCCAGCCAACTCTGCAAATCGGCAAAGCTCTGGGTAAACTCTCCCCGAAAGCGCCGACCGCGCCGCAGAACGAAGTGTTTTTTGAACTCCATGACCACATCCTGATCGCGGATTTTTGCCTGGAGCTCCTGGTTTTCCTTTTCGATCGCAAAGAATTGCACGAGAAAGGCTTCCAGATGGGGTGCCAGAGCCAGTAGAAGATTGCTGCGCTCCTGCCCATCCTGGGCGCTGGTTCCGCTACGGTAACTTACCAACTGCTCCACCAAGGCCGGATTGCGTTGCTGAACAAAGGCAAGAAAAGCCCTATCGAGCTCTTGGGTCATTTCTGCCTGCAGGTAGGCAGAAAAAGGAAAATCTTTCAGTTTCAAAATTCATCCACTCCCTTTGGACGGGGAAAATCAAGCATTCTGCGACGAGCACGACTCAGATGTCGAGTCGGGACACATACCTTGCATTTTCCTCGATGAAACGGCGTCTTGGTTCTACGGCATCCCCCATGAGCATGGAAAAGACCTCATCCGCCGCAATGGCATCCTCCACATCCACTCGCACCAAGCGACGGTTTTCGGCGTTCATGGTGGTTTCCCAGAGCTGCTCGGGATTCATTTCGCCCAGACCCTTATAGCGCTGGATCTCGATACCGCGCCGGGCATCCTGCAAGAGCCACTGCATAGCTTCCCGAAAGCGCCGCACTTCTGTCCCTTTTTCGCCCCGCTCCATACGCGCGCCCTGACCCATGGATGCTTCCACTTCCTGGGCATACCGCTGCAGATGACGAAAATCGCTACTGGCAAAGAAGGGGGCGTCCAGATACCGCTGTTCGCGACTACCGTGTTGGGACCTCGTTACCAGGAGACGAGGTTCCTCGCGACTCCCCAACCATTCCAGCTGCCATTCCTCTCCCGGGAGCGCGCCGAGCTGCAATTCCTGGGCCAGTCCTTGGGCATATTGACGCCAGTGCTCTGCATCGGCTTCCCCCTGGGGACCGGCGACGCTGGCCATGGCCCACAACAGTGGGCTGGGATACCGGCGGTCCAGGCGATGGATGAGACCTTCCAGCTGCTGATACTGACGCATGCGTTGCAACAAGGCCTCCCCCTCGATCCGCTCCCCTTCCTGCACTTGCAAAGAGGCACCCTGCAGGGCAATTTCCCGCAAATAAACGCCCAGCTCATTATCGTCCTTGAGATAGCGCTCTTCCTTGCCCTTCTTGACCTTGTAGAGGGGCGGCTGGGCAATGTAGACATGTCCGCGCTCTACCAGTTCGGGCATCTGACGATAGAAAAAAGTGAGCAGGAGGGTACGGATATGACTGCCATCCACGTCGGCGTCGGTCATGATAATGACCCGATGATACCGCAGCTTGCCGGCATCAAAATCTTCCTTGCCAATGCCGGTTCCCAGGGCCGTAATCAGGGTGCCGATTTCATCGGAAGACAGCATCCGATCAAAGCGGGCACGCTCCACGTTGAGGATCTTGCCCTTGAGGGGCAGGATGGCTTGATGGCGACGATCCCGTCCTTGCTTGGCAGACCCGCCGGCCGAATCGCCTTCGACCAGATAGATCTCACACTTGGCCGGATCCTTCTCCTGGCAATCGGCGAGCTTGCCGGGCAAGTTGGCCACATCCAAAGCCCCCTTGCGGCGGGTCAGTTCTCGGGCCTTGCGGGCGGCTTCCCGCGCCCTGGCTGCCTCGATGATCTTGCCGGCAATGGCCTGGGCCTCTTTGGGGTGTTCGTCCAGGAAAATGGTCAGAATCTCGCTGATGAGCGACTCCACCACCGGTTTGACTTCGCTGGATACCAGTTTGTCCTTGGTCTGGGAGGAAAACTTGGGGTCGGGGACCTTGACCGAGAGGACTGCCGTCAATCCTTCTCGCGCATCATCTCCACTGGTCTGGACCTTGGCCTTGGCCAGGAGGCCCTCGCGTTCCATGTACTGGTTCAAGGTCCGGGTCAGGGCACCCCGCAAACCCGCTAGGTGGGACCCGCCATCGGCTTGGGGGATATTGTTGGTAAAGCAGAGTACCGATTCACTATAGCTGTCACTCCACTGCAGGGCAGCCTCTACCGTAATGCCATCTCGTTCCCCCGAAATTGCAATGATGGTGGGATGAATGGCGGTACGATTGCGATTGAGATGGTCGACAAAGGCCCGAATTCCCCCCTGGTAGTGAAAGGTATCCTCGCGACCCTCCCCCCGCTCGTCGCGCAGACTGATGTGCACCCCGGAATTGAGGAAAGCCAGTTCGCGCAGTCGTTTGGCCAGAATCTCGTAATGAAAATGGGTTTGGGTAAAGGTGACTGGTGATGGCAAAAAACGGATTTCCGTGCCGTGCTTGCGGGAGGGCTCCCCTTGGGCCAGAGGAGCAACGGGATCTCCATCTCGATATTCCTGGGTCCAGACATAGCCATCCCGCCAAATGCGCAGCTTGAGCCAGGAGGAAAGGGCATTGACCACCGAAACGCCCACGCCGTGCAGACCCCCGGAGACCTTGTAGGAGTTGTCATCAAATTTTCCCCCCGCATGGAGCACCGTGAGGATCACTTCGGCGGCAGAACGTCCTTCCTCGGCATGGATATCCACGGGAATCCCACGACCATTGTCTACCACACTCACCGATTCATCTTCATGAATGGTCACCACAATCCGATCGCAGTGTCCAGCCAGGGATTCATCGATGGCATTGTCCACCACCTCAAAGACCATGTGATGCAAGCCACTACCATCGTCCGTATCCCCAATGTACATCCCCGGGCGTTTGCGCACGGCCTCCAGGCCGCGCAGGACTTGAATACTCGAAGAATCATAGGCTTTGGTCATGGACGTACTTCCTTGTGCAGGCGACCGGCAGCCAAATGGAACTGAATGGCACCGGCCATGGGTGGGATTGCCTCTGTAGTAGCGGCAAAAATCTGGGTTGCCAAGGTGTCGAGCTCAGCCATCCACCAGGCTTTGGCCGCGCCATCGAGCTCGGCACTGAAATCATCAATCAGGATCACCGGTAACTTGGCTCCTTCCACCCGTTGCACTGCCAATTGTGCCAAGCGAAAGGCAATCCCCAACAAGCGCAGTTGCCCCCGGGATAGCTGTTCTGCTGCGGGACGTCCCTGCACCCGAAATTGCAAACGGGCCCGATGACTACCGCTGTGGGTGTAACCCCATTGCCGATCGGTAGCTTCGTCTCGTTCCAGGGCACTTAACAGATCTTCGGTCCAACCGCGGTAGAGGTCAAATTGTACCGGAATTTCTCCTTGCGGACTGTGCTGCCAAATGCGCCCAAAGTGCTGGCTTACCGCCTGCAGATGCTGATCCCGCTGCTCCTGGATGGCCTCGCCGAGCTCGGCCAGGGCCCTATCCCAGGGTCTGGGGGATTGTCCTTGGCGCAAGGCAGCATTGCGTTGCTTCAAGGCATGGCGATAGGAGCGCAGCAGTATCCCATAGTTGCGCTTGGTGTAATACAAGCCCCAGTCGAGGATCCGCCGGCGATCTTCGGCAGAACCAGAAACAAACTGCTCGTTGCCTTCGTGCCAAGCTTGCAGGGGAAGAATATCCAGCAGTTGCCAGGCGCTTTGGATCCGTTCTCCCTCATGGAGCATTTCTCTTTCTTCCCCACAACGACGCATGGCGATTTGTGCGCTGCACCCGGTCGCGGCATAGCGCAGCCGCAATTGATAGGCGGTGCTGCCCTCCCGGATGAGCTGGCGTTGCCCTCGTCGCCAACTCTGCCCCGTTGCCAGCAGATGGATCCCTTCCAGCACCGTGCTTTTACCGACACCATTGGCCCCGAGTATCCAATTCCAGCGTGGTCCTGGCTGGATTTGGAGGGATTCGATACGACGCAGGTTTTCGATCTGGATTTCCTCGATGGGCATGCCGTTAGAGGCGAATGGGCATGACGACATACAGGGGGTACGCTTGCTCCCGACCCCGGATCAAGGCACTGCTACCACTATCGCGAATCTCGAGCTGCAGTTGTTCTTCGTTGAAAATATTCTGCGTATCCAGCAAATAGCGGGTATTGAAGGAGATTTCCGTTGTCGATCCCTGGAAACTGGCGGCGATCTGTACCTCACCCTCGGCCTGTTCTTCGTTGCGGCTGCGCAGAATGATTTGCTCCCCTTGAAAGAGCAAGGTACAGGCAGGGCTTTTGTCGCTGCTGATCACATCAATCTGCTGTAGGGCATTTTTGAAACTGCCGCGCTCCACCAGCACCTGGAAGGGATGGCCCACGGGAATGACCCGCCGGTAGTCGGGATATTTGGCATCGATGAGACGGCAGGAAAATTCCTTTTGGCCTTGGATAAAGCTGCAGGCCGTTTCGCTCAGACGTATTTCCAGTTCTCCTGCCTCCAGTACCCGTAACAGTTCGGTCACGGCCTTGCGGGGGACAATGCCCTGGTAGCTGGCTTGCTCGGCATCATGGGCAAAGGGGACTTCCATCAGTGCCAAGCGGTGGCCGTCGGTAGCGACCAAGCGGAGCTGTTGCTCCTGCACCTCCAGCAGAACCCCATTGAGAAAAAATCGGGCATCGTTGTGGGCCATGGCTGTTGCGGCAATGCTCAGTGCCTGCTGAAAATCTTCTCCTTGGCAATGGCCCTGCAAACGCACCTTTGGTTGTTGCATCCGGGGGTATTCTTGGGCAGAAAGGGTAGGCAGGGTAAAGCGGGCAGTACCGGCACGGATGGTTACCCGTTCACCAACGTGATCGATGCGTAATTCGCTGTTTTCTGCGATGGCACGAACGATGTCGTAGAGTTTTCTGGCAGGGATGGCCAGTTGTCCCGGTTCTGCCGAAGCGACTGGGAGGGTCGCCTGTAATTGAATCTCCGCATCGGTACTCAGTAACTCCATGCTCGACTCGGTGCAGGTCAGCAGTAGGTGGGAGAGGATCGCTTGCACGGGCCGTCGATCGGCGATGTTGGCCATGGCAGCCAGGACGGGCAGAATTTCCTCTCGTTGCAGGCGAAGTTTCATGGCAGGCTCCAGGCAGATATAAATAATAAATTTTCTTCTTTTTTCTTATTGTTTCTTTTAATGGCTCCATGGGCTGTGGAAAAGCCTTCTTTCCCCTTGAAGGAATGGGGATCGTGATGCTTGCTTAGGGTCACCATAGCCTGTGCATAACTGCGTATGCTTGGGGATAAGTTTCGACCCTTTTTCCATCCCCAGTCTGCTACCGTTGTTATCCGGGCAGTTATCCACAGCTTTGCTTGCATCTTCATGCCCCCAAGGTGCGTTGTAGATTGAGATAATCTTCGGCCACTTGGGGGTCCTCGTGGCGCAATTTTTCTATCTGGCGACAGGCATGGAGTACCGTGGTGTGGTCACGTCCCCCAAAGGCCTCGCCAATTTCGGGCAGGCTGTGGGAAGTCAGTTCTTTGGTCAGGGCCATGGCGATCTGCCGGGGTCTGGCAATGTTGCGACTCCGCCGCTTGGATTGCATTTCCGAGGCGCGAATGTGGAAATAATCGGCCACCACCTTCTGGATGTTTTCCAAACTCACCATCCGTTTCTGGACATCGATGAGGTCGCGCAGGGCCTCCTTGGCGGTGGCCACGCTGTAGTCCTTGCGACTGAAATTGACATGGGCAATGACCCGGCGCAGGGCACCCTCCAATTCCCGCACATGGGAGCGAATCTTTTCGGCAATAAAAAATGCGACTTCTTCGGGAAGTTGAATTCCTGCCTCTTCGGCCTTGCACAGGACGATGGCCATGCGGGTTTCCAGATCGTGGGGCTCAATGGCAACGGTCAGGCCCCAGCCGAAACGGGATTGGAGTCTTTCCTCCAAGCCATTGACTTCTTTGGGATACCGATCGCAGGTGATGATGATTTGCCGACCCCCATCAAAAAGGGCGTTGAAGGTATGGAAAAACTCTTCCTGGGTGCGATCCTTACCGGCAAAGAATTGAATGTCATCAATGAGCAGGGCATCGAGTTTGCGATAGCGTTGTTTGAAATCGGCCGTGCTGTTGTGCTGCAGGGCGCGCACCATGTCCATGATGAAGCCCTCGGAGCTGATGTACAGGATCTGGGCCTGGGGATTTCGGCGCAGGATATCGTTGCCAACGGCGTGCATGAGATGGGTCTTGCCCAAGCCGACCCCACCATAAATATACAGGGGGTTGTAGGACTTTCCCGGGTGTTCCGCCACCTGCCGCGCAGCTGCCACGGCCAGCTGGTTGGATTTCCCTTCCACATAGGCCTGGAAGGTAAAGCCGGGATTCAAATGGTGACCATTGGCCCGGCGTATTTCTGTCGCCACCGCGGGGCTTTGCACTGGGGTAGGGGCGTTTCCATCCAGTTCGACGATCAGATCGATACCGGGAAGGATCTCGGCCAGTTCCTTCTCCAGCAGTTGCCGATAGTGATGTTGCACCCGGTCGCGGACGAAACTGTTGGGAGCCAGCAGCCGGAGGGATTCGTTGTCGAACTCACCCCGCAGTGGACGCAACCAGGTATTATACTGTTGAGCGGATACCAATGCCTCCATGCGGACGCTTAGAGCGCTCCATAGCGCCGCGCCATCTTGCGATGCCTTGTCTTTGCTCATGAGAATCCTGTGTAGGAATGGATCCATGGAGCGTGCCGCCCCAATCTGGATGGGATTATATGCCAAGGACCCTGGCGCTGCTAGCCGTGGATAGCCTTGATCTGAACTATTGCCTTGTTTCCCGGGAGTTTTTTCTGGGAAACACCTCCCGCCAAAGGGATGATGTGGGCTTGTCTACGCGGCTCTTGAGGCTACTGGTCCAGCTTGGACAGGAAGAAGGCCGAGCCCCAGGGCAAAAAAGTTTTCCACAAAAGGATAATGGCGGAGTTGCGCGGAATTCCTCGAGTCTATTATTCACTGATCGATCTAACTAATTGATATGTATAATTCTTGTGGGAATAAATGCTTGCGCTTCCGGACTTTTTGCCAGGATGAATCCTTGACACGGCCCAAATACAAGTTTCATCCACAAAGTTATCCACAGAAAAAGGCCCCAACTGGGGCCCGAGGCTGCGGAACTGGCGAAGCCAGGTTTCAGGCGATGGGTCGAGGCTTCAGTACCCACAGCTGGATCAGGCTCAGAAACATCTCGAGCAGGGCCACCGGGCAGGACAATGCCCCACCAATGAGCACCAGCCAGACAAAAACCGGGTTTTGATGGGTCAGGAACCAACCACTGAAATCCACGATCATGGCCACGAAAGGAAGGATGATGAGGACATACTTGGGAAGGCTCGGGAAGCGTGCCTTGCTGAAGATCCAGCCGGCAATCCAAAAGATGACCCCCAGCATGGTCAGATGAATCATGCCATTGAGGAGCATGGTGTTGATGCTCATGCCCGTATCCACCTGGGCAACCTTTTTGACATCGGCATAGGTCACCAAGGGGGGATTGTGGAGGACCTTGCTCATGGCCACGCTATGACACTTGAGGCAGTTGCCATCAATGAAGGGCTTGACCGAACTTGCATACTCCTGTTGGGTTTCGCCGTTGGCAATCCAATGGTCAATGGCGGCCGTCATCTTCGGCTGCTCCGATGCCGGCATCCCGGCATAGCCCATCATCCGGGGAAGAACGGTTTGGATGGTGGAGGAACTGCGGTTCCCATAATAATGCTGCGCCACCGCCTGGACGGTCAGGCCCTGTTTGCCGCCGACGGTGACATAGACATAGGCTTCCGCCACCAATAAACCCAAGCCCACCAGAAAAATAAAACCGGTATGGACCAGTTTTTCTGCTATCGTAAGATCCGGCAGTTGACGCATAATGGAACTCTCCCTGTGTTATATCCTATGCCGATGATGAAGCAATTTTCTTGCCCAAGGCCATGGTAACCCCGTGGATGCTCCTCGTCCCGTAATTCTCAGTATTGCCGGGGCCGATCCCAGCTCCGGGGCCGGATTGCAGGCGGACCTGTGTACCGGGGTGGCCCTAGGGGTACATGTTTGTACCGTGCTGACGGCCTGGACGGTACAGAACACCCAAGGCGTGCAACGGGTGGTGGTGCTTGATCCCGCCGATACCCGCCAGCAGTTGGAGCAGATCCTGGCGGACTTTACCATTGCCGCCATCAAGATTGGCCTCATTGGCTCGGTGGCCATGGCCCGGATGCTGGTAGAGTTGCTGTCCCCATTGGCCCTCCCCATCATCCTCGATCCCCTGTGGCGGGCAGGGGCGGGAACAGAGCTGGCCGATGCCCCATTGTTTCGCGTGCTGCGCCAGGAACTCCTGCCCCTGGTTTTGATTGCGACCCCCAATGGCCCCGAGGCCGCCCTCCTTGGGGAAAGCCGGGATCTGGATCAGGCGGCATCCCGCCTGTCCCTGCCCTGGTTGCTCATCAGTGGTGGCCATGGAACCCAGGCTTTGCTCGACAATCGACTCTATCGGCAGGGGCGACTGTACGAGCGCTACCCCCAGGAGCGCCTGGCCGGTCAATATCATGGTACGGGCTGCACCCTCTCGACTGCCATTGCAGCGGGGATCGCCCTGGGCAAAGAGGTCCCCGCTGCGGTGGCCGCAGCCCTGGACTTTACCCATCAGGCCGTAAGGGCGGCAGAAAGCCTGGGTCGGGGCCAGCGCATCCTCCAGTATGGGGCAACGCGCCCATGCTGAGGGAGCGGGGGCGTATTCAGGGCCTCTATGGCATCACCGATGCCGATCTTCTACCCGGCAAACGGCTTTTGGAGGCTGTCGAAGAGGCCCTGGGTGCGGGGTTGCGCCTGCTCCAGTACCGGGATAAAGGGATTGATGGAAAGCGGCGCTATCGGGAGGCGGCGGCCCTGCAAGAGCGCTGTGCGGCGCACGATGCCCTGCTGGTCATCAATGACGACCCCCTGCTTGCCAAGCAGGTGGGTGCGGCGGCCATCCATGTGGGGGAAGAGGACCCGGCCATCCCGGAACTGCGGGCGTTTTTGGGGCCTTCGGTCTTGATTGGCGTATCCTGCTACAATGACCTAGAGCGGGCGGCGGCCCAGGCCCGGCTGGGGGCCGATTATCTGGCCTTTGGGGCGGTTTTCCCCTCGGCCACCAAGCCCCTGGCGCGGCGGGCACCCTTGTCGCTCTTTGCTGAGGCTAAGCCCTTGGGCCTGCCCCTGGTCGCCATCGGCGGGATCGATGCCGGGAATGCTGCCCAACTGCGGGCCGCCGGTTGTGATGCCATTGCCGTTGTCGCCGCCTTGTTTGGTGCGCCCGATGTGGCCCAAGCGACCCGGGCCTTGCAACAGTCTTTTTTGGGGGAATCATGAACAACGCTGAACTCTTTGCCGCTTCACAACGACGGATGCCCGGCGGGGTGAACTCTCCGGTCCGGGCCTTTCGTGGGGTGGGTGGGGATCCCCTCTTCATCGCACGGGCAGAGGGTCCGTATCTCTATGACGTAGAGGGGCGGCGTTATATCGATTACGTTGGTTCCTGGGGTCCCATGATCCATGGCCACAGTCACCCGGAGATCCTCGCCGCCGTCCGCACCCAAATGGAAAATGGCCTCAGCTTCGGTGCCCCAACCGCCATCGAGCTGACCTTGGCCGAAAAGGTCTGCGAACTCCTGCCCCAGGTGGAGATGCTGCGGATGACCTGCTCCGGGACCGAGGCGGTGATGACCGCCATTCGCCTGGCGCGGGGTTATACGGGGCGGGAGCGGATCATCAAATTCGAGGGCAACTACCACGGTCACAGCGATAGTTTGCTGGTCAAGGCGGGTTCCGGTGCGCTGACCCTGGGTCAGCCCTCCAGTGCCGGGGTGCCGGTGGAACTGAGTCGGGAAACCATCGTGCTCCCCTACAATGATCTCACTGCCGTCCAGGAGGCCATGGCCGCCCAGGGCCAGGAGATTGCCGCCATCATTGTCGAGCCCATTGCCGGCAACATGGGCTGTGTGCCGCCGGTGCCGGGTTTTCTGGATGGCTTGCGAAAACTCTGCACGGAACAGGGGGCCCTGCTCATCTTTGATGAAGTCATGACCGGTTTTCGGGTGGCCCCCGGTGGCGCCCAGACCCTGTATGACGTTCGCCCCGATCTGACCACCCTGGGCAAGATCCTGGGTGGCGGTTTGCCGGTGGGAGCCGTGGCTGGTCCGCGCCAGCTCCTGGAGTATCTTGCCCCCACCGGGCCGGTCTACCAGGCAGGTACCCTGGCGGGCAATCCCCTGGCCATGGCGGCGGGCTTGAAGACCCTGGAACTGCTCCAGACGCCGGGTTTCCACGAGCAGCTTGCCGAGAAAACCCAGTTCCTGACCCAGGGGCTGATGGCGGCGGCAAAGGCGGCGGGGATTCCCCTGCAGACCACTGCAGTGCCGGGGATGTTTGGGATTTTCTTTCACGCGGGTCCCGTTACCAGTTTTGCCGAGGTCATGGCTTCCGACAAGGATCGCTATGGCCGCTTTTTTCATGGCCTGCTTCGCCGTGGCGTGTATCTGGCCCCCAGCGCCTATGAGGCAGGTTTTGTCTCGGCTGCCCACGATCCACAAGTGCTGGAGCAGACCCTGGCGGCCGCCCAGGAAGCCTTTGCTGAACTCTAAGGAGAGACGTCCATGACTACCCTGTTCACCAAGATCATTGCCGGTGAGATCCCCGCCGAAAAACTGCTGGAGGATGATCGCTACCTGGCCTTTTTGGACATTCGACCCATCCAGCCTGGCCACACCCTGGTCATCCCCAAGAAGGAGCATGACTACCTGTTTACTTTGGACGACGAGACCCTGGCGGGACTGTTACCCTTTGCCAAGCGCCTGGTACCGGCCCTGGAGAAGGTCACGGGCTGCCTGCGGGTGGGGGTGATGGTGGCGGGCCTGGAAGTACCCCATACCCATGTCCATTTGGTGCCCATGAATTCGGTGCTGGATCTGAATTTTGCCAGGGCCCAGGACTCGACCCCCCAAGAGCGGGCCCAGATGGGTGCCCAGATCCGGGCAGCCTTGGCCGGGTGATGGGTAATGTTTCCTGCCTGGCTTTTGGTGGTGTTCCTGCTGTTGCTGGCCCCGTCAGCCCTTGCCAGGGAACGCCCATCCTGCCCCGAGAGCATTAACATCAACACGGCGGATATTGACCAGTTTCGCTGTTTGAAGGGGATCGGCAAGAAACGGGCCGAGGCCTTGCTGCAGTATCGGGAGGAGCATGGCCCCTATCCCACGCCCCTGTCGATAGCTGCCGTGGTGGGAGAAAAATTGGCCCTGCGGCTGCGCAGTCGCCTGCGGGTGGGTAACTAGAGAAAAACGATGTCGTACTGTTCCTGGGTATAGGTGGATTCGGCCTGGACCTTGATGGGGCGGCCAATGAACTCCTCCAGGGCAGCCAGACTGGTGCTTTCTTCATCCAGAAGTTTGTCCACCACCTGGGGAGAAGCCAGGACAATGAAACGCTCTGCCGGATAGGCGCGGGTTTCCCGGACGATTTCCCGCAGGATTTCGTAACAGATGGTTTCGGCGGTTTTCATGAAACCCCGCCCCTGGCAGTAGGGACAGGGTTCGCAGAGGATCTGGCGCAGGCTTTCGCGGGTCCGTTTGCGGGTCATCTCCACCAGTCCCAAGGCCGAGATCTGGGCAATGGTGCAGCGGCTGTGGTCGTTGCTCAGGGCCTTTTCCAGGGTCCGTTGCACCCGCCGTTTATGTTCCTCGTCTTCCATGTCGATGAAGTCGATGATGATCATGCCGCCGATATTGCGCAGGCGGAGTTGCCGGGCAATGGCCGTGGCCGCCTCCAGATTGGTCTTGAGGATGGTTTCCTCCTGATTGCGCCGCCCCACGAAGGCCCCGGTATTGACGTCCACGGTGGTCAGGGCTTCGGTCTGATCGATGACCAGATAGGCCCCCGACTTGAGATTGACCCGACTTTGCAGGGCCCGCTCGATTTCATCTTCGACATTGTAGAGGTCGAACAGGGGGCGATCACCGGCGTAGTGCTCGATCCGCTCCGTCACCTCGGGGACCACCTCCCGACAAAACTGGCGGGCAGCCTCAAAGGTCTCGCGGCTGTCGATGCGGACCCGCTGGATATTGTCGGACATGACATCGCGCATGACCCGCAGGGCCAGGTTGAGGTCTTCGTGAATCAGCTGGGGGGCCTTTGCCCGGGCGAGCTCCTCGGCAACGTTTTGCCAGAGTCGGCGCAAAAAACGCAGATCGCTGGCAAAGTCCTCGGCCTCCACCCCTTCGGCCAGGGTGCGAATGATGAAGCCCCCCGTTACTTCTTCGGGGAGCAAGGATTTGAGCAGTTCCTTGAGACGAATGCGTTCCTCGGGCGTCTCGATGCGACTGGAAACCCCGATCCGCGGGGTGAAGGGCATATAGACCAGATAGCGTCCGGGCAGGGTGATCCGGGTCGACAAACGGGCCCCTTTGCTGCCAAGGGGATCCTTGATGACCTGGACCAGCAATTCCTGCCCTTCGTGCAGGAGGGCGGCCACATTGCGGGCATCGTGATGGTTGCCGTTGCGCGCTTCGATGTCGGTTTCCCCCTCATGGGTCTGGGAATCCTCGTCCTCGGCACTCTGGATATCTGCGGCGTGGAGGAAGGCGGTGCGTTCCAGGCCCACATCCACAAAAGCTGCCTGCATGCCCGGCAGGACCCGGCGGACGATCCCCTTGTAGATGTTGCCAACCAGGCCCCGATGGCCGCTTCGTTCCACCTGTAATTCCTGGGGAACGCCATTGTCCACCAGGGCAACCCGAATTTCCTGGGGGGTGACGTTGATCAGTAACTCTTCACTCATGGGTGTTTTGCCAAACAGGGGGAGGGAGACCCAGGCGGCTTAGCAGGGCGGCCGTCTCTGCCAGGGGCAGCCCCATGACCCCGGTGCAGGAACCACGCAGACCGCGAAGGAAGACCGCCCCCAGACCCTGGATGGCGTAGGCACCGGCCTTGTCCTGGGGTTCGCCACTGGCCCAGTAGGCAGCGGCCTCGGCGTCGGACAGGGCGCGCAAACGGACGGCGCTCCGCGACAGGAAAGAGTGTACCTGGTCGCCATGGCTAATGGCCACGGCGGTCAAGACCTGATGCCAACGCTCCGCCAGGGTTTGGTAGATGGCGCGGGCATGGACAAGATCCTGGGGCTTCCCAAAGACCTGATCCCCCAGGCAGACCACCGTGTCGGCCCCCAGGACCAGGGCATCTTCGCCGGGGAGCCTGGCTGCCAGGGCCTTCTCCCGGGCGAGGCGGCGGACCAGGGCCGCCGGACGCTCTCCGGGTCTTCGACTTTCGTCCAGGGAGCTGGGCCGCAGC
>JABEBX010017384.1_pt1 | contig 24478 bp, 18 predicted proteins | sample 7245971 | NCBI WGS metagenome assembly JABEBX01 (sample SAMN14506365, study PRJNA622280) | hot springs metagenome | biome: hot spring [ENVO:00000051]|acidic hot spring [ENVO:00002120]; feature: spring [ENVO:00000027]|sediment [ENVO:00002007]; material: sediment environment [ENVO:01001048]... | reverse complement strand
CGGTGGCGCTGGCCAGCCTGCGTGGCCAGCCGCTGGTGGTCAATCTCTGGGCCACCTGGTGCCCGCCTTGCCGCCGCGAATTGCCGCTGCTGATCCAGGCCGCGCAGCAGCAGACCGGGGCGCGCATCGTGCTGGTCAACGAAGGCGAGGCGGCGCCGCGCGTGGCGGCGTATTTGCAGCGCGAGAAACTCACCGATCCGGGGGTGCTGCTCGATCCGGGCAACCGGCTGCTGTCGCTCTATCAGTCTCCCGGGCTGCCCACCACCTTGTTCATCCGCGCCGATGGCACGGTGCAGCGGGTGCACATCGGCGAGTTGTCGGCGGCGACGTTGCAACAGGGCATCGCCGCGCTGCGCAAGTAACGGCGAGTGGGCGCAATCCCGGTGCGTCAGGCGTCGGTGTTCAGCGCTTTGCGCCGCGCGGCGTGCAGCAGGCGGCGGGCCGAGGCGTCGGCGAGCAGGCGGCCGTGCTGCGCCATCCAGTCTTGCGCCAGACGGCCCAGCGGCGTGGCGGGCTGGCGCGGATCGACCGGGCAGCGGAAGTTGCGCACCCAGTCGGCCACATCGGCAGCGGGCATGGGCCGCGCCAGCGCGTAGCCTTGGCCGGCATCGGCGCCCAGCAGGGTGGCGGCTTCGACCAGGTCGGGCGTTTCCAGCCCTTCGACGACCACCCACAGGCCCAGGCTTTGCGCCAGCTGCACCAGCGCGCCGATGAAGCCGATAGCCTGCTCGGGGTCGCGTCCGGCTTCGCGCACCAGGCCCTGATCGATTTTGACGGTGTGAAACGGCAGGGTGCGCAGGCGCAGCAGGCTGGAGTAGCCACTGCCCAGATCGTCCATGACCAGCCGCACGCCGGTGGCGGCGAGGTCGCGCACCGCATCGTCGCGGCGCTGCGGATTGTCGAATTCGGCGTTTTCCAGCATTTCGAGCGACAGGCGGTCGGGCGCGACACCGGCCTCGCGCAGCGCCGATTCGACACGGCGGCGACAGTCTTGCTGCAGCAGCACGTCCAGCGGCAGGTTCAGCCCCAGGCTCAGGCGCAGACCCTCGGCGTCCCAGCGGGCGATGTGCGCCAGCGCCTGCGCCAGCCCGCCGCGAAACAGGCGCGAGAGTTCGGCCTGGCCGAACCACGGCAGAAACTGCCCCGGCATGACGAGGCTGCCGTCGTCCATGCGCAGGCGGGCGAGGGCTTCGACGCCGTAAGGCTTGCCGGTCTGCAGATCGACCAAGGGTTGCAGATGCATCTCCAGCCCATGATCGAACAGACTGCTGCGCCAGCGCTGGCGCAGCACCACGGGCACGGGCTGCTGGCGGCCGTGAGCGTGCAGGCGCTGCCAGGCGCGGCTGAGCGTCTGTCCGAGGTTGTCGAGAAAGCTGCGCGCCGCGCCGCGCTCGAACATGGCCGGATAACCGCCGTACAGGCTGAGGATGACGACCACGCGGCCGTTGCGGTCGGTCAGTGGAACCGAGGCGGCGCTGCGAATGCCAGCGTCGCCCGCCGCCTCGCGCCAGGGGGCGCCGGGGGTGTCGTGCGCGTAGCTCGCCAGGGTGCTGATTTTCTCGGTCTGCCAGGCCGCGGCCGTGGGGCCGAGGCTCTCGGCGTGGGCACCTTGCAGCTTGGGTACTTTGATGCCGCCGTAGTGCTTCTTCATGGCGCGGGCGTAGGGTTCGAGCCCGGAAGACAGCTCGACGACGAATTCGCCGTTGGCATCGGGCGCGCCCAAAGCGGCCGCTTTGACCCCGGGCAGGGCGGCCAGCCGGTCGAGCGCCATTTGCATGAATTCGCTCCACGCGGTGCCGTCCTGCAGCGCGTGTTCCAGTGCGATGACGCTTTGCTGGAACTGCTCGCGGATCGTCTGCGCCGCTTCCACCTCGGTCTGCAGCTCGGTTTGCAGCCGCGCGGTGAACAACTGGACGATGCGCCGACGGTCGCGCGGACGGGCGCTCAAGCCCTGACTGCGATCGATCAGCGCCTGCAGATAAAGCCCCGCAGACTGCACCAGCAGCCGCGTGGGCACGCCCACCAGGGCGTGGATCTGGCCGACGCGCGTGGCTTCGCGCACATGCGTGTCTTCCAGCAGATCCGGGCTGAGCAGCAGCCGGAAATGATCGGCCTGCCGCGCCTTGAGATGATCGAATTCCTCTGGGGTGAGGTGGCTGAGGAGTTGGCGCGATTCGGCGTCGTGTTCGAGCAGGCTGTAAAACTGTGCGATGAATTCCGTTGCCGCGGCGACGAAAGACGGGGCGGCGATGCGCAACAGCTCCTGCGCTTGCGCTCCATAGGGCTGCGGCACCCAGTGCTCGGGGCCGTCGCCGAGAAAGTCGGCTTCGATCTCCTGCCCCCAGTGCAGCCACCAATGACGACGCGTGTGCTTGTGCAGCTTGACGGTGTGCAGCGCGACGTCGGCGTGGCGCAGCAGGGTGTCGGGATCAGGGCCGTCCTGCGGGAACAGCGCCAGCCCCATGCTGAGCCGCAGGGGATGGGTTTTGCCACCGGGCAGCGGCACACTCAGCGGCAGCAAGGCGCCCAGCGCCTCGATACGGCGGGCGATGGCCTGCGCCCCGCCTGCGCTGTGGAGCACGAGCACGAACTCATCGCCGCCGATGCGCGCGAGCAGGTCGTCGGGTTCGAGCCGGGCGCCGAGCTGGCGGGCGACCTGCACCAGCACCTCGTCGCCGACGGCGTGGCCCCAGTCGTCGTTGATCGCCTTGAAGTCGTCCAGGTCGAGCAGACCCAGCGCCACGGTGGCGCCTTGCGCCTGCGCGGCTTGCAGCCGCTGCGGCAGCCATTCGTCGAGGGCGTAGCGGTTGGGCAGGCTGGTGAGGGCGTCGTGCCGCGCCTGCCAGCGCAGGCGTTCCTGCGCGGCGCGGCGTTCGCTGATGTCTTGCCCGACCCAGACCGAATCGACTCCGGGCTGGCCCGTGACGGCCTGGCCGGTGAGTTCGCACCAGAACAGGCTGCCGTCGCGCCGCCGCATGTGCACCTCGCGCGTGACCGACTCGCCGCGCGCCATGGCCGCGTAGATATCGGCGCCGATAGCCTCGAACTCGGCGTCGTCGGCATAGATTTCGCGTGCCTGCACCCCCTGCACAGACTGCAGATCGGGGTAGCCGAACATCTCGACCATGCGCGCATTGCCACTGCGGATGACGCGCTCTCCCACCAGCGCGATGCCCACCAGCGCGTTGTCGATCATGGCCTGGCGCAGCCGCGCCTCGGTCTCGCGCTCGCGCTGCAGCGCGTCCATGCGCAGCAGCGCGCCGGCCATGGAGGCGACGAATTCGAGCAGCTGGGTTTGCGCTGCATCGGGCAGGCCGGGTACGGTGCTGGTCAGGGCAAAACTGCCGATCACCTGGGCGCCGTCGCGCACCGGCCACGACCAGCAGGAGCGCAGGTTGCATTGCTCGGCTGCGGCGCGCAGGTCATCCCAGCGATCATCCGTGGGGATGTCTGCAATGAATGTGGGTGCGTTGTGCAGCACCGCATTGCCGCAGGAACCGGCATGCGGCCCGGGCGTGAGCCCGTCGAAGGCGCTCAACAATTCCGGCGGGCCGCTGGGCAGCGCCAGCGGGTGCAGGTCGCCGTCCGGCCCCAGCCGCAAGAGGCTGGCGAGACGTCCCGGCACCGCCTGCTCGGCCATGCGGCACAGCAGCGCCGCCAGCTCGGTTACCGGGCGCCCGGCCGCCAGCCCCCGCAGGATTTCGCTGGGCAATTCGAGCAGTCCGAGGGACGCGTTCTGATCGGGCATGATGAAGGATGCAATGGAGATCGGGCGGCGGTCTTTCGCCAGCGCCCAGTAAAACGCGACTTTACGATGCCGCGCCGCGCCGCGGGCGTGAATTTTTCTCGAAATCGCCCAGCCAAAGTGAGACTCGGCGACGCCCACGTGCAAACCCGCTATCTTGCGCAGCTTTGATCCGCACCCTGCGGCCTGACGTTTTTTCTATGCCGACCTCCTCCGCAATCACCTTGGCCGCCATCGGCGGTCTGATGCTCAATGCCTTCGTCTGGGGCGTGTCGTGGTGGCCGTTCCGCCATTTCAATGGTCTGGGCCTCAATCCGCTGTGGGCCACCGCGGCGATGTACGCGGTGAGCACGCTCATCATCGTGGCGGCGCGGCCGTCGGCGGTGCGGGCGCTTTGGCGGCATCCGCCGCTGTGGGGCATTCTCATCGCCTCGGGAGCGACGAACGCGGCGTTCAACTGGGGCGTGACCGAGGGCGACGTGGTGCGGGTGGTGCTGCTGTTCTATCTCATGCCGGTCTGGGCCACACTGCTGGCGCGCTGGCTACTGAACGAAAAACTCACAAGGCTGGTCGGCCTGCGCCTGACGCTGGCCCTGGCCGGGGCGATGGTGGTGTTGTGGCCGCAAGGGGGCGGTCTGCCGCTGCCGCAACATCCGGCAGACTGGCTGGGCGTGATCGGCGGCATGTTTTTCGCGCTCAACAATGTGCTGTTGCGCAAGTATGCGCACACCCCGCCCGAGGCGCGCGGTCTGGCGATGTTCGCCGGCGGGGTGATCGTGGCGGGCGGTGTGGCGGCCCTGCTGACCGCCAGCGGCGCCGTTGCGCCCATGCCTGCACCGGCGCCGGGGTGGCTGATGGGCGTGGTGTTGATGGCGCTGGCTTTTCTGGCGGCGAATCTGGGGCTGCAGTATGGCGCAGAGCGGCTGCCGTCTGCGCTGACGGCAGTGGTGATGACGGTGGAAATCGTGTTCGCCAGCGGCAGCGCCGTGTTGCTCGGCGTGGAGCGCTTGAGCGCGCAGGCGCTGTGGGGCGGCTGCCTGATTCTGCTGGCGATCTTGCTGGCCGCCTGGCCTGCGCGAAAGCAGGCCGAGGCCGATGCGGTGCTGGAGGTCAGTGGCGGAAGCCGCCGCTGGCCGTGATGCTGGTGGTGTCCACGTAGTCGGAGCCGGAGTGGTTGTCGGGCGAGAAGTGCACGGTGAAGCCGCCGAGGTTCTCGTTGCCCATGCTGTTGAGGGCGTCCATCAGGCTGGCGCGGGTGAGGGTCTTGCCGGCTTTGCGCAGGGCCTGCACCAGCACCTTGGCGTCGATATAGCCTTCCAGGCTGGTGAAGTCGTAATCGCCCTTATGCCCGGCGCTGTTCATCGCGGCTTGGTACTCGCGCACCAGTGGGGTGACGGTGGAGAAGGGGAAGGGCACGACCTGGGTGATGATCACGCCGTTGCCCTCGGGGCCGAGCGCCTTGGCCAACGCTTCAGAGCCGACGAAGCTCACATTGGCAAACTGGCCGCCGTAGCCCTTGGCAATGGCCTGCTGATTGAATGCCGCTACTTCGGTGTAGGTGCCGACTTCCACGATGAGGTCGGGCTTGGAAGGCAGGATGGAGGCCAGCGCCCCGGCCACATCCACCGTATTGCGTTTGACCGTGCCGGTGGCCACGGGCTTGAGATCGTGCGCGGCAAGGGCTTTTTGCACGCCCGTCAGTCCGGCCATGCCGTAGGCGTCGTCCTGGTAGAACACGGCGATTTTTTTCAGCCCGAGGAACAGGAACTGATCGACGATCTTGCGGGTTTCGTCGTTGTAGCTGGCGCGGATGTTGAAAATGTAGGGATCGACGGGGGAGCGCAGCCCCATCGCGCCGGTGAACGGGCCGATGAGGGGAATCCCGGCCTGATCGATCAGGGGTTTGGCCGCCAGGGTGGTGGGCGTGCCGACATAGCCCAGCAGGGCGAACACATCGCCGCCGTTGATGAAGGTCTTGGTATTGGCTACGGCGCGAGCCGGCTCGTAGCCGTCATCGAGGCTGACCAGCTTGAGGCTGCGCCCGGCCACGCCGCCGTCGGCATTGACCTGCTTGAAATACGCCTCGATGCCCATGCGCAGGCGGATGCCGAGCTGCGCTGCCGGCCCGGTGAGCGGGGCCGACTGGCCGATGACGATTTGCGTGTCAGTCACGCCCGGCGTGGCCGCAAATGCGGACGTGACCGCCATCAGACTCAGGCCAGCAAACAGGGTGGCAAAAAATTTCATCGTGGTCTCGGAAAAAATGCGTCGGCAAGGATTCTGCAGTTCAGCCAACCGGCCTGCGCTGCGAGCGTAAGGGACATCAGGGGAGGGGACGACCGGGTCGCGGAACAAGCCAGCTTCCGCGCATGAAGCGAGCAGGGCCCCCCGACCCCTGTTTTTTGTAAATTTTTTGCATTGTCCACAACCCGGCCGAGGCTGACAACCGCATCCGCTGCGCTCAGAGGCGGAAATCCAACAGCGTTCAGGGTTTGCCGTGCAGCGCTTCGTCGAGCAGTTCCACCCAGTGCTGCACCAGAATGGTGGTGCCGGACTGCAGATGCTGGATGCAGCCGATATTGCTGCTGACAATGCGCTGCGGCGCGGTTTCGGCCAGATGCTGCAGCTTGCGGTTGCGCAGCTCTTTCGACAACTCGGGCTGCAGCACCGAGTAGGTGCCGGCCGAACCGCAGCACAGATGGCTTTCCAGCGGCAGCTTGACCTCGAAGCCCAGCTCGCGCAGCAGGGCCTCGGCCCCGCCGCGCACCTGCTGCGCATGCTGCAGGGTGCAGGGCGGGTGGTAGGCGAGATGGTCGACCGGCTTGTTTTTCAGCAAGGTTTTGAGCGATGCGGCGAACTGCGGCAGGTACTCGCTGATGTCCTGGCACAGCGCGCTGATGCGCTGAGCGCGTTCGGCATAGGCGGGGTCGTGCAGCAGATGGTGGCCATATTCCTTGACCATGGCGCCGCAGCCCGAGGCGTCCATCACGATGGCTTCGATCGTGCCGCTTTCCACCAGCGGCCACCAGGCATCGACATTGCGTTTCATGTCGGCCAGCGCGCCGTCGTGGTCGGAGAGATGTTGGCGAATGGCGCCGCAGCAACCGGCGCCGTCGGCCAGCAGCGGCTGCACGCCAACGGCATCGAGCACGCGGGCGGTGGCCGCGCCGATATTGGGCATGAGCGTGGGCTGCACGCAGCCGCCGAGCATCAGCACTTTGCGGGCGTGGTCGCGCTGTGGGCGTTTGCCTGCGCGCTGCCGGGGGGGCACCTTGTCACGCAGCGCGGCGGGCACCAGCGGGCGCAGCGCCTGGCCGAGCTTGATGGCCGGGGCGAACAGGCTGGAGGTCATGCCTTCGCGCAGCGCCCAGCGGGCGAGTTTTTCTCCGGCGGGACGTTCCACCTTGGCATCGACCACGGCGCGGCCGATGTCCACCAGACGGCCGTATTCCACCCCGGACGGGCAGGTGGTCTCGCAGTTGCGGCAGGTCAGGCAGCGGTCGAGGTGCAGCTGGGTGGTGCGGGTGGGCGCCTCGCCTTCGAGCACCTGTTTGATCTGGTAGATGCGCCCGCGCGGGCCGTCGAGCTCATCGCCCAGCAGTTGATAGGTGGGGCAGGTGGCGGTGCAAAAGCCGCAGTGCACGCAGTTGCGCAGAATGGCTTCGGCCTGCTGGCCTTCGGGCGTGCTGGCGAATTCGGGGCTGAGATGGGTTTCCATCGGGATCAGAAAAGAGTGGGGAACACGCCGTGCGGATCGAAGGCGGCCTTGACGTTGCGCTGAATGCGCAGCAGCGTGGCCTGCGCGGTGTCGAACACGGGCGCGCTGGCGTCGCCGCCGCGAAAGCGCGTGGCATGGCCGCCGGTCTGCCGGGCCGCTTCATGAATGATGGACGCCGGCGCGGCGCTGATAAGCCAGCGCAGGCCGCCGAACCATTCCACCAACTGCGTGCCGGAAAGATCGAGCGCGGGTGCGGTGGAGGGCAGCGACAGTCGCCACAGCGCGGCCTGCGAATCGCCCGGCCAGGTGGGGGCGAACCAGGGCAGGGTCTGCTCGCGCAGCCCGGTCCAGAAAGCGGCGGCTTCCGTCTCGGCCATGCGTTCGCCGCCCAGACGGGTCTGCGCGGCCTGCACGGCCGCCTGCGCGCCGCGCAGCCGCAGGGTGAGCACGCCTTTGCCGGTGCCCGCGCTGCGATCGGGCAGCCAGGCGCTGGCGTTGAGCGGCAGGGGTTGCGCGGCCCAGGTGTTGCAGCGGGTGATGGCTTCGTCCTGCGTCATGGAGAAGCGCAGCGTGGTTTGCGCCGGGGCCACGGGCATGATTTTGAGCGACACGTCGAGAATGACCCCGAGCGAGCCGAGCGAGCCGCACAGCAGGCGAGAGACATCGAACCCGGCGACGTTTTTCATCACCTCGCCGCCGAAGCGCAGTACCTCGCCCTTGCCGCTGAGCAGCGTGGCGCCGAGCACATAGTCGCGCACCCCACCGGCGCTGATGCGCGCCGGGCCGCTCAGGGCGCTAGCCACCATGCCGCCCAGCGTGGCGCGGCCGGTGCGGGCGAAGTGCGGCGGCTCGAAGGGCAGGAACTGGTGATGCTCGGCCAGCGCCGCCTCAATCTCGGCCAGCGGCGTGCCCGCGCGCGCGGTGATGACCAGCTCGGTCGGCTCGAAGTGGGTGATGCCCGACAGCTGCGTGGCGTCGAGCGTGTGTTCGGCGGCATCCACCCCGCTGTGCTGCGCGGCGGCCCACCACGGCGCCTTGCTGCCGCCGCCGTGAATGCGAATGCGTTCGCCGCGCGAGGCGGCTTCTCGCACCAGGTCTTGCCAAAGAGGAATCAGATCGTCTGCTTGCATGTACGGGACGCTGCGGCGCGGGGTCGCAGCCAAGATCGGAATGCGACGCGGTTAAAACCGGGGAAGGTTGGGAAACGGCAGCAGGCCGCCGCGCACATGCATCTTGCCGTACTCGGCGCAGCGGGCGTGGGTGGGAATCTGCTTGCCGGGATTGAGCGTTTCACCCGGATCGAAGGCGCGGCGGAAGGCGAAAAACTGCTCGCGCTCTTCAGGGCTGAACTGCACGCACATGGCGTTGATCTTCTCGAAACCCACGCCGTGCTCCCCCGTGACCGTGCCACCCATGGCCACGCTGGTCTCCAGAATCTCGGCGCCAAATTCTTCGGCGCGGTGCAGCTCGCCGGGCTGGTTGGCATCGAACAGAATGAGTGGGTGCAGATTGCCGTCGCCCGCATGGAACACGTTGACGCAGCGCAGCCCGTACTTGCTCTCCATGCCCTGAATGGCTTCGAGCATGTCGGCCACGCGCTTGCGCGGAATGGTGCCGTCCATGCAGTAATAGTCGGGCGAGATGCGGCCGGTGGCGGGAAAGGCGTTTTTGCGCCCGCTCCAGAAGCGCAGACGCTCGGCCTCGCTTTCGCTGCATTTCAGCTTGGTTGCGCCGCAACGCGACAGCACTTCAGTCATGCGGCCGATTTCTTCTTCGACCTCTTCTGGCGTGCCGTCGCTCTCGCACAGCAAAATGGCCTTGGCGTCCAGGTCGTAGCCCGCGTGCACGAAGGCCTCTGCGGCCACCGTCATGGGCTGATCCATCATTTCCAGCCCGGCCGGAATGATGCCCGCGGCGATGATGGCCGCCACCGCGTCGCCCGCCTTGCGCAGGTCGTCGAAGCTGGCCATGATGCAGCGCGCCAGAACGGGTTTGGGCAGCAGCTTCACCGTCACTTCGGTCACCACCATGAGCATGCCTTCGCTGCCGATCACGGCGGCCAAGAGATCGGGGCCGGGACAGTCGCAGGCCAGCCCGCCGATGGTCAGCGGCTCGCCCTCCACCGTGTAACCGCGCACCTGCAGCACGTTGTGCACGGTGAGGCCGTATTTGAGGCAATGCACGCCGCCAGAGTTTTCGGCGATGTTGCCGCCGATGGTGCAGGCGATCTGGCTGCTCGGGTCGGGCGCGTAGAACAGGCCGTGCGGCGCTGCGGCCTCCGAAATCGCCAGGTTGCGCACCCCGCATTCCACCGTGGCGGTGCGGGCGATGGGGTCGATGCGCTTGATGCGGTTGAACCGCGCCAGCGCCAACAGCACCCCGTCTTCATTGGGTAGCGCCCCGCCCGAAAGGCCGGTTCCCGCGCCCCGCGCCACCACCGGCACGTTCAGCTTGTGGCAGGCCTTGAGCACCGCCGCCACCTGTGCCTCGGTTTCCGGCAGCACGACGACCAGCGGTTTGCGCCGATAGGCCGAAAGGCCGTCGCACTCATAGGGCGTGACCTCCTCGGGCTGCCAGAGCAGGATGTGCGGCGGCGCCACCGCACCAAGCGCGGCGACCACTTCGGCCTGCCGCGCCGCGCGCGCGGCCAGGTCAGGTTGGAGGGGGGCATTCATAGCGAGTCTTCCGGAAAAATATATTGGTTTTACTGGCAGATTATCCCGTTTGCTGCGCTGCAGCGGGGCAGGAGTAACCCGGCTTTTTGCGATTTGTCGAAGGCAAAGCTGTGTTGCGCAAAAGTCAGGGCGCGGCGTACAACGGCGAGGCAGACTGATGTCCGTTTTCGGCCAGACTTCGTTGCGCTGCGCGACTAGAGTGAGGGCATGCAACTCGATCCCGACACCTGCTATAGCGCGCTGCTCACCCGCGACCGCCGCTTCGACGGCTGGTTTTACGTCGGCGTGTCGTCCACCGGGGTGTATTGTCGGCCGGTGTGTGCGGTGCGCACGCCGCTCAAGCGCAACTGCAGCTTCTATCCCAGCGCGGCGGCGGCCGAGCAGGCGGGCTATCGGCCTTGTCTGCGTTGCCGCCCCGAACTGGCGCCGGGGCACGGCGTGCTCGACCTCTCGGGCCAGTTGGCCTGCGCTGCCGCTGCGCTGATCGACCAGGGGCTGATCGATCCCGCCGGATTGAGCGCCGTGGCCCGGCGCGTGGGCATCACGCCGCGGCATTTGCGGCGCATCTTCGAGGCGGAATTCGGCGTCTCGCCCGTGGCGTATGCGCAGACGCAGCGGCTGCTGCTGGCCAAGGGTCTGCTCACGGACACAACGCTGCCCATGGCGGCGGTGGCCGGCGCGGCGGGCTTTGGCAGCGTGCGGCGGTTCAACCATCTGTTTCGCACCCGCTATGGGTTGACGCCGCTGAGCCTGCGGCGCACGGGCGGGGCCTGCGGGCAGGAAGACCGGCTCACCGTGTCGCTCGCCTACCGGCCCCCCTACGCCTGGAGGCAGATGGTCGATTTTCTCGCGCGTCGCGCGGTGGACGGTGTGGAGCGCGTCACCGCCGATGGCTACGGCCGCGCGGTGGCGCTTAACAGCGAGCCGGGCTCGGCGCCAGTCACAGGCTGGATCGCGGTGACCCACGAACCCCAGCGCCACAGCCTGCGCCTTACCCTGCCGCCGCGGCTGGCGCGGCACATCGGCCGCATCGTGGGCGGTGTGCGGCGCTTGTTCGACCTCGATGCCCGCCCGGATCTGATCGACGCCCATCTGCCCGAATTCGCCGCCGAGGCGCCCGGCCTGCGCATTCCCGGCGCCTTCGACGGGTTCGAGATCGCCATGCGCGCCGTGGTCGGCCAGCAGATCGGTCTGCCGCAGGCGCGCCTCATTCTTGGCCACCTGGCGCAGCGTCACGCCACCTCCGTGCCCGATGCGCCCGACGGTCTGCGCCGCACCTTGCCCGGCGCGGCCACGCTCGCCGCCTGCACCCCCGAGGCGCTGCGCGCCTGCGGCCTGACCGGCGCCCGCGCCCTCAGCCTGCACGCGCTGGCCGTGGCCGTGGCCGAGGGACGCGTGGCGCTGCAGCCGCTCGCCCCGGTCGAGCCCACGCTTGCGGCGCTGCAGGCCTTGCCCGGCATCGGCGACTGGACGGCGCAGGTGATTGCGCTGCGCGGTCTGGGCTGGCCGAATGCCTTTCCCGCCGGCGATCTGGTGTTGCGCAAACAACTCGGCCTGGCCCGTCCGGCCGACTTGCTGGCCCATGCCGAGCGCTGGGCGCCGTGGCGGGGCTATGCCGCGGTGCATCTGTGGCGCCGCGCGACTGAAGGAGAAACATCGTGAAAGCCGTCTTGGTCATGGACAGCCCGCTGGGCGCGTTGCAACTCACCGCCGAGGAAGATGGGCTCACTGCCCTGAGTTTTCTCGGCGACGCAAAGCCCCCAACCGCCGACGACACACCTCTGCTGCAGCGTGCCCGCGCGCAACTTCAGGCCTATTTCGGCGGCGACGCCATCACCTTCGATCTGCCCTTGCGGCCCCAGGGCACGCCGTTCCAGCAGGCGGTCTGGCGGGCGCTGCAGACCGTGCCCTACGGACAGACGATCAGCTATGCGCTGCTCGCGCAGCGGTTGGGCCTGCCCGCCGGCCATGCGCGCGCCGTGGGTGCGGCGGTGGGGCGCAACCCGCTGCTCATCATCGTGCCCTGCCACCGCATCATCGGCCATGACGGCAGCCTGACCGGCTACGCTGCCGGCCTGCCGCGCAAGCAGGCGCTGCTCGATCTCGAGCGCGCCGCCTGTGCATGACGGCCAGCGCTGCGCATCATCCGGATCACACCCATGCCTTTCATCGAACTGTTTCTGCTCGCCGCCATCTGGGGCGCTTCTTTTCTTTTTCTGCGCATCGCCGTGCCCGAGTTCGGGCCGCTGCCGCTCATCGCGCTGCGCGTGGGCATTGCCTCGCTGGTGCTGCTGCCGGTGCTGCGAACCGCCGCGGCGCGCGCCCAGTTTCGCCACAAACTCTGGCCGCTGCTGGTCGTCGGGGTGACCAACTCCGCGTTGCCGTTCACCTTGTTCGCCGTGGGCGCGCTGCACCTGGGCGCGGGCTTCGAGGCCATTCTGAATGCCACCACCCCGCTGTGGGCGGCGGTGCTGGGGGCGACGCTGTTCGGCGCGCCGATCGGCCGGGCGCAGATCGTGGGACTGGGCGTCGGCCTGTTCGGTGTGGTCGTGCTGGTGGGCGATCAGCCGGGGTTGTCGCAAGGCGCCGCGCCTTGGGCGGTGGCTGCGGTGTTGCTGGCGCCTGTGTCCTATGGCTTTGCCGTGCATTACGCCCGCCGCCATCTGGCCGGGGTCGATCCGGCGCTCACCGCGTTCGGCAGCCTGCTCACAGCCACGGTGCTGCTCGCTCTGCCCGCTGCATTCACCTGGCCTGCGCACGCGGTGCAGGGCGACATCTGGGCCGCCGTGGTGGCGCTGGGCGTGCTGTGCACCGGGCTGGCTTATGTGGTGTATTTCCGCCTCGTGGCGCAGGTCGGCGCGGCTTACGCCGCCTCGGTCACCTTCCTCATTCCGGCGTTCGGCATGCTCTGGGGCGCGCTGTTTCTGCAGGAAGCCGTCACCGGCGCCATGCTGGCGGGCTGCGCGATCATCCTGGCGGGCACCGCGCTGGCGAGCGGACAGTGGAAGCGGTTGGTGGGCCTGCGGGCGTAGGCCGATCCATCCCCGGCGGTTTGAGGCCCCGTGCAGGCGCTTTGCACGACGGCCTGTGCAGGCGACCTTCAGCTTCGCTTCAGGAACTCCGGTCATTGGAAAAGAACGAAAAAATCGCCGCGGCGATATCCACGCGCTGCGGCGTTGGGTTCAGTTTGAGAAAGGAGTTCGATTATGAAGATTCAATCCAAAATCCTGGTTGCAGCGCTGGCGATGACCCTGCCCGCGCTGGCCTTGGCGGCGCAGCCGCTTGCGGTGCGTTACGACGGGCATGACATGCCCATGCACCAGACGGTGGAGGTCATGCACACGGCCGCAGGCCCGGTGCAGGTCAAGACCTGGACTTGGCAAAGCCCGCAGGGCCATGCGCGGGTGGTGATCGAGCAAAGCTCGGGCGCGGCCGCCCCCGCCTGGGCGCTGCGGCAGATGCACACGCAGTTTGCGCCGATGCAGCGGCTGATCGAGCGGGTGGACGCGCAGATGAATGCGCAGATGAACGCGGTGTTCGGGCCGATGTCCACCCTGCGTGTGCTGTTGCCGCAGTCGCCGTGGTTGATGCCGCCGGTGCTGCCCACGATGGTGCTGTTGACGCCGCTGCAAACCCCGCAAGCGCAACCGCCACAGCAGCACCCGGCGGCTCCGGCCGCGCATCCGGCGCAGCGCTGGCAGGCGTAAAACCCCCGCGCGGCAGCGCCACTTGCAGCGGGCCACTTGCCAGCGTCATGACAGCATGAAATACTGTGCGTAAAAACAGTATTCCGGCGCGCTGTGCAAGCGGCGCGGGCTGCCATGACACTGCGTTGCCTGCTGGTCGATTTCAATTCCTACTTCGCCTCGGTGGAGCAGCAGCTTTGCCCTGAGTTGCGCGGGCGGCCGGTGGGTGTGGTGCCGATGCTGGCCGACACGACCTGCTGCATCGCTGCCAGCTACGAGGCCAAGGCGTTTGGTGTGAAGACCGGCACGCAGGTGGCCGAGGCGCGCCGGTTGTGTCCGGGCATCGTGTTCGTGGTGGCGCGGCATGCCGAGTATGTGCAGATTCACCACCGCGCTGTGGCGGTGGTGGACACCATCGCGCCGGTGGAGCAAGTGCTGTCCATCGACGAAATGGCCTGCAGCCTGCCGATGGGCTGGACCAGCCGCGAGCGCGCCACGCAACTGGCGCTGCGCCTCAAGGCCGCGCTGCGCGAGGCGCTGGGCGAGTGCCTGCGCGTCTCGGTGGGCATCGCCCCCAATGTGTTTCTCGCCAAGCAGGCGTCCAATCTGCAAAAGCCCGACGGTCTGGTGGTGCTCGACTCCACCGACCTGCCCGGCCCGCTGCTGCGCATGCAGCTCACCGATCTCACCGGCATCAATGTGCGTATGCTCGCGCGGCTGCAGGCGCAGGGCATCCACAGCGTGGAGCAGCTCTGGCGGGCGCGGCGCGAGCAACTGCGCGTGGTGTGGGGCGGCATGGCGGGCGAGGCGTTTTACGACCGGCTGCACGGGCTGGCGTCGGGTGTGCAGGCCGCCAATCCGCGGCGTTCGCTCGGCCATTCGCATGTGCTGCCGCCGGAGATGCGCAGCGCCGAGGGCGCGCTGGCCGTGCTCGATCGCCTCACGCAAAAAGCCGCGATGCGCCTGCGCCGCGAGCACCTGCTGGCCGGCGCTATGACCGTGATGCTCAAGCTCACCCGTCGGCACGGCGAGCGTCTGCGTCCCGAGCGCGGCGCCCGCTTCGCGCCGACGGCCGACACCCGCGCCCTGCTGCACACCCTGCGCGAGTTGTGGCCCGGCATGGTGCCTGCGGGCTGGGCGCCGATGAAAGTGGCCATGCTGCTGCACGATCTGCGCCAGCCCGGGCAGACCAGCGCCAGCTTGTTTGAGGGCGATGTGCCCGGCTCTGATGCGGAGCAGGCCGCGCTGTGGAGCGCGGTCGATGCCCTCAACGTGCGCTACGGCCGCCACACCATCTATTGCGGCAGCGGCCACCAGGGGCGGGAGGAAGCCCCCATGCGCATCGCGTTCAACCACATCCCCGATCTCGAAACGGAGGGGTAAATCGTGATCAGACCGCTTGCTGAACCTCTTTCGCCGGATGGCCCAGCAGGTTGACATGGGATTTCAGAAATTCGAGAAAAGTCGCGGCCACCACGGAGACCCGCTTTTCTTTCGACCTGACCAGGTACCAAGAGCGTCGAATAGGAAAGCCTTCAACGTCGAGGACGCAAACCTGATGGTTCAAATGATCCTCGCCGATCGTACTGTCCGAGAGGATGGCAAGGCCCAGGCCGCCGGCCACCGCTTGTTTGATGGCCTCGTTGCTCCCCAACTCCATGCGAATGTTCGGGCGCACGCCATGCTCTTCGAAGAGTCGCTCCATCGTCAAACGCGTTCCAGAGCCCCGCTCTCGAACGAGAAAGTGCTCTTGCGCCAGTTCGGCAAAACGAACGGTGCGCCCCAACGTCGTCAGCCGGTGTGACGAGGGCGCCAAGACGACGAGCGAGTTTTCGAGAAAAGGCTCGCACTCGATGTTCATCCCATCGGGCGGGACGCCCATGACGTAAATGTCGTCTTGGTTGCGTGCAAGGCGCTCAAGCAGACGATCTCGGTTGATCACTTCCAGCGCAATGTCGATGCCGGGATATTGCGCGCAGAAGGGGCCGAGCAAGCGGGGCATGAAGTATTTGGTCGTGGTGACCGAAGCGATTCGGAGTCGACCTTTTTTCACCCCCTTCATGTCGGCAATGGTTTGCTCAAACCGGCCCCACGTTTCCAGCCAGTCGCCACAGGTGGCGTAGAGGTGCTCTCCGGCCTCGGTGAGAAAGACTTTCTTACCGATTTGCTCCAGCAGGGCAAGACCAATTTCATCGCTGAGCAAACGAATCTGCTTCGAGACCGTGGGTTGTGTCACATGAAGTTCTTCAGCGGCCCTCGAAAAGCTCCGCAGCCGTGCGACGGCCTCGAAGGTGCGCAACTGCCTCAAGCTGACATGCATCATGTCCGATCCTTTATGTATAGCTTTTTGTCTATGGTTTTTATTCTAATTATTCATTATTAATTTTGTCAGGTACTCCATAGACTGAGTTCCGCTGCACCACTGATCTGCCGGAACAACCTCTAGGAGATATGCCATGTCGCCCTCATGGAATTCGCTCGGTCCACTGCTCGCCCTGTGCGTGCCCCTTGCCTTATTGGTCGTCGGCTGCGTTCCGACTGCGTGGGCCAACGCACGGCCTCGATTGATTGCACGGTGGAATGAAGCCATGGCCTGGCTGGCCTTCGTGCTGGCTATCACTGCTGGATTGCTCGGCACGCTGCAGGGCTCCACGCACACTTTCACCGTGGCATCCGCTGCGCTCCCTGCGGAACTGGGGCATCTGACCCTCTCGATTTATCTGAACGCGCTGACGATCATGATGCTGCTGCTGGTGTCCTTTGTGGGCGTGGTCGTATCGCGTTATTCCAAAAACTATCTTGCGGGCGACGCGCAACAGGGTCGGTTTCATAAGTGGCTCGCTTTGACCCTGGCCAGCATTCTCAGCTTGATCGTGTCGGGCAATCTTTTGATGTTCGCCTTGGCATGGATCGCCACCAGTCTGAGTTTGCATCAGCTTTTGATGTTTTACAGAAAGCGGCCGATTGCCGTGCTGTCTGCACACAAAAAATTCGTCGCCAGCCGCATCAGTGATGCCAGCCTTCTGCTCGCTATCGTTTTGATTGGCTCGACACTCCACACGCTGGAGTTCGAGCGCCTGTTTCAACTGATGGCGGCGTTCAGAGGCGAGATGCCGATGAAACTGCAGATCGCGAGTTACCTCATTGTTTTGAGCGCGGCATTGAAATCGGCGCAGTTTCCTCTGCATGGCTGGCTGCTGCAGGTCATGGAAGCACCGACACCGGTGTCGGCGCTTCTCCATGCGGGCATCGTGAATGCCGGAGCTTTTTTGGTGATTCGCATGAGCCCCATCCTGTCGCATTCCACAGGAGCGCTCGTCGCGCTGACCCTCATCGGGCTGGTCACCCTGGTGCTTGCTTCCCTGGTGATGTTGACGCAAACCAGCGTCAAGGTCTGTCTTGCCTGGTCAACCACTGCACAGATGGGATTCATGCTGCTCGAATGCGGCCTCGGGCTGTATAGCCTCGCCATGCTGCATCTCGTTGCACACTCGCTTTATAAAGCCCATGCTTTTCTGGCATCGGGCAGTGCAGTCGATGCCTTTCGGGCGCCCGCCCTGCAAGCGTCCCCCAAAGGCTTTGATCTTGTGCGGCTGATTGCCGCCCTCGCGCTTGGCGTGACCGCGTCACTCGGTATCGGCTCGCTATTGGGTGTCTATTGGCACGGGCAGGACACCTTGCTTGTTGTGGGCGTCATTCTGGCGGTGTCCATGAGTCAACTCGTGTTGCAGGCAGCCACGGCGCTGGGGCTGGTGCCTGCCTTGGTCATGGCGGGGGGGATGAGCGCGCTTCTATGCACGACCTACTTTGTGTTGCACGCATTGTTCGATCGCTTGCTGCTGAACAGTGTTTTGCCGGTGTCGGGGCTTGCTCACACGGCTTACAGCGTGCTCGTGCCCGTCGTGAGCGTGACGTTCGTCGCGCTGTTGATGATGCAGCAATTCCTGCAGGCGAGTGCTTCTCCGGCGCGTTTCAGGCTGTATGTGCACCTCTACAACGGGCTGTATGTCGATGTCTATGTCACCCGTCTGCTGCAAAAGTTGTGGCCTGTTCCCCAAACCAATGACATTCAACTTCAAGGAGCTTGAGATGAACCTCGCCGACATACCCACGCTGATGGAGCCAACCTTGTCGATTGATCCTCAGATCGACGCCGCCTGCGGCCGAATCGCGCCGCTCTGGCCGCTGAAGAATTTTGTGGCCGTCAATCCATTTTTTGGGCTGCGTGATCACGACTTTCAGAGCGCCTCTGATCTACTGGCTCGTGTCATGGGCACGAGCCTCTACATGCCGCGCACCTATTTCCAGGAGCAGGTGGCTCAAGGCCGGATCGGCAGCAAGGACATTCGCCAAGCGATCAGGCTCTGCGGCAGCACGCTCAGCCTGGAGGACGTTCAGGAAGCTCTGGCCACAGACCGCCCTCAGCCCCGCATGGGCATGGCGACCGTGAGTGATCTGCTCGACAAAGTCGAGGGAGGTCTGTGGACGCGATTTGTCGTTGAACGCATCAGCATGCACTGCGCCGCGTACTTCGACATCGGCCAGGCCGTCATTCCCATGCCCTATCGTGACCGATCGTTGTTTGCCGCCTGGCGGGAGACCGCCACCATTGACCAGAGCCCGGCGTTGATGGGGTTGCGTGGCCTGCGCGCTGCCATCGCCGAGGTTCCGCATGCCCCACGGGATGCGATTGCATGGGCCGTCGAGAAGCTCGACATTCCTGCAGAGGCCACCGAGCGCTATCTTCACGCCGCTTTGCTGAGCGTGGGGGGATGGGCCGCCTGGACGCGATACCTGAAGTGGCAAGCGGAGCTCTCAGGCCAGACCGATGCGTCGATCGTCGATCTTCTGGCGATTCGTCTGGTCTGGGATGTCTTGCTGTTTCAGGAGAAGGGCAGTGCTGCACTTCAGGCCCGCTGGCGGGAGATGCTCGCAGCCAGCATGCGTGCGCCATCGGCCAAACGCCGTGCGGCTGCGGAGGTCGACAGAATCTTGCTCAGTGCCATGGAAATCGGGTTTCAGAACTCGGTGCTCGCAGCGCTGAAAGAAGCGCAGCGTCCGCAGCCGCTGCCGACGCGCCCCGCTGTGCAGGCTGCTTTTTGTATTGATGTCCGCTCAGAGATATTCCGCCGCTCGCTGGAAATCGTGGCGCCCTCGATACAGACCATCGGCTTTGCCGGGTTCTTCGGAATTTTCATTGAGGTCGTTCCGCTGGGCGCCGATTGCGGGCACTCTCATGTGCCGATTCTGTTCACCCCCAGCTATTGTTTGCAAGAGCAGGGTGGAGACGAAACGGATCAACTGCGTCAACAGCGCCGAGCTCGGTTGAAATGGGCGAAGGTGTGGAAGGGTTTCAAATTTTCGGCGTCCTCCTGTTTTTCTTTTGTGGAGTCTGCCGGGCTGACCTACGCGCCCAAACTTCTGTCGGACAGCATGGGCTGGTCTCGACCCGTTCCTGACCCTAAAACGCAGGGCATCGGCCGGAAAAGGGCGCTGGCTCTTTCGCCGAGTTTGTTGCCCAAGACAAGTGATGCGTGCTGCTCGCATCACGGCGCAACAGGAATTCCGCAGGACCAACGGGTTGAGAACGCGGAAAGAATCTTGCGCGCCATGGGCCTGACCGGGCCATTTGCGCGCCTTGTCTTGCTCGTTGGGCATGGCAGCAGTTCTGTGAACAATCCGCATGCCACGAGTCTGGACTGCGGCGCGTGTGCCGGACAAACAGGCGAGGCGAGTGCGAAAGTGGTTGCAGCGCTATTCAACGACAAGCAGGTTCGGGTGGAACTGGCACGCCGTGGCATTCTCATTCCAGAAGACACCTGGTTCCTGGCGGCCTTGCATGACACGACGACGGACATCGTGCAGGTGTTCGATGCGCATGCCGTACCGCATGGCTTGGCGCCTGATCTCGCCAACCTTGAACGCGCACTCGAACAGGCTGGCGACTTGACCCGCATGCAGCGTGCTTCGTCGATGGGCATCGATGCAATGACAGATCGCGATGTCGCCCAGCATGTGCAGGCGCGCAGCCGGGATTGGTCGCAAGTGCGCCCTGAATGGGCGCTGGCCAATAACGCCGCCTTCATTGCCGCCCCCAGGTTCCGTACACGTGGCGCCGACCTTGGCGGGCGCGCCTTCTTGCATGACTATGTTTGGAAAAACGATGCCGACTTCAAGGTGCTCGAGCTCATCATGACCGCCCCGATGGTTGTCGCCAACTGGATCAACATGCAGTATTACGGCTCGGTTGTCGACAATTCACGCTTCGGAAGCGGCAACAAGGTGCTTCACAACGTGGTGGGTGGCGCCATCGGCGTTCTGGAAGGCAATGGAGGTGATCTGCGGGTGGGCCTGCCCCTGCAGTCTTTACATGACGGTAGCCGTTGGATGCATGAGCCTTTGCGGCTCAGTGTCTATCTGGAGGCACCAGCTGAAGCGATCGACAACATCATTGCTCGCCATGAAATGATCCGCCAATTGGTGGACAACAAATGGCTTCACATATTTCGCATTGACGAGAGCGCAGAGGTGTTCCGGCGTTTGGTAACGGAGGGCGGATGCTGCTGGCAACCAGTCAGCCTTGAAAGCGAAAAAGCGATGATGGCACAGAGTTCATTCCAGACGGCACTACGCCCCTGAGTGCGCCCGACATCACAATGTGTTCACGAGACACGCAGGAGAACCCAATGCCCACAAGAATTCTGCTCGTCCGTCATGGCGAGACCCGTCTGACGCTGGAAGACCGCTTTGCCGGATCGAACGATATATCGTTGTCGAACGAGGGCCGAGAGCAGGCTGCGAGCCTGGGAATCAGGCTGTCCAGCGTGTCCATCGCTGCGGTCTATGCCAGCCCGATGGCGCGAACCCTGGAAACCGCCCGGATCATCGCAGGCCCGCACAATCTGCCCGTGCAAATCGTTGATGCGCTGCGCGAGATCGACTACGGCAACTGGGAAGGCCTGACCCGGGACGAAGTCACCTGCCGATTTCCGCAGGCCTACAGCCTGTGGGAGGAAGACCCGCTACTGGTGGCGCCCGAAGGCGGGGAGTCGGGACTGAGCGTCATCCACCGGGCGTTGCCGATCATGCGCGAGATCATCGAGCGGCACCGGCATCAGACCGTGCTGGTCGTCTCGCACAAAGGCACCAATCGCCTGCTTGTCAGCAGCCTGCTGGGCCTGGATGCGCGCGGCTACCGCGAGCGCCTCGATCAAAGCCCCGCGGCGCTAACCATTCTCGATTTCATGAACGAGGTTCGCCCGCGCCTCAAGCTGTTCAACGACGTATCGCATTACCAGTCATATCCCGAGCGCGAGATTGCCGAACGCACCTCGAAATGGTGGCGTCCGACGGTGGAGGGTTGAGGGTGTTGCGGCCGGGGCCGCGTACAGGCGCTCCTTCGGCGTTCAATGCTTCTGCGCTTCGGGCAAAGTCGTGAAGTGCTCGACCACCGGGGGCTGCGCGAAGTAGGGGCCGACAATCGCCCGCCACTGCGAGAATGCCTCGGACTGGCGAAACCCCACGGTGTGGTCTTCCAGGGTGGCCCAGCGAATCATCAGCAAGTAGCGTTCGGGCGTTTCAATGCCTTTGCGGATCTCGTAGCCCTCGAATCCCTTGGCATGCGCGATGACGGTGTTCACGCCATGGACGATGGCGGCTTCGAATTCGGCCTGACTGCCGGGCCGGATCTGAATATCAGCGAGTTCATGAATCATGTTGGGGAGTCTCCAGAGTTGGGTTCAACGTTCCTGATCGGTGGGGCGCATCAGGATTTCATTGATGTTCACATGCGCGGGCTGGCCGGCACAGAACACAATGGCGCGGGCGATGTCTGCGCTTTGCAACTGGCGCATGCTGTCGGCCCAGTTGTTGAGCGCCGTCTGCGTGGGCGCGTGGGCGATATGGTCGCGCAGCTCGGTCTGCGCCACGCCAGGCTCGATCACGGTGACGCGGATATTGTCTTTGTAGACCTCGCGCCGCAGTGATTCGCTAAAACCCACCACGCCCCATTTCGAGGCCGAATAGCCCCCACCGTTGGGGTTGGCTTGCCGCCCGGCGGTGGAGGCCATGTTGAAAATGTGCCCGTCCTTCCTGGCGCGCATACCGGGCAGGGCGGCCTGGCAACTGGCCATGAGCGCGAGCAGGTTCAGCTGGATCATGTGCTGCCAGCGGGTCATGTCCGCACTGTCGATGGGCTCCAGGTACATGACTCCGGCGTTGTTGACCAGGATGTCGAGGCGGCCGAAATGCGCTTCGGTATCTTGCACGATGGCCTGCGCGGCTTTGACTTCGGCCAGGTCGGCAGGAAGAACCAGCACCTCGCAGCCCAGTGCGCGCAGGCGTGCGGCCAGAGCGTCCAGCCGGTCGCCGCGGCGTGCGCTCAGGGCCAGGCGCGCGCCGGCCTGCGCGAACAGTTCGGCGGTCGCTTCGCCGAAGCCGGACGAGGCGCCGGTGATGAGGACGACGCGATCTTTGAGCGATGCAGGAGCGAGATTCAGGGACATGTTTTTTCTCCTTGGGCAAAGCCGAAGACTGTACGCGCGTGGCGTGTTTTCTGCAGGCGCGCGAACGGCGAAACTCCGGTGCCCGATGTCGTCCTACGCAGCGCCATCCGGCACGGTCTTGGGCGCTTCGCTGCTGCCTTCCGCAGCCGTGGTCAAGTGCAGCTGGGCGTCGCCCTGGAGAATGTCTTCCAGCTCGGCGCGGGCGTTTTTCGACAGGGCGATGAGCGCGGCCCTGTCGTGAAACACGGCCTGCTGACGGTCGAGCACTCGCAGGTCGTGGGCGGTGAACAGCGCGACCACGCGGTCGGCATCAACCTCGGGCTGCACGGCCTGCAGCGCCCGCCGTCCCAGCTCCACGCTCGTGCCCCAGGTTTCGCGCAGCACTTCTTTCACGCCAAGCTCGCGCAGGCGCATGAGATGGGTGCGGTTGCGCGCCCGCGCCAGCAGCGGCACGTCGGGGAAGTGGGTGCGCAGCAGTTCGGCGATCTTCAGGCTGGCCTCGACGTCATCGACGGCGAGGACGAACAGCCGGGCGTCCTGCACATGGGCGGCGCGCAGCAGCGACAGGCGGGTGGCGTCGCCGTAGTAGATCTTGTTGCCGAACTGGCGCACGAAATCCACCTGTTCGGCGCTGGCGTCCAGCGCGGTGAACGCCACGCCTTGCGCGTTGAGCAGCCTTCCGACGATCTGGCCGACGCGCCCGTAACCTGCGATGACGACGGGCTGGCCGGGTTCGTCGATAGTGCTGAAGGGCGGCGCCTGACGGTTGCGCGCCCACGGCTGGATCAGCCGGTCGTTGAGGATGAGCAGAAACGGCGCCAAGGCCATGGAGACGGCCACCGCCACGGTCAGCAGCTCGGCGGTGGGGCCGTCGAGCAGGCCGCCACTGCGCGCGCTGGTGAACAGCACGAAGGCGAATTCGCCGCCGCAGGCCAGCAAAATGGCCAGCGGACGGCTGAGCGCATCGTCGCCGCCGATGAGCCGCCTCCCCGCATAGAGCGTGAGGGCCTTGAGCAGCAGAATGCCTGCCCCCAGGCCGATCACCTGCAAAGGCTCGGCCATCACCAGCGGTAGCGCAATGCCCATGCCCACCGCGATGAAAAACAGGCCGAGCAGCAGGCTCTCGAAGGGCTCGATGGCGGCTTCGAGTTCATGGCGGAATTCCGAATCGGCCAGCAGCACCCCGGCGAGAAACGCGCCCAGCGAGGCCGACAGACCTACGCTGCTCAGCCCCACGCCGATGCCCACGGCGCCCAGCAGCGCAGCGGCGGCGAACAGTTCGCGGTTGCCGCCACCGAACCGCGCCACATAGCGGAACATGGTGGCTAGCACCGGCCGCCCGGCTAGGGCCACGATTAGCAAAGCCGCCAGCGCGGGCCAGCCCGGCGCCTGCCCGCCGGCGCCGGTGAGGGCGAGCAGCGCCAGAATGGGAATCACGCTCACGTCCTGGAACAGCAGGATGGCGAAGGTCTCCCGACCGAAGCGCGTGGTCAGCTCCCGGCGCTCGGCCAGCAGCGGCAGGATGTAGGCGGTGGACGACATCGCCAGCGCCACGCCGACCAGCGCCGCGCCCGTCCACCCCAGGCCCAGCGCCGCGGCGATGGCGGCAACCGGCAGCGCCACCCCGGCCATTTGCAGCGCGCCCAGGCCGAAGCGTTTGAACAGCGGAACCAGCAGGACGCTGGCGGCCAGCAAGGTGAGCAGGGCGGTGGCGGACATGGGGCGATGGTACGAACAGCCGCCGTCTGGCGCTGCCGCCCGCGTGCGCCTATTGCGCTCCGGCCGAAGCCGCTGACAAGGGGCCGATGGCCGGCGCGTTGGCCGCGCCCCAGCCGCCGCCCAGTGCTTGAATCAGGGACACGCTGGCGGCGTAGCGGCGGTTGAGCAGGGTGAGCTGCGCATTCCGTGCGCTCGTGGCCGTGGTCTGCGCGGTGATCACGTTGAGGTAGGGCGCGGTGCCCGCCTTGTATTGGTTTTCAGCCAGACGCAGCGAGACCTCGGCGGCCTGCACCACCTCGGCCTGTTGCTGCGCCTCTAGCGCCAGGATGCGCTGTGCGGCGAGGTTGTCTTCCACCTGTTGCAGTGCGGTCAGCACGCTCTGGCGGTAGTTGGCGACCGTCTGGCGGTAGGCCGCCTGACTGCTTTGCTCC
>JABEBX010022050.1_pt1 | contig 24503 bp, 26 predicted proteins | sample 7245971 | NCBI WGS metagenome assembly JABEBX01 (sample SAMN14506365, study PRJNA622280) | hot springs metagenome | biome: hot spring [ENVO:00000051]|acidic hot spring [ENVO:00002120]; feature: spring [ENVO:00000027]|sediment [ENVO:00002007]; material: sediment environment [ENVO:01001048]... | reverse complement strand
GCATCTTTTCTCTTGCCCGCTTTGAACGTTTTCTTTTCTGCCTCCGTATCTTTTCAATCTCTTTCCGCACCCTGCTTTTTTCTCCGAGTATCATTTCCTCAATCTTATCAACAAGAAGTCTCCTTGCAAGAAATCTGTTCAGGGATTGGGACCTCTCTTTTTGCATCTTCACCTCAATACCCGTTGGTACATGTTTCAAATAAACGCACGTTGAGGTCTTATTGATGTTTTGCCCGCCGTGCCCCTGAGCACGTATAAACTTCTCCACAATATCGGTTTCTCTAATACCGAGAGCCTTCATCCTTTCAATAAGTTCCTCTTCTTTGCTTTTGTTTACCATAATAAGTCCTAAAGCCTTGTATGACCTATTTGACAGATTACCATTGTTTTGACATAAAGGGAAGCTATGGCAAGGGTAATTTCTATTGCAAATCAAAAAGGCGGCGTTGGTAAAACAACAACGGCTGTAAATCTTTCTGCAAGCCTTGCCGCCGCGGAAAAAAAGGTGCTGCTTGTAGATCTTGATCCTCAAGGTAACTCCACGAGCGGATTCAATATAGATAAAACAACGCTGGAAGGAAGTATTTATCATGCCATCATAGGTAAGAACAAGCTTTCGCATATTATAAAATCCACTGATTTGGCATATCTAAAGATTGCACCATCAAACCAGGACCTTATTGGGGCTGAAATAGAATTGATCAATGTAATATCGAGGGAAACACGATTAAAGAATGCACTGAAAGATGTTAAAGACCTCTATGATTACATAATCATTGATTGTCCGCCGTCACTTGGTATCTTGACGGTGAATGCCCTTGCAGCGGCAGATAGTATTATTATTCCTCTCCAGTGCGAATACTATGCGATGGAAGGACTTGGTCAGCTTATGAAAACCGTGGAACTCGTAACGGAAAACATAAACAATCTGCTTGAGATAGAAGGTATTTTGTTGACAATGTTCGATCCGAGGAATAATCTCTCCTTTCAGGTAAAGGACGAAATAGACAAACATTTTGCATCCTTGAGATTTAAAACGGTTATTCCAAGAAGCGTCCGGTTGAGTGAGGCGCCGAGCTTTGGTAAGCCTGCATTGCTTTATGATATAACGTCAAAAGGTGCGAGAAGCTATATAGATATGGCAAAAGAATTACTTCAAAAACATAATAACAAAGGAACTGCGGAGCATGGAAAAAAAGCATAATGCCCTTGGCAAAGGACTATCCGCGCTTATACCTGTAAGGACAAAGGAACTGACCACAAGAGAAGGTTATTTTATCTGTCCCATATCTAAGATATCGGCAAACAAAAACCAGCCGAGAAAGGCGTTCTATGATAATACCATCGATGAGCTTGCCCAGTCCATACAGGCTAACGGCATACTTCAGCCTCTGGTCGTAAAACCTGAAGGCAGCGGTTTTGAGCTTATAGCCGGAGAAAGACGTCTAAGGGCGGCAAAAAAGATAGGACTCAAAGAGGTGCCTGTCATTATAAAGGATGTAAGTGACAGGGATCAGTTGTTTCTTTCATTGATTGAAAACCTGCAAAGAGAGGACATCAATCCCATTGATGAGGCAGAAGGATACAAAAAACTTATAGAGAATTTTAGTTTGAATCAGCTTGACGTTGCAAAGAGGGTGGGTAAGGATAGGGCTACTGTTGCAAATGCCCTTAGAATTTTGAGGCTTCCAGAAGAGATCAAGAACGCGGTTAAAGACGGCAGCATAAGCCCCGGTCATGCAAGGACCATACTCGGGCTTCCTACAGTGGAAGAGCAATTAAAGCTTTTCAGAAAGGTCCACGAGGAAAAACTCACTGTAAGAGCGGCTGAAGGATATGTAAAAACAAGATTAAACAAGGCAAAGCAATCACCTCAGCCAAAAGAGGTTATATCGCAGGTAACCGCAATAGAGGATGAGTTGAGAAAGATATTTGCCACAAAGATCAAAATAAACCATCATGGGAATAATGGGTGGATTGAAATCCATTATTCTTCTTTTGACGATCTTGATAGAATTTTAAACACTGTAAGGGGAGCTTAGGAGGCTATATGTTTGATAAAAAAGAAAACGATGTTAAACTTGAGGAGATTCACACAATTATAGGCAAGGAGAGTTCTTTTGAAGGAAAACTCGTTTTTGACGGTGTGGTAAGGATAGACGGCTCTTTTAAGGGCAACATACAGTCAAAAGGTAAGTTGCTTATAGGGGAAACCGCTGCTCTGGAAGCAGAAATAGAAACCGGCTCTTTGATATTGAGCGGCGAAATCAAGGGTAATGTCATAGCATTCGACAGGATGGAAATAAAGAGCAAGGGAAGATTCACTGGAAACATAAAAACCCCTGTTCTGATTATAGAAGAGGGCGCCTCTTTTAACGGCACTTCTTCGATGGAATTACAAAAGATCTCATCCATTGTAAAAGAACCCGAATAAATAGAAATGGAACATGCTTCATCTTTGGCGCCTGCAAAACTCAATCTGTTCCTCTACGTTACCGGTAAAAGGGATGACGGTTATCATAATATACTGACACTCATGCAGAAGGTTTCACTTTACGATAAAATAGATGTCTCTCTTGGAGAGGGCAATACAATAAACATAAACCTTATCGATCTCATAGGACCGGGAGACCAGATACCTTCTCAAAAGGCAGAGAATCCCCGGCTCTACAATACCATGAACACGTCCCATGATATTCCTGTGAATGAAAAAAACACCGCTTATGCAGCAGCACAATTGTTTTTCCGGCACAAGGATATACAAAATAAACGGGTCGACATCACGATAGAAAAGCATATCCCGGTTGAATCCGGCATGGGCGGGGCAAGCAGCGATGCCGCATGCGTTTTGATCATGCTCAACAAACTGCTGTCTGCTTACACCGAACATGAACTTTTTGAGCTATCGAAACAGATCGGTTCAGATGTTCCTTTTTTTATGATGGAGGGCAGCGGCCTGGCAAGCGGCAGGGGAGATCGCGTCAAAAAGGTTGAGATCCAGGGCCCTCTTTATTATGTTGTCGTAAAACCGGGGTTCGGCATCTCGACACGCTGGGCATATTCCCAGTTAAAACCATTGACAAAAACCGTGTTACCGTTTATGTGCGATCTTGATTTATATACAAAAGATGATATTATGAGGTGTCTTCAAAACGACCTTGAGATGGTAACGGAGGAACATACTCCAGAAATAAAAATGATAAAGGAGAAACTTTTACAAAATGGCGCAAAAGCCGCGACCATGACCGGAAGCGGGTCATGTGTTTTTGGTATTTTCTATGAAGAACGGGAAGCGGAAAAAACTTTTAACAATATTTCAAGTGACTATACAACGGTTTACAAATTAAGAGGTATATAACATAAGGAGGTAAAGAGTATGGAAATTACAGAGGTAAAGGTGTTCCCGGTTAACGAGGAGAGGCTAAAGGCGTTTGCTACGATAATCTTTGACGGTTGCTTTGTCATACGAGACCTCAGGATCATCAACGGTAATAATGGTTTGTTCGTAGCCATGCCGAGCAAGAAGATGAAAGACGGCAGCTACAAGGGGATCTGCCATGCGGAGGTTCGAATCCTCCCGCCCCAGTTAGGATAGAAAATAAAGATATGAACGGCAATTTAAAGATATTTAGCGGCAGTTCAAACAATGAACTTACGGAGAACATCTGTAAGGATCTGGGCTTGAATCCTGGGGATGCAATGGTAAAAACATTCAGCGACGGAGAAAGCAGGATCGAGATCAATGAGAACGTACGCGGCATGGATGTTTTTGCCGTTCAGTCAATCTCGATACCAGGGAATCATCACATTATGGAACTGCTGATAATGATAGACGCACTGAAAAGGGCGTCTGCAAAAAGGATTACCGCTGTCATACCGTACTATGGTTATGCAAGACAGGACAGAAAGGTAAATCCCAGAACCCCGATATCGGCAAAGCTTGTTGCAGACCTGCTTACAACGGCCGGGGCACAGAGGATTTTGACGGTTGATCTGCATGCTGGACAGATTCAAGGTTTTTTTAATATACCCGTCGATAATCTGTATGCAATGCCTGTGTTACTTGAATATATAAAAGGGCATATACATAATGATATAGTCGTGGTATCCCCTGATGCAGGCGGTGTTGAAAGGGCAAGGTCATTTGCAAAAAGGCTTGATGCTTTTATTGCCATCATCGACAAGAGGAGACCGAGGCCGAATGTCTCAGAGGTAATGAACATTATTGGAGACGTAAAGGGTAAGGATGCATTGATAGTCGACGATATAGTTGACACTGCGGGTACAATAACGCAAGCTGCAGATGCTTTGATAAAAGAAGGTGCGGCAAAGGTATATGGATGTGCGACACATGCTGTACTTTCCGGCAATGCAGTCGAAAGGATAAAAAACTCGCAGATGGTTGAACTTATCGTAACAGATACTATCAGACCAAACGACCGTACATCCGCATGCAAAATGATAGTGGTAAAAAGTATAGCACACCTGCTTGCAGAAGCTATAATGAGGATACATGAAGAGACTTCTGTAAGCTCGCTGTTCGTATGAATAATAAGGAGAATACAATGGAAGAATTGGTAATTAATGCAACATTAAGAAAAGACTTCGGCAAACAAAAAGTAAGGGTTATAAGAAATAACAAAGAAGTACCGGCTGTTATCTACAGTAAAAATCATGATACCGTACACGTTTCTATCCCGGTTGAAGAACTAAAAAAGGTCTTAAAGACAGGCTCAAATGAACTTATAAAGATAAGTATCAAGAATAATGGTGAGTCAAGCCAAAAGATTGCACTGCTAAAAGAACTCCAAAGACATGTAACGACGGATGAATTACTGCATGTCGACTTCTACGAGGTATTTGAGAATCAGTATATCAAAACAAAGGCGCCTGTACTGGTAACAGGCAAGGCAAAGGGAATCGAACTCGGCGGTATACTTCAGGTTGTCGCAAGAGAGCTCAGTATAAAGTGCTTGCCGACTGCCATACCAAAACATATAGAGATCGATGTAACCGAGTTAAACATAGGACATACGCTGCACGTTAAAGATATCAAGCCTATTAAAGGGGTTGAGTTCATAGACAATCCAGAAGCACCTGTCGTTCACGTGATGGTACCTGCCAAGGAAGAGGTTGTTCAGCCGGTTGCTGCTGCTCCAGAGGCTGCTGCTGCGGAACCAGAGGTAATCAAAAAGGGCAAGGAAGCTAAAGAAGGTGAACAGCCAGCAGAGGAAGCTAAAGATGCAAAACAAGCTGCATTTGTTGGGAAGGAAAAGGCTGAACCGAAAAAAGAATCAAAGAAAGAGGCAAAATAAGCCCCGTTGTTTGGTTTACATAAGACACACAAACCGGCACTTATTGTTGCTGGCCTGGGTAATCCGGAAAAGAAATACCTTTCTACAAGGCATAATGCGGGTTTTTTGTTTTTGTCAGCCTTTGCAGACAGGATTGGGTGCGAGATCAAGAAAAAACAATTTGATTCATTGACAGGATACTGGCAGGAACGCGATATCCTTCTCATGATGCCTCTTACCTACATGAACTTGAGCGGCATTGCGATCCATTCTGCGATGAAGAAATACCATCTTACGCCGCACGATATCGTCATTTTACACGATGATATGGATATACCCGTGGGCAGGGTAAAGTTCAATTATGACAAGAACAGCGCAGGGCATAAGGGCATTGAGTCCGTCATAGAAAAGTTGGGGACAAAGGAATTCTACAGGATACGGATAGGAATAGGAAAACCGGCTAATGATGATACCATAGACTATGTGTTATCCGAGTTCAATACGCAGGAGTCGAAGGCGTTGAAAGAATTGTTCGATAAGATCTATGATGGACTGATGATGTTCATCGCTGGTGAAAGACAGAAGGCAATGGAATTTGTAAACAGGATCAATCTACGCACTCTCTATGAAAAACAGTAACAGCATGACAGTCTTGCACATTATTCATGCAGTCATTCCCCCGAAAACTGAAATCCATGAAAAGAAAAACTGGATTCGGTATCAAGTATGGAATGACGCGAAGAGTACACCGGACTTGAGAGGCACGCATGGGATTTAGCTGCGGCATCGTAGGATTGCCTAACGTAGGAAAGTCAACCATATTCAATGCACTTACAGCATCAAAGGTATCGGCAGAAAACTTCCCGTTTACAACAATAGAACCTAATATAGGAATTGTGGATGTTCCCGACACTCGCATAGATGTTCTTGCCGGCATAGATAAATCGGAGAAAAAGATATACACGACACTTAAGTTTGTTGATATAGCAGGTCTTGTAAAGGGTGCGTCAAAGGGAGAGGGATTAGGAAATAAGTTCTTAAGTCATATACGCGAGGTCGATGCAATAGCATACGTAGTACGGTGTTTCCTCAATAAAGATATTATACATGTAGAAGGCGATGTTAATCCTTCAAGGGATATAGACATTATAAATACAGAGCTGCTTCTTGCAGATTTAGACACCGTTGACAAAAGGCTCGAAAAGGCTGCAAGGGCAGCAAAAAGCGGAAACAAAAAACTTATCGAAGAGGCTGACTTTTTCAAGAGACTCTCGTTGCATTTATCCAGTGGTAAAAAGGCTATAAACATACAGACAAGTCTTGAAGAACAGGGACTTTTGAAGGAGCTTAATCTCCTAACATCAAAACCCGCCATGTACATAGCAAATATAACGGAATTCGATCAAGAAGACAATTCGTCCGCTCATAACAAAGAAGAGCAGTCGTATGTGAAAGAGGTAGAGGCCGAGGCATTAAAGGAAGGTGCCGGAATTGTTGTTATATCCGGAAAATTGGAGGCAGAGCTCGCAGAACTTGATGTCGCTGAACGCACGGAATACCTGAAAGAACTCGGCATTAGGCACTCGGGGCTTGATGAAATGATAGAGAAGGGGTACAGGTTGCTTAACCTGTTGACTTTTTTCACGTCAGGTCCAAAGGAAGCGCGAGCATGGACAATCGTTAAGGGCACAAAGGCACCTCAGGCAGCAGGAAAAATACATTCCGATTTTGAGCGAGGCTTTATAAAGGCCGAGATTATTTCATACGATAACTATATAAAGGCGGGATCAGAGGCTGCTGCACGCGAGCTGGGATTCCTCCGCATAGAAGGCAAAGATTATGTAATGCAGGAAGGTGATGTTGTGTACTTCAGATTCAATGTAGCTGGAAGATAGAACTGTGGTTTTGACGCATAAATTCTGGAGATGGCAACGTCAATTTTTATATATAATCAGATCTTTTTATCAAACCGTTTATCGGTTTTCCTTCGATAAAGTTGGAAATATTCATTGCAGCGTACTGTAGTGATTCTACAAGGGCTTCTTTAACAAGAGCTGAATTGTGGGGAGAACCTATCACATTGGGAAGGTCAAGGAATGGATAGTTCATTCTGAATTCACCGGATCTAAAGGGTTCAATCCACCAAGCATCAATGCCAGCTTTAAAATTCAGGTTATTTTTAAGGTGCTCATATAGAGATTTTTCATCTATTATATCTCCCCTTGCGACATTAACAAGTATGGCATCGGGTTTCATAATTTTAAGTTCCTTTTCTCCTATTATGCCGTTTGTGTGTTTTGATAGGGGTAATGCAATAACAAGAATATCGGATTCCTTGAGAAGCTTATCCATGTCATTTAAGGTACCTATAAAATCTACCTTTTCATTTGTTTTACCAGATGTATTTATAGCGTAAATTTTTGTTCCAAATGGGCGAATCAGCCTGGCAACAGCCTTTCCAATACCTCCAAACCCGAGTATCCCACAAACGCTGCCCTTTATATATCTGCCTGTTACGGTATGATCGAACTCGAAATTTTTTAACTTCATATGTTCGATTAAAAGATTTTTTGAAAGAGCGAGTGTCATACCGAGCACGTGTTCAGCCATTGCATCCGCATATGCGCCTGCATTGCTTGCAACTACAATGTTCTCTGGAATAGATGAAAAAGGTATATGATCCGCACCGGCTGATAAAAGCTGCATAAACTTAATACCGGATAAAAGCCTTATCTCATCCTGTGAAAGTTCTCGCTTGGTATTCCAGGTAAATAAAACAGACGCATCTTTGATAGCATCGGTACGTTCATTTTTAGAAAGCCTGCCTATAAATATGCTGCTTGGTAATATCTTCTTAATTATAACTATCGATGCCTCGTCTACCGGAAAAGTTACAATTACATTGTCCATAGAGATAAATTTAATCCGAAATCTTATAACATCAATACCAACCTAAAAAGGCATCGAATGAGCAGGCAAACGTACCTGTTGAATTTTTTGATTAAAGGTTAGCTACCTGCTTTTTCTCTTCCACGGCTGTGGATTGCGTATTGGACTCTTCAAACTCATGCATTATTGCCATTCGGTTTACTATAAAGCGGTAGCACATTATCAGCACTGTAACAGCACCGACGGTAAGCGTTATCTCTGTCCATTTCGGGTAATATTTTTCTGAAAACGGAATATACCAATTATATGCAACCATGGAAACATCAACCCTATTTAATATAACGCCAAGTACTGTTATAAGACTTCCGATCCCCGAAAGTTTAGCACTTTGATTCCTAACCGATACTACGAATAAAATAATGGGAACAAGTACAAAACCCAGAATTTCAAAAAGGTATAAATAACCGTAAGGTGAATCCAAATATACAAAATTCCCTGTACGCACAAGATCGAATATTTTTAATATAAGATATATAAAAAGGCCGGAAGCCGCTGCCTTACCAAGGCCAATGGTAATATGATCAAATTCAGCTTGGTCAAAATGTCTCACATGTTTTATAAAGATCTTATATGCCAGATAATTTACTATAACGACCATACCGATCCCGCCAAAAATAGCTGATAACAAGAAAAAAATGGGCAAAAACGGTGAATACCATAATGGATAAAGTTTCGTAACTGCAACAAGATATAAGGCACCAAGTGCGGATTGGTGCCCTGCCGCTATGAGAACACCAAAAATAACAGCCCATACGGTCAATTTTGTGAAAAAGTCTCTCCAATTTTTTAAACCTAACCAATCCAAAAACACGGGAGCCAATTCAACAACAGATAGATCTATATATAGGAAGAAATGCCATCCAACTAAGAACAGAATAGAGGTAAAACCCCACGACCACATGAGCATATAATGTACTCTATAATAGCGTCCTAAATCGAGCATCAACACAAGCACTGCAAAAATATAACCGAGAAGGCTTGCAAGAATAGCGGGGCGAGCGAATGGATGATATTTTTCCATTCCGAACAGATAAACTGCTGTAGCAATGGTAAGTCCTGGTGCTGTTGCTATGGTTAAAAGATCAAATCCTATCCATAATCCCCATGGATAATTATCCGAAAGATTTGTTGATGGCCCAATCCCATAAAATATCCTGTAAAAAAATACAGGGATAGACACACACAAGATTAGAGCAATTATGAGATTTGCTATAGTAAGGTTGCTCTTTATATATTCTTTGGGTGTCATTCCAAGTAACATTTTATCTTTAAACCATGAATTAGTATTTTCCATAGTAATTATTTCCTTTCATTGTTCTAAAAAATTATAGGGGTTTCTCATTTTTTGGTTTCTCGTTGTCATCCTTTTTATCCTTACGTTCACTGAGCTTCGATACTGCATAATAAGCTCCAAACACAAGGGGCCATGCACTAACCATTTCAAATATCTTTACGCCTAATAAGAAATTCTCCGTTAGGTGAGGGATGGGTGTTTTGCCTATATTTGTCTGAAAACCTATCTGGTTGAAGTCTACCGGTGAGAGATAAAGCCAGCTTGTCCCGCCCACTTCATGTTCACCGTAAACATGGTTAACATACCTGCCGGGGTTATTGTCTATTCGTTCGTGTGCCATTTTGATAAGTTCGCTTCTACTTCCGAATGTTAACGCCCCGGCCGGACAGATTTCCACACATGCAGGCATTTGGCCGTTCACAACCCTATCATAACACATGGTACACTTTGTGATTTGAGGGTGAAACGCGGAATAATATTCATACGCAGGAATACCGAATGGGCAGGAAACCATGCAGTATCTGCACCCTATACATACATTTGGATTGTAAATAACAGGACCTTCAGGTGTTTTCCGAAAGGCATCAACAAAACATGCATTCAGGCACGCGGGATCAACACAATGCATACACTGTTTCTTTACATAAACAGGGTCGGAATCTTTTTCCTCAAAACGATTTACGACAGTGAAGTTGCCGGCATGGGTCCTTCTTACTGTATTAAATACAGAATTCTTTTCGTTGACCGATGCTTCAAATTTTTCTATTGGCTGATTGGGATTTTTGTTCCAATTATTGCAAGCCCATTCACATCTCCGGCATCCGATACAAAAGGTCGTATCCACCAATATACCATAAGGCTCCCCACTAAAATGCTGATTTTTCTTCTCTTCCCATATCTTCCAGTCTCTTTCATTCACTGTATTGTTCGTAAAAAATTTTGAGAAATCCTTTTTGTCCGCTGCGCGTGCAACACTACTGCCGCCGAGCAGGGTGATGCCGGCAATTGCTGCAGTACGCTTTAGGAATTCCCTTCTGTCAATACTCATATCCTGCCTCCCTAAATGTTAATTTCATCAATATTTTCTTCTTGGGGTATTTACAAAGTAATAAAATAATATAAATGCAAATATGGTTACAATAGCTATAAGGTATTCATAACCTATTGTTGTGAATAACTGTTTAAAGATGTACATCTTCTTCTCCTTATGTTTTTTACTTACTTCACTTGATTATTTTTTGCATACTCGTGACAGTCCGTACATGCCTTCGGTTTTTTAAGATCCATTTGAATATGGCACTGGATACACATTTCGTGGTAAGCAGCAAGAAGCCGTGGACGATTTAAAGCCAGCGGTTCAAAATACTTGCTATGGCAATTACCACAGGATGGTGGTTCTTCTTTTTTCATCTGTGCATCAACATATCCATGGTGGTGGCATCCTTCACACAATGTTTGAATGTTTCCATGGAAGTATGTTGCGAGTTTGCTGCTATTTGAAATCTCAGCCAATTTTATCAGGATCTTTTCATGCGGATATTTAACAGGTTTGAATTGGCTTTCAAGCTCTTTTATAATCACTTCCTTCTTGACTATATTGGGATTTAGACCCGCGGTTGTTAATGTAGCAGGCATTGCAATCCTGTTTAGGCCATTATGACATCTGGAACACATCTGGTCTGTAGGTTCTTTAGCAATTACTGACTGACGATGACAGCCTGAGCAATTCTTTGCTGTTTCTTGTACCTTATGGCATCCAATACAGCTCTTATTAGAGAAGATATCGTGATATGCATCCAATGTGTCGATACCTCCTCCATTAACATTGCCATGCAATGTATGGCATTTATCACAGTTGTATAATGTTTCATGGTGGCAGGTTTTGCAACTATCTACCTGCTGTTCATGAAATGCATGATCGAATGGAACAGACTTCATCTTTGCATCCTTAACATCTATAGTACACGTTGCAGGCTGACCAGCATTGGGACGTGGAATACGTTCAAGCTCTTTCGGTGGTACAGGCTTCCTTTCATGACATTTATAGCACAATGTCGGCCCGGCTTTATCTGAGCCTTGTTCTTTAGCTATATGAAGGTGACAGTTCAAACACCTCATATGATCAGCGGTTTCTACTGAAAGGTCTTTCTGAGTCGTAACGCTAATATCAGCAGCAAGCAGGGGACTTTTTTGTGCACCAATATCATGGCAATCCTCACACGCCCATGCCCTGTCTATTTCTCTACCGTTTTTATAAACCACCTCATAGATCAGTTTCTTTTGCTCCTGGTTATACTGGTGATGACAGAGTGCGCAATTTTTATCTTGAACCTTTTGTTCTATGATCCTTTTTTGATTTTCATTGAGATTATTGGATTCAAATTTAACGACAACCGGGGGCTCAAGATTGATGGCTTGAAGTTCTTTAATGTCCTTTAGTTGCAATCTCTTCGTATGTATTTCATGAAGCTTAAAATCAAAATTTACTTCGGGATATTTAAATTTTGCAACGTTTATATCTTTAACGTGGCAGTTGCCGCAGGTAATAGGTCCTGCTTTTTTGCCTTCTTTTAATCTTTTTTCGTGACAACCTATGCATTCTGTATGATATGCATCCATCAGAGTCTTTGGTGATGTCTTGTTTATATCCTTAATATCTTTAGGGAAGGTAAAATTTATTAGGTTGTGACTTTTATCATAAAATGGATGACACGTATCACAACCCTTACCTTCTTTTCCGAGAACCTCTGTATGTTTATCGTGATCGAAGATTACTGCCGGATATTCCAATGTTTTAAATACCTTAGTATTGGCGATAGCAATTTTGTCATCATACTTTGTTTTTACGATTTTTTCCGCGGGGATATTTCCTGCCTCTGAATGAACGAGGCTTGATATGCTTATAAAAGCTACCAAGATAAACCCTACAACTGTTACGAAAATGAACCGATTCTTCATTAAATATCCTCCCCCACCTATTTCTTAGCCTTCATCTCTTCAGGCACTTCTATTGCATCGACGAGAATGTCGCTGATAAATTTTACATGCATGCCAAGCTTATAATATCCTATTATGTCCTCTATACCGCTATGGCAGTTATGACATGGCGTAATAACTACGCGCGCACCCGTCGCCTTCATTTGTTCAGCCTTGACACGATTACCTTCCATACGTTTGAGCTTCCATGGAGGTCCGCAGTTGATAACGCCTCCTCCTGCCGCACAACAATAATTATGTTCTTTATTTGGAGACATTTCCCTGAAGTCTTCACATATAGCATTTACAACATATCGAGACATTTCCTGCAGGCCCCTTCCTCTTATAACATTGCAAGGGTCATGCAGGGTTACGGGTTCTTTGAATTTTTTGACGATCTTTATTCTTCCTTCTTTTATAAGTTCGTAATAAAATTGTATTGCGTGTATTATGGGAATGGGAGGCATTTTCCAGCCAAACCATCTGTTACCGACATCATACACGGATCTGAATGCATGTCCGCATTCTCCCATGACAATCCTCTTTACCTTAAGCCGCATGGCTGCTTCAAAATGCGCCCTTTTAACCCTTCCCATAATCTCCTGATCCCCGGAGTACATAGCCATATCGCTGTTGTCCCAGCCATCAAAAGAAGGGAACGTCCAGTCAATACCGGCAACGTGCATGATCTTGGCAGCATTACCTATGAGCATGGCAAGAAATTTCGGCTCGGGTCCAATGACAGAATACATGACATCAGCCCCTTCTTTATCAAGTGGAATCTTAAGATGCTGTATCTCTCTTCTATAATCATCCTCCTGCCAGAATAGTGTATCGATCCACTCATCCTGCTTGAGCCACATCTGGTTCATTGTAGCGGAATGACTGTGTGCAGTATCCTGCAGATATTGGGGAGTTACACCGAGTAAATGACATATACGTCGAACAGAACTGATAATATAAGCAATATCAATACCAAAGGGACAGTACATGCTGCATCTGCGGCATAAGTTGCACTCCGTATATGCTATCTCCGACATCTTTTTTATAGACTCTGGACTTACACGGCCTTTGTTTTTAAGTATCTCCCACATGGTTTGTTTGACCTTACCCACAGGTGAGAAATGTGGATCCCCGTCATGAGAAAGATAAAAATGGCATGCCTCTGAACACAGACCGCAGTGGATACATGTCGAAACGTATGCGTCCAAACGGGCTCCGCCCATAGCAGCCAATGCACTATTTATAGTTTTTTCTATCTTTTCAGGGGTAAGTTTTTTTGCACCTTCCTCTAATCCTAAGTCTATTATTTTTTTCACTTCTTTCTTTTCTGCTGCTACTGCCATTCCCTACCTCCAAAATATGCTTGTTTCATTATAATACGTATAATCTTACCAATCCTTGACATGGCGTACCATGCCAAACTCAGAACCCGTGTATGCCCTTGTAAATCCGGAAAATATCATGTGTGCCAATCTGGTAAAGGGTATCGCCATCAACATTATCTCTCCGAACAAGATATGAAGCACTATCAATGCCTTATAAGGAAGAAACAACTGATGATATGCTAAAAAACCTGTAAAAAATGGTAAAAACACAAGTGCAAGTATAAAATAGTCAGAGGGATATGTGACGAATTTGACCTCCCTTGCAATAATTCTTCTGAAGAAAAAAAACACGCAAGATAATATCACGATCAGGGTCATAAAATCAGCCAGGCCTTCCGGCAAGGTCCACCATTTTATGTGCCATGATCGAAACCATAATATATTATGGGCTAACAAAAAAATCGGGGTTACTATGAGACAAAAATGGAAAAGGAATGTTACCGTAGTCATGATAGGGTGTCTTCTCCAATTTACAGTACCAAAAGGTGTAGCCCAATGTGCAATGGATCTCAGACTGTATTTAAAGCTCATGTAAGGCAGAACTACAGCTTCCTTTTTTAAACCTGAGAATATCACATACAACCTGCAAATGCTGCCTAAAATAAATACTATGAATGCAAGCCATACCATCGGACCCCTGATAAACTCATAAAAACCTTCGCTCATAATAAATTTCATGGTTTTAATTCTCCATTCCTAAATTTCATCTAAAGTCAAAACATACCTGTAATACTTTCCGCCCTTTATACACTTTATCAGTAACTTATCTCCATTAGGGCTGAATACCGGCGGCCAGAGTGCATCATAGAAATTTTTTCCTGGCTTACCGTTGACAACAACACAGTATTTCCCATTGATTTCAGCCTTGGCCACTACAGTTTTTCCATCCGGGCTGAATACCGGATCCCATATCATATCGAAATCCTTTTCCCATGGAATGCCGTCAACAGCAATTGTCCACCTATCATTCCCTTTTATATTATGCAGTGAAGAGCCCATGTTCATCGGATCCTTTGATTCCTTTGCTATTGCTGCCACCCGTTTGCCGTCCGGACTGAATACAGGGGGTAAAACCGTGTCGCTGAATGTTGTTTGCCATGGAATACCGTCAACAGCGATTGTCCACCTTCCAAATTCAGAAGCAACTACGGCCGCTATTCTGCTGGCATCAGGGCTGAACTTGGGATTCCATACCTGAACAAATGTTTTCCATATTGGTTTTCCGTCCATTGCAAGTGTCCAGCCTTGAGGAAGCTTTACGGGTGCAATGACAGCATTATTTTTTTGGCTGAAGATCGGTTCCCACACACACTTGAATGTGTCATTCCACATCTTCCCATCTATAACAATTGCGTAATCATAAAGATTTATCCTTGTTTCTGCCGCTATATGCTTACTGTCGGGGCTAAATGCGATCCCCCATACATTGACAAAGTTTTTGTCCCATGGGGTTCCATTTACTGCAACAGTCCATACGCCTTTCTGAAAATTAAATATGTCTGCCTCTGCAAGCCTTTTAACAGCAACAGATGCGGCAGTCTTTGTTCCATCAGGGCTTATAAAAAGGTTTCTTACATCGGAAAATCCCTGTGTCCATGGTTTGTCATCCAAACAAACACCGTATTGATCTTCTTTCTTTATGTTTACTCCGATATTTTTCCCATTCGGTCCTATTTGTAAATTCCATACGTAGTCAAATTTTTCATTCCACGGAAGTCCATCGACAGCAACGGTCCATGCATTATCCTTAAATACAAGACATATAGCCTTATTTTGATTATCGAATTTCAATGACCATACTTTCTCAAATGTTTCATTCCATTGTTTTCCATTCATACAAACGGTAAACGCACCATCATTTGTCAAGACTATAGATGCTATTTTTTCTCCGTCCTCGCTCACATTAGTTTGGTGGACCTCGAAAAACTTGTCTTTCAGCTCATTTATATCTGCAATAAGCTTTTCCTTCGTATCCCAATCCAATGAAAGTCCGGTGTTTCTTTTAGTAACAGATAAGGCTTCCTCGTTTGATAAGGAAGGAGATTGCTGTTTTAAAGTTGGTTGAACCTTTTCTGATGATTTTGGAGTTACTTCCATTCAATGCCTCCTGTAAGGTAAGAGCTTTATTTAATATTCGTCTTGAGTTCCTTTTCGGAACCAATGCAGGATTTTCACAATTTTTGCTGCCGTATAAGCTTTGATAATGTTCAATCTGTCTTTCATTTTTAATTTAACCCAATATAATTTATAAGCTCATTTGCAAAAATACATGATGACGTGTTTAATGTCAAGAAATATTGTATACAATGTACAATATGCCAATATGTTTTTGACTAAAAATTTTTTGTGAGTGACGATCGTTATCCACATTTTTATATTGTATTCTTTTAAAAAACCTTATATGTTGTACATCTGTTGGAGGCTGGTTATGAAAATAAGGTCTTTTTTGTTCATTGTTGTTTTGCTGAGCCCGGGATTTACAGTTTTTCCCGGTTGTACCCCTGCACGGCAAACGACGACTACATCATCCCCCTCAATACACTTCGATCGGTTAACCTATAATTTTGGCAGCATACAAAAAGGACGAACAGCGACGTATGATTTTAAATTTACGAATACCGGTAATGATAAACTTGTTATAAATAGCGTAAAATCTATTTGCGGTTGTACCGCGATACTTTTATCATCTACGGAGCTATTACCGGGCGCAAGCGGGGTAATCAAAGTTACATTTGATTCTACAAATTATCTCGGCCCTGTAACAAAAAACATTATTGTCACGGACAATGATCCCAAGAGGCCTGTTGTTACGCTTGCCATTACCGGAGAGGTAATTACCGACATTATAGCAGACAAAATTGCATTATTTTTCGGATCGATAAAAAAGGGGCAAAGAGCACAGCAAACTATGGATGTTTTTTTATTTAATCCCTTGGTTAAGATTACATCTGTAACGTCAACGAAGCCATATATAAAGGTGTCAACGTTAGGCCAATCCATATCTCAGGAAACTATAAGTGTATCAGTATTACCGGATGCGGAAATAGGCCCATTGAACGCCGATATAATGATATTTTCTTCGAGTAAAAAACAACCTGTTTTAAGGATACCGGTTGTAGGTAATGTTTCAAGTATGCCATAATAAAAAAACAGTTGACTTTTGTAGTGTATAATGTATACATGAAACATTATGGGACTAAGACAAATTGATTTACAAAAAAAACAAACATTGAGGGAACAAATAGCAGATGCAATAAGAGATGCTATCATTAAGGGTATTCTTCAACCTGAGGAGAGGGTTGCTGAAGCAGAAATGGCTAACAAGTTCAATATAAGCAGAACACCTATAAGAGAAGCCATACGACAGCTTGAAACAGAAGGGTTTATAAAGGTACAGGCGCACAGAGGCGCTTATGTTGCCCCTATTACAGAAAAGGATATACGGGATTTTTATGAGATAAAAAGCATACTCGAAGGGTATGCGGCAAAGCTTGCCTGCAGCAGGATCAGTGAAGATGAGATAAAAAAAATGGAAGATCTTAACAATAAACTTGAAGAGGCACATAAAAATGCTGAATGGCGGCTTGCATTTAAGCTACACAATGAATTCCATGATAAATTTTTGCGTAGCTGCGGCAATGACAAACTTTATCAATTGCTACAATCATTAACCCAGCAATTTCAGAGATTCAGGATTGCACTCACCATGAGCGGAAAGATCGAAGGTTCTATAAGCCAGCACAGAGAGATAGTAAATGCCTTCCGTAAACGCAATGCAGAGCTTGTAGAGAAACTGGTCAAAGAAAATGCAACATACGGAAGTGAAACACTTGTATCAGAAATCTTGAGACGCGGACAGGTATAACATGGGCATTTTGTCCACTGAGGTTTTGGTACTCAACAAATCGTATCTTCCGGTACACGTAACAACGGTAAGAAGGGCATTCATTCTGCTTTATGAAGGTATCGCAAAGGTTGTCGACAAACAATTTACAATATATGATTTCCAAAATTGGGCAGAATTAAAAGCAGAATATGGTGACGATGTTATCGGTGTTGTTCAAAGGGTGATTAAGGTGCCGAGAGTTATTGTGCTTGTTGCTTACGATCGCATACCAAAAAAGCATGTTCGATTTTCGAGGATAAACATATTTGCGCGAGACAAAAACACTTGCCAATATTGTGGTAAAGGATTTCCAAGAACCGAGCTTAATATAGATCATATTACACCGCGTTCTTTAGGGGGATTAAGCACATGGGAGAATGTGGTTTGCAGTTGTTTTGAATGCAATAAAAAGAAAGGCGGGCGTACGCCTGAACAAGCCGGTATGAAATTAATAAAAAGACCGAAAAAGCCAGAATGGACACCGTATGCCGCATTTAATTTCAAACATATCATTTATAAAGAATGGGCGCCATTTCTGAATATCGTGGATGCTTCGTACTGGAATGTTGAACTCGAAAAATAAATATTGTGTCGACTTCAAAAACCATTTTAAAGCATGGATCTCAAACATAATGGTTAAAAAAATGCCCATATAGTATTAAACAGATGTTCAATGTGCTTGCATGAACATATTTTTACGGATATGCTTATCTAAATAAGACATTTATGCAGCATGGTTGAAAATTAATAAATTGAATGATTTAATCGGGTTAAAAGAAGAAAGGGGGCTTTATGCCGCTAATAGATAATGATGTTAATGCGAAAAGACTTGCGAGAGCAATTGCCTCTGATCTTGCCCTTTATAATCAGGAAAAGGTAAAACAGGGTATAGAAAATGACAACTTCTATGAACTCATGAAGGATGAAATCGAAGAAGGAAGAGAGCTTTTTTTAAGCAGATTATCGCCGGACTTCAAGCAAAACAAATCAATATTGCAACTTTATGAAAGAGCGATAGCCGATGTTATCATCAAGTTGTCAGGCCAAAGGATAAAATCAAAAATCTGGTAGTATGGAGCAGGTACATGATCAACTTTTCCCCTTTGACGAGGATAAAGGGAAAAGACTTGATGTTTTTTTGGCAAGCAGGCTTAAAACGATCTCGAGAGAACGAGCCAAGACGCTTATATCCAGCGGTAAGGTTTTTATAAACGGTATTATAATTCAAAAATCCGACTACAAATTAAAGGGTGGTGAGACCATAAATGTAGTGGTGCTGAATGAAACAGCTATTTTATCTCCGCCACCGGAATTTATTCGACTTTCTATAATATACGAAGACGAACATATACTAATATTGAATAAGCCTGCCGGGGTGTCAACGCACCCTACAACTGCAGCCATACACAATACTGTCCTCAATGGGCTTCTCTATATGAATAAGAAACTTTCCGATATGGGAGATCCGATGCGCCGCGGTATCGTTCACAGGCTTGACAAACAAACCTGCGGCTTGCTTATAATAGCCAAAGATAATGAGTCTCACATGAGGCTTTTAGAGATGTTTAAACAAAGGACTATTCATAAAACATATATTGCTGTCACGTATAATGTTATGCAGGAACAGGCAGGTCTTATAGATAGCATGATATGCAGGCATCCTGTCGATCGAAAAAAAATGACAACAAAAACAACGAGAGGAAAAAGAGCGATAACTCATTTTCGGGTTATAAAAAGATTTAAAGATGCAACTGTCGTAGCCTTATTCCCGGAAACAGGAAGAACGCACCAATTGAGAACACAGTTAAGCGATATGGGGTATCCTATTATAAACGACACTGTATATTCAAAGAGGAAACCTGCTTTTCATAGACTTGAACTGCAGAAATTGGTTTTGCTGCTTGACGGCATCGCATTATTTGCTTATGCAATAAACTTCGTGCATCCGATTTATGGTACGCAAATGTCTTTCTCAGCACCTTTCCCTTTATGGCTAAAAGAGGTATTGGAAGAAGATGAGCTATATTAAGGCGGATAATCTTGTGCAGTTTTCTTCGGTAGAGCATGGATTTGGGACATCAGACTCCCCGTGGCCCGAAGATATTATATTAATGTCTCAGAAACATACCAACAATGTAATAATAATAGAAGATGAGGATGGAGCCTATATACCGATTGCTGATGCTATGCTGACAAGAATACCGAATAAAGTTTTGGGGGTTAAAACAGCGGACTGTCTCCCGATTCTGCTATACAATCCTGCTGCAAAGGTGGTCGGCGTTATTCATGCAGGTTGGAGAGGTTTGGCAAATGGAGTCGTATTCAACACCATCGATAAAATGAATGCATTCTATAATGCAAAACCGGAAAGTACCTATTTTGCCATAGGCCCCGGTATATGCAAAAACTGCTATGAAGTTGGTGTTGAAGTGATCAATAGCATTAATGCTATAACAGAGGTGAAAGATGCATTCACTCGAACGTCGAAAAGCAAGGGAATGCTTGACACACGGGCAATAGCGGACAGACAGATTCAGGCCGCTGGTGTACCAGAATCCAATATATTCCATGTTAACCTCTGTACAAGATGCTCTCCAGGGTTTTATTCGCACAGGGCAGGGAGTAAAGAAAGGCAGGTCTCTTATATCAAAATACTTTAACCCGAATATGAAACAGTATTTACATTGTCTTTGAAAGACACTATATTAAAGGGATGGAATATGCCTTGAAAAAGAGCAGATATAATGTCCTTGCACTTCTTTGTATCATAATTGGGGCGTTGCTGATGCTTGAAAATTATGGATACATAGGAGGTGTATATAATATATGGCCCATTTTCCCATTGACTTTTGGTTTAGGCCTTTATATGCTTTATAAAGACAAGGGGAAAAGGGATTCTATTTTACTTGCAATGAGCATATATCTTATACAGTTTAGTGTACTAGCATTTTATGAAAATTACACTTCGTGGACAACAATGTCTTATCTCTGGCCGTTCTTTGTTGGTTTTCTCGGGGTATCATTTTTATCCATATATATAAGTACAGGCACTGGAATTATTTTTTTCCACCTCGCAGTGTTCCTTATTGGTTTATGTGTTGTTTTTTTTCTTATATTTTCCGTTGATTATAGATTATGGCCGATTTCGTTGGTATTATTTGGAATAAGCATTTTATTGATAAAGGAGTTTAACAAATCATGAAAAAAGTGTTGTTCGTAGAACCAAAGGCAGTCGAGGCAAATGTATTTGCAAAATTTATGAACCTGCCACTCATGGGCCCCCTGTATTTGGGTACCCTTATAAAGAAGGCGGGATTCGATGTTAAGATAGTAAATGAGAATTTACTTGGAAGAAAGTTGACCATGAATGAACTTGAAGGCGATTTCCTTCTTTTAACCTCTCTTACCTCAACTTCTGAGAGAGCTTATGAATTGGCAAGACAATTCAAACAAAAAAACCCGAGTTCCACTGTGATTATGGGAGGGATACACGCGACATTCCTTACAGAGGAAACTGGTAAATACGTTGACTATGTCGTAACAGGTGAAGGTGAAGATGTGATCGTAGATCTTTTAAAAAACGGCTCTGACCAGCGTGTCATAAACGGTAAATTGCTGCGAAAGCTTGATAACCTTCCTATCCCGGATTTTAACCTTTTGGTCAATAGTGATAGGATGGATATCACGCCTATTATGACATCAAGGGGTTGTCCTTATGACTGTAATTTCTGTTCCGTAACAAAAATGTTCGGTAAAGGATACAGAACAATTCCGATTGATATGGTAATAGAGGAACTAAGACAGGTAAAAACAAATTTTGTATTTTTCTATGACGACAATTTTACGGCCAATATTAACCGCACGCATGAGTTGATGATGCGTATAGAAAAAGAGAAATTTAAATTTGACTGGTCTGCACAGGTGCGAACAGATATAACAAGGTATCCTGACCTTGTCAAAGATATGAGAAAGGCTGGCTGTGATACCGTGTATATAGGTTTTGAATCCGTCAGTAATGCAACCTTGAACAGCCTCAGCAAACATCAAACCATTGATGACATACAGCGTGCGATCGATGTTTTTCACGGTAACGGCATACGTATACATGGTATGTTTATGTTCGGCGGTGATGAGGATGATAAATCAATATTCAAGGAAACGGTAAAATTCTCAGTAAAAAATAAGATAGACACTATTCAATATATGATCCTGACGCCTTTACCCGGCACTGAAACATACCAGAAGATAGAATCAGAGGGAAGGCTCCTTCATAAGATGTGGCATTATTATGATGGATTGCATGCTGTATTTCAGCCTAAAAATATGTCACCTTATGAACTGCAACAAGGGATGCTTGATTCATTTGAGGAGTTTTATTCTTACACAAGGATACTAAATGAAGCATTAAACGTTGTGTATGATAAAACTGTGGGAAAGGCAGTTAGAGTGATCAACTACAAACCCTATATATCTTCCACGCTTGTTATAAAGTTCGTCGGGAATCATATCATAAAGAGATGGTTGAAGCTCAATAAGGATTATATGGCATACCTTTCTCAAATAAAGGCAAGTATGAAGAATTCTGCTCAGGCTTTACATCTTAGCATGTTTTAAGAAATGTATTTTAAAGACCTCAGAGCATATATCTCTGCCCTTGAAGACAGGACAGAGATAAAGACAATAAGCAAAGAGGTTTCGCCTGTGCTGGAGGTTGCAGAGATTGCAGACAGAATGATTAAGACAGGTGGCCCTGCTCTGCGGTTTAACAATGTCAAGGACAGCCAATTCTCTCTCGTTATGAATATGTTCGGTACCGAGTCAAGGATGGCATTTTCGCTCGGTGTGAATAGTTTGAATGACCTTCAGAATAAAATGAGAGCATTACTCGATCAAAAACCGCCTGAAACACTTTGGGAAAAACTCAAAACACTGCCGAGGCTAAAACAATTATCTGATATGCTTCCGAAAACAATTAAGGACGGACCATGCCATGAGGTTGTTTTAAAGGACAACCCCAATCTGAACATGCTTCCCATCGTAAAAACATGGCCCATGGACGGTGGTAAATTCATAACCCTGCCGCTCGTGTTTACAAATGATCCGGTTACAGGTGACCGTAATGTAGGCATGTACAGAATGCATGTTTATGACGCAAAAACAACCGGCATGCACTGGCACGTGCACAAGCATGGAGCAGCTCATTTCAGAAAGTACAGGCAGCTCGGGAAAAGAATGGATGTTGCCGTTGTAATAGGCATTGACCCGCAAACGCTGTATGCCGCAACAGCCCCGTTGCCTGACGGTGTCGATGAAATGATCTTTGCAGGTTTTTTGAGAGAGCAGCCTGTTGAGCTTGTAAAATGCATCAACTCGGATATAGAGGTCCCGGCATACGCGGAGTTTGTGCTCGAAGGATACGTTGATCCCGATGAATTCCGCACTGAGGGCCCTTTTGGGGATCATACGGGCTATTATTCAATGGAAGATCAATATCCTGTTTTCCATATTACAACCATAACACACCGCAATAATGCGATATATCAGGCAACTATCGTTGGAAAGCCGCCCATGGAGGATTGCTTCATCGGTAAGGCTACGGAAAGGCTTTTCTTACCATTGATTCAGAAAATTCTTCCGGAGATCGTCGATATAAACCTTCCTATAGAAGGTGTATTCCATAACATGGCATTCGTAAGCATAGACAAATCCATACCAGGACATGCGCGCAAGGTAATCAACGCGTTATGGGGCCTTGGACAATTTATGCTGACAAAGATCATAGTTGTTTTTGATAAGGATGTAGATGTCCAGAATATAAAAGATGTTATCTGGAGGCTTGGTAATAACGTTGATCCACAGAGAGATATAATAATCCAGCAGGGCCCGGTCGATGTGTTGAACCATGCCGCGCCTGAGATAGGTTTTGGCTCGAAGATGGGTATCGATGCCACGAAAAAGACCTCTGAAGAAGGCCACAAACGCATTTGGCCTCCTACCATAGAAATGCCTGCTGAAATAAAAGAACTCGTTACGAAAAACTGGAAGGAATACGGGCTCGATTGAAAAGATACACCTATAATCAGCTCTCGAGTATCGACAAATCATATATATGGCATCCCTTTACTCAGATGAAGGCATGGGAGAATGAAGAAATTCTAATCATCGAAAAAGGGAAAGGAAATTATTTGATAGATGTAAACGGTAAGAGATATCTTGATGGTGTGGCTTCTTTATGGGCAAATATTCACGGCCATAGAAAAAAGGCAATCGATGCAGCAATAAACAGACAGCTTAAAAATATTGCCCATTCTACGTTCCTTGGGCTAAGCCACCCGAATGCGATTATTCTTTCTAAGTTGTTGATAGATATGGTACCCGAAGGATTGAAACGGGTTTTCTATTCGGACAGCGGGGCTACTGCCGTGGAGATCGCAATAAAAATAGCACTTCAGTTTTGGTTCAATATTGGCAAACCGCAGCGCCATATATTTGTTTCGTTGAACAATGCCTATCATGGAGATACCATAGGCTCTGTGAGTGTCGGAGGCATAGGGCTTTTCCATTCCACGTATAAGCCTCTTTTATTCAAAACAATAAAAGCACCGTCTCCGTATTGTTACCGGTGTGAACTACGGCTGGAATACCCTTCGTGCAAGCTTGCTTGTGTCGAAAAGATTGATGACATACTTACGAAAAACGAAGGCAGGGTTGCTGCT
>JABEBX010024194.1_pt1 | contig 24530 bp, 26 predicted proteins | sample 7245971 | NCBI WGS metagenome assembly JABEBX01 (sample SAMN14506365, study PRJNA622280) | hot springs metagenome | biome: hot spring [ENVO:00000051]|acidic hot spring [ENVO:00002120]; feature: spring [ENVO:00000027]|sediment [ENVO:00002007]; material: sediment environment [ENVO:01001048]... | reverse complement strand
AATTGCTGTGCATTACGGGCATAACAAAAAGGCAGCAGATGATGTTGTAAATACTATTAAATCAAACGGGGGCAATGCAATTGCTTTCGGTGCAGATATATCAAACCCGGACAATGTGGAAAAGATGTTTAATGAAATAGATAAGTCTATGGGTATTCTGGATATACTTGTCAATTCAGCAGGCATAGATGGTGTGAGGGCAGAATGCGGAAATGATAAAATAGATGACTGGCAAAAGGTTATTTCCATAAACTTATACGGCCCATATTACTGCTCCCGCTTAGCTATACAGAGAATGGAGAAAAGAAACAGCGGTGTAATAATAAATATAACATCAGACCATGTGAAAATACCATGGACAGGTTACAGCGCATATTCAAGTTCAAAGGCCGGACTTGATATGTTAACAAAAACACTTGCCCAGGAAACGGCAAGTAACGGAATAAGGGTTGTTGCCATAGCTCCCGGCGCAATAAAAACTGCAATAAATAAAGATGTTTGGGGAAATCCGGAAACATTAAAAGATCTTGACCAGAAAATAGCCATGGGAAGGCCCGGTGATTCACAGGACGTTGCAAATGCAGTATTATTCCTTGCAAGTGATATGGCAGGTTATATTACCGGTACAACACTTGTTGTTGACGGGGGAATGCTGATATATCCGGATTTCAGACATGGAGGATAAAATTATATTAAATTTTTAAAATATATTTATCAAATATTTATATAATGACAATTTTATAAAAATGTACAAACTATTTATTCGAAAATTATACAAATCAATTATCTATATATCATAAAATTATTTAAAATTTATATGTTAAAAATATTTTAACATAATGCTTTTCTTTTATTTTTCAATCATGAATTATGGCAATAATAAAAACTGATAAAGTAAGTAATAAAGTAATAATATTGGGTAATATTGAAAGGCAGAAACTCGTGAACTCTTTTTTAGGAAATACTGAAAAAATATCGGAATATGCAGGATATACAACATATAAAGGCAAATACAAAGGTCAGGAAATCACAACAGTATTCCACGGCATCGGAATTCCATCATTAACACTTGTAACCGATGACCTGATTTCTTTGGGTGCAAAGGAAATTATAAGATTCGGTTCGGCAACATCAATTTCAGAAAATCTGGATGCCGGAACAGCCGTAATTCCATCAGGTTATTCATATAATTTCGGGGGTACATTTAAACAGTATACCGGCTCGGACTTTGCCATGGCATTAACTCCTGACTATGACCTGTTAATAAAAGAAAATGAAAAATTAAAAGGGGCAAAAATAAAAACAGAAATAGGAAATGTGTTCACAAGCGATGCTCTATTTACACATACAAACGAATTTATTAAAAAATTGGGTGACACAGGACATATTGCAGTAGAACTTGAAGGTGCAGGCCTTTACTTTATATCAAAATTAAGGAATATTAAAGCATTATCTGTACATTTGATATATAAAAATATACTTAAAAACGAATCATTAAGTCCGGAAGAAATAAAAGAAAAAGAAACAAAAATAGCCGAAACAATATTGGGGACGTTAACCGATTAATTTTAAAATATTTTATTAATAACAATTTTTAAATTACCTTTTCATTAAATTAACCATAGATTCTAAGAAACATATTAGATTATTACTATACGCATATATGTTGTAATGTTACTTATGCAATGTAATTGATTTCAATGCTAATGCTAAATAGCAATATAGCAATGTATATCTGTGGTCAAAAATAAGCCGTTTATAATAGATACATCTGCTATACTTTCAGGCAAATTAAATATTTCAGATGAAAATTATATTTATCCTGAATCGGTTCTTGGTGAGATAAATAAAGGAAAATTCTCAGAAATTTTTGACTATGCAGATGTCAGGGCAATGAAACCATCGGCAGGATATATAGATCTTGCAATGGAGTACGCATCAAAAACCGGAGATATAAACGTATTGAGTAAAACCGATATAGATGTCATTGCACTTTCACTGGAGCTGGATGGAACAATAATAACGGACGATTATGCAATACAGAATGTTGCAAGGTCATCCGGGATAAGTTACAGCGGCAGCGGTATAGACCCAATAAAAAAGGAAATAAAATGGAAATATCGCTGCACCGGATGCAGAAAAACTTTTACCGAATATATAGATACATGCCCGGTGTGCGGCCATGAAATTAAACGCTTTACAAAAAAATAGTTCTATTTTTTATGCATTTCCAAATCAATTTTGTCAAGTATTTCTCTTATATCATCCTTATAATAAGTAAATATATCGTAGAGCTTTTCCATAAAAGGCATCCACTCTATAAGGTTATCGGGCGGCTGTAATTCAACATTATAATTTGAAATAACTTTCTTTACAATAGAATTTTCCGGCCCATATACCGGTTTAAATTCTTTATAAACCCCGGAATAAAATTTGAAAGGTTCATAATAAGCCGGCTGTATCAAAAATAAATGTTCAAAGTATTTTCTTGCTATCTCTACATGTGCATATATCCTTGCATTTCCCTCTCTGTGATGAAATAATCTCATATGCAGTTCCCACGGAAATAGTAACTGTTTTGACATGCTGTATTTTTCGCCCTTGTAAATGCTTGGAGTTGCATCCTTAAATCCATTTTTGATTAGATTAATTGCAATTCTGTCCGTGTATTTTTCGGGGTATTCAAGATAGAATAAATTTTCATCATGTATCTTCTCTTTATCAATTAAAATCGTTTTTCCATTCTCAAGTTCTACTTTCTTAGGAAAATTTACTGTAATGTCATGTAAATCCATTATGTGGTATATAATAGTAGTAAATTATTTTTTCCAGTTATTTATGAGATTTTATGGCATAAATAATCCCTCAAATCTTTTATAAATTCTCCGGAATCCGCTATTATACCATAGTCCGAATGTTTAAACACAGGTGCATTTTCCGATATATTTACAGCAACAATTTTTTTTGCATATCTTAAACCAGAAATATGTTTATCTGAACCGGAAATGCCAATTGCTATATATAATTCAGGAGAAACTGCCTTTCCTGTCAGGCCAATCTGCGACTGCCCGGGCATGAGCCCCGCATCAACAACCCTTCTTGTTGAACCAGCAGATGCACCAATGCTGCTGGCAAGGTCTAAAATATCCGGTATATTCTCTTTTTTTACGCCCATTCCGATACCGAATATAACAGGCGTGTTAAGAGCCGAATCAATTTTATTGTTCTCAAACTTAACAGATACAGCATTCATCAATGAATGGCCATTTACAATTTTCACCGGGAAATTATTATTTATATATTTGGTCATAAACATACCCTCCCTGACAGATGATATATCAGGCACAGTTTTTGACACTATTGTTGCGACAATTCCGCCGCCAAATGCAGGCTTTAACTGCAGTAATTTTCCTCCGTCAAGTCTTACATCTACACAGTCTGCAGTTAGGCCAAGACCGAGATTTGCAGCTATAAACGATGCGATATCTCTCCCATTAAGGTTTGATGGTGCTATTACATGCTTTACATTATTGTTTTTTATAAATTTGGAAACATAGTCTGCAATGAAAAGATTATCGGCATTTCTAATAAAAATATATTCATGACATGCCATTCCGGAAACTTTTTCAGGATCAATATTGCCAATTGCTATAATTTTCATATCCGATATTTCAGCTATCCTTGAACATATCTGCATGGCCATACTTGCATTATCAATTGCAAGGGCCAGAAATATTCCATTACCGGCCGGTGGTTTAATTATTTTATATTCATGTTTTTCTCTTGAACTGTTTAGAGCGTTATTTAAAATTTCTGTGAATGTATTAAAATTTATAAAGCTATTTTCACGACTGTCCTCAAGATGAAATGTATCTATTACTTCTGTTGGTGAATTAATGCCATTTTCGTCAATTTTGGTGGAATCATAATATGTTATATCTTCTATAACTGCATTTTCCGGGACAGGCCTTGCTTTGTTTATCTTCTCGCTCACAGAAAGTACGGCAGGCATATCAATTTCAATTGTATTAAAACCGTTTTCCTCATCGCGGACAATGGCCAATTTATTGCCATTAATTTCTATTTTTGATATATTTGACTGGAAATTATATCCAGACATAAACGCAATTTCCGGTGGAACCTGTGATGTTTCGCCATCAAGAGATGCTTTGCCCGTTAATACTATATCCGGCTTTATTATCGATATTACCTCTGATAAAATCCTTGAAGTTATGTATGTATCTGACCCCCCAAACTTTCTGTCACTGATTAATATTCCGTGTTTTATACCCATTTTCATGGAATCATTTATAACATCCACTGCAGATGGCGGCCCCATTGACGCGACATATGTCTCGATATCATACTTTTCAGATAGATTTATTGCTGCCTCAACGGCCTTTTTGTCATATGAATTGAACATTAATTTTACTCCCGTTCTTATTATCCTCTTTGTTTTATTATCAAAGCTTATGGCATTGATGTCAGGTACCTGCTTTACAAAAACCAGTGCTTTCAAGGCAAATCCACCTGTATCACATGATTTTCAATTCTTGCTTTGTATGATTTTAATGGTTTTATCGGTGTGTCATCGTCTTCCGGACCTGAAATGACACTTCCATCCTTTAAATTAAATTTTGCATAGTGGTTCGGGCATATGACACTGCACTTATCTATGAAACCCTCTGATAACGCCGTTGCCTCATGCGTGCAGTAAAGATCCGTTATGTATATTTTCTCATTAACATGCGCTATTAGAAGCGGTTTTCCTTCCACTGTGACCTCCTTTAATTCTCCGGGTTTGATTTTATTTTCAGTAAAAACATCATGCCACATATTCATTGATTATTTTTTAGATTATAATTTTTGTTATACATTATGGCAATTCAAAATATATAATAAAGATAAATGCCTTTATTCCTATGGAAGCTATTAAAGTTCCCGGAAGTCCAAAGTGTATTCTTGGCGAATCCCCCGTATGGTATAATGGAATGCTTTATTTTATTGATATTAAGAACGGCATAATTTATTCTTATGATGGAAAATTTTCAAAGCTGAGGCAGAAAGATATGGTCACTTTTATAGTTCCTGCTTACAATGGTCTCGTCTTTTCAAAAAAAAATACGATAAATTATATAAATTATAACTCGGGTACTGAAAAAACACTTTTTTCAATGAATTTGGATGATAATATCCGTTTTAATGACGGGAAATGTGATTCAATTGGAAGGCTGTTTGCAGGGACAATGGATATAAATGAAAAAAATCCCGTTGCTTCACTGTACCGCATTGAGAATAATATCACTGAAATATTAAGTGGAATTACAATATCTAACGGAACAATATGGAGCCCGGATGGCAAAACAATGTATTATATAGACTCTCCAACAAGGAAAATCAGAGTTTTTGATTACGGCATTGAAAAAGGGACAATTAAAAGTGAAAGAGAAAGTATTGATGTTTCCTATTCTCCGGGAGTTCCCGATGGCATGACTATCGATTCGGAAGGAAATCTATTTGTGTGCTTTTTTGGCGGTTCACATGTTTTAAAGCTGGATTCTTCCGGCAAGCTTAAAGGTGAAATTAATGTCGGTGCAAAAAATGTAAGTTCATGCATATTCGGGGGAAAGGACCTTAATCGGCTGTATATAACAACAGCAATGGACACTTCCGGCAACGGCGGCGAACTGTTCTATATAGATCTTAATATCACCGGCATTGAGGGAAATCCATACAAATTTATGAAATAATTTGTATATACCTAATAATATTAGTATAAGATTATAATTTAAATAACATCATGGCATTGCTCCATATGCGTAATCCACCTGAACTTAAAAATTATAACACTTCAGGCACAATGCTACATGGAAACGTAACAACATGGGGTGCAATTTCCGAGGAAATATCAGCCATGGCACCGGCATGCGATACTGTTGCTTTTATGACATCGGCGGCAGCCTTTGCTTTTGTGCTTACACCTTTAGCTTTTCTTATTGCAACATTAACAATGTACCTTGAGGTTAATACATTATACCATTTATCGAAGCGGCACGCAAGCGCCGGCGGTTATTACGGGTATATATCATCGGCACTTGGTCCTAAAAGCGCTATACTTTCCGGATTTCTTTATGTCATGTACCAGGGTGTCAGCACTGCGGCAATACCTGTTTATGTTGCCGGAATATTGCTTCCGGGAATAGTGCAATATTTCTTTAATATAATATTGCCCGTATGGATATGGATTCCATTGATAGCAGTTTTTATAATAGCACCTATTATTCTGGCAATCCTGGGAATAAGGCCGCAGATGAAATATATAAAATATGCATCGATATTTGAAATTACATTTCTGGCGATTCTTGGCTTAATAATAATATTAAAAGCTCCTGACAACACATTAAATGTTTTTAACCCATTTGCATGGCATGAATATGCACCCCAGTTCGCGCCTATCGGCGGCCCATTTGCCGGTCTCGGTCTCGGTATGGTATTCGGGCTTACCAGCTTTATTGGATACGGTGGTTCTGCCCCGCTGGGAGAGGAGGTAAAAGCTCATAAATCAATAACAAGGTCGCTTGTCTTCGGCCTTGTAATAGTGGGCGCAATTTTAACTGAAATGGCATATGCACTGACAGTTGGTTATGGCATTAATAATATGATAAATTTTTCAAAACCGGATGCAGGCGGCTATATAATACCGGGAATTATAGTGACAACGCTTTATACCGGCATTGCAGGAGGTCTTCTTCTCTCTTTAACAGCCTTTAATTCTGCATTTTCCGATTCCGTGGCAATGCAGGCCAATGCGGGAAGGGTATATTTTTCAATGGCAAGGGATTCTGTGATACCGAAAAAGTTTTCAAAGGTTAGCAAACGTTTTGGAAGTCCGTATATTGCACTGATATTCATTGCCACAATCTCAGTGATATTCTCCATGCTTGTACCGTTTTTTGTGGAACTCTCTCTTGGCTATCCCCCATTATACCTTATATATGGCAGGAGCATTGCAAATATCGACACAATACTCGAATATTCATTTGACCTTCTATCGACAATGGCACTGGTAGGCCTCATATCGGTGCATTTAATGTTAAATACATCGGTTATGACATTATTCAGAAGATTAAAAGAAAAACATACCGGTATTCACAGGTTAATACACCCCGTTGAACATTATATTTTACCGGGACTTGCAACAGCCATTTTCATCTTTGTTCTTTACGAATCAATAATACCTCCTGTTTTCCCGCTTACAGAGGCTGTAATGGCCATAGCAATTTATATAATATTAATGTCTTTTTACATACTTGTACTCGGAAAAAGGAAACCTGATATTGTAAAATGGGCAGGAAAGCGTGTCAATATAATTACAGAGGAGGAACTGGAAGAAATTAATAAGGAAGAATAATACATGATATTACTCAAGAATGTTTCAGCAGGGTATTCCAATGAAAATGATTATAAAGCTGTTATTAAAAACATAGAAATTAAAACACATGAAGGAAAAATTACAGGCATAATCGGTTCTTCCGGGTCCGGCAAAACAACACTGGCAAAGGTATTAACGGGTACTGCTGATTTAATATCCGGAGATATAATTTACAATGAAAAAAACATAATTTTATCACGTAATGCCTTTCTAACTTTCAGAAAAAATATTGCATACGTACCTCAGAATTCCTTTAACAGCCTTGATTTATTTACAGATATAGGTACACAATTCAGAAAATTAATGAAATCATTAAACCATGATTTCGATCAAAATAAAATTCACGGTTTAATTGAAAAATTTATGCTTCCTGAAAACGTGCTGAAAATGAAACCCGGTCAGCTCAGTGACGGCATGAAGCACAGAATTATAATAATTATGGCCCTGGCAGCAGAAAAACCTGTAATGATATTTGATGAGCCAACAACAGGTATGGATTCAATATCTTCATATAATGTGCTTTCAGCAATAAAAGAGGCCTCAAAAGGGCGTGATGTAATAATAACAGGCAATGATGTCGAATCGATATTCAGCATTGCAGAGCATATATATGTATTATATAATGGAATAATAATAGAAGATGGTGAATATAATGATATATTAATGTCACAGTTTCATCCATATACATCACTTATAATGGAATATATACCGGAGTATAAAAATAGAAATAAAAAACTGGAGATGCCGGAAAACCGGAATGAATATCATCATGGATGTGTATTCTTAAAACAGTGTAAATATTCATGCGTTGACTGTTTAAAAGATATAGAATATAATTACATAAAAAATCACGGCTACAGGTGCATCAGATACCCGGGGTGGAAGAATGATAACACTTGATGGTATAGTAAAAAAATATAAAATTAAAGACGGCGCATTAAAGTGGCATGATTTCAATGCACTTTATAATGTTAATATAAATATAATTGATAATACTGTAACAGGAATCTGTGGCATCTCCGGCTCGGGCAAAACAACGATTGCAAACATAATATCAGGCTATTCGGATTACGATAATGGAAGTATTTTATATGAATGGAAAGGCAAAAAATACTCGAAAATGCCCCATGATAAATACCTCAGAAATGTTTTTCAGGATCCATACACATCGCTTAATAATTTAACTGATGTCAAATGGCATATAGAAAAAGCAGCCGGTATGAACGGAGTGCCGGTGAAAACAGCAGAGGAGAAACTTTTATCCGTGCTTCCTGTTGAATATATGGACCGCGGAATAGACACACTTTCAGGCGGCGAGAGGCAGAAACTGGCATTTGCAATAGCACTTATTTCTGACCCGGATGTCCTCGTGCTTGATGAATCATTTTCAATGCTGGACACTTTAAATTTATTTTATATGCTCCAGTTAATCAGGGATCTTAAAAATAATATGGCAGTAGTTTACCTTGATAATGATATAAACCGTGTATTATTTTCTTCTGATTATATATACATAATTGACCATGGAAATATAGTAGAGCAGGGATCTGCAGGATATCTTGCAGAACATCAAAAAAGCAATATTCTGAAAAATATGATAAAGTACCATCCATCAATTTATAAAAGAATATAAAATATATATAATAAATATCTAAATATATACTATTGGGATTATTTCTATATATTACAGGTTTATATATTAAATTGATCTGAATGGATATATTTGAAGATCTTGATAAACAGAAATTTGGATGGTTTCATGCCCGTTCGATTTTAACAACAGGTATGGGGGTATTCACGGATGGATACGACCTTTCATCTGTAGGAATTGTATTGGCGATAATTTTAACTGCCTATGGAATAACTAAAACAACGCCCGGATATGCATTATATATGTCACTTATAGCCGGATCTGCTCTGATTGGTGCTGCAGTAGGCGCATTGATATTCGGCGAGCTTGCAAGAAGGGGAAGAAAGAAATTTTACGGTGTCGATGTTTTAATACTCGGCGTTGCAGCCCTTATGCAGATTTTTGCAGTTAATGTCTGGCTATTGATAATAATAAGATTAATTCTCGGAATCGGCGTTGGAGCAGATTATGTTATGTCTCCAATGATAATGGGCGAGCATTCCAATGCAAAGGACAGGGGAAAAACAATAGGTTTCGGCTTTGGCATGATGTGGGGATTCGGTGCAATTCTTGCAGCATTTACATATATGATTTTAGGCCCGGTTATGGGCGTATCTGATGCAATACTCTGGAGAGTTGTCCTTGCAGTTGGAGCAATACCGGCTCTGGCCGTTGTATATTTGAGAAGAAAAATGCCCGAGACACCGAGATTCATATCAAGAATAGCAGGAGATAAAAAGAGCTTTGAGGATGAGGTAAAATATGTTGCAAACAGGGAAGTCAGAATTGAGGGAAATATAAAAGACAATCACGGATTCAGGTATTATTTCCATAAATACAAAAGGGAATATGTTGCAGCAATGGTTTTATGGTTTCTCTATGACCAGGTTGCTTATTCAAGTATATTATTTGGCCCGACACTTATAGCCGAGACAATGGGCCTCTCACCGGATGCATGGACATACCTCATGGAAGTATTCACAATATTTGGAGGCATAGTAATGCTTGCATTTATAGACAGAAAGGGCAGAAAGATGCTTCAGGTTTTAGGATTTACAGGCATGGGCGGATTCCTTCTAATATTTGATTACCTCAATCATCTGGGTATAGTTATAGCCATACCAATAGTTGGAATGATGGTTTATGGTATTGGAATGCATTTCTCCAATCAGGCAGGCCCAGGTTCAATAACAGCTTCCGGAATGTACGGAGTTGAACTTGCACCGACAAAAATAAGATCGCAGATTCAGTCATACACAGTGGCATCGGGAAGAACAGGTGCCTCTCTGGCATCCTTTGTATTTCCAACGCTTTTCCTGGTGCTTGGTGAGGCATTTGCATTTTACTATTTAGCAGGACTTGCAATTGTGGCAGCTATAGTGACACTGGTATTCATACCTGAAACTAAAGGATCACTGGAAAAATCCTCCAATGAACTCAATGAAATGAAGGATGTAAAGGTTATAGAAACACAATAAATTTAAATTTTTTAAAAATTTTTATGCCCGGCCATAACTTTCGCCATTTATTATTGCACTCGCTATAATGTGTGCAATTCTCACCGGCTCGGGCATATTACCCATTACTGTTGAATTTTTTATTACAATTTTTGCACTGTCAATATCTATTCCTGTATTGTTTATGTATAATTTTTTGCCGTTTATATTTATACAATGCACAGAACTCCTTTCCAGAATTTCTATTCTCTCTTTATAATCCTTAAAATGTTTTGTCAATGCCATTTTCATTGATTCAATATCCGGATTCTCTCTTACCACAGAAATTACCGGTATGTCCGTGTTTTTAAAGACATACTCTGAATCCATAATATTAAAGCCGCCAAATGTTATTCCGTTTGTCATAATAAAATTAATTTCCTTTTTAAACCTTCCACCGGCAATGGATACTATCTTCTCATCTATATCAGTTCCGTCAATTGATACTGTATTTGTGATTATACCCTCAATGTAAGAATTAAATTTAATAATAACCCCGACAAGAACTGTGGATTTATCCACGCCTTTCCTGAATGGGCCATCGTCTATGCCGAGAATTCTCAGGCCGTTTTTCATATGCTTATTTTACTTTTCATAGATTTTGCAATTTCATCGGAAACAGTTATATTTGAATACTTTGTTTCTATTGTATCTGTAACTGTTAATTCATCAACGTAGCGTTCTATCCTTTCATTGCTGTTCTGTGCGAAAACACCATGAATTGCACATGCATATATCTTTTTAGCACCGCGTTCCCTTAATAAGTTGGCTGCCTTGATCATTGTTCCTCCTGTGGAAATTATATCATCCATGAGAAGAATATTCTTGCCATTATAATCCTCATCAGGAACAACCATTTTCACTGTTGTTGCATCTATTCTTTTCTTGTCTATGTAATATGCGGGTATATTCAGCCTTGACCCCATGTTTTTAACACGGTCATAACCGCCGTCATCGGGCGACATTATAAAATCAATCTGTTTACTGTTAAAATAATTATAGATCGGGTCTGATATATGAACATTTGTAAATGGAACATGTGAATATGTGACCGTCTGCTCGTCATGGAGCTCAATAGTTATAATTCTGTCAGCGTACTGATTAATTGCAGATGTGAAAATTTTTGATGATACCGGTTCACCGTTGTGATATCTCATATGCTGCCTTGCATAGCCAAAAAATGGAATAACCGCCGTCAGGCTTCCGGGATTTTCCTCCCTGATAGCATCCAGGAGAAGCAAATATTCTATAATATCAGAATCGCTTCTTGTATTGCCTACAAGAAGGACATCCTCGCCCTTGAGGTCATTCTCTATTTTAACATACATTTCATTATCTGGAAATCTCTTTTTAACAACCTTGGAAACATCACATGAAAAAATATTTGCCAGTTTCCTTGAAACATTATATGCCGTTGAGGAAGGGACAATATACATCTTATAGTCTATCATTAACTTTTAAAAAAGCTTTTTGTTTAAAAATACAATAATTTGTAATTTTTTTTAAAATATTATTAACTCTCAATCAAAATCTATAAGTATTCTTCCTGTTACTTTTCTGTCCAGCATATCATTATAGCCGTCATTTATTTCCTCAAGTTTTATTTTTTTGCCGATAACAGGCTTTATTATGTCAATGCTGAGGTTAAGTGCATGCTTTAAATCATCCAGTGTTGAGCTTATACTTCCTTTTACTGTATTGCCCTTTAATATGAGCAAACCCAGTGGCAATTCTACAGGCTCGGGCTTTAAATTGCCGATTACTACCATTCTTCCACCGGTTTTTAAGCTTCTCATGCTCTGGTTAAATGTTGCAATGCCCACATTTTCAAGCACAATATCCGCACCGCCGCATATTTTTTTTACATCCCTGCTGAAATCGGAATTTGAAGATACCACATATTCGGCACCGAGTTTATAAAGCTCTTCTTCCTTCCATTTTGATCCTGTTTCTGCTATTGTATGCCCTCCGAGGGCCTTTACCATCTGAATTGCATTTGAACCCACACCGCCGCCCGCACCTGTTATAAGAACGTAATCGCCGTTTTTTATTTTACCCATACGTGATACTGCATGGTAAAGCATTGCAATTACACACGCAGCTATGGGCACTGTCTCATCTGATACGCCATTAGGAACTCTTACTATAGACCTGGAATTAACATTAACATATTTTGAATAACCGCCGTTAACAGACTCGCCGTAGCCTTTTTTATAAGGGCACAGGTTTTCATTTCCTGAAAGGCAGTACTCGCATTTGCCGCACGGTATATATATAAGGCTGGAAACCACATCTCCCTTTTCAAATCCCGTAACATTTTTACCGATTTTTATTATTTTTCCTCCAATTTCATGGCCCGGTATAACAGGCAAAACAACACGCGGTTGAAAGCCATCCCTTGTAAGTATATCGCGGTAGCAAACACCCGCATATTTCTGTTCCAGTGTAACCTCCTCATCTCCAGGCTCCGGGATTTCATAATTTTTTATTATTAAATTTGACTTCAATTCATCTAAAAAAGCAGCTTTCATAAAATGCTATAAACAAATTCTATTTAAAAATTATTAAAATGAGAAAATCATATGTTTTTTATGTGTAAAATATATATTTATAACGGATTTTGTCCAATTTAGTTATATGGTAAAGTATATTATAGCATTAACAATTTAACAGCATGGCAAATGCAGTACTGGAAACAACTCTTGGCGATATAGAAATTGAGCTTTTCGAAAAGGACATGCCTGTAACAACCGGCAATTTTAAAAAGCTTGTTGAGAAAGGATTTTACAACAATACCATTTTTCACAGGGTAATACCGGATTTTATGATACAGGGAGGCGACCCAAAGGGCAATGGAACAGGCGGCCCGGGTTATACCATAAAAGATGAATTCACCAAAAACAATAAGAATGACCGCGGGACAATAGCCATGGCAAATGCAGGCCCGAATACAGGTGGTTCACAGTTTTTCATCAATGTTGTAAATAATAATTATCTTGATAAAATGCATCCTGTTTTTGGAAAGGTTGTACGTGGAATGGATGTTGCGGATAAGATCAGCAGGGTAAAAAGGGACAGAAATGACAAACCGGTTGAAACTGTAACCATAAAAAAAGCATACATTAAATAAATTCTCATTTTCTCATTTTTAAATTAATATGGAAAAAATTATTTTATCACCGGACGTTTTTTACTTATGGCGTTTATTAAGTTAATAAGATCCTGTACAAATTGTATATACCCGATTTTATCAAATTACGATGTTGACCGTTTGTTAATATCGGACGGCATAATACTTGAAGATAATGTAAAGGAATTTGATTTCAAAATACAGAGGGTACTCACATCATACCAGCTTGAAAATATAATAATGAAGAGTAATGAACGAATCTATTTTATTGTTATATCATCTCAGATATTTGATTCATGGGCACTTCTCCAGGTTCACGAGCTTTATTATGTCATGGACCAGAAAAGAAGCAATGGAAGCAGTATAATTTTTGAAATATGTGGAAATAAAACGGTCAATGAAATGCTGATGGTGTGATTTATGGGAAGAAGCACAGTTTCACAGAGAACAAAAATAAAGGATATGGAAAAAGAAATAATGGAAATGTCTGCATATATGAGAAAAGAGGATATTGAAATTTTAAGCCATGTTCTTTCACTGGCTGAAAAACACTCAAATGAAATATCCGATTATAAACAATTTTTTGCTGCAATAATTGTTGAATTATATAAAAAAATGATAGAATATGAAAACACTGATAAACGCTACAGGTTCTGATATTATAAATCTATGGTATTTCGAATCCGGAAAAATATATAATGAGAGCTTCAGCAACAGGTCATGGATATTTGTTTCAGGTGATGATTATGACCTATCAATGCTTGAAAAAAGCCTTGACAGCTCGAATTTTCTTTACAGGCATAAAACTATGTATGATATATACGGAAAGTTAAACGGAATACAGATATTTATGGGAAATAATATAATTAAAAACATGGCATATTATATAGAAAATGCATTTGGCTACCGCCTTTCCATATACAATGCAGATATAAATCCTGTTCTGAGATTTATGGTTTCAAGAAAAATAAGCTTTTTCCGGCTTAAATCATTATATGACCATGATATAAATATAAACACAACATTAATTGTACCTGAATACAACGATATAAGGATAAATGGAGAATTATACCATAATAAAATATACAGCAGGGCATTTGATGCAATTAATGACAATACCGTAATAATTTACAGCAATTATCACGGTGAGTTTACAAAATTGCTTAATAATATGGCATTGCACGGTTATGGCATATCAAATTCCGGCTCACGTGAAAAGATATTCGAATCATACGGCCGTCATTCATACAGGTCAGGAACTGTACATATAGGTGGAAAGATATGCATTGATTTAAATTCTTTTATATACAGTGAAAGCGGCATGGATGGAATGATTGAACTGTCCCGGCTTTCATCATTGCCGCTGGAAACAGTTTCTGCTGTAACACCGGGTACTGTTGTTTCATCAATAGAGGAGAAAGAAGCGCTTGAAAGAAATATATTAATTCCACTGAGGAAGGCTGATTACGAGGAACCTAAAACTGTTATGGAATTATTTGATTCAGACCGCGGTGGAATAGTTTTTACACCGGAACCGGGCATTTACAGCAATGTATACGAAATAGACTTTTCATCCATGTATCCGTCAATAATTGTTAAGTATAATATTTCACCGGAGGCACAGGGCAATGAACGCGGCATGCTTTCATTATTCCTTGAAAAACTGCTTGATCGGAGACTTTTTTATAAAAATATTTCAGAAAGGTCGGAAGTTTATGCAATGAGAAATATTGCATTGAAATCACTGCTGCTAAATTCATTTGGATACACCGGATACAGAAATGCAAAATTTGGAAGAATAGATATGCATGAAAAAATAACAGGCACCGGCAGGGAAATAATAAAAACTGCAATGAGAATAGCCGAAAAAAACGGCTTTAGCATACTGCACGGTGTTGTGGACTCACTCTGGATTACAGGCAATGGAAATGTGGATAATGTGCTTAATGAAATATATGAAAGTACCGGAATTCATATAGTTATTGATTCGCATTATAAATGGATAGCATTTCTTCCACAGAACAGCGGTATAGGTGCAGCAAATAAATATATCGGGCTCAGGTATGACAATACATTCAAGGTCAGGGGAATCGAGATGAGGAGGCGTGATTCTCCAGATATTGTAAAAAAGTTCCAGCATGATGCCTTGCAAATTTTGAAATGTGATATTAATGAAATAAAACTTAAATATTCAAATATTCAGGAACTCAAAAAATATTATAAAAATTTCAACAACTTTGAATTAAGTGATTTTAATATAAAATTTGGCATTAACAGGCATATAGAGGATTATACATCAAAAAATTTAACCTGCTATTTAATGAAAAATATAAAAAATCTTAATGTTTATCCGGGTATGGTTGCAGAAGCAAGGATAACAGATAAAAAGCACAATATTTTAGGGCTTAAATCAGAGTTTATAGACAGAAATTATTATTTAAAATTAATGGAAAGGTCATTCAAACCGGTTGATTTTATTCTGGCCCATGCGCCCGACCATGTCCCTTATCTTTACAGATAAAATGGAAACAGGAACGTCATTTATTGATATTATCTTCATCACGCCGGATTTATTGCCTTTGCCTGTTATTTTTGATGAAATTATGTCCATGGATTCAAGTTTGCGAATTATACTGTAAATTTCCCTGATTTTTATATCAATGTTATATGTTTCACAATTGATACCGGTTTCCGACTTTATTTCCGGCACTGTTGTAAATAAACTGTTTTTCAATAAATTGCATATTGAAAGCAATACTATTAATGACTTTTCATCAAGGAGTGAAAGCTTGCTTTCAGTTATATACGGATTAATAAGCGATACAGCTGAACGAACATCATCACTTTCTATTGTTTCGGAAAGCCTGTACTCCGCCATATATGCAGATTTCTGCAGCATTTCTATTGCGAATCTTGCACTGCCGTACTGCTCGGAAATTGTGGATATAAAAATAAGAATATCATCTGTAAATGATTCCGGATTAAGAGCAAGCTCTGCACGATTTTTTATTATATGAAATATTTCCTTTCCGGAGTAATTATTGAACTTTAAATCAAGAACTGTTCCATATTTTTTTTCAATGTAAAAATATGGATTTTCCATTGATATAAGTACAGTGCTTATATGGCACTTATATATCTCTGAAGCCCTGAAAAGATTGTAAATTCCTGTTTTATCATTTTTTAAGATATTTGTTGCCTCATCCAGCACAATTACCATACTGCCGCGCATTTCTATTATAGAATTTATAATTGAAAAGATATCAGGATACGACATTCCTCTGTATATGGCAGGTCTGCCAAGCCTTGAAATTATGTGCTGGAGCAACTGCTTTACATTCTGGAACGATAATGCATTTTCATAAATTAATGATTTATCCTGCTGCATCATATATTTTACTGTTGATGTTTTACCTGTTCCTGAATCACCGTGTATTATCATATTGCTGCTTATTCCTTTTTTAAGAGGAATGGTAACTCCTGTTTTTATTTTGCCTATTTCCATATCACGGAAAAAAATTTTTTCAGGAACGTATGAAGAATCCAGGGGTGCAGGATTTATAACTATCATTTTTTAATGAATTAAAAATAGCTAATAAATTTAACCGGATAACAGGAATAAATAACCATCTAAAAATAAATCGATACACCCAAAATTTTGTATCAGCCGGATAAGAATGCTTTCATAAAAATAAGAAATACAGCAATAAATATTTATGGATATCCGGGAGCATGGATATATCAATAAATTTACTGCAAAAGACCATTCAGCCTGTTTATAACATAATTTTTATCCATACTTGCAAGAAAATAGCCAAGCCTGGGACCCTTGTCCTTGTCTATAAAGATTCTGTAGAACAGAGTGAAGATATCCTTTGGCTGGGCCTTTCTTTCCCCTATTATCCCGTATATAATGCCATGAATTGTATCGGAGTCCCAGGTCGCCGTATTAATTTTATTTAAAAATTCAGTGATAATATTTCTCTGATCTCCGGTCAGCAGAAACTTCTTGTCTGTAAGTGCAAATTTCATATTTTCAGGTGCATATTTTGAAAGCCAGTACTTTGCCGTCTCTATTTCATCTGAAAGGTAATCGTCTATAACATCCTTATCATAGCCGCTGCGCTTCAGCGCTGCCAGTAAATTTTCATTATTGCTGTAAATCTGTACCAGTGTAACAATGTGCCTGAAACTTATCTTCTCCGGTGCATTCAATATTTTGATTCTTGACATTTCATAAATACGCTTATAATTTTCATTATTTGATTCGTCAAGTCCAAAATACGCCCTTTCCATTTTCTCATAATCATCTATTAAATTAAGAAGACCGATTCCGGGATCGAAATCTATATGCCTTCCCGGATCATTTCTGGCTATAAGAAATCTTAAAATCTCAGGCGGTGCAAAGGATGTAACTTCGGATGCAGGTATAACAACGCCTGTTGATGAATGCATTACACCAACTCCTTTTAAAAGTATTCTTTCGTACATGAGCGGCAGTGGCGGTTTTATTCCGTATATATCCACTGCAATTCTCTTTCCCGTGTCATATGAACCTCCGGCAGCTGCATGGTCTTTTCCAAAAGGTTCTATTGTAACACCAAGTGAATACCATTTTGCTGGCCATTCCACACGCCATGGCATCTTTCCATCATCCTTATTTATATCTGCAATGCCATCATTGCCGCAGGCCCTGCATTTATAGTAAACATACGGCTTCTCATATTTAATGACATTCGAAGAATTTATTTTTCCGCACTTTGAGCATCTGGGTTCATACGGATACCATCCGGGGTCAATATCAGAACCTGCAATATCATGCATTATCTGGTTAATTTTTTCCCTGTTGTTTATTGCAATGTCTATTGCCTCTGCGAGTTTGCCGTCACGGTAAAGCCCGGTTGTGCTTATAACCTCAACATTTACATTAACTTTTTTAAGTGTTTCAAGAAACGGTTTTAAAAAATAATCAGAATATTTTCCGTTCCCGTCAGGTGCAGGTATATAGCTGAGCGGCATACCGACATACTTTGAATATGATTCATCGAGAAACGGATAAACCTTTCTTAGAGGATCCATGTCATCACATAAATAAATAAAACGCGACTCCAGCTTTCTGTCAATGCATGCCCTGTAAAGTATATCGCCTGTTAAAATTTCTCTCATATTGCCAACATGTATTGGCCCGGACGGTGATATGCCGGTGGAAACAAGCTGTTTCCCATCCTGGTCTTCCACAAGAGCATCAGCCCAGTACATTATCCCACCATTGTGGCCCTTATAAGAGACCTTACAGGGACATTGTCAATTTCATCAACATTTAACTTTGAAACAAGTACAACACATAATAAAACCTCACCACCACGGCTCCTTACATCATCTATTGTTCTTTTCATTGTTTCTCCGGTGCTCATAACATCATCTATTATAACAAGCTTTTTCCCTTTCACACTGGCAAAATTACTGCTGAACATACCCTCCTTGCCTGAAGGATGCGGCCTGTATACAATTAATTCACGCTCAAGCATATCTGACACCATGGTGGCAAATGGAATACCGTTTATTGTAATTCCAATAATAGATGAAACATCGTTGACGTTAACTTCTTCACCTATTATATCTGCCATGATTTCAGCAATTTTCTCTATTCTTGAACCGTATACGCCTATGCTTCTCCATCCGATCTTTGTATCTGAAATTTTGCTTCCCTTTATATCTTTACCGAGAAGCCAGACAACTGTATTTACTGACAAATGCAGCTCTGTAGAAATTTCCTTATCCGACATTCCCCTGTTCTTTAATTCAATTGCACGTGAATAAAGTTCTTCTAAACTTTTCATATTTCAACCTCCTTTAATCCATATTTCAATTTTTCTGCTATGCTTTCCAGTTTTTCAACACTGGTTTTCTCTCTCTCCCAGTTAATATTCCTTCTTATATACCTCGGTATTATATGTACATGATAGTGCATTACTACCTGGTTTGCAATTCTTCCATTATTCTGGCCTATGTTTATACCATCGCTTTTTAATATACTTCTTACTGCAATTGCTATTTTTTTAACCTCAAGCTGTAGATCAAGGTAAACATCAGGATCAATATCATAAATGTTTTCATAATGATCTCTTGGAATCACAAGAACGTGCCCCTCTTCTATTGGTGCGTTGTCCATAAAAGCTATGACATTATCGCCCTTAAATACAAAGGCACCATGTCCGTTCCTGACTATTTCCCTGCAGAAAACACACGTTTCATCGTACATTTAAACTATATTGTTTAAAGTATAAAAAATATTTTCGTTTTAAATATAAATAATAATAGAATAAATATATAAATTCTTCAGGGATAAACCGGAATGGAAAATATTTCGGTTATCGGCAGTATCAATATTGACATAATTGTATCATCAAAAAGATTGCCACAGCACGGGGAAACAGTGCAGGCTGATAATTTTTATTTATATCCCGGCGGAAAGGGGGCAAACCAGGCAGTTTCGGCTTCAAGGCTTGGCACCGTGCCGGAATTTACAGGGAAAATCGGTAAGGATTATTTCAGTGATATAATAATGAAGTATTTATCAAAAGAAAATGTAAAACTGGATATAAAATACGGTGAGAAAACAGGCGTTGCAATTATAAATGTAGAAAGCAGCGGAAACAATATGATAACAGTTTATTCCGGTGCAAATTCATTCCTGTTCTATGATGATATTAATACTGACAGGATTAAAAATTCAATTGTACTCTTCCAGCAGGAAATTCCACTGGAGACAATAAAAAATGTAATACATTCAATTAAAAAAAATAATAATATAATAATTACAGATCCGACTCCATTTAATCCGGATAATTACATACTGGAAAACAGCGATATAATAACACCGAACGAAACCGAAGCATCATTGCTTGCCTCAATGGAAATTAAAGATATCGATGATGCCAAAAAAGCATCTGAGATAATAACAGGGAAATATGGCTGCAATGTTATAATTAAACTCGGGCCTCACGGATCATTAATAAATTATGATAAAAATATTGAATATTTTCATCCATACGAAGCTAAAACCATTGACACAATAGGTGCCGGCGACTGCTTTAACGGAGCCTTCGCAGTAATGTATATGAAATCAAAAAATATCGAAAAAAGTATGGAGTTTGCAAATGCTGCTGCAGCAATATCAACTGAAGGCCATGGAGCATTTCCATCTTTTCCTTATTTAAATACAGTACTGGAAAGGATGGGCTCCAAATAGATTATCTTCTGTTTTTCTACGTACTCATCTTCATGCCCCCGCCAGAGAACAGCAAAAATCCATCTCCAATGCGGCATTTGAGTCAGCAGGTTAATATTATATATCAATTTAAAATACTAAAGAATGACCGGAAATATAAAGATGAACGAACCGCCGCCGAGGCCGTCACTGACACCCGGAAAGTCCATTAAATATAATGTAAAACATACAATAATGGTAATGAGCGGCAAGGGCGGAGTTGGTAAATCCACAGTGGCAACAAACCTTGCAGTTACAATGGCAGAGAAAAATTTTAAGGTCGGGCTTTTAGATGCTGATATAAACGGACCTGACGATCCAAAAATGCTTGGTGTTGAGGAAGAAAAAGCATATGGTGATGAAAACGGTAAAATTGCACCTGCAAAAACGAAGTACGGTGTTGATGTAATTTCCATGGAGATGGCACTGCCCACACATGATACAGCAGTAATATGGAGGGGTGCAATACGCCATAAGGCTGTTCAGCAGTTTCTCGAGGATACAGAATGGAGCGGAAAGGATATGCTTGTAATTGACCTGCCGCCGGGAACAGGCGATGAGCCACTGAGTATATGTCAGCTGGTGCCGGATGCCGATGGTATTGTTATAGTCATAACACCCCAGGATGTCGCCCTTCTTGACGCGAAAAAGGCAATTAATTTTGCAAAGAAGGTTAATATGCCAGTACTTGGTATAATTGAAAATATGAGCGGTTTTATTTGCCCGCACTGCGGCCAGGAAACAGATATATTCAAGAAAGGAGGCACGGAAAACATTGCAAAGGAATATGGAATACCATATCTTGGAAATATTCCAATTCTGGCTGAAATAGTTGAGGATTCGGATGCGGGAATTCCTGCTGTGGCAAAAAATGAAACAATTAAGAAATTCTTTGATAATGTTGCTGACAACCTTATAAAAAACTTAAAGCAAAAATAATTTCATAATAATTAAACGGCCATAAATTCTTATAAATTTATTGCCATTAATTTTTTTCATACTTTTTTTGAATTTTTTACATAAAGAACCTGTAAAAAATAATTCACATAAAGTTAAAATGAAAGCTATTTTATTTACTTTGCAATAAGGTTTGTATGTTTTACCTGTTTTATGTCATATTTATAATCATGGGCATAGCAGTTGGCGCACTCACTGGTGTCACCGGAAGCAGTGGAGTCCTTGTCGTTGTTCCTGTATTATCATATATGGGCATAGAATTTAAAACTACAATAGGAACAAGCCTTCTTGTTGATGTAATAACAACCACAATTGTTATAATAGTTTATTTCAGGAAAAACACTGTTACAGTAAGTATAGGTATTATAATGGGCCTTGGTGCAATTATCGGTGCACAGATCGGATCACTCATAGCCGGCATAGTACCGGTATTGCCACTGGAAATACTGTTTACAGCAATGACAGCATACATGGGCTATTATGTTTTCAACAGATCATACCATATGGATAGAAAACGTGTAAAAAGACTTGAAATAGGGAAAAAAATGTCCTATGCTCTTGCATTAATGCTGAGTATTCCGGTTGGTATTCTCACGGGGATAATCGGCACAAGCGGCGGAATAATGTTTGTATTAATAATTATGATACTATTCTCGATGAAAGCACAGAACATGGTGGGAACAGCAACGCTTGCAATGTTCTTTTCTGCCCTGAGTGGGACAGTGGGCTATGTCGAAATCGGGCATATTGATTTCATTGCTGCAGCAATAATAGGAATTATAGCACTGTTTTCAGGCTACTATTTTTCAATACTTGCACATAAATTAGACCAGAAATACATATATAGAATACTCGGGTCTGTATTTTTTATAGTTGTTGTAAGTGAACTTGTAAAAATTATAATTCTATAATAAAATTGATCTGCCCAGATGTGAATAATAATCTCCAAGATATTTATAATCATGCATTTTACAGCATCTGCATTCATTATTTTTATTAATTTTTATTTCCCTGAAGTCAAAATCAAACCCGTTTATGTAAAATAAATCCCCATTTACATCCTTGTCGAGTAAAATTTTTATTGCAAGATTGACAGCATATGATGATACCATTGAAGGCAATGAGTTTAAAACACCGGTTACAGAACAATCCGGTGTTTCCACCGGTTCCTTATTGTAGCATGCATAACATGAAGTAACTCCCGGAATTATAGCTTTAAATTCACCATATATTTCGCTTGCAGATGTAAATATCCAGGGTTTATTATATTTATCACATGCGTCATTTATAATAAATCTGGTTGTCATATTGTCTGTTCCATCAAATATTATATTGGCTTTTTTGACCATTTCCGCCTTAGAAGAATCAAACGTCATGTTAAATGTTTCAATTTCAATATCAGGGTTAATGGACCTTATTTTTTCTTCAGCAGCATCCACCTTATATTTCCCAACATCATTATTATCATACAGTATCTGCCTGTGTAAATTTGAAATTTCAACCTTATCTCTATCAATTAGAATAATTTTCTTAATTCCAAGTCTGGAAAATAAATCGGCCGCAGCACTTCCGGTACCACCTGCTCCAATTATTAATACTGTTTTATCAAGAAGCGTTTCCTGTCCTTTCTCGCCAATAGATTTAAGGGCAATTTGCCTTGCATACCTCTTCATATTCATATATCTATTATACCAATACACTAAAAATCTTTATGCAAAATAAATACAGCAATTATATAATAAATAGAATAAAATTTAAATATACATACTTTATCTCTTTATATGGGGAAGGCAGTACGGGTGCAGAGGCAGGTCTGATTGCCGGACTTATTTTTGGAATTCTGGATGGTATATTTGCAATTATAACCGATACAATTTTTAAGTCTGACATACTGAAAGTACTCACAAAAGAGCTGGCTTCTGAGCATATAAATATATCCGCATCAAGCCTGTATTCACTGGAGCTTGACACAGGCTTTATTGAGGCGATAATAGGTGGATTAATAATAGGATTAATTTTGGGCATAATATTTGCCTATGTACACAATAAAATTCCAGGAAAAAATATCATAATAAAAGGTGAAATGTTTGGTATTATACTGTGGATAATATTCGACCTCGCTATCGGTGCACTGGATATTTCATTATATGGAATTTCATATTATCTGGTAGTCCTTGGACTCGGTGTTATAGGCTTAATTGTTTTCGGTTATATTCTCGGGGCATTGTTTAATAAATGGTCGGTTGCAGAACAGCCTGTTACCGATAGCGAGTTTAACGAGAACAGATAAATTAATATTTTAATTAATTTAAAATTATCTATTACTACATTCCCACCGCCCTGAAGGCCCGGGTTCCTGTTTAATTGGCAGTGCTTCTTTCATTCCATTCTGAGGTCTCTCACCATCTCTTTCGGGTGGCGGCTTAGAGAGCTTGTAAATGTTATGAAGTATGAATTTTGATTGCAATAAACAGTTAAATTAATGCTGTATCATGCCATAAAAGTATGATATTATGGATTCTGATGTTAAAAATAAATATTTAGAGGCAGGAAGAATAGGAAGGGATGCGCTTGAATATGCACAGACATTAATAGAACCGGGGGTTCTTCTATAT
>JABEBX010019845.1_pt1 | contig 24563 bp, 15 predicted proteins | sample 7245971 | NCBI WGS metagenome assembly JABEBX01 (sample SAMN14506365, study PRJNA622280) | hot springs metagenome | biome: hot spring [ENVO:00000051]|acidic hot spring [ENVO:00002120]; feature: spring [ENVO:00000027]|sediment [ENVO:00002007]; material: sediment environment [ENVO:01001048]... | reverse complement strand
CCACATCTATTGGCCGGTTGCGCCAACATGCGCAGGATGGGAACATCCGCGAGTTCAGGTGCGTGCATAAGCCGCATCAGCAAGCCGTAAATCAGGGCCGCGGTGGGCACCAGCACCATGAGTTCCACCACGGAAGTCATCCAGTGGGGCAGAAATGTCAGCATGGTAATATGCTGCATCAGCAGCAGCACGGCCCAGCCGCCGGCCAGCATGACGCCGGCACCGAACAGGGATTTGATCCCCATGCGGGCAACTTCGCCCAGTTTTTCCAGCTTCATGCGCTTATGAAGAATAAATAACAGAATCGCGCACTGCGCCATGGCGGAAATGCTGGTGCTGGCGGCAATGCCGCCTTCCTGCATAAACCAGATCAGCGTGAGATTCAAGGTGAGATTCAGCAGCACCATACCCACGGCAACTTTCATGGGGGTGATGGCATCGTGCCAGGCATAAAACACGCGTACCAGAATCATCTGCATTTCAAAAGCCCAGATTCCCATGCAGAACCAGCGGGCGGTCCAAACGGCCTGCGCTACATCCGCGGCGTTTACCCTGCCGCCGAGATAAATGGCCGAAATAAGCGGCGGGGCGATCAGGATCATGCCCAGCGTGGTCGGCAGGCTGATAAATAAGCTCCGCCGCAAGCCCATGCGCAATAATTCGCCGGTGCGGGCGGCATCGTGATTGGCTCCGGCTTCCGAGAGCCGGGGGAAAATCACCGTGGCTGTGGCCACGCCAAAGACGCCCACGGGCAGCAGATAAATTCTTTGCGCTACAGATAATTTGCCCAGCGCCCCGGCCAGCATGGGAACATGCACCAGCAGGCCCGCCAGCATGAAAGTGCTGTGGCCGCCATGGCCATCGGGTGAAAACCACCAGGCAATTTGGGTATCCAGAAACGTATTAAGCTGCACTGCGGAAAGACCCAGAATCATGGGGGCCATGCGGGTGACAATCTCCCGCACGCCGCCGCTGCGCAGAGCCAATGCGCCGCGCCAATGAAAGCCGGTTTTCCGCACGCTTGCCGCCAGCAGGATCGCCTGCAATACGCCGGAGATCAGCACGGCCCCGGCCACAAAATAAATGCGTTGGGTTAATGCCAGGTGCCGGCTCCATATCCACACCGGAATAGCCGCCCCCAGCGTCATGGCGACATTGGTGATAATCGGGGCAATGGCCTGTGCCACAAACCGGTCATGCGCGGTGGAAATGGCCGCCAGCAGCGCTACCAGACATACGGTAATGGAAAAGGGGAGCATGATGGCGATCATGGCGGCGGCCAGGCGATTGGCGGGCAGCACCGAATGCCGCAACGCTATGGGCACAATAATGGCTTCACCGATTACCGTGATGATTGTAAGGGTAATCAGTAACAGGCTTATGACGCTGCGGGCGAGTTGATCCGCCGCCGCCTGCCCCTGCTCTTTGCGGATGCGGGTGTAAACCGGCAGGAATACGGCGGTTAAAGCGCCTTCCCCAAAAATTCTGCGAAAAAGATTGGGAAACTGAAATCCCATCCAGAAGGCCGACCAAGTGGTGCCAACGCCCAGAAAATAACTGCACGCTTTATCCCGCAGCAGACCGAAGATGCGTGAGAGCAGCGTGAGGCTGGAAAAAGTATTGGCGTGGCGGGTCAGCGACGCTTTCTGGCCTTCTCCATGCGCGGAAACGCCGGGGATGTCCGGGGCTTCAGCCATGGGAAGCACCATGCTTGGGCAATAATTTTTCATCGGCGTTTTGCCGCCCAGCGGCTGCGGCGGCAAGCACATTCCGCAACTCCCTGCATACGGCGGCGGGATCATCAGCGGACAGAACCGCAGAGCTTACCGCAATGGCGGTGGCACCGGCAGAGAGGAGTTCCGGCAAGTTCTGCAAACATATTCCTCCAATGGCAACAACTGGCAATGGAAATTCCGCCGCGCGTAGCGCCTGGATATAAGCCGGTCCGGCCAGACGGGGTTTATCTTTCGTGGTGGTGGGAAACATGGGGCCGGCTCCGATGTAACTGGCTCCGGCCTGTGCCGCGGCGTGTGCCTGCTGGAGATTTTCCGTCGATACGCCGATGAGCAGTTGGTTGCCAACGATCTGCCGGGCTTGCCGACATGGCAGATCATCCTGCCCCAAGTGTACACCGGAAGCACCCGCCGCCATGGCAATGTCCAGGCGATCATTGATGATGGACCGTCGGCCAAATTTCCGGCACTGCTGTGCGACAAACTTTGCCCGAATTAACAATTCGTGGTCCGTCAGGTCTTTCTCGCGTAATTGCACCACATTCGCTCCGCCCGTCAGAATGGCCTCCAGTGTTTCACACCAGGGCCGGCGACACATTGATTCGGTCAGCAGAACATGCAGGGCGATAGGGGGGCATTGGTGCCGCTGCGCCGCTTGCCGCAGCATCGTTTGTTCAGCGGTGTATGATCGGTAGCGCAGGGATTCCAGACTGGCCGCCGCCGCGGGCGAATCCAATTTAGCCAGTTCCTCCAGCACGCGCAGGGCCTCGGTCAATCTTCTGGCTGCGGCGATGACAATATGCTCCAGCGAATCGCGGGATAATTCATCACTGGCTTTGATTTTAACGCCCACATCGCCCGGTGTGTCACGGAATAAAATGGCGTGCTGGACGCCCAGAGCGGCCAATTGACCGCAGAGTTCATGACGCAGCGTTTTATAGGCGCCGGCGAGTGGTGCGTCGTTGAGAACAAAGCGGCAATAATCTTCCACCGTGCGCAGTGCTTCGCGGGCGCGGTTGAAGTTGGCATCAAGCATTCTCATGGCGGCTGTATCCATCACGTTACCCTTCCGTGGGCGCGGGGTCCATTTGCCTGGACTGGCGTTCCGACCAGGGTTTGAACCGGGCCACACCGCGCTTGGAATTTGCCACAAAATCAGTGAATTCCCGCACCTCTGGAATCACCTGTATGTCCGGTGGCAAAAGAGTGATATTTTTGTTCAGCGATAACCCCCGGTTGTCCCGGAACAATATTTTGAACATCTGCCGCAGGCCGTTGATGGCCTCCCGAGTCATGCCGGATCGCCGCAGCCCCACCGCGTTAAGCTGTGTAACCATGTTAATGTCCATGGCAATGCAGAAGGGTGGAATATCCACATTGTGCGCGGAATTATTGCTGATCATCGCCAGCCGGCCCACGCGGCAGTGTTGATGCACCGCGCACAGCGCGCCGATAATGGTACGGTCAAAGACCTGCACATGCCCGCCCAACACCGCGCTATTCACCATGGTTACACCATTGCCCACGCAGCAATTGTGGCCAATATGGCTGCCGACCATAAAAAAACCATTGGAGCCGATGACGGTATCCCCTCCGGTGCCGCGGTGCACGGTGGTGTGTTCCCGGAAAATATTGCCATCACCAATAATTACCCGGCTGGGTTGGTCATGGTATTTCAAATCCTGGGGTGCATCACCAAGCACCGCAAAACTGTGAATGCGGTTGCCGCGCCCCAGCACCATCGGCCCAATGAGCTTGACCTGCGAGGCGATGATACATTCCGGGCCGATCACCACCGGGCCTTCGATCACACTGTAAGCGCCGATTTTGACGGTTGCATCCATGCGGGCCTGCGAATCAATAATGGCTGTGGGGTGAATAAATGAATTCATTGTGTTATGCACCTGTGCTGATGGGTTGTTGGGTTTCTGTTTTCATGGGTGTCCGGCGATCCGGCATCGCGGATGGCGATGGGGGCGTTATTTCCGCCGCGCTATAGCGCAGTTGCCGCTTTTTCATCCAGCGCACCGCCAGAAGATCCACAAATGCTCTGATCACCCGGCTGCCGAACTTATATTTGGTGACACCATGGAGCCGGGGATTGTGGCTGACGGGTACTTCAATGACTTTGTAGCCGCGCATTTTAACCAGTGTGGGGAAAAAGCGGTGCATTCCCTTATAAAGCGTCAGCCCCTCCAGGCATTGGCGTTTGTAGACTTTCAGTGAACAGGCTGAGTCCTGGATGCTTTCTTCGCTGATCCAGTTGCGTATGCCATTGGCGATTTTGGTTTGAATTAAACGCAGGGCATTGTCACTGCGTTTTTTCCGCCAGCCATTGACCATATCCACCTCCGGCCCCAGCATGGCCATGAGGCGCGGAATTTCTCCGGGATCATTTTGCATATCGGCATCCACAGTGCCCCAGACGCGGCCGCGGGCGGCGCGGAAGCCGGCGTCCATGGCGGCGGTCTGTCCGCTGTTTTTGGCTAACGTCACCACACGCAACCACGGGTAGACGCCGCATAATTCAAGGAGTTTTTCGCGGGTGCCGTCGGTGCTGGTGTCATCAACAATGATGGCCTCAAACCGCAGATTCAGCGGCACGAACACATCACGGATGCGTTCCACCAGCGGCTGAACATTGTCCACCTCATTAAATGCGGGAGCGATAACGGATAAGTCCAAGTTGTCCATAACCAATATCCCCTGAAAAACCAGGGTTTCTCCAAGGCCAGAGCGTTCATATCCCCTTCGGAACATCCCGCGGCAATCGCTATACCATAACGGCCTGATTGATTCCAAACCAGCCGCTGGAATTATAACGCGATTTCACGCGTGCGGCCATATTTTGTGGCAAGCGTATTGGCGAGATCGCCTTTAGCTGGATGCGGAAGCATCCAGTTCGCTTGCAGATTGCGTCGCCGCCGCACCATGATGCTGGAGTTTCATCAGGCGATGGCTTATAGCGAAGATCCTGCGGCGGCGATAGAATAGCTTGGATTTTACATCGTGGAGACTTTTCAATGCGCGCTATTCTTGTACGAATTGGCTCCGATTTATCGTTCGGCAAATGGCAGGCGCCTATTGATCCGATCACAAATGATTTTGTATATGTCCCAATTCCAGAGTCGCCGGGAACTGCAGCTCGCACGGGTTATGGCCGTTACGGTTCGGAGTTGATGCAAAAACTTGAAACTTTCTGCCAAAGGTATCAGCTTGATTATCCCTCGGCGATTGGCATTCCTACGGTTTTCAGCAATACTCTTTTGCACTTGGATCCTGATTTTGACCATCTAACCTACGGCGACAACGGTGGCAAGCGCGGCGTCGGGATCAAAGAATTGACCAAAGACGATCTGCTGGTCTTTTATGCCGCACTACGCCCAATTAAACCATGTGCCGATAAGTTAATCTATGCGCTTGTTGGTTTTTACACCGTGGCGGAAGTTGTCCCGGTCATGTCTGTTCCACCGGACCGCTGGCAAGAAAATGCACACACCCGCAAAGCTAATTTATGGAAAGATGATATCGTAGTGCGTGCAAAACGCGGTTGCTCCGGACGATTGGAGCGTGCTATACCAATCGGATGCTACAACAATAAAGCATACAGAGTACGCCATGAAATACTCGACGCATGGGGAGGCCTATCAGTAAAAGGCGGTTATATCCAGCGCAGCGCAGTGCCGCCAATGTTCAATAATCCGAAAAGATTTCTTGAATGGTTCCATCGCCAAAATATCGTATTCATTGAAAGGAATAACTGATGTCAGAGAAAGTAATTATTGTCACACTACGGCAACGTCCGAAAAGTAACGATGATAGGCGTTCCGATCCATTTTATGAATTCGGCAGTTTTGGTTGTACAGGCTGTCACGACGATCATCTACTTAATAAAAAAAATCAGGAGCATTTACAAGGTGTTCGATTAGCTTTTGCCCAAGGTGGCAAAGGCAAAATCAAACTTGTATATTTAACTCCTCCGATTAAGACCCGCCCTTGCGGCGACCATCTTGAAGCGTATTGGAAAAATGAATCGCCATTCCGTTTCAGCGCTGCGCCCACATTGGTGGATAACGAAGGCGGAACTGATTTCCCAAGTCTCTGTAAAATCTATAAACAACATAATCGCACAACATTACTGGGCAAATTCTCGAGCGAGATAAGAAACGAAAGGCCACCTACAGGAATTTACGTCGTCAGGAATGTCGTCTTCCTAAATCGTGCCTCCAAAAACGAAGTTGTTGAACAATTTCCGACGGAAAATTTGCAAAAGGCGATAATCGGGACATCCACCTACTAAAGTTGGTGATAGAAGTTAGGAGATGCTCTTTAAATCGATAATCGCAAATGCTAATCTCGGCGGAAGAAATGATCGGCAGCCCACCGCGAATCGCCGGCGCGGTGCGCGTGGGTATACTGGTCGGAGCGCAGCGCGTGGGTATAATTGTCCATGATGACGGCAAAAAATCTTATTACCGTTGGACTGAATCCCGCAATTGATTGTGTGGTGGAATGCGGGGGCTTTTTGCCGGGGCGGGTGAATGTGGGGCGGGAGCTGGCCCGGATTGCGGCGGGCAAGGCGGCCAATGTGACGCGGGCACTGGCTCTGCTGGGGCAGGATGTGCTGGCGCTGGGTTGGCTGGGGGAGTGTGACTGGCCCTTCTTCAAGGAGCAGTTGCACAAGCTGGGACCGGGGGCGGTGGCGTGCAATTTCAGTATTTTGCCGCAAGCCACGCGGCAAAACATCACTGTGTTGGATGGGACGGCGGAAACACACATTCGTCTGAAAGGTTTTGCGGTAAGCACAGAGGATATTGCCGCTCTGGAAAAACATCTGTTGGATGTTGTGCAGGAGGGGGATGGGGTGATTTTTTCCGGCAGTTTGCCGCAGGGCCTTGAGCCGCGGCGGTTTGGCCGATTATTGGATTTGACGCTGGGACGGGGAGCAAAAGTGGCGGTGGACACGGCCGGGCCGGCCTTGGCCGTGGCGCTGGACAAACCGTTATGGATTGCCAAGCCCAATGCCGAAGAACTGGCCGAGGTGTGGGGTGGCGGGGCGATCAATAGTGTGCAGGAAATAAAGGCGGCGGCCAGAGCGCATGGCGGCAGAGTGGAAAATCTGGTCGTGAGCCGGGGAAAGCTGGGGGCGGTTCTCGTGCGTGCCGATGGCTGCCTCAGCGGTCATGTCCCCGATGCGGGGCCGGTATATCGGACAGTGGCGTGTGGCGATCATCTGCTGGCGGGTATCAGCCACGGTTTATGGAATGGCCGGGAGCCTGCGGACGCATTGGCGGAGGGTTTGGCATTAGCCACGGCGCGGGCGGTGTCCAAAGACCTGGAAATTTTTGATTTTCAGAAATTTTCAGTTTTGCGTGGACAGGTGGTTATTGAGCGGGTGTAATTTCTGTGAACCTTATGGTAAACTTCCGCGTATAACTTTGACGTTGGCATTGCGCTTCAGCAGTTCAGCGACAAGAGCCGATAATCAAGGATGAGGAATCGGGCCGATTGGCGAATCTGAACGGTGAGAGTTATAAGAGTGCAGGAATGAAGCGGCAAGGGCCGCGTGTGGACTGCGGATTGGCCGCGGTTGCGGAACTGAAATATGTGTTGTTTTGTGTTATTTTCGGTGAATCTGTGAGTCAAACAACCCCAAGTCCAAGTGGAGCTTCCGTGCGGATTGGTGAAGTGGCCATGTCGTTGCCGGAGCATAATCATACTCATTCCCATGATCCCCTGGATGGCATCGCCTGCGCGTGCGGTCATGAACATCATGAGGGTTCCGGACAGTCCGCCGGGCACAGCCATTCCGGCGTGAGCTTAAAACTCCAGCTTTCCGTTCTGGTTCCCACCACTGTGGCGTTATTGATTCTAGCGGGAATTTTTTATCAATTTCCCACGGAGGTGCCCATTGCCCGGGCATTGGGTCTGCTGGCGGCATTAATTTCAGGCGGTCCAATTTTCTGGCAGGCCGCCAAGGGGTTGTCGCGGGGCAGGACCAATGTCAATGAACTCGTGGCATTAAGCGTCATAGGTGCTATTGCTCTGGGCTGGCTGATTGAAGCCGGCTTGGTGGCTTTACTGCTGCAGGTTGGCGCGTTAATTGAACAGGTCGCGACGGAAAGCGCCCGTAATGCGGTATTGGCGTTGCAAAATCTCGCTCCTGTGCATGCCCGTGTGCGGCGCGGAGCCAATGATGAAATTATTCCCGCCGAGGATTTGCGGGAAGGGGATATGCTGATTATCGAACCCGGTGAACGTGTCGCCGGGGACGGCCTGGTGGTGAGCGGTTCAACGAGTGTGGATGAATCGATGGTGACCGGCGAGTCCATTCCGGTGGATAAAACCGCGGGCGGAACGGTGCTGGCCGGTACCATTAATTTAACGGGATCGGTGCAGGCGCAAGTTACCCGCGTGGGTGAACATTCCGCATTGGGGCAGACCATTGCCCTGGTACGCCGGGCGCAGCAATATCAACCGCAGATTATCCGCGCGGCGGATCGCTTTTTCTCATTCTATACGCCGTTGGTTCTGGTGCTGTCCGTAGTGGCATTCTGGGTTTCCGGCCAGCCCGGCCGGATGATTACCATGTGGGTGGTGGGATGTCCGTGCGCGATGCTGCTGGCGTCGCCATTGGCCATTGTTGTGGCGCTGGCCCGGGCCAGCCGCAGCGGAATTCAAATTAAGGCCGGGCCGTTTGTTGAGGCGTCGGTCAATCTTGATACCGTGGTATTTGATAAAACCGGCACACTGACGACCGGTAAATTTATTGTCCATAGTGTGCGCCCGGCTGAAGGTGTGACAGAAGAACAACTGCTATCTCTGGCGGCGGCGGTGGAAAATCGCAGCAGCCATCCCCTGGCCAAAACCATCTGTTCTTATGTGCGGGATCGTCATGTGGCGTTTCATGAAGCATTGGATGTGAAGATTCTGGAGGGTCTGGGTGTTGAGGCTGAAGTGGATGGCCGGGTGACGCGGGCGGGGTCCATTAAAATTTTGCCGCCTGATTTGGCGGCGGGCGCGGGTAACGTGGAAGCCGCGGAATCTGTGCTTCCGCTGGTTCCGGTATATGTGATGCATGAAGGCCGATTGATGGGATCCATCTGCCTGACCGATGAAATCCGCCCTGAAGCCCGCCGGGCGATCAAACATTTAAGAAATCTGGGTGTGAAGCGCATTGTCATGATGACCGGCGACCGGCGGAAAACCGCACAGATGGTGGGCCGGGCCGTGGGATGCGATGACATTTACGCCGAGTTGTTGCCAGCTCAGAAAGAAGAATTGATCCGGCAATTGCAGCGCGGTGATCATGGAGTGGCGATGGTGGGGGAGGGCATTAACGATGCGCCATCGCTGGCGGCGGCAACCGTGGGTATTGCACTGGGATTGCGCGGTACGGATGCGGCCATTGAAGCGGCGGACGCTATTTTGCTTAAAGATGATCTAACGCGGATTCCGCTGTTGATTTATCTGGCCCGGCAGACGCGGATTGCCATTTTTCAGAACATTGGATATGCCTTGTTTTTTGCGGTATTTGCATTGATTTTTGCGGCATTCGGGTTGTTCGGTCCGGTGGTGGCGGCGCTGATTCACATGCTGGCGGTGGTGGTCATTGCGGTGAACTCTGTGCGTTTGGCGGGTGATGTCGGGGTTAATCGCAAGCCCTTGCCGATGGGACTCAAGAGGCGGCCGGTTGAGCCGGAGGAAATGCCCGCGCCGGCGTTGTCGCAGGCATAGGTGGCACCATTTATTATTGTTGTTGTATTGCGTACAAGCGTGTTGCGGTAAGTCCGCGGTATGCGGACAATTGCCGCACACTTTGGTAAAGTATCAGCGGCCAGGTTAAGGAATATCAGGCGTGAAGCGATCAATCACGATAGCATTTTGGGTGTTGCTGGGAATGCTGGCGATTACAGCGGTTCTGGCAATTGCCACGTTTAAGTACGGCGCGGTCTGTTTCTGGGCGGCGATGTTTGCGGCGATGGGGCAGACGGTATTAGCGGCTCTGGCCTGGTGGGGGTTGCGGCTGGCGCGGCAGCAGGCGGCTCTGGTGGATGAAGCGGAGGCGGAAGCAAACGTCAAATTTACGCCACTTGCGCCCTTAGGCTCATTTCACATGAGTTACTCCGATGAAACCGCCGCAGCGACGGCCACGGCAGCACCCGCGACTGTGGAACCGGAGGACATCACCACACTGGATACCGGTTTTCAACGGGTTATTGTGGGACTGACCTCTCTGGGCTTTCTGGTACTGGCTGGAATTATCAGTTTTCTGGTTTACCGGGATTTTGCGGCCGTATCTCCGGGGCATCCCATTGTCATTTCTCCAGTTCCGGTTGACCCCGGCGCGGTGGTGGCGGCGGGCACAGCGCTATTAATTTATATTCTGCTGATCCCATTTTCCCGGCCGCGGCCGGATACCGAGGGACTTGTTGACGCCTCCAACAGCATTGTCATTCTGGGTATTCCGGGTGCCATTGTGTTGCTGGCCGCGGTGATTGCGGTATGGGCCAAGGTGGATTATGCCAGTCAAACCGCCGCCATATTCATTGGTGCGGTTCTGATCTTACAGGCATTTGAGCTTGGCATAAATTCCATACGCAGCCATGGCGGCATCGTGGAATTGGATCAGGCGGGAGTTGATTTGCAGCAATTACCCCTGGTTCCCATGCTTTCCAGCGGATGGATTGTGGGCATCCGGGTGCTGGTGGCTGAAAGCATTGGGATGGCCAGCAGCGGCACCACTGTGGTGGCCATTTTTTCGCGTTTGATTCCGCGCGTGATCATTGCGGCATTGATATTTGTTGTATTTTTAAGCACCATGCACGTCGTGCCCACTGGGGAAGTCGGGATTCTGCAACATCTCGGAGTGACAACCAAGGCCGAGTTAACCAATCCACTTCAGCCCGGCTTGCATATTCTCTGGCCTTGGCCAATAGATAAACTGCAATATGAACCAACCGACATGGTGAATCTGGTCGTGGTGGGGTCGGAAGAAAGAAATAAAAACACCATTGGGCCAAATGCTTTTTCATTCTGGAGTCAGCACATTTCAATTCCCGATCAGGAGTTCCTGACCGGGGATGTAAATCCGGATGGATCGCCGGCATCACAGTTAATGGACGGATTTGTGGCGGCCTGGTGGCGGGTAAAAAATCCCGGAGAATTTTTTGATAATGTCTCCACCAGTAATATCATTGAGGTCGGAGGTTTGACCGGTTCGGGTTCCACTTTGCACCTCCGGCGGATGGACTCGGCCCTGATCCATCAAGTGCTTCTGTATGCCGTGACGCGGGTATTTGCCCAGAACACACTCAAGCAGATCATGGAATCAAACGTCGGGCCGGTCTCGCAGCAGATCAAGCGGGTCATGCAGGAAACGCTGGATAAAATGAACTCGGGTATTGTTATTTTGAGCGTGGAAATAAAGGATATTCATCCTCCCGCCGGGCCAACCCAGAATACCGCACAGGGGAAATTATTGGGGCCGGCGGAAGCGTTTGAAAATGTCGTGGCCCAGCGCGAAGTGGAAGAAGAATTGGTTGATGCGGCCCAAACGGAGGCTTATGCGGATGTGAGCCAGGCCAAGGGCTATGCGAAAAGCACCCTGCTTGCCGCCAATGGCTATGCCACCAAGGTGGTCAATCTGGAAGAAGGCCGGGCGAAGGCGTTGACCGTGCAATCCTCCGCATTTGCTAAAGCGGGTCCGGCGGCCATGGCATGGGAGTTTTATCAGGCTTTAGGAAAAATGTTCAGCCGGGTGAACAAAGTGGTATTAGGCCCCAATGTAACGCCGCCGGAAATCTGGCAGATCGGCCATCAGAGCAGTGGTGAGATGATGATACCGCCGCCATCGGGGCCATCAGGCGGACTGGGGGCCAATGGCGGTTCGAATGGGCCGGGCAGTGCCAGCGGAGCGCCGCCGCAGTAGGCGATAAGAATTGGATTCAGGAAACTAAGAAACAGGAATAAAGAAAACCCGTAAGGAATCAATCATGCGTAAGTTGACCATAGGAACTATCGTTGCGGTTGTGCTGGTTGTGCTTTTTTGTGAACTCTGCACCGTCGTGGCCAAACCATACCAGAAGATACTGCTGGATCGATTCGGAGAAATCGTTTCCAAGCCCACGCGGATATGCTACAACTGGTTTTTATGCTATCCGACGGATCGGGTCATCCGCCTGGATATGCGGCTGCATTTGTATCAAAGCGATAACCGGGAAGTCAGCACCAGTGCCGGCGAACCCATCAGCATCCGCACGTTTGCGTTATGGAAAATAGTCGATCCGGTATTGTATTTTGAACGTCTGCCCGGTGGAACCCCGGAAGTGCAGCGTTATTTGGATAACAAAATCCAAAGTGCGGTTCTGAAACAGATCGGGCATTATACGCTTGATGAAATGTTCAATGTCGATGTCAAAAAGCTGAAAATGGAGCAGGCGGAACAGAGTATCCGGGGGAAAGTGAATTTGGGCATGCAATCGCTGGGCATTGACGTGGTCAAGGTGGGCTTTGCGCGTATGACATTTCCGCCCGATGTGGCGGCGCGGGTCTATCAGCGCATGACCGCGGAACGCAATAAAATTGCCAGCGAATATATCAATCAGGGAGAAAAAGAGGCGCAGATCACCATTGCCCAAGGGCGTGAGACCGCCACGGAAATACGCAGTGCCGCCAGTAAGCAGGCCGCCATTATCCGCGGGCAGGCGGATGCTTCCGCATACTCCATATTAAACTCGGTACAGGAAACGCCGCAGGCCCGGCAGTTCTACCGGTTCTGGAAATCGCTGCAATTGTTCCAGAATTCCATGGGCAACACCACCTACTGGGTGCTGACGCCGAATAATCCGGTTACGGAGCCGCTGTTTAATCAAATGCAACTGGTGAAAGGTGAAAAATCCGGAGCGGGGATTCAAACCGATCCACCGGCAAAAAAATGATGCCGCCATGGTGCGGAGTTGTCCATAATTGAAGTAATGATGATGCGCAGGAATATCCGATGACCCAGGTTGATGAACATAACGATTCACATACGCATGACCATGGCGGCGATCACCACGATCGGCCCTTGGTGGTTCTGCCTTCCGAGCCGCCCGTAAACCGCTGGCTGACACCGCAATTTGTTCTGCTCTATTTTGTAGTCGGCGTGATCATCGTATGGATTCTCAGCGGTTTTTATCAGGTGGGTGTCGGTGAGGTGGCGGTGGTGGAGCGCCTGGGACAGTATGAAATGATGCCCGGTGGAAAACACGCCATGTTGATGGAAGCCGGTTTGCATTATCACATCCCTTGGCCGATTGATACGATTCATATTGTGCCATTGGAACGCGAACATCTCCTGGAAGTCAGTGATTTTCATTCTTCACCGGCGGCCAATGCGGGAATGGTCAAGGCGCTGTTGCGCCGCGGATATCCCAAGCGGCTGATAAACGCGATTTATAATCCGTATCTGATAACCGGTGACAAGAATATATTGCACGCGCGTGTGGCCGTGCAGTATCAGATTTCCCACCCATTGCGATTTATTCTGGCCGTTTACCAACCGCCCGGCGAAGCTCCCAATCAGGCGTGGAATCAGGTTATGAGCCTTTTAACGGATCGCGCATTAATTCATAAATTGGCGTATGCCACAGTGGATGAGGCCTTGTACAACGGCAAAACGCAACTGGAGCAGGAACTGTATGATCCGGTCAAGCCACATTCTGGATTGCAGCGCCTGGTGACAAAATTGGATCTCGGCGCGCAAGTTGAACGCGTGGAACTCAAATACATCCACTGGCCCAGCGCGGTAAATCAGGCGTTTTCCGCGGTACTCAACGCCCGGCAACAGAAGAATCAGGACCATCAGGACGCCAAGAAGCATTATAATCAGCTTGTGATTCTGGCCAACGCCCAGGCCCAGACCATTCTAAATCAGGCCCAGGCGTCCGCCGCCAGTACGACGGATCAGGCGCAGGGTGAGGCCAATGCCTTCAGCCAGATATTTGCCCAGTACCAGCATAATCCACGCGTAATTACGCTTAAGTTGCTCAACGACACCTTAAGCAATGTGATGAACAATGTGGCCCGGGTCTTTTTTGTGCAGCCGCATCAGCAGATTATTCTTTCTATGCCGCCGCCGCCAAGAAAGGTCAATGTGCAGTCAGTGCAGTAAGTTTCGTGGTAAAATCAGCCCCGTGCGGGGCGCATTCTGGAGTTATGGATGGTTGCGGACAGCCAGGCGATTCAAACACGGCAGCTTTCAAAGGTTTATCCCGGCTTTTTCAAAAGCCAGCAGGTTCCCGCTTTGACAGAGTTGAATCTGCGCGTGGATCAGGGCCAGATTTTCGGCTTACTGGGGCCTAATGGCAGCGGCAAAACCACCACCATCAAATTACTGCTGGGGTTAATTAATCCCACATCGGGTGATGCCCTGGTCATGGGGCAGCCCGCCGGCGATCAGGAAACGCGCCGCCGCATCGGTTATTTGCCGGAGGAAAGTTATCTCTATCGTTTTCTCAATGCCCGGCAGACCCTGGACTTTTATGCCCGCTTATTCAACATGAACCGCGCGCAAAGACGCCGGGCGGTGGATTATTATCTGGATTTTGTGGGACTTGATCCCAGCGTGCGGGGGCGCCGGATTGGTACATATTCCAAGGGGCAGACGCGCCGTGTGGCTTTGGCGCAGGCGCTGTTGAACAATCCGGATTTAATCATCATGGATGAGCCGACATCAGGTTTGGACCCTGTGGGTATGCTGGAAATAAAAAACATGATCATGCGTCTCAAGGATGCTGGAAAAACGGTTCTGCTTTCCAGTCACCAGTTGGCGGATGTGGAGGACGTATGTGACCGGCTGGTCATTTTGTATCGCGGGCGCATTGAATTGGAAGGCGCTCTAAGCGACCTGCTGGAAAAAAAGGATGTGTTTCAGCTTTCCGCCCGCAATGTATCGGACGCCTTACAGGCCAGGCTCGCGGAGTTGGCCGCTGCGGAAGGAGCAACGGACCTGCGCACCGGGCGGGCGCGGGTGCGCCTCGAAGACCTGTTCAAAGAGCTGGTGGCCCGGAAGCGCAGTGGAGAAGGCCGGTAAACCCGATTTTGGCATGCGGGTTATCAATGTATCAGGAATAAATGAACTACATGTTTGCATTATCAGAACATTTAAGCCATCAAATTGCCGGGGCGGGCATTGCGCTGGGCACGGTTTATCATCCGCCGGCACAGCATCATTATGTCACCATGTTTGCCGATGTGGTGATTGTAATTTTGATTCTGGCGTTTATTCTCACGGCATTTCGTGATATCGCCCGGCTTGGCCGGGGCTTCGCCCGCGCCTGGGCCATTGGCCGCGTCACTCTGGCGGAAGCATGGAACGCCCGGATGTGGGCTGTGCCGCTGGTATGGTTTGGCGTGTGTGTGCTTTTGGGCGTGTTGATTGTGCGCGGCTATGAGCCTTCCGGCGTGGTGCGCGTGTACATGACCATATTTCTGCGGGCGCAAGCCCTGGTTCTCCTGATTTATTTAGGTCTCCTGGCCTGTATCACCCTTCCACGCGAACGGGAACGCCACACCTTGGTCACCACTGGCAGTAAGCCCATTTCCCGGCTTGAACTGCTTTTGGGCAAAGTCATAGGCCTTTCCACCGCCGGCATCATTATGCTGGTGGTCATGATGATTTTGACCTGGGGCTATATGAAAGTGGTGGATTTCAAAATCCGCCACGACGCCCAGGTGCTCTATGCGTTGCAGAAAAAAGATTACGATAAAGTGCTTCGCCGTATGCCGCCGGATACCGGCGTGAGTTATCTGGCCAGGCACGGGGTGCTGCAGGCGCAAAACTATATTTCCGGTCAATTAAGCATCGCCGGTTTTATTGATTATCAATCCAATCCACCCACCCGCGCACTGAAAGGGGGAAGCTCGGAAATACTATACTTTGAATTTCCCTCGCTGCCCGCCGGGGCATATTACCGTCCCATGTTTGATTTCCATTTTGCGGTAATGCATGCACTGCCATCGTCCAAGCCCGCCACAATCCAGGTCACGATGGTGCAGCGCAGCAATCCCATGAACACCCAGCAAGCCACGCTGACTCTCAATGCCAACGGTCAAGCGGCGTGGATGCCCAAGAATCCCACGGAGTTTTTCAGTTATGTTGATCCGCAGACGGGGCAGTCGTTTAATCCCGGCCCGGTGGTTCTGAAAGTAACCTGCCCCGATACCGGGGTTTATCTCGGTATTGGTAATGGCCTGCGTCCCCCCAACGAGACCAGTTGCATGGCGGTTTCACTTGACAGGAATCGGACACCTGGCCGCACCGGGATGATTGCCCCCAAGGCCAATCCGGTCATTACCGGCTTCAAGAATAATGGCAAGCAGGAAATTGTCGGCCCCAGCATCCGCCATCCACAAATTAAACCCGAAGTTGCGTCGTGGGATTTCACCAATGTTGACCAACAGACTATTCCCATCGGCCCCAAGGGTAATTTTACTGTTCACATGGTTATCAGCGTGGATAAGCAATCCAACGAGGCGCTGGCGCCAATCGCTCAGATCGTAGCCTACAACACGGCCAATCCACGTCAACGGAAAATCCAGTCGATCTACGTGAATGAAAAACGGATTACCACCATTAAACTTCCCGCGACATTACTTGGTGCCGGTGATCTGGTCATCAATCTCCGCAGCGAAGTACCGGGCCATTGGTTCAAAGTCAAAGATGATTCCATGATCATCATGCAACCTCCCTCGACATTCGTCTGGAATCTCTTTAAGAGCGAACTGGTGATCTTGTGCGAATTGGTGATGATTATATCCATTGGCGTGGCGGCCAGTACCGCCTTGGGCTGGCCGGTGGCCATGCTCACGGCGATGGTGGCGTATATTCTTGGCAATTTGTTTCATTTTGTGCATGGCTTGTTTTATGCCGGCGGGTTTGAACTGTTAAATTATGCCGAGCAGGGGCACCTCAAACACGCATGGTATTACCATCTTGGCTCATTTATCACCAACGTGATGGTGCATATACTGTGGGTCATCGTGCATCTGCTGCCGGACTTTACACGTTATGATCCGCTCTATTTTATTGTACGTTCCAAAGATATGCCGCTGGGAATTGTGCTGCTGGATATATTCTGGACACTGGCGTGTATTCTGCCGACATTGGCCGTCGGATATCTGCTGCTGAGAAAACAGGAGTTGGCGTAATGTCTTCAAGTAATCCATTGCCTGCCCCTGACTCGGGCCGCCCGGCGGCGGGTTCCGGAAAGCTCATGGGGCGTATCCGCAGTCAGGCGCGGCGCGAACAGGTGATCTGCATCGCCATCGCCATTATCCTGCTGGCGGGAATATTTCTCATTCAGGCTCCGTTACGCGCGCGGCGGTCCGTGCTGGTTACCAACCATAACAAGAGTGTCGGCGATCTGATTATGACGTTTCCCCGTCTGACCCTGGGCGGATTTCGGGGCATATTGGCGATGGTGCTGTGGGAGAACGCCGAGAACGATAAAAATAATCACAACTGGGTGCCGCTGGAAACGGATTACAACGCCATTGCCGCCCTTGAGCCGTATTTTGGATCCGCCTACATTTTCAACGCCTGGAACCAGTCCTACAATCTCTCCGCGCAGTTCCATGACATGAACACCAAATACAAATGGGTGTTGGACGGATTGATATATTTATATAAGGGCGAAAAATTCGTCCCTGATAACGCCGACATGATTATGAACGAGGCGAATGATTTTTTCCTCAAGCTGGGAACAAGTTTTGAACGGCGTTATTACACCGCCCGCTGGCGCTATGATCTGGCGCATCTTTATCGCTATCAGCCCGGAAAGGTCAATGCTCAACTCAGCACGCTGGCCGAAGTTTATTACATCGCCCATCGTCCGCAATTCCATATTACGCTTTTGCCGCCCCGATCGGGTAACGGGCCGGTGGGTCATGGTGTGGAGATTGACGGCGTGCATTATCGCTATGGTGTGAGCGTGTTCTATTTCGCCTACCAGGAATATCAAAGAGCCTTGCACACCGTTCCCGGACCGACCGACATGGGGCAGCAGGTTTTGGATTCCTGGCCGCCGATGACATTGCGCTGCTGGTGCCGCGACGATCTTTTTTATGCCCAGCGGCTAACCAATCGCATTTTCAATCTTGATACTCAAAAACGGATGTTACTGCGGTTTCCCGCACGGGTGGAGAACATTGATGACTGTTACCGCAATATCAAAGTCAATGGCCCGCGCTGCATCCATGATTTCAAAGAATATCTGACCAAATATCCCTATGAGAAATATGTGCATACACAGCATGTTGTGGAAGTGCAGTATTACGAAACACTGGCCAGGGCCGAACATGAACTCTTCAAGGGACTGGTGCGGTGGCAACGCAATGATCGTCGCTTTCGCCTGGGTGATGCCGCTGATCGTGATCTGGTATCGGCCGTCGCACGTTATCAGCAGGCCATCGCTTCCTACAACCACTATCTGGATATTGCATTTCCCAATCAACCCAACGGTATGCCCGATCCGAACCGCAAGAGTCAGTTGAAATTTATCAATGCGTTACGGGCGCGTGTGGATGGCATTCAAAGCTTTCGTCTCACGGCTCAACACCACAAGCCGAATATGAGTTTCCTGGTACCTGTAACGCTCTCGTTCAGCGACTGAGGTATATTTGCAGAGCGTTCAAATTGCATGGTGCGCAGGGCGATGCTGACGGGGTGCGTGACACTTCAGGCGGGTGAAGAAAGCATGAGCGAAAACGGTGGTAACGATGGAGTTCAAAATAACTTACCTCGCGGTCAATTTTTCATTATTTACTCAAGCCCTATAACCCGGATGCCGATAACGATCTGATTGAGGCGATAATGCCGTTGTCATCTGCCTTATAATGCCAAGGCCGTATGCGAGAGGATCATTTTGGTATTTTCGGGTTTTTTTCGTAGAATTTAAGAACCTGTCCACCTGCGTTCGCGTATTAAACCCGTTCGGCTTGGTGGTGTGAAGAAAAAAGGCCATAAACGGTAATTTTTGGCTGGAAGTGGAACTTCCGGCGGTTCAATAGGAGCACCACCCATGGAACGGAACACCACGCCAGATCTTTTATTTCCAGAATTTTCCTCCTCACCGGCCACACGCCGGAGATTTTTGGCCGGTTTGGCTGGAACCGCGGCTGCCGCCGCTTTGGCAGGTTGTGCGGCCCATCCCCCGGCCTCCACCAGCAGTATCAGTTATCTGCCTGATGGAGTGCTCCCACCGGACGCCGGAATTCATATTGGTGAAAGAGATACCGGATATGCACCCCCGGCTAATTACAAACCTCATGTGGTATATTCACCACCGGTACCGGCGGCCAAAATAGTTCCCGTAGGGGCCTTCGGTATAATTCCCCGCAGTGCGTGGACCACCGCGGGACCTAATATGCGCACCATTCAACCCATGGCGGGTGTGCATTTGATCACATTCCATCATACCGGTGATCCGCATCCGATTTTTTTTGATACACTCGAAGAGACCGCCCGCTATTGGGAACTCATACGCGAGTATGAGCGGCGCGTCGGATTTGAAGATATTGCCTATCACTTCGGTATTGATCGCATGGGCCGCGTTTGGCAATTACGTGATTTGAAATATCGCGGTGAGCATGTGCGGGACGGTTTTGCGCCGCCGCACTGGCTGATGGAATATATTCAATATCGCAATTCGCCCACCCAGCCTGTTCATGGACGGTATATCTGGAATGCGCATAACATTGGTGTCGCTTCCATTGGTAACTTCATGCTGCAGGAACCAACTGTGCAGCAGCGCCAGACCATTTTACGTTTCGGCTCGCTGCTGCGAAGGCTCTACAGCATTCCCATTTACCACTGCTATACGCACCGTGAATTGGTGGCTACGGAATGCCCGGGGCATAATTTACAGCCCTACATGGTCTATATCCGGAAAAATAATATTCTCTGATTTTTGAGCCGGCATGGTTTCCAGTTTCAGCCCGCCAACCATGCCACCAGCAGGTCTCGCGCTGCGTGCAGATCATCACGATGCACCATTTCCGTCACGGTATGAATGTACCGTGTGGGAATGCTTAAAGTGATTGTGCGATACCCTGTCCGGCTGCGTTGCATGGCGCCGGCATCAGTGCCGCCCATTGGCAAGAGTTCCAACTGATATGCAATTTTTTCATTTTTGGCGGTTTGAACAAACGCATCCACCAGGGACCGGTCGCTGATGGACGCGCCATCCATAACCTTAATGCCCACACCCTTGCCCGCAAGTGTGACCGCTTGATCCTCCGGTATCCCAGGCGTATCACAGGCCAGCGTTGTGTCCAGGGCAATGGCAATATCCGGCTCCAGGCCGAAAGTCGCCGGCCCGGCCCCGCGCAGCCCCACCTCTTCCTGAACAGTGAAAACCACATAAATATCATAGGCGGATTTTTTCATACGCTGTACCGCTCTGACGGCTGTCCAAACCGCCGCCCGGTTGTCCATCGCCTGCCCGCAGACAAAATCGCCAATCTCGGAAAATTCTCTTACCAGCGTCACCGGATCGCCGACCTGCACAATTTCCTTGACCTTTCTGCCCGGCAAGCCCACATCCACCATGAAATCACTGATTAAAAATTGTTTTTTTTTGTCTTCTTCGGACGCAATATGAATCGGTTTGCCCGCGGGGTTCATCACACCCGGCAAATTCTTCCGCCCTTGTACCAGTACCCGGTTGGCCGATAAATTCCGCGTGTCAAAGCCCCCGACATTGTGGACGCGGATAAATCCCTTTTCATCAACATGCCGCACGTAAAATCCAATCTGGTCCATGTGTGCGGCGATCATCACCTTTTGCGCGGGGCGGCCCGCCGCGGCTTTGGCCGCTTTTTTCAAGCAGATCAAACTGCCGAGTTTATCCACCCGGACTTCATCAAAAAGCCCTTCAATTTCATGCTTAATAACTTCCCGCACCAATTCTTCGCGGCCCGGAACGCCTGGTGTTTCGCTAAGCAGTTTAAGAAATTCCATAATAGATGACTCCATGTAGGATCAATATCGCTGGCTACAGACACCAGCTTAAATTTTAATTATCGGCGATAAGGTCGCATTGGCAAGCCGCATACGGACCGCCCTGCAACAACGTGGCAATAATTCCATAGATGAAACCTCGAATTCTGCATCATTACAAAATTTTAATTGTGGTGAGTTGCTTTTTTTCGAGGTCCTGTTATTATTCACACATCGGAATTGGGATTCAATTGCTTAGGCAGTTGGGTGGTTCTGATGCAGATGAATGGAAGACAAATTCGTTTGTCTGAAACTTAGTTTGCGGCGGCGGAAATAAAAAATTTCAAGCACGCTTGACAGAAACAAAACCCTTGGTAACATAGTTCCTCCTTGATGGGAACGAAAGTTGCCGCAGGGACCAACACCAGGCTTTGATCCAAAAAAGCTTTTTGTGTTGAAGACGGCTCAATAAGTCAGCCGCGGGATGAATTGTCCCAAAGGCAGATTTGGAAGAGACGTGTAAGCTTATTTGCTTACTGTTTTGCTCTTTGACAAGTAAACATGGTTAAGGACGCCACGAGGATGTGGCAGGCTGGAACCGCATGCACAAAATCCCGCAAGGGGTTTTAGCGGAACGGCCTGCGTCATGAAACGGCAAGTTTTAACGAACTTGCCATTCAGGCATTCTCGTGTGCAAGTCGATTTGAAAAGTCGCTACGGATGCACTCCCTGCATCTGTAGCGCAAGCCAAGTCACTTTTGAGAATCCTGAGTATCGCTTCGGTAAATGAACTTTAGCCGGTTGATTTATTTGAAGCGAGTCGGAAGAACGCCGGATGCAAATTCGGGAGTTGTCCGATATTAGGCTTTGCCAATAGGCAAACCTTCAAACTTGTACGAATCCGATAAAAGGGCCGCAAGGCACGAGTCATCGGAAAGACGACATTTAATTGAAGAGTTTGATCCTGGCTCACAGTGAACGCTGGCGGCGTGGCTAAGGCATGCAAGTCGCACGGGGTAGCAATACCCAGTGGCGCAAGGGTGAGTAATGGATAGCTAACGTACCTTGAACACAGGCATAGCCAGTCGAAAGATTGGGTAATTCCTGATGATGTTATGGCGGGGCATCCCGGTATAACCAAAGATGAGGATCCCGAGCAATCGGGACTTATCGGTTTAAGAGCGGGCTATCTTCTATCAGCTAGTTGGTGAGGTAACGGCTCACCAAGGCTATGACGGATAGCTGGTCTGAGAGGACGACCAGCCACATTGGCACTGAGACACTGGCCAGACTCCTACGGGGGGCTGCAGCAACGAATCTTCCGCAATGGGCGCAAGCCTGACGGAGCGACGCCGCGTGTGGGTTAAGTTCTTCGGAATGTAAACCACTGTTAGGGTTATGAAAGCGATGGAGGATAATATACTCCAAAGTTGATCTAGCCCAGAGAAAGGGACGGCTAACTCTGTGCCAGCAGCCGCGGTAATACAGAGGTCCCAAGCGTTACTGAGATTCACTGGGTTTAAAGGGTGCGTAGGTGGTGCGTTAAGTCAGTTGTGAAATCCCCGGGCTCAACCCGGGAATAGCTTCTGATACTGGCGTGCTTGAGGCCGGTATAGGTTACTGGAACGGACGGTGGAGCGGTGAAATGCATAGATATCGTCTGGAACGCCAGTGGTGAAGACGGGTAACTAGGCCGGTTCTGACACTGAGGCACGAAAGCGTGGGGAGCGAACGGGATTAGATACCCCGGTAGTCCACGCCCTAAACGATGCAGACTAGATTGCAGCGGGTCTGACCCCGTTGCGGTCGTAGAGAAATTGAGAAGTCTGCCACCTGGGAAGTACGGTCGCAAGGCTAAAACTCAAAGGAATTGACGGGGGCTCACACAAGCGGTGGAGCATGTGGCTCAATTCGAAGCAACGCGAAGAACCTTATCCTGGGCTTGACATGCCAGATGTAGAACATAGAAATATGAACGACCGGTATCCAATCCGGAACTGGCACAGGTGCTGCATGGCTGTCGTCAGCTCGTGCTGTGAAGTGTCGGGTTAAGTCCCATAACGAGCGAAACCCTTATCTTTAGTTGCTAACAGGTAATGCTGAGCACTCTAACGAGACTGCCGGTGTTAAACCGGAGGAAGGCGGGGATGACGTCAAGTCCTCATGGCCTTTATGCCCAGGGCTGCACACGTGCTACAATGCCGTTGACAAACCGAAGCAAGACCGCAAGGTGGAGCAAATCGGAGAAAAAACGGCCCAGTTCAGATTGAGGGCTGCAACTCGCCCTCATGAAGTTGGAATCGCTAGTAATCGCGGATCAGCTATGCCGCGGTGAATGTGTTCCTGAGCCTTGTACACACCGCCCGTCAAGTCATGGAAGCTGGTAATGCCTGAAACGCCTTTCGGTGCTACGGCAGGGCCGGTGACTGGGACTAAGTCGTAACAAGGTAGCCGTAGGGGAACCTGCGGCTGGATCACCTCCTTTCTAAGGGATTTACTTAGAACACGGTCTTTATCGACCTCCTGATTTTAGTTTATCTAAAACACCAATTCGTCCATGTTGCATCGAGATGGCTAACCTTGCCATTGTTGACATGCGGCATTTGAAATCAATTTCTTCACAGCAATTGATTCATCCGGTACTCATTGGAGATTTGGAACGGGTGAAAACTCGAATCCAAAAGTCGGTTGTCGTTAAGATTAGTGGAGAAATCCACCCGTGATCGTCAGAACTTTCTCGTCCGTTGGACTGTAATGTCTGTCGGGCCGACTGTGGTAACACAGTTTGGCGGCGTCCTTCTCTCCATGTAAATGGAACTGATACCCATGTTTATTTGACTTTTTGAAACCGGCCGAGGCTTACGCCCCGGCCGGTTTTTTTATGCGCAGCGCCCGCCGGCGGGAGATTATTTTTCCGAACCGGCCGTCCACTGGGGCGTGACAATTTTCCCATACCAGTCCATAAATCGTCGCGTAAAGAGGCTGATTAGACACATTGCGAAGACGTTTTCAATGGTCAATGCGGGTTGGGATCCCCGCGCTCCCAGGACTGGTACGAAAAAATTGCCACGCCCCGCCTTTCGCTCGACCTCCATTCAGCCCGCCGAATCTGTCACGCAGCCGTTTACGCCGGGGGAACATTGCCATGTGCGTAGATTAAAACTTGGCATTCAGGCTGACCATGACATACGCGGCGTTGGCGATTTGTGCGACCGGTTGTTCATCGCGGGCGTCAAACCCCTGGCTGAAGGTTTGATTGAACGCATAGCCGCCACCGATGTTGATGTTGAACCGCTTTTGCAGAGTCAAGAGGATCAAACCGGTCTGCACGCGGCATTGCGTCATAAACAGCCGCTGGTCGGATTGATAATTACTGACGTGAAAAGCCCATGAATCGGATACAAATTCTGTATAGGCCTTCAGCCAATGCAGGATGGAGTAATCCACGGATGCCGTGCCGAAATCAATGGGGGCGTATTCAATATCAATCCACAGGCGCGGCAAGGCGTTCCAATGCAGACCTTGATAAGGAAACCCCAAGATCCATTCCAAGCCCTTTTGATCATGCTGGATTTCCACTCCCGGCAGCGGCACATCAGGCATGAACTGCCGATTGCCATTGTAGTCCAAGGCCAGATCCAGTTCAGTGCCTTTCCACAATTGATGCTGCGCGGTGATGCGGGCCATGCCATAAATTGCGCTGGGGTCATTAAAAGGGCTGTTGCCCGCGTAGCCCGCGCCCAGCGCTATGCCCACACCCCAAGAGCCTATTTGGCCAATGGGTGTACCAATGGATATGGCTTCATTATTTAATTGCCGGGGTAACAGTGCGGTGTTCGTGCCCAGGC